>Ga0070699_100002443_pt1 | contig 16686 bp, 18 predicted proteins | sample KBSK1503metaG_FD_65473 | JGI IMG/M metagenome (GOLD analysis project Ga0070699, IMG submission 65473) | Corn, switchgrass and miscanthus rhizosphere microbial communities from Kellogg Biological Station, Michigan, USA - KBS K1-50-3 metaG | ecosystem: Host-associated > Plants > Roots >... | reverse complement strand
TAGATCGTTCTTTGGTAGTTGCGAATAGTTGTTCTTTATGGACTTTCATATTCATTAGTATTACTATTAATATACTTGTAATCTAGTACTGCGATATCTGCTCCTCTAATTCCCAGTCTTCATAGGCATCAGGCATAAAACTCGCACCATGAGACACTTTATACATATATGAGTCAGCGAAAGTTTCAATCAGGAGAAGATCTGCATGTCAGATGAAATTGTTCTCACCGTCAATGGAACGCCCCACATTGTCCAAGCCACACCAGATACACCGTTGCTGTACGTCTTGCGAAATGAGCTGGGGCTCACGGGTCTTCAATTCGGCTGCGGCGAGGAGACCTGTGGTGCCTGTATGGTGTTGTTCGGGAATCAGGCAAAGCCATCCTGCAAACTTCCGGTCTCTCAAGTGGGTCGAACTCGCATCACAACTTTAGAAGGATTAATGGAGGCAGGCGAATACCATCCAGTACAACGCGCGTTCCTGGAAGAACAGGCATCGCAATGCGGTTACTGCCTTAACGGAATGATCATCACAACAGCAGCATTGCTTGGGAAAACTCCTCATCCAAGTGATGTACAAATCCGGCAGGCTTTGGATGGAAACTTGTGTCGCTGCGGCTCGCATCTCCGCATCTTACGAGCGGTGCGAAGAGCTGAGGCTTTACTATCCCTAGTGGAGAACTAATGGCAAATCAAAAAGCAAAGTCCGCCACTGGAAAAGCTAACCAGTCACCAAGCCAATGGCTCGATGACTGGTTAGCCATTAGCACGGATGGAAAGATCACTGCCTTTAGTGGAAAAGTAGAGTTGGGAACCGGCGTACGTACTGCCCTAGCTCAAATTGTCGCCGAGGAACTGGATGTGCCTCTGGAACATGTGCATATGGTCATGGGCGATACTGCCCTCACACCGGATGAGGGCTACACCGCCGGCAGCATGACGATCAGCAGTAGTGGTACGGCGCTGCGTCGGGCGGCTGCCGAAGCGCGGCATGCCATGCTCGAAATGGCTGCTGAAAAGTTGGATGCCAACTCGCACGAGTTGGCTATCACTGATGGTGTGATCAGGGTGGCACATGATCCGGAGCGCTCACTTACATATGCAGAACTGATGGGTGGCAAGCTCTTCAATCGTGAGGTAACGGATCAGGCTCCGCTGAAGCCACCAGAAAATTACCAAATCGTGGGCACATCAACGCCGCGCGAGGACTTGCCCCGCAAGGTGGCCGGACAAGCTAGCTTCATCCAGGATTTACGAGTCCCTGGGATGGTACATGGCCGTTTGGTGCGTCCACCAAACTCAGCCGCGCAGCTGGTTGCGATAGACCAAGGCTCAGTCCAAGATATCCGCGGTTTGGTCAAGGTGGTTCAGCGCGGCAACTTCATTGGGGTTGTCGCAGAGCATGAAGAACAGGCAATTCGAGCCGCTAAACAACTCAAAGTCCAGTGGCAAGAGAAGGCTGTCTTTCCGCCGATGCAAGATCTGTATACCGCACTGCGCAGCCAACCGACCGAAGACAATGTGTTAGTGGAACAAGGGGATCTTGAGAAGGCTTTTGCCGAGGCAGCTCAACAAGTGCATACCATTTATTACCAGCCGTATCATGCTCATGCTTCTATTGGACCTTCCTGCGCTGTGGCAGAGGTAACGGGCGACCAAGTCACCGTGTGGGCAAGCACACAGGGACCCTATCCCTTGCGTGGCGCGCTGGCAGAACTACTCAATCTACCAGTGGAACATGTACATTTGGTCCATGTAGAGGGAGCTGGGTGCTATGGGCAAAACGGCTCGGATGATGTAGCTGCCGATGCTGTGATCCTGTCGCAGGCGGTAGGTAGGCCGGTGCGGGTGCAATGGACACGCAAGGATGAGTTTGTTTGGGAACCGAAATCCCCGGCAATGGTGATTGAGGTGCGTGGCGGTTTGGATCGCGACGGGAACATAGTTGCCTGGGATTATCACGCTTGGTCACCAACTCATACGGCACGACCACGCTTCGCAGTTCAGCTTGTAACCGCACAGTTGATCGCCGGACAACCTACGCCACGGCCTCGTTTCTCCTTTGGAGCTGAACGTAATGCCTCAACCAATTATGCGTTCCCGGCACAACGTGTAACAGTCCATTATGTGCCGAATTCTTTCCTGCGAGCTTCCTCATTCCGCAGTTTGGGAGGGTCGAAGAACACCTTTGCCAACGAATCGTTTATAGACGAGTTGGCGGCCGCAGCTGGTGTCGATCCGGTGGCATACCGATTACGTTATCTGACCGATCCTCGAGAGCGCTCCGTCTTGACCGCTGCGGTGGAGAAGGCTGGTTGGGAGCCACGTCCGTCGCCGCATTCTCAGGCAGCTGGAGCGACAAACGGACGCGGGGTTGCCTTCACCCGTTATGAGAATGATCAAGCCATTGTCGCCTGTGTGGCTGATGTTCAGGTAGAGCAGAATACGGGAGTTGTGCGAGTGGTTCGTATTGTCGTGGCTCATGATTGCGGTCTGATCATCAACCCGGACGGCGTGAAGAATCAAATTGAGGGGAACACCATCCAATCTCTTAGTCGAGCGCTGAAGGAAGAAGTCCAGTTCGACGAATTGCATATCACCAGCGTCGACTGGCAAACCTATCCAATTTTGACATTTTCTGAAGTGCCGGAAATAGAGATTGTATTGATTAACCATCCTGACCAGGCAGCGCTGGGCGCAGGAGAACCATCGACAGTGATCACCGCCGCAGCCATCGCGAACGCTATTTTCGATGCCACCGGCGCACGCCTGCGCCAGCTTCCGTTTACCCCAGAGCGTGTACAAGCAGCGTTGTTTGAGCACAAAAAATTGTAAGATGGTCTCAAATAAGAACATTACAAATTCTGGATTAGATCTATCTAATTTGCCTAAATCTCTTATGAGTATGTAAATGTGAATTTTCAGAAGCAAGATGAGGCAACGGATAATGAGGCAGAAAATATCATTCCCAATCATGATCAATTGGTTCGGCCGAAGCCGCTGAGCTTTAGTCCAGGATTTCTATATAATCTAAATTAATGGATTCCCCGCTTTCATAGATGATTCGCACAAAATGATCACCGGGAGAAAGTTGAGGGGAACGCCACAAGAGGCCCAAGGCTTGCTCGTGGAAGTTGTATGGCTGATCATCAATTATGACCGTCACCATCCCGAAATTCGTCCCGCGCTGATAACCCAAACGGAATGCTTCCCCTGTAAAACGGAAAGATGCTTCATTCCCAATGCCAACTGAGACATCGAGGGTGCCTTTGTACGCGTTCGAAGTGCTCGGATTCTTCAAAACAGTCCAGTACGTGCCATACGCGATATTAGCGAGCGGCGATGAGTCAACTCAATTTATCGGCGCAAGGCTATCATCGCATCCTGAAACTGTCGCGTACAATTGCAGACTTGGCCGGCAGTGCAGAGGTCCAATCTACGTACTTAGCGGAGGCCCTGCAGTATCGTCCAAAATTGATGAATGCCTGAAAGACGAGGCAATTTGGAACTTGTGAAGTGCCTTGAGATCAATTCCTATAACTTAGTTCTTCATTTGGAAAATACAACCTCTCCCTCAACAACTGTCAAATTGACATTGAAATATTCATCCAGCAGAACCAGGTCGGCATCCTTGCCAACTTCCAAACTGCCTTTCTGAGAAGAAACGCCAATCGCACGTGCCGCGTTCAGGCTGGAGGTCGTCCACACCTCTTCAAGGGAACGTCCGGTCGCTGAGCATATATTTTGCAGGGCGCGTTCCATGGTCAAGACAGAACCTGCAAGCGTACCATCCGGTAAACGGACTGCTCCATCTTGAATGTGAATGGATCGTTCATCCAGCATATACTCGCCATCCGGCAAGCCTGCGGCGCGAATAGCATCCGTTACCAGGATAACTCCTCCTGGGCCTTTGACCTCAACCAGAATTTTCTGCGCGGCGGGGTGCACATGGATGTTATCTGCGATCAATTCACATTGGATTTGTGGCAACGTCATCGCCGCGCCGATTGTGCCCAGTTCACGATGCCCTAATCCCTGCATAGCATTGTAGGAATGAGTCAGATGACTAATACCATATTCAGCAGCCTTCTGCATTTCTTCGTAATTAGCAGCGGTGTGTGCGGCAGACACAGTAATGCCGCGGCGTACACATTCTTCGATAAGCCAGAGGTTCTCATCATATTCTGGCGCTAAAGCCAGCAATCGGATGACGCCGGTTTCGAGAAATTCTATAGCCTCCTCCCTTTCGGCGCGGCGAATGAAATTAATATCCTGCGCGCCACAACGGGCCGGATTGAGATAGGGTCCTTCCAGGTGCGCGCCCAGCAATGTTGCCCCACCTTGAATCGGACCCCGCATCTCTTCCACTAACTGCAGCGCGTTCATGATCGACGGTCGACTCGCAGTCCAGGTTGTGGCCAGGAATGAGGTTACACCGTGAGCAGCATAAAAACGCGCCATCTCTTCCAGACCTGAAGCGGAGGCGTCCATCAATTCATGTCCCATTGCCCCATGGACATGCAAATCTATAAAGCCGGGTAATAGATCCTTCCCCTGGGCATTGATCAATTGTAGAGAACTCTCATGTGAAAAATCTGGCGTATGGCCAAACCCTAGCGCGCGAATTAATCCCCGTTCTACTAATAGCCAACCAATCAACGCGGTACGATCAGGGATGAACAGGCGCGCATTGTGAATGAGTAAGCCTTGTGGGGATGTATTCATTAGTGTCTAAATCACTCCGTTGGTCGATGCATCGAGACCAAAAGGAATCTGCAAACAAAAAGATACATGAAACCTTGTGGTCTCGGTACGTCCCGCAAAAACCGTGCGGGACACTCGACTACCGAAGTTATTCACGTTTTTTTGATTTGAACTGTTTGCCCTGTACGGTCCGATTCATAAGCAGCAAGTGTAGCCTCCACTGCTCGTAAGCCATCCAGGCCTGTCACCCGAGGCGGACGGTTTTCATGAATCGCGGCAACGAACTCACTCACCATGGCATGGTTCGAGTCAGAACCCCAATATGCCCAGTTGGAACGCTGCCAGTCGTGGCGATAGACATTTAGGTTTTGACGGAAAGCATCCACGATCACGGTCCCGCGCTGGGTAACCATTTCAAAATCCAATCCGCCCCAGGTTGGCCAGTATTGTGGACGAGACCAACTCGCGTCGATAGTCGCAAATACGCCATTTTCGAACGTCAACATCTCTAGGGCGCCGGTTTCCACTTGGACTTCATCGGCGTGGAAAATCTTGTTGCTGCGCGCATACATCGTCGCAACTTCAGAGCTAGTAAACCAGCGCATGATATCTACGAGATGAACCGTGTGGTCCATGATCGCGCCTCCCCCTGCCAGTATGGGGTTCACAAACCAGGCGCGATGTTTGGTTGGCAACTCACCTCGATTGGTTCCATTGAAGCAATAGACATCACCAAAGTCGCCATGATCAAGGCGCGCTTTGATCTCCAATAGCGGTGCGCTGAAGCGCAGAGGGAAAGCTGTCATTAGCAGCACGCCGGTCTTATTACATATATTTACAATCGCCTGCGAGTCTTCAAGAGTTGTCGCGATTGGCTTTTCACATAATATATTTATTCCGCGCGAGGCAGCCATCTCTACCAATGGACGGTGACGGTTGTTTTCAGTGCAGATAATCACGCCATCCGGTTTAGCTTCTAACAGGTCTTCGTAAGAATGAAAATAATGGGCCTGGTTTTGAGCTGCAATCGTCTGACCACGCATCCGATCATCATCGGCCATGCCAAGTAACTCCACGCCTACCATATTGCGCAGGTTGGAGATGTATGCTTCGCCGTGATGATGCGCAAACGAGAGAATACCGATTCTTATCATGATGCCTCCGCGAGAGGCTGCAGTTTTACCGGCTGGCCAGTATGAGCAGATTCCAGGGCCGCCTCGGCAATTTGAACGGCAGCCAGCCCATCGGCCGCACTGACCCGTGTCGTTTTACCTTCCGCAAGAGTGCCATAGAATTCTTTGATCTGGGTTGTATAAGGACTTTCGCTCACCGGGCTGGAGGGGATTGCCACATCGGGCGCGTCCGATCCGCTGGCCTTGAGGATCAAATTCTGAATTGGCGCTGTGTCCTCTGAATCAAATTCAATCAAGCCGTGGTCCCCTGCAATCTCAAGGTGTGTACGAAACGTGGGCGGAGGATATGCCCAGGCACCAGCAATATGTGACAACGCGCCGGAACGATGGTTGAGAATAACCAGTCCATAGTCAACGGGCGCATCGGGATGAAGTTCGGTCACACGACGGGCGGAAACCGATTCCACCTCACCAGCGACCCAGCGGGCGTAATCGTAATCATGGATCATCAAGTCCATAAGGATGCCGCCGGATTTCGCTTCATCGAGGAACCAATTGCCCGCTGGTTTCTTTGGCCGATAACTGCCCCGGTGTAAACGGATGATGGCTGGCTGGCCAACTTGTCCCTGGACAACAGCAGAATGAGCAAGCGCATACTCAGGGAAGAAGCGCACGACATGCGCAACAAGCAGCTGTATCCCAGCTTTCTCGCAGGCAATCAGCATCTCCCGTGCTTGTTCTACGGTGCGCGCCAGCGGCTTTTCGCAGACGATATGTTTTCCTGCCTTCGCGGCCTTCAATACCATCTCAAGATGCAGATGCGTCGGAGAGCAGATATCGATTACATCCACATCTGCGAGCATGGCATCCAGACTGAGATAGACTTTTGCGTTATATCGTGCTGCTAATACATCAGATTCTTGTGTGGTCTCCGCGGTGAAACCGATGATTTGAGCGGGTGTTTCAGCCCATCCTGCCGCGTGAGTCGTTCCCATGAATCCAACGCCGACAATGCCAACTTTCATCGAGGTCTCCTTATTTGATCGCCCCGGCTGTGATGGAACGAATCATCTGCTGCGAGAACAAAATGTAGAGGATAAGGATAGGAATCATTGCCAAGGTAAGGGACGAGAGCACTGCGTTCCAATCGGAGACGAACTGGCCCAGGAATTGCTGAACGCCGAGTGTCACGGTGGCAGTCTTGCTGGAGGGGGCGATGATCAATGGAAACCATAGATCGTTCCAGATCGGAATCATAGTAAAGATACCAATCGCACCCAGTGCCGGACGTACCAATGGCAGAATCATGCCGAAAATGCGATACTCACTGGCGCCATCAATGCGCGCCGCGTCTTTCAAGTCCTGTGGCACTTGCCGCATAAATTGTGAAAGGATAAAGATGGTTAATGGCAGTGCCTGCGCAACATAGATCAGGATCAATCCTGTCAATGTATTTACCAGTTTGAGGCTGACCATCAAACGCAAAATGCCCACGGTGCCGAGACGAATGGGGATCATGATGCCCATGGAAAGATACAGTGCCATCAGTGCGCTACCGGGGAAGTCGTACTCAGCCAACGCAAATGCAGCCATTGCTCCGATGAACAGGGTCAAAATTAATGCAACGAATGTGACAATTGCGCTGTTTAGAAAGTAAATTTGAAAATCGGCTCGGTCAGTAACAGTTTGATAGCCAATTAAACTGAAGGTTTCTGAGGTGGGGAATTCAAACGGCGCGCCGAAGATCGCTTTTTTGGCTTTGAAGGAATTTATCAAAACCATCACAACGGGAAAGACCGCAATTAGGGAGTATACCGAAAGGATAACAATTGGAACGCTTTTTCCGAATATCTGTTGCAAGCGATAAAGGGACGATGATTTCATTTGGTACCTCACAGCTCATAGGTCTGGACGCGCCGCGCCCATAGGAACATATAAAGTAACACACCAGTGAGGATGATCAGAAACATCATCGCGGCGACGGTAGCACCCATGGTTGGATTGCCTAGTTGAAGTTGTTGACCAAAGAACGTGCGATAGAAAAAAGTCCCCATAATGTCTGTGGAAAAGTCAGGCCCTGCATTGGCGCCCTTCATCGTGTATATCAAATCGAAAGCGTTGAAGTTGCCGACAAAGGTGAGGATGCCCACAATACCAACAGTTGGCAGGATGAGTGGAAATTTGATACGCCAGAAAATATCCCAGGCGCTCGCGCCATCCACGCGCGCGGCTTCCGTCAACTCATCCGGTATGCCAATCAGTGCCGCATAAAACAAAATCATTGGGATGCCAACGAACTGCCAGACAGAGATTAACGCAACAGTTACTAAGGCTGTTTCTGGTTTACCAAGCCAGGGACCGAACCACGCCCCCAATCCAATCGCTTCCAACATACTTTCGGCAACACCCCATAATGGGTTAAGGATCAATTGCCAGATAAAACCAATAATGACGACTGATAATACGGTCGGCATAAAAATGATCGTGCGAAAGAAATTGCGTAACCGCCCGCCCTCTGCAAGCAGCGCGGCAAGTAACAAACCAATCGGATTCTGCACCAGCATGTGAACTGCAAAGAAAACAAAGTTGTTGCGCAACGCTCTCCAAAAAAACGGGGCAAAGTTGGAATCCTTAAACAATCTGATGTAATTTTGCAACCCTGAGAAACTCAACTGATTCTGATTTTCAATTTCAAAGAAACTCAAGCGCAGAGAATTTATGAGAGGGATAACCATAAATAGGGTATACAGCAAGACTGCCGGGGCGAGAAATACCGCAATATGAACTGGAAAGCGAGAGAGTCGTTTGGGCTGTTGCATAGTGCGCTCCTATCAAAAAACTCCGTAGATGCTCGCAAAAGTCTTCATTCCGATGACTGTTTGATAACGCCATCGGAATGAAGAAACATCACAAGCTTACTGAGGCGTATACCACTGATCCAGGCCGTCCTGAATTTCCTGACCAGCCTGCTCGGGTGTAATCGAGCCGTTCATAACGCCTGCGCTGACGCGCCAGAGTTCGTTCTCGAGGTTTGGCTCGCCACGAGAGAGAATCTGGTAGGAATTGCGGATGGTAGATTTACACTGCTGCCGCCAACTGAGGAACTCGTTGGCAAGCGGGTCATCCAACGTCACTTGAGCACTACTTAGAGGGAAGAACCCAGGCAGGGCATTCGCATATAGCGCGGCAAATTCATCCGAAGCAACCCAGCTCAGGAACGTCTGGGCTTCCGCGGGATGTGCCGTCGCCGCGTTCATGCCAATGGCTATATCGGTATGATCACTGATATAGCATGTATCACCTGCATTTTCGACATAGGGCGGAAAGATGCCCATATTGAAGCCCGCATCCTTCTCAAACAGACTAATTTCCCATGAACCGGTCGGGTAGATGACGCCCTGCCCCAGGGTGAACAGACTCTGCGCATCGGGATACTTCACTGCCTCGTAGCCTTCCGGCAGGAAGGTACTCCACGCTGCAAGATCCTGCCATGTTTTGATATAGGGTTCGTCTGTGAATTTGGCAGTGCCATGAATGAGAGCCAGACGGCCTTCTTCACCCTTCCAGTAATTGGGACCGACGTTTTGGAAGCCCATGGTTGCGGATTCCCATTGGTCGGCGGTCCCCATCACCAGCGGAGTCTCGCCGGCATCTTTGAGGGCCTGGAGGACGTTCATGAATTCCTCTTTGGTGGTTGGTTCTGCCAGTCCCAACTCATCGAATTTGTCTTTGTTGTAGAAGAAGCCATGGATCACAGATGCCATTGGCACACAGAACACATCGCTGCTGTCGTCTGTAATCCAGGCGCTCTTGGCAACATCACCGAAATTCTCCATGCCTGGCAGATCATTCAAGGAAGCCAGATGCCCCTGCTGGAATAACTCGAGCGAGGCATCGAATGGACGGCAGGTGATCAAATCACCCGCTGTACCGCCCTGCAATTTGGTGTTGAGCACGCCGTTGTATTCGGCTGGGGCGGTGGGTGCAAATACCACTTTGATGTTTGGATATTTGGCTTCAAACGCCGGAATGATCTGATCCTGCCAGATGGACAGATCATCATTACGCCAGCTTTCGATGGTTAAGGTAACTTCCTCAGCGGCTGGTGGCTCCGTTGCAGCAGGCGGTTCAGTAGCGACAGGAGGCTCGGTAGCGGCGGAGGGAGGTTCGGTTGCCGCTGGTGGTTGCGTGGTTGCGCCTCCACCGCAAGCAGTGAGAACCAGCGAGAGAGCAACCAGCAAGCTGAGCATCATAAACATCTTACGCATTTTCTTCTCCTTTCGAATAGGTCTTACAATCTTAAATTCATCAAACAGACTCTATCGTATGTATTGGACCACACCACCTCCTTTCTCAACTTTGGATTCTTTACTATGATAATTATGGTACTGGTTTCTGCACCATCTTTCCAGATAATGCATACCAAACAAGACACGCAGCACCAATGGCTGGTGACTCGACGCGGGATTGGGTAATGTCCATTTGACTTCGGTGAGTGGGAATGGTTCGGCGGTTTATCTCCTCACGGATAGTTGGCAGGATGAAATCGAATCCCGCCGACCCCAGACCACCACCGATCACAAAACGCGCTGGATTCAAGATGACGGTGCAAGCGGACATGACAATACCCAGTACGCGTCCCACCTCGGTCAAGGCTTTCAACGCGAGTGTGTCGCCCTGGCCAGCAGCAGCCAATACATCAGCTGGTGTCAATTCCCGCAGGTGATCAGAAAGAAGGCTCCTGGCTGAGGCGTCGGCAAGCATTTGTTGTGTCACCCGCACCAGCCCTGGCCCGGACGCAACTAGCTCTGCACATCCACGCCCTCCACAGACACAGTATGGACCATCGGGGTTGATCGATAAGTGTCCCACATCAGCAGCATACCAGTCACTACCAGTGATGAGCTGACCGTTGCTGATAATTCCGGCACCCAGCCCGGAACCAACGCCTATATAAACAAAATCAGTGCAACCTTGGCAAGCCCCAAAATAATTTTCGCCAAGTGCGTTCAGATTTGTATCTTTTTGGATCCAGATAGGTAGGCTTTCACCAATACGGCTGGAAATTTCTGTTGAAAGGTTCACTTCTGCCCATCCGAGATTGACAGCGTTATATACTACGCCACGACTTGAATCCACTTTACCCGGCGAACCAATCCCAACACCGACCACGGCTCCTGGGTTTTGGCGGGCAAGACTCAGGATCTGGTCCGCCACTTTTTCAATAACTGCCTGTATACCTTCCTGAGCAGGCGTAATCACCTGCAATGAATCCACAAGTTCTCCCTTCTCCGAGAGAAGGACAGAGGCGATTTTTGTTGCGCCTATATCAATTCCTATGGCAACGTTCTCAACAGAAGACAACATATATTCCTAAAAGTAGATATTGCGCGGACGCTATTTCTCCAAAAGGTCTTGATTATGTTCCGCCGCGCCTGCTACGTTTAAACTGACGAATATCGGAGGTGTGAATCTTGACTTTAATAACAAGCGAGCGGTTTCGGTACACATCACAATTGATGAAGGAGCTACACGCCATGGAAAACCTGCCAATTCCAGTATGCGTCGCCAGGAGGACCACCATTATCTAAAGCCAAATCCTCACCATGAGATGAAGATTCTTCTTACAGGAGCCGATGACCTATTTCCCGAACGCCAGAGACGATCTGCGCTTTGACATGCAGTTTAGGTTGAAGGTAACGGGGAATGAAAGCCTTGGGGCTGAGCATCATAGTGGATTATGGGCTATCATGGAACATATGATGGCAAATTCATTTTACAAAAGAACATTATAAAAATCAATGGGGAGTTGAAGATGTATAGCTCACTATCAATAGGAGATTCTGCATATAATCCGGTTTCCATAGAGCGCGGGTAATCCAAATCCGTAACCGGCCCAGTACAAAATTACCAAAACTCTGGGTACCATTTATATCTCACCTTTTTTCGTCTTGTGCAGAAACTGGCAATCTTATACCCTGAATCAGGCTTGACCTTCTATTATCAATGTTTAAGGGATTCCCGGTCATGCATCATATGGGCCTTGTCATAACGAACGAAGCAAGTCGTCAAGCTTGCTGTGTTCCGGATCTCATGCTGCCTTTTTTAGCCGCCAAAGCAGAATCATCGCATCTCGTGAAACGACTATTGAAAAGCCAAACAGTTACTTGGCTTGAGTGAATCACCATAGTGTCCATAGGGGCAGGCAATTATCTCCAGAACGTATATACCGAATTCGGGGAACTCATCCAAAATAGAACACTCTTGTAGCCAGCAACATTTCTCCATTTCTTATCGCTTTGCGCTTGAACCGCGCGCAAGCAATTTCCCTTTGAGAATAACTGTTTTGGGAGAGCGTGTGGGCTCTTCGATTCTTTGAAACAGAAGCTCTGTGGCTGTGCGGCCAATCTCTTCAGTAGGCTGTGCAATCAGTGTGATTGGAGGGTCAACTAATTCGCCCCATGTTGTTTCGTCGAATCCAACTAGGGCAATATCATTCGGAACCATTAATTTGAAATCGCGAATCGCCTGAAATACACCGGCAGTTAATAGGCTGTTACTGGTAAAAATCGCATCCGGGCGTTCAGCCTGATTGAGTAACGCGAGAGTCGTATCATAACCTTGTTTAATGCGTGGAGGAATGAAGTATTCCCCAAAGGGTTTTAGCTGGTGTTCCCTTAATGCCTTCAACCAACCCTGGTTTCGTTCCGGTGCCGTTGTGCTCGCGTTGCCAAACAACCCTGCTATTTTGCGATATCCATTTTCAATAAGATGCTCAGCTAACTCATACCCTGCTGTGACGTTATCCAGTAAAACCATATCTGCCTGCTTCATATTCACTACACGGTCGATGATGACAAAAGGGATATTGGAATTGAACGTGGATAGTTTTGCACCAAATTTTTGTGTGGGGGAAAAGATGATGCCTGCCACATTCTCGTCATGCAAAACGTTCAGATAGAGTTCTTCCTTTTCAGGATTTTCATCCGTATTGCACATGAGCACGGAATAACCCTGTTCGTACGCAGCATCTTCCACAGCGCGCCCAATGGCGGTAAAGAACGGGTTGCGAATATCAGAGACGACCAGCCCAATCTTGGCACTTTTCTGCACTCGCAGGCTTCGAGCAATCAAGTTGGGGCGGTAGCTGAGTTGTTCGACTGCCTCTAGAACTCGTTGCCGAGTTTCGTCACTGACACGCGAAGTGTTGGCTAACACACGCGATACTGTTGCTGTGGAAACTCCCGCGGCTTGGGCAACATCCTTAATGCTTGGCATGGCAAGGATTATACCATTTTATGTAATATCAATGAAAACGATTTCATGTTTTCAGTGTTATATCTCATTCTTTATTTCATTGCAATGCTGAAAACGACATTCGGAACAGGTTTTTCGTAAGAAATACACATAATGACCAGTTAATCATGTTTAATCTTGACAACTAAAATGTAATCGATTACACTAATCCCCACTGAAGCATAGTACTCTGACACCTACTCCATAATTTCTTCAATTTACCTTAAATTCGAATGTGAGATCTGATGTTAGGACTCAATGTAAATCAGCAAACTAGATCCAGCATTCCAACAATATCAGGGCTGGCTTTGATTCATCCAGGTGTTGTTGAGACTTTTTTTAGCTGGAGCCCTGTTCAAGTCGATTCCCCCATCGCAAAATTCAATAGCGTATTTTCCGATAGTTCCATGAAGACTGGCATGGAATTTTTTGTTTATCCTGTCCCAGTGTGGACGAATGCTCAGAAACGGGATCAGATTCCGGCTTCGCCCCGAAGCGGAAGTTGATCTGGAAACTGTTTCTGAGCCCACGCTGGAATCCGTTCCATTCGGTTACCTGGTAACAACTTGATTGTTACCTTTGTAATTCGGGAGACTGCCATGGAGTCGCCCGGCTGTTATGAAGCCTGCAATTTCAGGCGTTATCTCAAGTCCCAAAAAGGAGAAGAAAATGAGAGAGAGACTGCAACAATTCGGTGGTTTTCTGGCTGGTATGGTCATCCCCAACATCGGCGCATTCATTGCCTGGGGTTTGATCACGGCCCTGTTCATCCCAACCGGCTGGATTCCAAATGAGAATTTTGCCAAGCTGGTCGGTCCGATGATTCTGTACCTGCTTCCCATCTTGATCGGTTATACAGGTGGCAAGATGGTTCATGGTCATCGTGGCGGTGTGGTTGGCGCAGCCGCGACCATGGGTGTCGTTGTGGGAGCGGATATTCCCATGTTCCTGGGTGCCATGATCATGGGTCCTCTGGGCGGCTGGGCGATTAAGAAAGTGGACGAGATGCTGGAAGACAAAGTGGGGGTTGGCTTTGAGATGCTCGTCAACAACTTCTCGGCTGGCATTCTAGGCGTCATCCTTGTGTTGCTTGGCTTCGTAGCCATCGGACCAGGAGTGAAGGCATTTAGCGATGCGGCTGGCGCAGTCGTTGACGCGCTGGTGACTGCCCGCCTACTTCCACTGGCGGCGATTATCATTGAACCTGCTAAAGTCCTGTTCCTGAACAATGCCTTGAACCATGGTGTGCTGGCGCCATTAGGTGTTGCTGCCGTTAATGAGAATGGACGCGCTATCCACTTCCTGCTCGAGACTAACCCAGGACCTGGGCTTGGTTTGTTGCTGGCGTTCTATGTAGCCGGTAAGGGCATGCTCAAGGAATCCGCGCCTGGCTCAATGATCATTCACTTCCTTGGCGGCATCCACGAGATTTATTTCCCCTATGTACTGGCACACCCCATCATGATCCTGTCCATGATTGCTGGCGGTTTTGCAGCTGATCTATGGTTTGTGATTAGCGGTGCAGGCTTGGTGGCTACGCCCTCGCCTGGCTCAATCTTCGCCTATCTCGCCGTGATTCCGCCCGGACAGCACTTTGCCGTGTTGACCGGTGTGCTAATCGGTACGGTTGTTTCATTCCTGGTTGGTTCCTTCCTTCTGAGGGTTCGCCCGGTTCGTGAGGAAACAGACGAGACAGTTGGAGCTGCGGTCCCAGCGTAAAGTTCGCTACATCAGACCTTTCCAGAATCTGGCAGGTGCGATACCCTCTCACGAGTTGTGACGTGCCTGCCAGAAATTTTTAAAAGGAGTATCCAACATGGCAAATTCCATTTCTGCCTCTAGTGTAAAAACGATTATTTTGGCTTGTGAAGCCGGTATGGGGTCCAGCTTGATGAGCGTAAATTCTCTCAAGAAAAAATTGAAAACCGCGCAGATTGCCGATGTAACAGTCGTTCATAAACCCGTCCGTGAAGTCCCTGCTGATGCGCAGGTGGTAGTAGTCCATAAGGGACTTGCAAAGACCGCTGCCAGCAAAGCGCCGAATGCCGTTGTCATTGCATTCAACCATTTTTTGAATGACCCAGCTTTTGACAATCTTGTAAAAGCTTTTGTTGACAAGACCGATATTGTCGGTACGGACTTGTAAATAACATGTCCATTCTTTCCAAAGAACGTATCCAGCTCAATGCTGTTGCCACAGATCGCACGGATGCCATCCGTAAGGCGGGTGATTTATTGGTGAAAACGGGTTGTGTATTACCTGAGTATGTGGAAGGCATGTTGAAGCGTGAAACGACCATGTCCACATATTTGGGAAGCGGCGTCGCGATTCCGCATGGGGTCTATGAAAACAAGGGTCATATATTGCAGACTGGAATCTCGGCACTCCAACTCCCTCAGGGCGTGGCATGGGATGAGGACGGCGAACCAGTGTATCTGGTGATCGGAATCGCCGCGTCTTCCGATGAACATGTGGGTGTACTGGCGAGTCTTGCTGAGGCCGTGGAAGATGAGGCCATTCTCAACGAAATGATTCATGCCACTGACCCGGACGTCATCCTAAAACATTTGGGTAAAGAACCTGCTGCTTGATTGAGCAGAGAAGATGTAGTGGTCGTAAGGATTCCTTGCTGTAGAAATGGAGTTCCGTTATGAAGCAATTGGAGATCACGATCAACAATGAGACGGGGTTGCATGCCCGACCGGCCAAGACTTTGGTGAATCTCGTCAAACAATTTAAGTCGGATATTGTGATCCGGCATGGGGAAAAGAAAGCCAATGCCAAAAGTTTAATTTCTGTATTGACATTGGGGGCATCGAAGGGAAGTCAATTAAAGATCGAAGTCAATGGTGAAGATGAAGAGAACGCTATGGCTCAAATCGAGTCAGCGATTTTGGCTGGTTTGGGTGAAGGTGCATCAACTCACGAAGCCCAACCAAAACCTTCTACTGCATCCCCGGCACCAAAAAATGAATCAGTCTCTGTTGAAGAAAGTAGACCTACAAAAGCCAACATGTTAAAAGGAGTTGGTGCCGCGCCAGGGATTGCAATTGGTCCGGTATTTCAATTTCAGCGGCAGGAAATTTCCATCGATGAAGTGTCAGATGGACTTGTCATCGGCTGGGAGCGTTTGCAGGATGCGCTGGCGCGCGCCCGTGAACAATTGGAACATCTGAATCAGCAAATGGTCGAAAAGGGCATGAAAGCCGAAGCTGCCATCTTCGATGCACATCTTGGTTTGTTGGAAGACCCCGAGTTGACCGAGGCAGTCCAGGCGCGTGTTCAAAAAGGACAGGATGCCTTGAAAGCCTGGAAGGAAACCATCGAAGATAGTGCGATGGTGATCGCAGCGTTGAATGATCCGATTTTGTCGGCGCGTGCGGATGATCTGCGTGATGTGGGCAGGCGTGTGTTGCGGTTGATGGTTGGGGCGGAAGATAAAAACGATTCAGTACCTGATAAGCCAGTTGTCATTGTTGCTCGCGAACTTTCCCCCTCCGACACCGTCTCTTTCAACAAGGACTTTGTTTTGGGCTTCTGCATTGTTAATGG
>Ga0070699_100002440_pt1 | contig 16690 bp, 16 predicted proteins | sample KBSK1503metaG_FD_65473 | JGI IMG/M metagenome (GOLD analysis project Ga0070699, IMG submission 65473) | Corn, switchgrass and miscanthus rhizosphere microbial communities from Kellogg Biological Station, Michigan, USA - KBS K1-50-3 metaG | ecosystem: Host-associated > Plants > Roots >... | reverse complement strand
ACCTTCTGGACGGAAATCAGGTACATGTCGAATGCGGCCTTGGAAGCGGCGTACGGGCTCGTCGGCTGCAGCGGCGCGTCCTCGCGAGCCGGAAGGTCCATCGACCCGTACAGCTCCGAGGTGCCGATGTGAATGAGCCGCTCCAGGTAGTCGCGGGACATCAGCGCCTCGGCGAGCCGCGCGAGCGCCATCGAGTTCGTCTCGAAGAACCGCCACGAGTGCTTCCACGACACCGCGCCCTCCCCCTGCGCGGCATAATTGACGATGACCTGGGGCTTCTCCCGGTCGAGCAGCTCGAGCAGAAGGTCCAGCTCGTACGTGACGTGGTAGGCGTGATAGGAGTATCGGCGGTCGCCCTTGCCCACGTCGAGGGTGAAGGGCGCGGGCTTGGGCGGGTTGCGACCGATCCCGATCACCCGCTCGGTGTCCGGCTGATCGAGCAGGTACTTCGACGTGGTGATACCGAAGCAGCCGCCTCCACCCAGCACCGCGTACCTCGTCGCCATCCGTCCTCTCCTCTCACCTCTCGCGTTGTTCGGCGCCGCGTGCCCCGTCGGGCTCGGCGCAGGAGAAGTTGTTCCATTCCGGGTCGGTCTCGAGGACCGTCCAGGAGTAATCACCCGTGTAGCCGGCCTCGGCCATCAGCTCCCGCCACCCGTCCGGCGTGAGGAACGTCACGGCCGTGAGGACCCAGCCGAGGAAGACCTGGCGCTCGGCCTCGGTCCGGTACGCGTCCACCCGGACGTAGCCGCGCCCAGGGGCCAGCCGCTCGATCTCGCGCAGCGCCGTGATGCAGCGGTCGCGCTCCAGGTTGTGGATCACGTTGATGCACAGCACGGCCTGGAACGACGCGCGAGAGAAGGGCAGCTGATCGGCGGTGCCCAGGACCAGCCGGCCCGCGGCCTCGGGCTGGCAGTGGCTCAGAGCATACCCAGAGACGTCGAGTCCGTAAACCTGGAGACCGGGGCACGCCGCCATCAGGTCCTTGACCAGGAAGCCCTTGGCGCACCCTACGTCGAGCACCCGGTCGCCCGGCTTGAGCCCGAAGTGGGCGACGATGTCGCGGGCGATCGGGATCCACCGCCCGTCGTAGTAGTAGCCGCCGTAGCCCTGCTCGCGCGTCCCGTCGAAGTACTCGGCGCTGAACTTCAGCGCAGCGATCCGGTTGGCCGGGTCCGCCGAGCGTGGCTTGGCCATCTGGCGCCGGGCGCGCGGGTAGTGACGGAGGAGGTCGACCTCGGCCATCACTCCCGATCCATCATCTCGCGATGCGTCTTGGCGAGGCCCTGGTCGAGCGGTGTGAAGCGGAACGCCGGGAAGGCCTTGTGGAGCGCGGTGACGTCGAAGTGGCGGTGCGTGAGCGGCGTCTGCCGCGGCGTCCCCACGATCTCGACGGACCGCTCGAACTGTGCCGCGATCTTGCGGGCCAGCTCCGCGTAGCTGATCGATCGACCCGTGGCGAGGTTGAGCAACCCGCTGCTTCGGTGCCGGATGACCAGAAGCGTGAGCTCGACGAGGTCGCTGACGAACAGGTGGTCGCGCATCTCCTCGCCCTCGCCGAACAGCGCGATCCGGCCTTCCTTACGGGCCGCGCGCCGGAGCCGGTTCGGACCGTACGAGTTGTGCGTGTCCGCGGCACCGTAGACCAGCGTGGGCCGCAGCACGGCGATCGGCGCCCGCGAGGCGGCCCTGACCATCGTCTCGCGGGCGAGATGCATCATCCCGTACAGGTCGGGCGGTTCTACGCACGACTCCTCGGAGAGACGCCCGGCGTCCATGGGGTACACCGCGTCCGAGCTCACGTACACGACGTGGGCGGGCGTGACCCGCTCGAGCGCACGACAGACGGCGGCGCCGATCGTGACGTTGGCGACGAACGGCTCCATCCCCCGGCCCTTGTCAGGGGTGAGCGCCGCCAACAGCACGAGGGAGTCGCTTGGCCGCAGGAGCGCCGCCAGCCGATCGCCGGCATCCGGCGCGGCCAGATCGAGGTCGAGCCTCGTCGGCGCCAGCCTCGGGATGCCGGCGTGTTCGAGCGCTGCCAGAAGCTCGCTCCCGATGAAACCCCGCCCACCCAGCACGACGACGCGCGCCGGGTCCACCGGCCCGGGGAAATGATGCCGGAGCCCCGTCCCGACCGGACTCACCGCTCCCCCTCCGGCACCGGCGTCCCGAGCACGACGTGGTCGAGCTCCGCCGCCCGGCAGGTCGCGGGGTCCAGCACGCCGTAGGGATCGATGACGGTGCGCCCGCGCAACCGGGCCGCGACGGCCTCGGGACGCAGCGCGCGGAACTCGCTCCACGGAGTCATGATGACCAATGCGTCCGCCCCGACGCACGCGTCGAGGGGTGAGACCGCCGCCTCGAGCCTCGGGTGGAATTCGGGCCGAGGTGTCACCGACGGATCGTAGACCCGGACGCGGAACGGGGCGACCGCGGCCAGGAGCGCGAGTGATGGGGAGTTCTTCGTCGAGGCCGTGTTCTCCTTGTAGGCGAGGCCGAGCACCGCGAGCGTGGGGTCCGAGATTCGCGCCAGGATCCGCGCGTGGACCTCGCGGAGGACCCAGTCCCGGCGGTACCGGCTGTTGGCAAGCCAGGCGCGGACGACGCCGGCGTCGGTGCCGTGCTGGTCGGCCAGGCGGCATACGGTCGCCAGATCGCGCTCGAGGTTGCCGCCGGCGATCCCCAGTCCCGGGACCAGGTAGGCGTCCGGACCGATGCGCCGGTCGAGCTTGAGGGCGGGGACTATCTCGCTCCAGTCAGCCCCGGTCGCCTCGCACAGCTCGGCCAGGGTGTTCGCCGCGCTGATCGAGGCGACGAGGCACACGTTGATCGAGATCTTGGCCAGCTCGGCGCTCTCGTAGCGCATGGGCAGGAGAGGGCATCCGAAGGCGCCGAGGTAGGCGGCGAAGGCACGCGGCAGGGGGACCGATGGGTCGGCGCAGCCGACGATGAATCGCTCGGGGTGCAGGGCTCGATCCACCGCGCGGCCGAAGATCAGCGTCTCCACCTGGTAGAAGCGCCGCTCCGCGGGGCGGGGCAGACTCCGCGTGAATCCGGGGGGAACCTGGCTCAGCACGACGAGAACTGCCTCGGAGGTCAGCGCTCGGTCCACCACGTCGACCAGTGCTCGGACCGGACCGAGGTCGCTCGCGCTGGCGTCATCGGTCGGGACGTCCGGTGCGACGTAGGCGACGTCGCAACGCCCGAGCGCCGCGGGGTCGGCCGTGCAGATCAGGCGGTCCCGGTGCTTGTCCAGCAGCTCCGGCAGGTCGGGCTCGACGACCGGCAGGTCGCCCCTGGCGATCGAGGCCACGCGGGCCGCGTCGGGGTCGAAGGCGACGACCTCGAAGCCGCGGGCCGCCGCGGCCGCCGCCGACACCAGGCCGAGATGGGTCAGGCCCGCGAATGCGATGACCGGCTCCCTCACGCCCGTGCTCCCGCGAGCGCCGCCGCGGTCAGCGCGTTCAGGCGCTCGTTGATCCAGAGGTCGTTGGCGAGGTTCCCTTCGCCGCGGACGCAGGCGCGCTTGAAGTGCTCGTACTCGACCGCCCACGTGGGGTCCGACTGCACGAGGGTCACCGACTCCTCGTCGGGGAGGCCGCTCGGCAGCTTCCGCCGTCGGTGGACGAATGTGCTCGGCCCCCACTTGCAGAGCGACTCGATGTGCGCCGAGCCGCGCTCGGCCAGGATGTCGCACGTGAAGTGGTTACGCCAAGAGAGCAGGGTCGTCTCCAGCTCCAGCACCGGCTCGCCCTCGGCGCCGACGACGAAATGGTCGAAGGCGGCGTTCTCGAACCGATGGCAGGAGATGACTCGGAAGTTCCAGGGGCGAGCCCCGAACCAGAACAGCACGGTGTCCAAAAGGTGGGAGCCCAGGTCGGGCAGCACGCCCGCGCCCTTGTCCCGCCAGGGCGAGTTGCGCACGTCGCGGGCGGTGCCGTTGCCGTAGAACAGCCGGCACCGGTAGACTCGCCCGAGGTCGCCGGACTCGAGCAGCTCCTGCATCCGCACGAAGTGCGGCTCGAAGCGGTGGTTGTAAGCGGTGTAGCAGACCGCCCGCTGCCGGCGACCGACGGCGGCGAGCTCGGCGAGGGTGGCGTTGTCCGGCGCCAGCAGGGGCTTCTCGACCAGCACGTGCTTGCCGTGGCCGAGCAAGTGGGTAAGTACCTCGAGCTTGACGTCGTCGGGCACGCAGACCAGCGCCGCATCGTAGGTGTCGATCGGGATGTCACGAAGCGCCCGGGACGTGGCGTCGGGCTGGGCCGGATCGACGGTGCCCACGACCTCGTCCCCGGCGACCGCGAGGCGCTTGCGGCCCTGGACGCCCAGGCCGACGACGATCACCCGCATCCGCGCCCTCCGACCCTCAGCCGTACCGGACCTGCCGCTCGACGCGCTCGACCTTCGCCAGGACGTCGGCCTGCGTCACGGGGACGTTGCCGTCGCGCTCGCACTCGATCCCGGCCGCGAAGGATCCGAGGATGCTCGCGACCGCTTCGTTGCGCGTCGCCACCATCGCGAGCGTCGCGTAGGCGAGCAGGGCGTCGCCAGCACCCACCGGGTCCACCGCCCGCTCGGCGAAGCTGTCGATGGTGAAGAAGCTCCGGGCGTCGGTGGCGGGGCGGTCGCGGAAGGTGATCATGCCGCGATCGCCGAGCTTCAGCATCAGCGTCCTACACTCGGCGCGGTGGAAGAGCTCGACGCCGAGGGGGCGAACCACCGAGTCCTGGTCGCCGAGCGCGAAGCGGGCCTCCCGCTCGTTCGGCGTGATCAGGTCGAACCCCTTGAATTCGAGGATGTTGCCCCAGCGGCTGGCGACCTGGCTGTCGGCCACGCGATAGGCGTTGGCCGGGATCGCCGCGACCAGCTCCGGAACCGTGTGGCGGTTGAAAATGCCGTGACGGAAGTCGCTGTACACGACGGCGTCCGTCGGGGTGGAGGCGACCTGATCGGCGAGCTGTCGCAGCACCCTCTCCGAGATCGACCGGTTGTCGAGGGTGTCGATCTTGAGCAGCCGGTACCCGCCCACGACGATGGCGTTCTTGTTCGTGGTCGGACGGGTGGGGTCGACGATCGGCCGACAGCGCACGCCAGTCTCGGCCAGGTCCCGCAGCACCTGCTGCTTGAGCGCGTCCTCGCCCAGCACAGTCGAGAAGACGACCTCGCCGCCGGCCGCCCGCAGGTGCTTGGCCACCACGGCGGCGCCACCGGTGAAGTCCTGCTTCGCCTCGAGGCGTACGCTCAGCGTGGGCGTCTTGATCATGCCCCCGATCATGCTGCACTGCGTGTAGCTGTCGACGATGGTGTCGCCGACGACGTGAACACGGATTCCGGAGAGCTTGAGCACCGCGTCGCGCAGATCGGCGAAGGTCAGGCCCTCCCCGTTCATCAGGACCATGAGCTTGTCGCCGGCGATGTTCGGCGGCGCGGTCTCGATGAGGTGCGAGGAGGAGTAGACGATGTCGCCGGGGGTGAAGATCACCTCACCGCCATAGCCCTCCAGGACCTCGATCTCCTCGCGCGTCTTCGGATGGACGTTCCCGGTCACGTACTCGTAGCCCTTGGCGTAGTAGTCGGGCTGGATGCGGCGCAGGTTGCTCAGGGGTGTCGGATCGCGGTCGATGATGACGTAGTCGACCATCTCGAAGGCGGCCAGGTTGATGGCGCGCAAGTCCTCCGGCACGTAGGGCCGGACGTTGGCCTTGGAGATGTGCTCGTCGGCGGTGACGCTCACCACCAGGACGTCGCCCTTGGACTTCGCGTAGAGCAGGTGCCGCACGTGCCCGGGGTGCACGATGTCGAAGACGCCGTGGCACATGATGACCTTCTTCTGTCGGGGCCGGGGCCCGAGGAGGTCGCACAGCTCGTCCACCGTCTTGACCTTGCGCCGATACTGGAAGATCGCGTCGGGGTCCATCACCGGGCCTCCCGGGACAGCGTCTCGAACCACACCTTGGTCTCGCGGGCGATCGACTCGGCGTCCCACAGCGGTGCGTCCCGCCAGTAGTCGATCTCGGCGACCACCCGCCGGACACCCTCCTCGAACGACACCCGCGGCTCCCAGCCGAGCTCGCGCCGGATCTTGCCGACGTCGGCCCACGTACAGTCCGGCTCGCCGGGCCGCCGGGGCACGTGGGTGACCTCGCCCCCGAGCAACTCCACCAGCCGGTTGATCGACTGCGGGTTGCCGGCCCCGAGGTTATAGATCTCTCCGACCCGATCGGTCTCGGCCGCCCGCAGGAAACCCGCCGCCACGTCGGTCACGTATACGAAGTCGCGCTTCTGGGTCCCGTCGCCGACCACGGTGAAGGGCCGGCCCGCCAGCTTCTGGCGCAGGAACACGCCAAAGACGGCGCCGTAGGCACCCGAGGTGCGCGCTCGTGGCCCGTACGCGTTGAAGATCCGGATCGAGTTCACGGGCAGCCGGTAGACGCGATGCCAGTGAAACACGGTCAGCTCCCCGAGGTACTTGCTGAGTGCGTACGGGTACTGCGGCGCGATCGGATGGTCCTCGCCGGTCGGCACCGCGGCCAGCCCGTAGCACGAGGAGGAGGCTGCGTACACGAGCTTCCGCACGCCGGCGTGGCGGGCGGCCTCCAGCACGTGCACGGTGCCCTGCACGTTCGCCGACAGGTATTCGAGCGGCCGCTCGATCGAGGGCACGATGTCCCCGATACCGGCGAAGTGGAACACGTACGCCGCCCCTGCGAAGAGCGGGTCGCCCGGCTCGAGCGAGCGCACGTCGCCCTCGGCGAGGACCACCTGGGGGTTGTTGCGGTGCTGGGCCAGGTTCGCGGCGCGGCCGCCGACCAGGTTGTCGACGGCGTGCACCCGGAAGCCCCGCTCGACCAGCAGGTCCACCGTGTGGCTCCCGATAAACCCGGCGCCGCCGGTGACGACGGCGAGCGGCCGGTCCGTCATCAGGCCGCCCGCTTGCTCTTCAACGCCTTGACGTTGAAGTATCGCTCGTCGGTCATGCTGTCGGGGAGCTGGCCCGCCTTGAATGCCCGGCAGAGATCCCGCACCGCATCCTCGATCCCCCGCTTCGGGCGGAAGCCGAGCTTGCGGACGATCTTCTCCGAGTTGATGTGGTACGACCGGATGTCGTTGGTGGGGGTGGTCACGATCTCGATCTCGCCCTTCTCGGCGAACTCCTCCCGGACCACCTTCCGCACGATCTTCGCGATGTCCATGATCGAGTGGTTCTGGTAGCCCGCGTTGAACGTCTCCCCCGCGATCAGCTCGTCCGGCACCTCCAACAGCAGCGCATAGAGGTCGCACATGTCCTGGATGTGGAGGTTCGGCCGGAGCTGCTCCCCTCCGAAGACGGTGATCCTGCCCGTGTTGATCGCGTGGTTGGCGAGGATGTTCACCGACAGGTCGAGCCGCATCCGGGGGCTGTAGCCGCAGATCGTGGCGGGGCGGATGGTCACGCATACGAAATCCGACGACTGGTGCTTGAACAGCAGCGGCTCGCAGAGGCCCTTGTACTTGTTGTAGAGGGTGAGCGGGACGAGCGGATGATCCTCGGTGACGTCGGGCGCGTCGGAGACACCGTACACCGAGCTCGTGGACGCGTAGATGAAGCGCCGCACGCCCTGCTCCTTGGCCGCGATCACCATCGGTTCGAAGCAGTCGTAGTTGATCGTGCGGCTGAGTTCCTCGTTCAGCTCGACGCTCGGGTCGTTGGAGATGCACGCCAGGTGGATGACGGCGTCCACTCCCCGGCAGGCCTCACGGAGGCGGGCGGTGTCACGGATGTCGCCCTCGATGATCCGGAGTCGCGGCTCTCGCTTGAGCTCGCAGCCGTAGTACATGATGTCGTAGACGGTGACATCATAGCCCTCGGCCAGGAGCCGTGGCGTCAGCACGGTGCCGACGTACCCGGCCCCGCCGGTGATCAACACGTCTTTCACGACTCTCTCCATTTCGGTGGCTGGACGCCGCGTCATCCCGACGCGGCGCGCCCGTCGGGGATGGTGTAGCCGGCCGCCGCCGCGTCGCGGTGGAACATCTCCACCGTCTCGAGCGAGTAGTCCTCGTGATCCTTCCCGAGGAGCGCCAGCCTGGCCAGGATGTCGTTGGTCACGGTGATGATGTGGCATCCGATCTCACTGGCCTGAACGACGTTCAGCAGCTCCCGCGGGCTCGCCCACAGTAGCTCCGCCCGTGGCCGCGCTTGCAGAATCTTCAGCGCCTCGCGCATCACCGGCAGCGGGTCGATACCGGTATCGGCGATGCGGCCGGCGAAGACCGACACGATGGCCGGCGTCCCCTCGGCGAGGCTCGCGGCGATGGCCTTGACCTGCTCGAGCGTGAGCACGGCGGTGATGTTCAGCCTCACACCGGCGGCGGACAGCCGGCGGATGAGCGGGCCCGCCGACTCGCGCCGGGTGTTCGTCACCGGGATCTTGACGTTGACGTTCGATCCCCAGGACGCGATCTCGTGGGCCTGACGCTCCATCTCGGTGAAGTCGTCCGCGAACACCTCGAACGACACCGGCCGATCCGGAACCGCCCGCAGGACCCCCTCGGCGAACCGCTTGTAGTCGGCCACGCCCGCCTTGCGCATCAGGGTCGGGTTCGTGGTGAAACCGCGGATCCAGGGCTTCGCATACATGGCCTTGATGCCTTCGAGGTCGGCGCCGTCCGCGAAGATCTTCACTCTCAGGTCGGCCAGTCTGGTCATCTGAGGCCTCACGCGCCCGCGCGGTGCTGCGAGTGGTTGAGAATGATCGCGGCCGCACCCGACAGGTCGGCGCATACCGCGTCCGGCCTCTCCGTCAGGGGCTCGGCGTACCCGCGGTCGATGAAGACCGTGAAGCACCCCGCCGCCCGCCCGGCCCCGACGTCGCGCCAGCGGTCCCCGACCATGAAGCTCTGCGCGAGGTCGACGCCGTGCTCGCTCGCCGCGGCCAGGAGGAGCCCGGGCTTCGGCTTGTAGCTCGGGTTGGCCGGACCCTCGAGCTCCCAGCAGACCTTGATGTCGTCCAGCGGCAGCGCCGCCCGCAACCGGCGGTGCATCCCCTCCACCACCTCGCGGCCGACCCGGCCTTGCGCGACATCCGGCTGGTTGGTCACCACGATTAGGAGGAACCCGGCGTCCCGGAGCGCGGGGAGTATGTCCACGGCCTCGGGCTCGATCTCGAATTCCTCGAGCGTCGCCGGCGCGAGCGGGCGACCGTTCCGCACGATCGCACGGTTGAGCACGCCGTCCCGGTCCAGGAACACCGCCCGCCGCATGGCCCTCAGGGGGTCGAGGTCCGGGCGGCACTCTCCCACTTCGTGCCGGCCACCTGGAGCTTCGGGTGCGAGACCAGGCAATGCCACACCAGCGCCTGGAAGGCCTCCGTGTGCGGCGTCACGTGCGCCTGGTTCACGATCGGCACCACCACGACGACGTCGCCCACCTGCTTGGTATACCCGCCCTGCCGGCCCACCACGCCGTAGATCTTCATGCCGCGCCGCTTGGCCTCGTCCAGTGCGTGAACCAGGTTCACGCTGATGTTGTGCTCGGCATCGCCGCCGCCGACCGAGAAGACGAGGACCGCGTCACGCTCGCTGGCATGGCTGCCGGCGAGCCACGCGGCGAACACCGTCTCCCACCCCTCGTCGTTGATGCGGGCGGTTAGCTCGGCGACGTTGTCGACAGGCGTGTACGCCTCGATGGCGCAGAGCTTCCGGAAGTCGTTCACCGCGTGGCTGCAGTTGGCGGCGCTGCCGCCGACGCCGAGCAGGAAGAGGCGTCCGGCGCGCTCACGCAGCTCGCGCAGGCCCTCGGCGATCCGTTCAATCGCGTCGTGATCGATCTCGTCGGCGATCCGGCAGGCCTCGGAGAAGTACTGGACGGTATGGCTCAGGGCCGGCTCCGCTGTCACCGGTTGCTCCACATAGCAGGCCCGGAGGCGCCTGGCCCGGATATCCCGACGACCAACCGCTCCGCCTCCATGCTCTCCAAGGATTGAGCGATCACGGCATTCTGTCAAGAAAAAAGGCGCTTTTCCGCCCTCGAGCCGCCGCTCAGAGCGCCCAGTAGAGCGCACCCGCGAGGGTCACCTCGGCCGACGGAAGCATCCCCCGCACGTCCACGATCACACCGGGTCCCTCCCCGGACCGGAGGAGCCCGACGTAGGCCCTGGCCCCCCGCCGCCGGAACTCGGCGTGCGGTACCGCGATCACCACCGCGTCGTAGCGGTCGGGCGCCTCGAAGGGGGCCGCGGCGACGGTCATGCCCGCCTCGGTGAGGCGCGCGAGCCCGGCCAGCGGGTCGTGGACGACGACGGCCACGCCGTAGCTCGCCAGCTCGCGCACCAGCTCCGCCACGCGCGTGTTGCGCACATCGGTGACGTTCTCCTTGAAGGTGAACCCGAGGACCAGGGCGCGGGCGTCGTGGACCGGGCGCCGGGCCCGGATCAGCAGCTTCACCGTCTCCTGCGCGACGTAGCTCCCCATCGTGTCGTTGATCCGGCGACCGGCGAGGATGACCTCGGGATGGTAGCCGAGCTCCTCCGCCTTGAAGGTCAGGTAGTAGGGATCCACCGGAATGCAGTGTCCGCCGACCAGGCCCGGCTGGAAGGGCAGGAAGTTCCACTTCGTCCCCGCCGCCCGGAGCACCTCGCCGGTGTTGATCCCCATGCGGTGGAACAGGATTGCCAGCTCGTTCATGAGCGCAATGTTCAGGTCGCGCTGCACGTTCTCGATGACCTTGGCGGCCTCGGCGGTCCTGATGTCGGGCGCGCGGTGCACCCCGGCGCCGACCACGACCTCATATAGCCCGGCCACCACCTCGAGGGCATCGGCGTCCTGGCCGGCGACGATCTTGACGACCCGATCGAGCGAGTGTTCCGGGTCTCCCGGATTGGTTCGCTCCGGCGAGTAGCCGACCTTGAAGTCCTCTCCGGCCCGCAGGCCCGACGACTCCTCCAGCAGCGGCACGCAGACGCCTTCGGTCGTGTCGGGGTACACCGTGCTCTCGTACACCACGAGGACGCCGCCGGACATGTGGCTCCCGACCAGGCGGGTCGCCTCGACCAGCCGGCTCAGATCGGGCCGCTTGTGGTCGTCGACCGGAGTCGGCACCGCGATGATGATCGCCGACGCCCCGCGGAGGCGGCTCGGCTCCGTCGTCAGCTCGAGCCGGCCGGCCCGGAGGCTCGTCTCGGACTGCTCACCGTTCCGGTCGTAGCCGTCGCGGAGCTCTTTCACTCGCTGAGGATCGACGTCGAAGCCGATGGTCGGCACCTGGCGCGCGAAGGCGATCGCCAGCGGCAGGCCTACGTAGCCGAGGCCAACGACGGCGACGCGGTGGTCCGCCGCCGGTCCCGGGTGCCTGCTCACGACCGGACGCCGGCGAGGCGCTGCCGCCAGTAGGCGAGGAGATCGCGCAGGGTCTGCTCGAAGGGGATCTCCGGCGCCCAGCCGACCGCCTTCCGGGCCTTCGTCGCGTCGCCCACCAGGACGGGCACGTCCGAGGGGCGGAGGCGGGCCGAGTCCTCTTTGACCACGATGGCGCGGGCGCTCGACTCTCCGAGCAGGAAGTCGAGGATCTCCTGGATCACCCAGGCGCGGCCCGAGGCCAGGTTATAGACCTCGCCAGGCTCGCCCTGCTGGAGCAGGAGCCAGTAGCCGCGGACGATGTCCCGGACGTCCGTGTAGTCCCGGCGGGCGGCGAGATTGCCGACATGAATCACGGGCTCGCGACGCCCCGCCTCGATCTCGGCGATTTGCCGCGCGAAGTTCGAGGTGGCGAATACATCTCCTCGACGCGGCCCCTCGTGGTTGAAACCCCGCGTTCGAACGATGGGCAGGCGATAGCTCATGAAGTACTGGTACCCCATGAGATCCTGCGCGACCTTGCTGACGGCGTAGGGCGACAGCGGCCGGAGCGGGTTCGTCTCCTTGATGGGGAGCTCGTGCTCGAGGGCGAGCCCGTACTCCTCGCTGGAGCCGACCACGAGGAAGCGGGCCGCGCTCCGCCGCGCGCGCAGCGCCTCCAGCAGGTTCACCTGGCTGATGATGTTCGTGTTCATCGTCTCCGCGGGCGCGTGCCAGGACGCGTGAACGAAGCTCTGCGCCGCGAGGTGAAAGACGAGATCGGGGCTCGAGGTCTCGAGGAGATGATGGACGGACGAGAGATCACGCAGGTCGCACTCGACCAGCTCGATGCGGTCGTGCAGGTGGTCGATGTTCTCGGTCTTGCTCCGCCACCGGCTGGAGCCGACGACCTGCGCGCCCTGAGCGAGCGCGAACTCGGCGAGATGGCTACCGACGAACCCGGTGATCCCGGTGATCAGGACGCGCATTGGCGCAATTTTACTACCTGGATGCAACGGGACAGGAGAAAACGCGCTCGGGCGATGGGGCTACGCCCTGTGGCGGGCGGCCGCCCAGGGTCTGGACCGTCCACCCGGTCCAGCCGGATGGGGTGGCCTTCCTTATCGGCGATAGAACCTCCGGACGCGATCGATCGTGTAGTCGACCTCATCGTCGGTCAGGAACTGGTGACCGGGGAGCGTGACGATGTCGGCGGCCTGGGCCTCGGCCATCGGGAAGTCTCCCCGCTTGTAGCCGAGGTCGCGCGCGGCTCGCTGCAGGTGGAGCGGGATCGGGTAATGGATCTTCGCCTCGACGCCCTCGCCGACGAGATACTTGATCAGCGCGTCCCGCCGCTCGGCGCGGACGACGTAGTGCTGGTAAGCGTTTCGCCGGTTGGCGGGGCGCGGCGGCAGCGTGAGTGGCGCGAGGTCGGCGAGGCCCTTGTCGATCCGTTCGGCGATCTCGATCCGCCGGTCGACCCAGGTGTTCACCCGGCTCAGGATGTGGTTCGCTACGACGGCCTGGACCGTCTGGAGGCGCTGGTTGACACCCCAGATCGCGATCTCGTCCCGGTTCACCATGCCGTGGTTGCGGTAGAGACGGAGCCACTCCGCGGCCCGGTCGTTGCTGGTCGCCACCGCGCCACCGTCCCCCCACACGTGCAACGGTTTCAGCGGGTGCATGCTGAAGCCGGCGGTGTCGCCGAAGGCGCCGGCCGGAGTGCCGTCACAGGCCGCGCCGACAGCCGGGCAGGCGTCCTCCACGACGGAGAGCCGGTGGCGTCGCGCAATATTCATGATGGCGGGCATGTCGGGCGGCAGTCCGGTGAAATAGACGGGCAGGATCGCCTTCGTGCGCGGCGTGATCGCGGCTTCGATACGGCGAGCGTCGATCGCGTACTGATCGTCCACGTCGACGAAGACGGGCCGCGCGCCGACGGCGACGATGGCGCCCGCGGTGGCGTAGAACGTGTTGACCTGCGTGATAACCTCGTCGCCCGCGCCGATCCCGAGCGCCTTGAGCGCGAGGATCAGCGCATCGGTGCCGGTGTTGGTGCCGATCACGTGCTTGACGCCGAGCATGGCGGCGAACCGTCGTTCGAACTCGAGGACCGGCGGGCCGATCGTGAACTCACCGGTGGTGACGAGTGCGCGCAGCCTTTCCAGGATAGCCTCGGTCTCCGCGGCATTGAACTGGCGATCGAGATAGTTGAAGGGGACCCTCATGCCTCGTCGGCGACGCTACGCCTGGGGCGGGGGGCCGCCCAGAGTCTGGACCGTCGGCCGGTCCAGGCGGATCTGCTTCCGGTACATCAGCTTGTCCGGCGAGCGCTTCCGCCACTCCCGCTGCACGCTGTACCAGATGTTCCGGAGGAGACTCGGCAGGGAGAGGCGGAGCGGATAGACGCGGAAGATGTTCAGGTAGCCCTTGGCCAGGTACCAGGGGAAGAAGTAGAGCTTGGTCAGCGGCAGCTTGATGAGGACGTCGACCGTGAGGTTCCGGAGCCAGCGGGCCCGCGGGAACATCACGCAGATCGGCCCCAGGAGCGAGAGGTTCTTCTGCATGCGCGCGGTCTTCGCGTCGAAGCAGGAGAAGGGGCTCTCCGCCTGGTAGCTGAAGAAGAGCTTGTCGAAGTCGCCGTCGAAGAACCCGTTCTTCACGGCGTACTCGGTCAGCTCGCAGCCCGGGTACGGATGGAGGACCGGGAAGTCCGCATAGGTGACCCGGCACCGGATGTTGATGTCGAGGGACTCGATGTCGTAATCGATCGGCGTCTTGCCCTGCTGCGCCATCACGTCCGGGCGGACCGGAATGCCGAGGATCGTGTTCGCGAACGTGACGACGCCTTCGCGTTCGCAGAGGTCGTAGGCGGCCTCGATCTGCTCCTGCTTCATGTGACGCTTGACGATCGTGTTGCGGACGTACTCGTTGCCGGCCTCGATCGACATCGTGAGCGAGTGGAGGCCGGCTTGCTTGAGCGCGGCCAGGTTCTCCTCGGTCAGCACGTTGGCCCGCGTCAGGCAGAAGAACGGCAGCCCGACCTCGCGCGGGTAGACCTCGGCGAATTCCGCGAGCCAGGGATCGACCTTGCGGTCGAGGATGAACATGTCGTCGTAGAACTTGATGAACTGGGTCGGCCAGCGCTCGCAGAGCTCGCGGAGCTCGGCGCAGAGGCGCGTGACGCTGTAGCGGTTGTAGATCGGCCCCTTGCCCGCGTACATGATGTTGTACTTGGGTTCGAAGCAGTAGGTGCACTGATACGGGCAGCCGCGGGAGGACATGAACGACCGGAGCGGGAAGTGCCGCAGGTGGGTCTTCGAGTAGATCAGCTCGCGGTCGTAGAAGGGCAGGTCGTCGAGCATGGTCTTTCGCGGCCGCAGGTGCTCGGGGATGATCTCGAGGTCGTACTCGGGCCGGGCCGAGGCCGTCGCCCCCGCGAGCTGGACCAGCTCGGGCGCCTTCTTCCGGGCCCGGAGCACCTTCCCGGCGTTGCTCCGCGTGACGATGTTGGGGATGGCGTCGAGCGGCCGGCCGCCGTCGAGCGCCCCCAGCAGCTCGCGCCAGGCGTCGTCACACTCGCCCACCCCGACGGCGTCGAAGTCGTGGGCCTGGATGATCCCGGGGAAGAAGGTCGGGTGGGGGCCGCCCATGATGGTGAAGATGCGGGGCGAGTACCGCTTGACGACCTCGTTGGCCCGGATGTAGGTCGTGTGCTCGCCGGTCTTGGCGCTGAAGGCCACCAGGTCCGGCTTGATCCGTCGCAGGTCCGCCTCGAGGTCGTCGGCGCTCAGGAGCGTGAGGAAGGTCGCGTGGCCGCCCTGGCGCGCGAGCGCCGACAGCAGCATCACGTTCATCGGGTCGATGTATTCGACGTCGCGCTCGACGAAGAGCACCTTCATGCGGATTGGCTGCTCATGGGCGCACTCTCCCGCTGCAACCACTGTGCCACAGAAGCCTGCGACGAATCACGGGAAATATCGCTGGGAAGGCCGGAGGAGCGACGCGGAAACGAGCCCCCGCGTGCCGAAAAACATCACCCGGAGTGCCGGGCGTTGCCAGGCTGACAGATACGCCGCCCTGCTATTCCCCGATCACCTGCAGGGCGACCTCGCGCGGCCGCGGGCCGTCGAACTCGGCGAAGATGATCGACTGGAAGCGCCCGAGCGTGAGGTCGCCGTCGTTGACGCCGACCGCGATGCTCCGCCCGAGCAGCGCCGACCGCAGGTGCGCGTGAGCGTTCCCGCGCTCGCAGTCGGAGTAGCGGGGGTCGTCGTGCCGGTAGCCGGCGCGCTCCACGACCAGGCGCTCCGTCAGGGCCTTGAGATCCTCGATGAGCGCGCCCTGGAACTCGTTCAGGAACAGCGCGCAGGTCGTGTGCATCGTGTTCACGAGGGCGATGCCGCTCGTCACCGGGAACTGGTGCAACGCCTCCCGGACGCGCTTCGTGATGTCAGAGAATCCGGTCCGCTCTTCGCTCGTCAGAACGAACGAGGTGCTGAAAACCTTCATGCGATTCTCTCCGAGGCGAAGTCGTGGTTGGCCAAGTGATGCTGGATCCCCGCTTTCCTCAGCGTTCGGGACTCATGCATCCCGTGTGTAGCCGACCGTAACAATAGCCAAAGAATCCCGGCAAAGTCAACGGATCGCCACCTATTGCAGAACCTGGCAGCGGTCGACGACGAACCCATCGTTCAGTCTCGAGGCGAGGCGGCCGCGCACGGTGACGGAGGCGCCGGGCGCCAGCTCGGCATCGGTGAAACACCAGGCGACGATGTGGGTGCCGTCGGCGTCTTTGAACTCGAAGTGCCGCAGCCTGTCGACCGGAGGCGCGATGGTCGTCATCGTCCCGCTCCACGTCACCTCACGGTTCTTGTAGTGCTGGTCGAAGGCCTGGGCCGGCGTCACCGTCGGATCGGCGCGGAGCTCCTCCATGAGGCTCTGGGCCGAGATCGTCACCGGCTCGCTCGCCGACGCCGCGGCGCTGGCGGTCGTCACGCCGGGGGCCGGGGGCTCGGATGACGCGGGCGCGGCCTTCGCGGCCGGCGCCGGCATCTCCGTCGGAGCCGCCGCCCTCGTCAGCGGGACCACGATCTGCGGCCGCGTGAGGTAGCGGTACCACCCGATCGCGCCGAGCACGAGGGCCACCACGACCACGAAGCCCAGCACCTTGCGTCCCCAGTGCGTCTCCTCGATCTTGGCCGCGGAGTACCGAATCCGGTCGGCCTTGCGCGCGACCCGGCGCGCACCCGGAGCCGGCGACCGTGATGCTCCCGGCCGCGGCGCCGGGCCCCGGCTCGGCGTCCCCGGCCGCCCGGGAGGCCCCGGCGGTCCGGGCGGGCGCGGCGGACCGGTCGCCATCACCGGCCTCCGG
>Ga0070699_100002438_pt1 | contig 16693 bp, 15 predicted proteins | sample KBSK1503metaG_FD_65473 | JGI IMG/M metagenome (GOLD analysis project Ga0070699, IMG submission 65473) | Corn, switchgrass and miscanthus rhizosphere microbial communities from Kellogg Biological Station, Michigan, USA - KBS K1-50-3 metaG | ecosystem: Host-associated > Plants > Roots >... | reverse complement strand
CGCCGGTCGCGGACCATCGCCGCCCGGTAGTCGTCCCAGTCCGGGTGGTCGCCCTGCACCGCGCGGTACAGGTCGACCAGCTCCTCCACGGCCGCGTCGTGCGGGTCCCGGGCCACCTCCGACAGCTCGGCCTGCCCGTCCACCACCACGTACGACCAGAAGTCACCGCTGGTGACGTGGAAGCTGACCCGCGGGTCGCGGCGCATGTTGCCGGTCTTGGCCCGGTCGTCGGTGGTGGAGACCCTGATGGTCTGTTCCTCCGGGTACCAGGCGTAGTTCACGTTGGACAGCTGCGGCCGCCCGTCTTGTCTGAGGGTGACCAGTACTCCTTGCCGCTGCCCGGCAATCAGCTCAGCAAACCGACCCTCGATCATGCCGCAAGAACAACCGCCGGCGGGCCGATGTTCCGGCCGCGGGCCCGATCCGGGCGCGGGCCCGATCCGGCGCGGGCCCGATCCGGCGCGGGCCCGATCCGGCGCGGGCCCGATCCGGCCGCGTGCCCGATCCGGGCGCTCTGGGCACGGTTCCGTGACGGCTGATCCCCCGCCTGCCGCCCCGGCCCGTCCGCTCTGACGACGTGGATACCCCAGCCATGTCGTTGGGGCGCGTCGGTTATTTACTCGCGTATTCGCCGGCTTTCGCGCGTGGTCGCGTTATCGCGGATCGCTGCACCCCTGATCAGGGGTGCAGCGATCCGCGATCCTTGCCGCCCGCCGGGCTCGTCACCTCAGCAGTCACGCCAGCCCCGCGGGAACACGCCGGTGCAGCCGGGCGGATCATCGCGTGTCACAACACCCCATGGGGGGTGCGGTGACACTCAACCACGGGCGCCGTAACAGCTGTGGCACCTGATGCAGGACCCTTGCCCGGAACGACGCGGGTTATTTCCCTACGCGCGCCAGCGACATGAGCGCGGCATCCATGCAGTATGGCTCCGCAGGTCAGCGGGGGTAAAACCGGGCGCCGATTACTATATTGATCTGCTCGCTCACGCGTGGTACAAGGAAGGTGCGCGCGCATTACCACCGCCTCCCAGGTCCCAATGGGGTGATTGTGCGTATTTCCCGTGTCATTGTCAGCGCGGCAGTTGCAGTTTCCACGGCTGGCCTGGTTACGGCCGTGAGCGTGATGCCGGCCGCCGGCGCCGCATCGTCGGTCAGCTATGTCGCACTCGGTGATTCGTACAGCTCCGGCCTTGGCGCCGGGTCCTACATCTCGTCCAGCGGCAGCTGTGACCGGAGTACGAACGCCTACCCGGAGCAGTGGGCCGGTGCCAACTCCCCCGCCTCGTTCGTCTCGGCGGCCTGCGCCGGGGCGACGACCTCCGACGTGATCAACAGCCAGGTGTCGGCGCTGAGCGCGGCCACCACGCTGGTCAGCATCACGATCGGGGGTAACGACGCGGGCTTCTCCGGCGTGATGGAGACCTGCGTGCTCAGGTCGACCAGTTCGTGCCTGAGTGCCGTCGCGAAGGCCAGGGCCTTCGTCACCACCCAGCTGCCGGCCAGGCTGGTCAGCACCCTGCAGGCCATCAGGCAGCACGCGGCCAACGCCAGGGTCGTGCTGCTCGGCTACCCCGACCTGTACGACCTGTCCAAGTCGGGCAGCTGCATCGGGCTGAGCACCCAGGACCGGACCGCGCTCAATGAGGGCGCCGACGCCCTGGACAGCGCCCTGGGCGCGGCCGTTACCACGGCGGCCGACCGCAACATCGTGTACGCCGATGTCCGCGGTCAGTTCGCCGGGCACGAGATATGCGATTCGGGCAGCTGGCTGCATTCGGTGGACATCTTCGCGATCAGCTCGTCCTACCACCCCACCGCGTCCGGCCAGAAGCTCGGCTACCAGCCCGTCTTCAGCAGGAACACCGGGTGATCCCCGGCTAGCCTGGCGGCTCCGCCCGCGCGGGCACCGGTTCGGTCACCGGCGGCGCTGAGCTTAGGCCGGCCGGCAGGCGGCGGGTGAAGGCCAGCGCCACCAGTCCCACCAGGGCCGCGACCGCGAACGCGGCGGTGATGCCCAGGCGGAGGTCGCCGCCCGCGGCGGCCGCCACGGCCGCCCCGCCCGCGCCGATGCCGATCGCGGTGCCGAGCACGTCCGCCAGGTTCAGCGACGCCGAGGCCTGTCCTTCCTGCCCGGGCAGCGCCTCGTGCAGCATCATCAGCGACAGCGGGGCGTACGCCAGGCCCATGCCCAGGCCCGCGACGGTCCAGGCCGCCAGGCCCTCGGCCACCGGCACGGCCGACTGCAGGGCCAGGACCACGCCGGCGATGCCGGCCAGGATGATCAGCAGCCCGGTGCGCACCTGGCGCCGTCCTTCCCAGACATTGCTGAACCGCGCCTGCACCCAGGCGCCAGCCGTCCAGGCCACCGTGGCGCCGGTGACGGCGAGGCCGGCCACCACCGGGCTGCGGTGGCGTACCGCCGTCACCGCGAGGGTTACGTAGGCGTCGGCGCCGAAGAACGTGAACGTCAGCAGGCCCCGGCTGGCGATGGTGGCGGGCAGCCCGGGACGTCCGGTGAGGGTCCCGGCCGGGACCAGCCGGCGCAGCGCGGGCAGCCCGGCGACGCCGCCGCCCGCGATCAATGCGAGGCCGGGCAGGATCGTGCCGGACCCAGCCGCGAGGCCGAGGCCGGCCAGGAGCATGGCCGCCCCGGCCGCGGTGCGCAGCCCGTCGGTCAGCCGGTGCTCCCGTGCCTGAGCCGCGGCGGGCGGCCCGAGGCGGATCAGGGCAGGCACGGCGATGGAACCGGCCACCGCGACCACCGGCAGCAGGCCGAGGAACACCCAGCGCCATCCGAACAGGCGCGCCACCTCAGCGCTGATCGCCGGCCCGGCCAGCCCGGGCGCGACCCACGCGGTCGACAGGACCGCCATCATCCGGGCGCGCAGCGTCTCGGGCAGGCACCGGCCGATTGCGGCGTAGGCCACCGAGGGAACCGCGCCGGCGCCGAGACCCTGCAGCACCCGGCCCGCCACCAGCACGCCCATCGAGGGAGCTAGGCCCGCCACGGCCAGCCCGGAGCCGAACAGCACCACTCCCGCCACGAACGGCACCGCGGGACCCCGCCGGTCGGCCTCCCGGCCGGCCGCCACGATGCCGACCACGCTGCCGAGCATGAAGGCGCTGAACACCCAGCCGTACAGGCGCAGCCCGCCCAGGTCGCGGGCTACCACCGGCATCACCGTGACCACGGCCAGCGCCTCGGACGCGACGAAGGTGATCGTCAGGACCAGACCCGCGGTCAGCGCCCGCCGCTGCGGCGCCCACAGGCCCGGTACCCGGTCCTGCTCGTCCGGCCCCATGGGAGGGCAGTGGTCAGCGGCCCCGGCCGAGCCACCTGCGGTACGCCAGGCCCCCGGCACCGGCCAGGATCGCCGCCGCGCCGATCACGAGGAGCAGCGTGTCCTGGAATCCGGCCGTGCCCCCGCCGCCGGTGACCGGGGCGGCGGGCGGGACACTGCTGGCCGGGGAGGCCGTGACCGTCTTCGTCACGGTCGCCGCGGGCACCGCGGCATTGGAGCTCACGCCGGGCGTGCCGGACGCCGAGGTGGCGTGGGACGAGGCCGAGGTGGCGTGGGACGAGGCCGAGCTGCCGGAGGACGCCGAACCGCCCGGGGAAGCTGAGGTGCCGGAGGAGGCTGAGCTACCGGATGACGCCGTGGACGGGCTGATGACGGACGGCGAGAAGATAGGCGTGCTGCTGGACGAGGACGAGGTGCACGCCGAGACGGCCACGGGGGCGAGCAGCGTCAGGGCGCCCCAGCCCAGGACCGTCAGCGTGGCGCCGAACGTGGTGCCCGCGGTCATTCCGCGCACCTTCATGGACCCTCCTCATGCGCCGGGCAGTTGACAAGTCTGTTTCCCGCTCCCGGCGGCAGAAACCGGAATCGGAAAGGAAACGCATGACCGATCTGGTCGCCGCCCGCACCGCCACAGGCAGGTCCCGAGCGCGCCGACGACCCTAATGGCAGGGCCGCTGCCCGGCGCGGACGTGCAATGGCCAGTTCACCATCGGAATATTAGGCTAATGGAGTAGATCATAAGACGAAAGGACGGCGACATTGCGGGACGCGCCGTGGCGGCGTATCGCAGGGTTCCGCGTGGTCGTCTCCTGGCCGCAGGCGGGGTATGCTCCGCCGCCCATCACCCCCCAGAGCCTGCGCGCCCGGGTAGCCGGGATCACCGGGGCGCTGCTCATCATGGCCGGCACCGCGGCCGTGGGCGTCGCGGTCGCCTCCCAGGTGCACGCGCCGCAGCCGTTGCGGTCCGAGGCGGGGGTCATCGGCGGCTCGTCGCGGGGGCCGTCGCTGGCGCGCTCGCTCCCGGTGTCGGTGCACATCCCGGCCATCGGCGTGGACTCGAAGCTGCTACGCCTGGGGCTCAACGCGGACGGCACGGTCCAGGTGCCGTCCCTCCGGACCAGCGCCGGCCTGGCGGCGTGGTACAAGTACTCGGCGACGCCGGGCCAGATCGGGTCGTCGGTCATCGAGGGACACGTCGACAGCCAGCGAGGCCCCGCCGTCTTCTTCCGGCTCGGTGCCCTGCACCAGGGCGACACCATCGACGTGACGCTCGCCGACGGGGTCACGGCCATATTCCGCGTCACGGGTGTCCGCGAGTACAGCAAATCCCGGTTCCCGGCTGCAGCCATTTACGGCGCGGCCGACTTCGCCGCGCTGCGCCTGATAACCTGCGGCGGCGGCTTCGACTACACCACCGGCCATTACCTCGGTTCTACCGTGGTATTCGCGTCGCTCGCGTCGTCGCGGCCGACCGCCGACTGAGCCAGGCCGGCGGCTAGCTGGTCCGTACCTCGTTCTGCGCGGCGAGGGTCTCCAGGAACCGCAGGGTCGCGGTCATCGCTTCATGCCGCCACAGGACCAGGGTGTGCTCGAAGCCCGTGCTGTCATGCAGGCGATCGTCCAGCGCGGCGGCAACGGGAAGCAGCCGGGCCAGCTGCGCCTGCAGCAGGTCCCGCGAGTCGATCCCGCTCCGGTCGAGCAGCGCGAGCTTGACCAAGAGCTCTGACCGCACGTCCCGGGGGTGCTGCACCGGCGTGCTGAGCCAGGCGCTGGCGGCCGCCTCCCCGGCGGGAGTGACCTGGTGGAGTGAGCGGACCGGCCCCTGGCTGGTCCGCTGCTCCCCTATCGTCCGGATCAGGCCCATTGCCTCCAGCCGCTGCAGGGCGCGGTAGACCACGGCCTTCGGCACCGACCAGACCTGGCCCAGGCTGCCTTCGCGAGCCAGCAGCCCGACGAGGATCAGTCCGTAGGTCGGCTCCTCGCGGACCAGGCACAGCACCAGCCAGTCGGCTAGCGACAGCCGCTCCGGCTCAGTCATTGTTCCAAGGTCAGGCTCCCGCCGCCGCGGCCAGCGCCCGCCCGGTCAGCACCCGGGCCAGGTGCCGCCGGTAGTCGGGTGCACCGTGCAGGTCACCCGGCGGGTTCGTGCCCTCGTCCGCGCTGGCCGCCGCGGCCCGCAGTGCGTCCCGGCTGGCCTCGGCTCCGGCCGCGGCGCTTTCCGCGGCCGTGGCACGCAGCGGCGTCGAGCCCATGTTGGTGAGCCCGATCCTGGCCTCGGCGACCGATCCGTTGGACCTCCGCACCAGCGCGGCCACGCCGACGGTCGCCCAGGCCTGGGCGGTGCGGTGGAACTTCTCGTACCGGTAGCCCCACCCGGATCCGAGCTTGGGCACCCGGATCGCGGTCAGGATTTCGTCGGGCGCCAGGCTCGTGGTCAGGTAGTCGACGAAGAAGTCCGCCGCCGGGATCTCGCGCTCGCCGCCCGGCCCACGGACGACCAGGGTGGCATCGAGCGCCAGGACGACGGCGGGCAGGTCGCCGGCTGGATCGCCGTGCGCGAGCGCGCCGCCCAGGGTGGCTCGGTGCCGGACGGCGGGGTCGGCGACCACACTGGCGGTCTGCGCGACAATCCCGGCGTGCTCGGCCACGAGCGGATCGCGGACGAGATCGTAGAGCGTGGTCCGCGCACCGATCATGAGCGCGTCCCCGGCGTCGGTGACGCCGCGCAGCTCGTCAAGGCCGCCGACGTCGACGAGCAGTTCGGGGTAGGCCAGCCGCAGCCGCAGCAGCGGGAGCAGGCTCTGCCCGCCCGCGATGATCTTCGCGTCGTCTCCGCCCCGGGCCAGGGCCGTGATCGCCTCGTCCAGCGAGCCGGGACGGACGTAGTCGAATTTCGCCGGTATCACGCGACGCCTCCGCTCTGGTCTGGGGTGCCGATGCCTTGCGGGCGGTGGCTCTGGGTCTGGTCGCTCTGCCGGGCCGCGTGCTGCTCGGCCGCGCTGGCCTGCCCGCCGCCCCGGGCAGCCTGGATGGCCCGCCAGACCCGTTCGGGCGTGCAGGGCATCTCGACGTCGTTGATGCCGAGCGGCCGCAGGGCGTCGACGATCGCGTTGACCACCGCCGGCGTGGAGGCGATCGTGCCCGCCTCGCCGACGCCCTTGACGCCGAGCGAGTTCGCGGCCCGGCTCTCGGTCCGGTCGGTGACGTAGGACGGCAGGTCGGCGGCTGACGGGACCAGGTAATCGGCCAGCGTGGAGGTGACCAGGTTGCCGTCGTCGTCGTAGACCGCCTCCTCGTACAGGGCCTGTGCGATGCCCTGGGCGAGGCCGCCGTGCACTTGGCCCTCGACGATGAGCGGGTTGACCACGGCGCCGACGTCGTCGACGGCCACGTACGAGCGGATCTTGACGAAGCCGGTCTCGGTGTCGACCTCGGTCGCGCACAGGTGGGTGCCGTGCGGGAAGGAGAAGTTGTCCGGGTCGTAGGTGGCTTCGGCGTCGATGGTTGGCTCCACGCCATCCGGCAGGTTATGCGCGGCGAAGGCGGTGAAGGCAATCTCGGCGATCGTCACGCCCTTGTCCGGGTCGCCGCGGACCGCGAACCGTCCGGGCGACCACTCCAGGTCATCGGCCGAGGCCTCGAGCATGCCGGCGGCGATCACCTTGGCCTTCTCGATGACCTTGTCGCAGGCCGAGACGAGGGCCATCCCGCCCACCGTCAGTGACCGGGATCCGTAGGTGTCCATGCCCTTGGGCGAGATCTGGGTGTCGCCGTGCAGGACCCGGATGTCCTCGAACGGCACGCCGAGCTGGTCGGCGACGATCTGGCTCCACGCCGTCTCGTGCCCCTGGCCGTGCGCGCTCGATCCGGTGACGACCTCGACCTTGCCGGTGGGCAGCATCCTGATCGACGCCTGCTCCCAGCCGCCGGCGGCGTAGGCGAGCGAGCCGAGCACCCGGGACGGGGCCAGCCCGCACATCTCGGTGAAAGTGGAGATGCCGATACCCAGCTGCACCGGGTCGTTGCTGGCCCGGCGCCGCTCCTGCTCGGCGCGGAGCCCGTCGTAGTCGAACAGCTCCTTGGCCCGGGCCGTGGCCGCCTCATAGTTGCCCGAGTCGTAGGTCAGCCCGGCGACGGTGGTGAACGGGAACTCCTCGTGCTTGATCCAGTTCCGCTCCCGCAGCTCCAGCGGGTCCATGCCAAGGTGCACGGCCAGTTCGTCCATCATCCGCTCGATGGCGAACGTGGCCTCGGGGCGGCCCGCACCGCGGTACGCGTCGGTCGGCATCTTGGTGGTGAACACCCCGACGCAGCGGAACCTGTACGCGTCCATCTTGTAGATGGCCGGGAACATGAACGCGCCGAGCAGCGGGACGCCCGGCGTGACCAGCATGAGGTAGGCGCCCATGTCGGCCAGCAGGTCCACGTCGAAGCCACGGATCCTGCCGTCGCGGTCGGCCGCGAGCCGCAGCCGCTGCCACTGGTCGCGGCCGTGGTGCACGGTCATGTTGCCCTCGCTGCGGGACTCGGTCCACTTGACCGGCCGGCCCAGCTTGCGGGCGATCAGCACGGCCAGCACCTCTTCGGCCGTGACCTGCAGCTTGGACCCGAAGCCTCCGCCGACGTCGGGCGCGATGACCCGGATGTTCTGCTCCGGGATCCCGGTCACCAGGGCCAGCATGACCCGCAGCACGTGCGGGATCTGGGTCGATGACCAGAGCGTGAACTCCCCGCCCACGCACGAGCAGACCACGGCGCGCGGCTCCATCGCGCTCGGGATCAGCCGCTGCTGGCGGTAGGTGCGCTCGATCACCACCGGCGCGTCACGGAAGGCCGCGTCTAGGTCGCCTTGCGGGAAGACGAAGTCGAAGCTCTTGTTGCCCGCCTCATGCACCTTGGGCGAGGCCTCGTCCAGCGCCGTCCGCATGTCGAGCACCGGCGGGAGTTGCTCGTAGTCGACCTCGATGGCGGCTAGCGCGTCGGCCGCGGCGTAGCGGTCGCGGGCCACCACGCAGGCCACCGCCTCGCCGACGTAGCGCACCTCGTCCACAGCCATCGGCGGGTGCGCCGGGATCACGATGTCGGGGGTGACCGGCCAGGCGCAGGGCAGGCTGCCCTGCTCGGCGGCGAAGTCCGCGCCGGAGTAGGCGGCGATCACGCCCGGCTCGTTCCGGGCCGCGCTGACGTCCACCGAGGCGATCCTGGCGTGCGCGTACGGGCTGCGGAGGAAGGCGATGTGCAGCATCCCGGGCAGGGTGATGTTGTCGGTCCAGTTGGTCTGGCCGGTGATGAGGCGCTCGTCTTCCTTGCGCAGGCGGGCCTTGCCCAGTTCGCCTGCTTTCTTCTCGGAGGCCTCGGTCTGCGCGGTCATTCGCTCACTCCCGCCTGAGCGGCGCGCCGTACGGCGCGGACGATGTTCTCGTAGCCGGTGCAGCGGCACAGGTTACCCTCGAGGCCGTCGCGGATCTCGTCGTCGCTGGGGTGCGGATTCTCCCTGAGCAGGTCCGACGCCGCCATGATCATCCCGGGTGTGCAGTACCCGCACTGCAGCGCGTGCTCCTCGTGGAAGGCGCGCTGGAGCGGGTGCAGGCTGCCGTTCGCCAGTCCCTGGATCGTGGTGATTTCAGCGCCGTCCGCCTGGACGGCCAGAACGGAACAGCTCTTGACCGACTGCCCGTCAAGCAGCACCGTGCATGCGCCGCAATTCGACGTGTCGCATCCGATGGGAGTCCCGGTCTTGCCCACTACTTCTCTGAGGTAGTGAACAAGCAGCATCCGGGGCTCAACGTGATCCGCATACTTCACGCCATCGACGGTGACGGTGATTTCTGCCATGCGATCTCCTCCCCTGGCGAGCAGGATGTATTTCCTGGTGCAAACCTAGGACTACCAGCCCCCGAAGCACCAGTACCAAGCAGGGTCCGGATTTTAGACACCTAGATTGCTGGCCTGCTCAACGCATTCGCGCCGTGAAACTCGCTGCCAATCGGCGTGTCCTCTCGCAAATGGTAGTTGCTAGGGTAAAGCGATAATTGCCAGATGGCCTCTGGCGGCCGGGCGAGTCTATTCCGCGTCATCTAGCAAATAACATTTGCCCAAGTAAAGCTTCATTTGCTTTCCAGCCGCGACGGTACGGTGGGACATCTGCTCCAGGAGGCCAGCCGGGAGCGGCCAGGGTACGCCGCACTCGCCTGGCGCCGTCGGCCTCGCTAGCGGAAATAGCGGGACAAAGGCTGAACCGCCGTGCCGTTCGGTACGTTCCTACAGACGTATGGCCAGGGGAGATTGGCGCGCCAGCCAGACCTCTTGTGCCTCACCGCTCAGCCGTGAGCAGCGCCGCAGGTCCGCCCCCCCTGACCTGTCGGAGGGAGCCCCCGGCTGACCGCCTGGCCGTGATCCGGCAGATCACTGCAGGTCACGGCCAGGCACCTTGAACCCTGCCCGCCTCCGCGCCGTTCCACAGATGATGGCAGGGAAACGGGCCACATCTAGCGGCCCGGGAAAGAGGCGGCATCATGAGGCGGGTCGTGCTCGTCGGCGTCGGGTTCCTCCTCATGCTGGCCGGGGTCGTCTTCACGCTGCAGGGCGTGGGCATCATCGGCGGAAGCGTGATGTCCCGCGTGACCTTCTGGGCCGTGGCCGGCCCGGTGATCGCGGTAGCGGGCCTGGTCCTCGCCGTGATCGGCCTGCGCGACCAGATGGCCTTAGCCGCCGGCCATAATCGCACTTGCCGCTCCTGCTTTTATGCTGGAACCATGACTGGCATCGCGACGCGGCGATTTTCTCGCTTCCCGGCCCACGACGGGCCGCCGGGAGGCGTCTCGCCGCGTTAACACGGCAACTTCGCTCAGGCGAGTCCAGGGCCGGGAGGGATCCCCGCCGGGTTCACCTCAGTCAAGGAGTCACCGTGTCCAGTTCAGTTCCTTATCTCAGCCCCGCGCAGCTGCGCGCCGACCTCGGCGTCCGCGACCTGTCCGATCCGGCGGAAGGCCCGCACGCCATCCAGGTTCTTATCGACCGGGCGGTGGCGGCGCTGTCGCGCGCGTGGTCCGGTGAGGTCCAGTGGCGGCGGGGCCCGAGAATCGTGCCGGTCGCCGACAACTACGACCGCCTGGGCTACGCCCCCGGCGCGATCACCAGGGAAGCCATTTAAACCCGCCACGTGAGCGCCGGCCGGATGCTCCGCAGCCATTCCACCGCTATGGTCCCGCCCGCCCTGCGGCGGCTCGCCCACGCGCCCGGCGGCGACGACGTGCTGCTGGCCTGCCCGGGGATGGTGTACCGAAGGGACGCCATCGACTGGCAGCACAGCGGTACGCCGCACCAGCTCCACCTGTGGCGGATCACGCGCCAGCCCATGACCGGCGCGGACCTGGACGAGATGATCTCGAGCCTGCTCGAGGCGCTCGTCCCTGGCCTCCCGTGCCGCCGGGAACCGAGGATCCACCCGTACACCGAGCACGGCCGCCAGGTCGACGTGCGGCACGACGGCCGGTGGGTGGAAGTCTGGGAGTGCGGGCTCGCCCATCCGGACGTGCTCGCTTCGGCCGACCTGACCGGTCGCGGCGGGCTGGCCCTGGGCATGGGCCTGGACCGCATGCTGATGCTGGTCAAGGGCATCCCGGACATCCGCCTGCTGCGTTCGGCCGATCCGCGCATCGCCACCCAGATGCGCGACCTGGCCGCCTATCAGCCGGTCTCGTCCATGCCGCCGGTCACGCGTGACCTGTCGGTCGCGGTGGCCGCGGACGAGGACGAGGAGACGCTCGGCGATCGGCTCCGCGAGGCCCTCGGCGCCGACGCGCCGTGCGTAGAAGAGGTCCGGGTGCTCGCCGCTACCGCGTACGACCGGCTGCCCGAGCCGGCCGCCCGCCGTCTCGGCGCCCGGCTGGGGCAGAAGAACCTCCTGGTCCGCGTCGTGCTCCGGGACCTGGAGAAGACGCTGACGAACGAGGCCGCCAACGCGCTCCGCGACCGGATCTACCTGGCGATCCACCAGGGCACCGCATACCAGTGGGCGCGCCCGGCCGCACCGCCAGGGGCCGCGTGAACGCCGCCGCGGCCCCGGACGGTAATTTCCTCCCATGACAGCTGTCCTTGATCACCTGGCCATCGGCACGCCGATCCTGACCGACGGCTGGGAGCTGTTCTGCGGCGTCCTGGGCGGAACCTGGGTGTACGGCATGGACTCCCCGGGCTACTGGTGGGGGCAGCTGGAGTTCGCCGCCGGGCCGAAGATCGAGCTGCTGACCCCCACCAGCGGCCCGGACGCCGCGTTCCTCGAGCGGTTCCTGGCCGCCCGCGGGGCCGGCCCGCACCACTTCAACTTCCTCGTCAGCGAAATCGAGGACACGCTGGCCAGGGTTCGGGCGCTCGGCATCGAGCCGGTTGGCGTCAACCTGGACAACCCGAACTGGCAGGAGGCGTTCCTGCACCCGCGGAACGCGCACGGCGTCGTGATCCAGGTCGCCCAGCAGGCCGGGTCGCCGTCTGCCGGCACGCCGCCCGCCGAGCTGCCCGCGCCCGGTCCGCCGGCCGCGTTCGGCCTGATCGAGCACCATGTCGGCGACCTGGCTGGCGCGACGCGGCTGTTCACCGAGGCCCTGGACGGCAGACTCGAAGCGGCCTGTGACGACAACGCCGAGCTCACCTGGCCCGGCGGTAAGCGGATCCGGCTGGTACGCGAGGACGGCCTGCCCCTCGGCGGGCTGCTGCATCACGTCCGGTTCACGCGCGCCGAGGGTGCGTTCAGCACCCAGGACCGAGCGCGCGCGGGCCTGCTGGCCAAGCGCCTGGGCCTGAGGGTCGAGCTGGCGGCCTAGCGCGGCCCTGGCCCGCAGGCAGCGGCCCGGCCAGTACCGCGCGCCATCGGCGCCGGGTGTCTTACCGGCACCTCAGTCCCTCACGCCCCGAGTGGTGCTGACTGAGTGGCGGGGCCAACGACAGAATCCCGGTGACCTGGGGTTACAGGGGGGTCCGCTGAGGGCTGTTCCCGGGTTAAGCGGGCTGATCTCCCAGCGCGCCAAGCTATATGGCGATGTTGAGCGCAGGGCACTTCAGCGCTCTGTGGTCCAACTAGTACTGATGACGGCACACCATGTCAGAATCCCGTCAGACCCGGTGAGCGCCGCTGTTGGCGTCACGGCGGCTCCCGTGCGCCTTCCGCGGGGGGCGGCGAACCGCTAGGCCCCGCACCACTGCTCTGGGGCGGCGCAGCTCAGGAACCACCCGACGCGGCCCGCCCCCACCACGTGTGCCCGTAGTGCCGCCTGCGGTCCATACCCAGAGCTTGTGGCAGACACCAGCACCAGCTTCGGCATACCGGCGACAGTCGCCGAAACCATCGCCAGCCCCGTCCCGAAGGGAGCAGGAGCGCAACCAGGTGAGGGAGGCAGCCGCATTTTGCGCCGACTCGCTGACCGACGGCTGGCAGGCAGCGGTTGCCGAGCGGATATCGGACTACGCGCATACCACGTGGAAGCGCCTGTCGCGTTCCCGCCGGAAGCACAACTGTAAAGCGCTGGCCCGGATGGCCCGCGCGATCCTGGCCACGAAGGATCACATCCATGAGCTAGCTGGACAGCTTTCCAGCCACGCTGCCAGCAGGTTCTGTGTCAAGGGTGCTGCTCGTGCCTTCACTGAGGAACTGGTGTCAAACATTCCGCTCAAGCCAATCGATGCCAAGATGATCGCCGTTGCACGCGGTATCCAGATCACCGGCATCCTGCTGTGCGTGATGGATAACCGGAACCTGACGGAATGCCAGTGCTTTATCGACCTGGCGCTGGCTGAGAGTTAGGAACGAGTGAACCAGATACTCATCGCCGGGATGTCGGAGTGGACGGGCCTCGCGCAGTTTCTTCATCGCTGTGAGCTGCGGTTTCGCGCTTGGGTTCCCGGGGGCGGCGTGTCGGGGCGCGCACCTGCCGGGTGCGGCGGTTCTGGTTGCGGGCGGGCGGCCTGACTTCGGTGCCTGGCGCTTGCTGTGCGGGGACACATTGTCGAGCTCGAGGCCGGCCTAGTCGCCCTGCGGCTGTCTGCCGGGTGGGAGCGGGCCGGCGCCGCGGTCAGTTACTTCCGGTGGCTGCGCGGTGCCGGGTCCCCCGGCTTGCTGGGACGGATCAAAGCTCGCGTAGGCGACGATCCGGTCGCGGATCGCGCCGCCCCGGCGGGAGGGGCCCAGGTCGCCGAGGTCGCGGCGCCGCAGTCCGGCCAGGCCGGCCGTGCTGATCGCCAGCACGACAGCGCTGAGCCAGATTAGCGGCTCCGCCGATACTGTTCCGCCGGGCAGCTTGGGGATCTGGGTGAACGGCGAGATGTCCATCATCCAGGCGGGCCACTGCAGCGGCGGGCCGAACACCGCGATGACCCCTGCCAGCGCCACGGCGGTCCACGCCAGGGCGATGGACTCCCACGGCAGCAGTCCGAACAGCAAGACGGCCACTGCCGGCAGCACCAGTGTCGCGGGCAGCCGGGCTACGGCGGCGCCGAGCAGTTCCGGCAGCTGGGTGCTCACGGACCCGGTCAGGATGCCGTAGCTCAGGCCGGCCGACAGGCCGGCCGTGGTGAGTAGCAGGCATGCGCCGCCGACCGCGACGGAGATATGGCTGAGCGCCCACCGGATCCGCCCTGTTGCCGCGCCCAGGACGGGCTCGGCCAGGTTCCCCGTCTCCTCGGTCCGCAGCCGGAGTACTGCCGATGTCGAGTACACGGCGGCGGCAAGACCTGCGATCAGCATGAGGGCGGACAGGTAGGCGTCGGTGATGGTGGCCTGGTAGCCGACTTTGAGGAGGTAACGCCTCAGCGCGGCGCTGCCGCCGATAATCGAGCCGAACCCGTTGGCGCCCGCGCCGAATGCGGCGAAGGCGAAGGCGAACGCGGCCAGCCAGGCGGCTAGCACAGGCCGCTGCAGCCGCCACGCCAGGCCGAACGGACCGCGCAGCAGACCAGAGGCGGTCGCCCGTCCCGGCCAGTCTGGCAGCAGCCCCGCGCTGTGGTCACGCCAGGCGGCGAGCAGGAACGCCGCTGCCACCAGGCCGGCGGATGCCGCCAGCGGCAAAGTGAGCACCCACCAGCTCTCGCCGGCTGAACCGAACGCGCGGGTGAGTTCCACCCAGCCTAGCGGCGAAGCCCAGGACAGCCGGGACAGGCCGGCAGAACCGGAATCGCCGACCGCGCGCAGTACGAAGGCGGCGCCGAGCGCGGCGATCGCGACGCCGCGGGCGCCCCGCGCGGTGACCGCCAGCTGGGCAGCGACGGCGGCCACGCCGCCGAACACCAGCCCGCACCCGCTGATGGACAGCGCAAGCGCGGCCGAGCCCGGTAGCGGCAGCTTCAGCACAGTTAGCCAGAGGCAGGTCAGCAGGGCTATCGCCACGTTGGCCGCCGCGGCGGCCAGGAGCGCCGCGGTGAGCGGCGCCTGCCGGCCCACCGCGGCCGAGCCGACCAGCTCAAGCCGCCCGGCCTCCTCATCGGCCCGGGTGTGCCTGACCACGATGAAGATCGTCAGCAGGACCGCGAAAGCCGCCCCCCACACGCCCCACCGCGCGGCGAGGAAGGCACCGACCGAGGTGCCGTCCAGCCGGCCCAGGAGGAATCGCAGTGCCGGGTTCGCGCTGGCCTTTGTTGCTACCGCGAGCCGGCTGGCGGCGGTCGGGTACAGCACCTTGAGATCGCGGGCGGTGATGGCCAGCAGCGCAGCGATGCCGAAGACGCACGCGGGCAGCACGACGCAATCGCGGCGGAAGGCGAGCCTGCTGAGCTGCCCGGTACCAGCCAAGCCGGTCATCACTGGCTCCCGGCCGGGGACCGCTCCGGTGAATAGTGGCGGAGGAAGAGTTCCTCAAGGGTCGGTGGCCGGCAGGTCAAAGACCGGATGCCGGCCTGGTGCAGGCGGCCGACCACCTCATCCAGGGCGGCGCGATCCACCCGGCAGCGCACCACGGTCCCGGTGACAGCCAGCTCGTGCACGCCCGGCATCCCGTCGAGCGTGGCCGGCGCACCGAGCTCGGCCTCGACCGAGATCCTGGTCAGGTGCCGCATCTCGGCGAGCGTGCCGGTCTCAGCCGTCTTGCCGTGGCGGATGATCGTCACCCGGTCCGACAGCGCCTCGGCCTCGGACAGGATGTGGCTGGACAGCAAGATTGTGCGACCGTCGTGCTGTTCTTCGATCACGCAGTCGCGGAAGGCGGCCTCCATCAGCGGATCCAGGCCCGCCGTCGGCTCATCGAGCAGCAGCAGTTCGGCTCCGCTGGCTAGCGCCGCGATCAGCGCGACCTTCTGCCGGTTGCCCCGGGAGTAGGCGCGAGCCCGCTTGGAGGTGTCCAGGTCGAACCGCTCGGTCAGCGCCTTCCGGCGGCTGGCGCTGATGCCGCCGCGCAGCCGGCCGAGCAGATCGATGATCTCCCCGCCAGTCAGGCTCGGCCACAACGTCACATCGCCCGGAACGTAGGCGAGCCGCCGGTGCAGCTCGACCGCGTCGCGCCACGGATCGGCGCCGAGCAGGCTGACCTCGCCGCCATCCTTACGCAGCAGGCCGAGCAGGACGCGGATGGTGGTGGTCTTGCCGGCACCGTTCGGCCCGAGAAAGGCGTGCACCTCGCCAGCGCCAACCTCAAGATCGAGCCCGTCGAGCGCGCGCACGCTGCCATATCGCTTGGTCAGCCCCGCCGCGCGTATCGCCACGCCGCTCATACCGTCGTTATATCGCGCTGCCGGGTCGGCCGCATCAGCGCTGATCGCCGGCATCAGATACCGGTCATCCGCACCCGCTGTGCGGGACCACGATTCCGCATCGTCCGCCGTCCTTGAGCGGGCTGACCGCTGCTTTGTCGCGGGCCCTGGCCCGGGCCGGGAAGTTCCCGCTGATAGACCGAGGGATGGCGCTGGTATCGATGGCGGTCGCGATCGTGCTGGGCGCGGCGAGCATGAGCGATATCACGCCTGGCCCACCAGGAACTGGTCTTCGGCCCGCCACCGTCGGACACGACGATCCGGCGGACTCCGGAACTGGCAGATGACAAGATGCTGCGCAAGATCGCGAAGGCACGGGCGCGGATCCGCGCACACCTCTGGGAGCTGATCACGGCGACCCCGTCCGGGTTCCCGTGGCTGACGATCGCCGGGAAGGCCCTGGTCAAGGAGGCCGGATCGTGAACGGCTGTTCCAGTTCTGTTCCAGCCAGCCGCCCGCCGGGCAGATCCGGCCAGCCTGGCACGCAGCACCCGGCGGGGCGTTTTCGCAGGTGGCGGAGGCGGACGGGAATCGAACCCGCCAGCGCCGCAGCGCAGCGCTCACCGGTTTTGAAGACCGGGGGGCCCACCAGGTACCCAGACGCCTCCGCGTCGACTCTACTGGGGCGGTCCGGGCCTACGGCACTGCGGGCGG
>Ga0070699_100002436_pt1 | contig 16697 bp, 15 predicted proteins | sample KBSK1503metaG_FD_65473 | JGI IMG/M metagenome (GOLD analysis project Ga0070699, IMG submission 65473) | Corn, switchgrass and miscanthus rhizosphere microbial communities from Kellogg Biological Station, Michigan, USA - KBS K1-50-3 metaG | ecosystem: Host-associated > Plants > Roots >... | reverse complement strand
CAGGGTGACGGAGGCGCCGCTCGCGATCGAGCCGATATCCCACAGCCCGCTGCCGCTGGTGTAGGTGCCTTGCGAAGGCACGGCCGAGACGTAGGTGAGCCCGGGCGGCAGCGGGTCGGTGACCTGGACGCCGGTCGCGTTCGAGGGGCCGAGGTTGCTCGTCGTGATCGTGAAGGTGACGTTCGATCCAACGGTGACGGCGCCGCTGCTCGCGATCTTCGTGATGCCGATATCGGCTTGCGAGGTGATCGTCGTCGAATCGGAGGCGGAATCATTCGCGGTATTGAGCTCGTTGCCACCGGCGACCGTGGCGGTGTTGGTCAGCGGACTGGTGGCGGACTGGCTGACCGAGGCGCCGATCGTGATCGCCGGGTACGATGCCGGAGCTGCCAACGCGTCCGAACGGATGCAGGTCACCGTCTGCGCCGCGATCCCGCAAGTCCAGCCTGTACCGGATGCCGTGGACGGAACGAGGCCGGCGGGCAGGGTGTCGGAGGCCGTTACTAAACCGCTGGACGCGACGGCGCCGACGTTACTGACGGTTACGGTGTAACTGCCGGTTGAGCCGCGGACAAATGACCCGACGTGCGACTTGGCAATCGTGAGGTCCGGCGCCTGGCCGGTAATCGTGACGGTCGCGCTGTTATTGGCCGCGTTTGGGTCGGTCTCGTTTTCGGCGCTCTTGGTGGCGGTGTTCGTGAGCGCACCCGTGGTCGTCACCCGTGCGGTCAGGGTCAACGTAACGGAGGCGCCGCTCGCGATCGCGCCAATGTCCCACAGCCCGGTACCGCTGGTGTAGGTGCCTTGCGACGGCGCGGATGAGACGTAGGTGAGGCCGGGCGGGAGCGAGTCCGTAATCTGCACGCCGCTGGCGTCGGACGGACCGTTATTGGTCACCGTGACTGTGAAGTCGACGTTGGATCCGACGGTGACCGTCCCACTACTCGCGATCTTGGCGACGGCGATGTCAGCACTCGAGACCACGTTGGTCGGGTCGCTGGCCGTGTCGTTTGCCGTGTTGACCTCGCCGCCTCCCGAAACGGTTGCCGTGTTGGTGACGGAACCAGCCGCTGACTGGGCAACATTCACCGTGATCGAGATGGCCGGGAACGATCCATTGCTGGCGACCGCCGCCGTGCTGGTGCAGGTCACCGTCTGTGCGACGATGGCGCAGCTCCAGCCACTACCCGAGGCCGCGGCGGGCGTCAGTCCGGCCGGGAGCGTATCGGTGAGGGTGCTCGTGCCGCTGCTGGCGGTGCCGCCGATGTTGCTCACGGTCAGGGTGTAGGTCCCGGTGCTGCCTCGTACAAAGGGGTCGGTGTGGCTCTTGGCGAGGGTAAGGTCCGACGTGCACGACGCGCCCGAACCGGTTCCAGGAACCTGGCTCGCGGTGATCAGCGCCTGCGTTCCAGCGGCGCCCGGGGTTGCACCATAGGCGGCCGCCGCCGTCGTAGTCGTCCCATTGGCGCCGCCGTTGACGGTGACTGTCGTCGGGGCGCTGCTGGTCAGGATGACGCCGCCGCCGCCCCCGCCGCCGGGACCGTGATAATCGGCCGGGCCACCGGCATCGGTCGGCCAGGCGTTGGTGCCAACGCCACCGCGCGCGGTGGTGATCAATCCACCGAGGGCGCCCGTCTGGGCAACGACGATGATGCTGCCGCCGGCGCCGCCACCGCCACCGCCATCGTTGGCCGGTGCCACGCCGGTACCGCCATCCGCGGAAATCGTGCCGGCTCCGGAGACGCTGCCAGCGCGGATCATCACGATGCCGCCACCACTCCCACCGCTGCTGGCGTTGGTGATGGTGCCGGAGTTGTTTCGCGAGCCGGCACCTCCGCCGGCCCCGGCTGTCACCCGAGCCGCGGTTGCCGGGAATGCCGTGCCACCAAAGCCGCCCATCGGAAGGTTGCTGCTCCAGGAGTTGCCGCCCATGCCGCCCCCGCCGCCGTTCGCCCCACCGCCCCCGCCGGTGTTCTGGTCGTTGGCCGTCGGGTGGGGATCGGTGCCGCCACCGCCCGCGGTCCCCGGTGCGCCGCGCGCCGTGCTCCCGTTGGGATAGCCATCGACGCCGTTGTTCACGGTCGTGGCGGTCAATGAGCTATAGACGTACTGTGGCGTCCCGGCAACGCCTTCGCCTTTCTGCCCGTGAAAGTTGCTGGCACTCAGGTTTCGGTAGTCGGTGCCGGTGCCACCGCCGCCGCCGGCCAGTTGCCGGCCGAGCCCAGCGCGGAAGCCCTCCTGCGCAACGCTGACGGCCGCCCCGTTCAAGTTGAGCGCGCCGTCGACATCGAGCGCCAGCACGCCGCCTGTCGACCCGTCGAACGCGGCGGCGGTGAGGCCGGCCGTCATCGTGGCGGCGACGTACTGCGGCACCCGAATCACCTGAAAATCGCGACCGCCCTGGGTTGCGGTCGCCGCCGCGCTGGTATATGTGTTGATGAGTCCGGTGCCACCGACGGTGAGCGCGCCGCCGGCAAGGGGCACGGCACTGGTTGCGACGGTGTACTCGTATAAGCCCGCACTGTTGAGCGCGGTCCAGCCGGTTGCCGGATCGCCGGCCACTCCGTCGCCGTAGGCGCCGGTGTTGGTCGAATCGATCGCGGCGTCCTGCATCTGGATCACCAGCAGCAGGTCACCCACCGCGATTGGTGTCGCCGCCCCGGTTGCGGGGCCAAGGCTGAGCGCCGAGGTGCCGGCCGCCGCCGTGGCCGTCCCCGGGTAATAGGTGTTGATCACCCCGCTCAGGGTGGCGGTGCCGTCTCGCCCGGGGGTCGCGCATGCCGGATCCGCCGCCTGAACCGGAGACGGCCTCGCCGTCGGCACGATGAAAGCGATGGCGGCCGCCAGCAAGAGGACGCGTGCCCGCGGGCGGCTACGCCAGTGGGGCATTTCGCAAGTCAAAACGGGTGATCGACGCAAAACCGTTGCATCGCGTGACGGCAACATCACCTAGGTAGTCCCCTGTCGCTCTAGCGAAACGCCGGGGTTAAGACTCGGCGTAAGTCAGGCCGTTCTCGCTTGCCGCATCCTTACTATGTGCCGGTGGATTGGCGTCGCAACCTGGCCGCCCTCTGGCTGGCCGAGTTCACGGCAATCCTGGGCTTTTCGTTTGCCTTTCCCTTCTTGCCGCTCTTCCTTCATCGCGAGCTGCACATTCGAAGCGGGCCGCAGCTGTCGTTCTGGACAGGGATCACGGCCAGCGCAACCGGCTTCGCACTGGCGCTGACCAGCCCGATCTGGGGCCGGCTCGCCGATCGTTATGGCCGCAAGCCGATGCTGGTCCGCGCCATGGTCGGCGGCGGGATCTCCGTCGGGCTGATGGGGCTGACCCAATCGGCCTTGCAGCTGACCGTGTTGCGCGGCCTGCAGGGAGCGAGCTCCGGAACGGTGGCGGCTGCGACCGCGCTGGTGGCAACCGAGACGCCGAGCGAGCACCTCGCCTGGGCGCTCGGCATCTTGAACTCGGCCATTTCGCTGGGGAGCGCAGGCGGGCCCGCGGCCGGCGCTGCGGCGAGCGTTCTTGGGCTGCGAACGATCTTCCTGGCCGGCGGCTTCCTGCTGTTGGTGGCCGCGGTGCCGGTCCTGCTATTCGTCCAGGAAAGTCCCGGTCGCCTGGTGCGTGCCGCTGCCCCGCCGACGATGCAAGTGCTGCGCGCCGCGCGACCGGGAACGGTGAAGGCGCTCGTCGTCCTCGTGGCGGCGCAAGGCCTGCAACAGACCAGCTTCAGCGCCGCCCAGCAGCTCGTGGTCCTGCGCCTGCTGGACTTGACCAGCGCGAAGCAGGCGCAATCGCTAACCGGCATCACCTTCGCGGTCGCCGGGATTGCGACGGCGCTGGCAGCCGTCACCTACTCGCGGCTGCTGCGCCGCAGCAACTACCGCACGATCACGACGGTGGCGGCCACTTTGATGGGCCTCACCCTACTGGCCACCGCCGTGGCCGGCACTCCCGCCCTGCTTATCGCCACGTTCGTGGTCAGCAGCTTCGTCACTGGCTCCTTGATCCCAGCGTTTGGAGCCATGATTGGTCTCGAGGCTCCGCGTAGCATCCAGGCGACCATCTTTGGCGTCGGCTCGAGTGCGGTCGCGCTCGGCTTTGGCTTCGGGCCGTTGATCGGTGGCTTCGTCGCCTCGGCCGCCGGCGTGCAGGCGGGGCTGGCGGTGGCAGGGGGTGTCGCACTGGCGCTCGCCCTCCTCGTTGGTCTTTTGGCCCGAGAGCCATTGCCTCAGCGGACGACGCTGACGACGGCGCCTCCAACCGTCGATTGACCAGCTGAGGGTTAGGGGGCGGCTGGCGTCTCCAGCATCTCTTCCTCTGCCTCGCGCCTCGTTACGGTTGCGAGATCGTTCGTCTCCGCACCTTGCGGCTGATCTCCATCCCCGCTTTCCTCATCCTCGGCCTGCTCCGACCGGTCGCCGCTCATCACCCGACTCCGGCCCGGGAGACGCCGTGGGCCAGTTGCCGCAATTGAAGCGCGAGCACGATCAGGAAGATGCCCAGAATGAACGACCAGGCGGCTACGAACCAGAGCAACGCCAGGATCCCAGCTCCTGGGAAGACCGCGGCAATCAGGCCGAAAATCAACGAGGCCGCACCCGAGGCGATCAGCAACCATTCGTTGCTGAGCGTCCGGCGCAGCTGAATTGCGGCCACGATGCGAGCGATGCCGGTAAGGATTGCCCAAGCGGCAACCAGGTACAACAGGGCGAGTGCCGTCCATGCAGGCCCGACGACCACGACGACGATGCCGAAGAGCACGCTGACGACGCCCTCTGCGATCGCCAAGCCGTGCCGGACGCGCAGCCCGGAGACGACGTTGATGACCCCTTCCACCAGGGCAAAGGCCGCCAGCAGGAAGACGAGTACGCCGATCGTGACTCCGGGCCAGACAAACGCAACGATTCCGAAGAGAATGGCGACCGCGCCGCGAAAGGCAAGGGCGCCCCAACTACGAGTCATGGCTTCGAGCATGTTCAATCACCTCCATAGCCATTCTCGACGAAAAGGGCCCGACGATGTCACGCTCGCCTTTCCACGCCGGGGCTCGCTTATCGCCACGCTCGCCTTTCCACTCATCACGCGGCGTTTCCACGCTGGGGCCGCTTGCGACCGGGGCTCGCTGATCTTCCCTCCCGAAAGTGGGATAGGGGAATATGATCGAAAGGATGGCTACGACCTGGGAAACGATCGAAGAACGAGAACGCCGCGTTCGGGGAACGCGGACCACGAGTGTGCTGGCCCGGGCCGCCGAGCAGGTCCCGGGCGGCGACAACCTCAAGGCGGCGTTTGCGCAGCGGCCGTTCATCAGTCGCGAGGAGCTACGCACCATCGCCCACGAACACGATGAGGGCCCGGTCATCACGGTGTATTTGAACTTCTCGGGCCAGCGGCTGGTCCGCGACCACCCGCTGTTCCGCACCGTCTTCGACAGCCTCCGCCACGGCGAGCTCGAAGCCCGTAAGCCGTACATCGAAGCGCTGCCACATGCCCAGCGGCTGCGTGTGCCCGAGGACCTCGCCGAGGTGCACGCGTTTCTCGAGGGCTTCGACCCCGAGGGCGCTCGCGCGATTGTCATCTTCAAGCAAGGGGCTCGACTCAACCGGGTGATGCCGCTTCCGGTGCGCGTCGCCGACTCGTTGACGATCGATGTTGATCCCTATCTCGAGCCGCTCGAGGCGATCCTCGAGGAGCAGCGTCGCGTCCTTGTCATCGAACTATCGAAAGAGAAGACAACGGTGTCGGTCTATGAGTCCGGCTACGAAGAGCCGCTCGGTGCTCTCAAGGCGTTCGTCCCGAACGAGAGCCTCGACGCCTCCCGGCCCGACAAGGTGCAGCGACGCCGGCTGACCCACCTCCAGTGGCACCTCAAGTCCTCGGCGCAGCTGGCCGACCGCCTCTTCCGTGAACAGGGCGCCGACCGCCTGGCGGTTCTCGGAGAGGATCGGATCACCAGTGAATTCGAAGACTACCTGCCCAAGTCGCTGCGCGATCGGTTGCTGACACGCGTGTCCTTGTCTCCCGACGCCAATCCGAGCCAGCGGCGAGCCGCGATCGATGGCGCGCTGGCCGACGAACGCAAGAGGGAAGAGGAGGCGGCGGTGGGCGAGCTCGGCTTCTACAAGGGACACGGCCGCCTGGCCGCGGGGCTGGAGCCGGTGATCGACGCCGCCAACCTTTTCCTGATGCGGCAGCTCTTCCTCGACGATCGGCTGGCGAAGGCAGGCTACGTCTGCCGCAACCATCATTTCCTGTCGTTGACGCCGGGGCCGTGCCCTTTCGACAATCAGCCGCTGCAGCCCGCCGAAAACGTGATCGACGAGTTGGTCGAAATCGCGCGGCTTCATGGTGTCGAGGTGATGCTGCTGACGTATCAGCCGGATCTGCTCGGCCCGTATGAGGGGGTCGCGGCCGTTCTCGTAACGGCGGTGCCCGTCGACGAACTCCGAGCGGTGAGCGTTACGAGCTGAAGGCGATGGCCGACGAAGCGCCGCTGATCAACTGCTCAAACTGCGGGAAGACGAACCGGGTGCGACCCGCGGCAAGCGGGGTGCCGCACTGCGGTTCGTGTGGTGCCGCGCTGCCGTGGCTGACGGAAAGCGGCGAGGCCGATTTTTCAGCGGTCGTCGAGCAAAGCACGGTGCCGGTGCTGGTCGACTTCTGGGCGCCGTGGTGCGGCCCGTGCCGCGTTGTCTCGCCTACCGTCGAGCAGATCGCGAGAGACCTGCCGGGCAAAATCAAGCTCGTCAAGGTCAATACCGACGACGCGCCGAATCTCTCGCAGCGCTTCGGCATTCGGGGCATCCCCACCCTGATCCTCTTCGATCACGGCAAGCCGGCGGCGCGCGTCACGGGTGCGCTTGGTCCGCCCGCCTTGCGCAGCTGGGTGGAAGAGCATTTGCCGCGGGCCACGGCCAGGCCCTAAGCGGCGGGGTTGCGGCCCTTGAAAACCCGGAAGAGCAGCCAGAGCGAGGGCGCGAGCACGACCATCCCCGCGGCGATCAGGACTGTAAGCGCGAGCAGCGTCATCTCTGGCGCGGCACTTCCGTGAATGGTGAAGTCGGGGGGCACGAGCGCTGGCCACTGGCCGACGGCCCAGGCCCAGAGGACGAACACGATCTGCGCCGCGACCGCAACCCGCGCGACTCTTGGTGACCGGCGCCAAACCGCGAACGCCGCAATCGGACCGTTGATCAGCGCGATCAGCAACAACCAGATGCCGCGGCCAGTGAGCTCGGACCACAACAACGGGGCTTGGCGCCAGGCGAGCACGAGGCCGATCAACGCCAGCGCACCCGACACGATCGCCGCGCCGACGGCGCGCCGCCGGAAATCGGCCTGCAACGGCGGGTCGCCCTCGGTTTCGACCATCAGGAAGGTCGCGGCGAGATAGGCGCAGAGCGCCACGGCGAGCAGGGCGAGATCGGCGGCCAGCCAGCTGACCCAACCGGTGGTCACGTTCGGTCCGCTCGAGGCGTGGACGGAACCCGCGGCGACGGCCGCCAGGGCGGCTCCCAGAAACGCCGGCGCGATGATGCTCGCCGCCCCAAAGGCCGCGCCCCAGGGCGCGAGCTCGCCGGCTGCCTCGTAACCGTGGGTCTGGAAGGTAAACGCCGCGCCGCGCAGGATGATGCCAAGCAACGCGATCGTGAATGGCAGGTAGAGCGCGACGCTGAGCGCCGCGAAGACCGTCGGGAAAGCCGTGAACAGCCCGACCAGCAGGAAGATCAGCCAGACGTGGTTCGCTTCCCACACCGGGCCCATCGCGGCCGCGATCGCGGTCCGCTGAGCTCGAACGCGCGGACCAGTTGCAAACAAATCCCAGACTCCGCCGCCGAAGTCCGCGCCGGCCAGCACCGCATAGGCGGTGAGGGCGAGCAAGAGGATCCCAGCGACGCCGTCCGCGAGCGTCAGATCCGTCATCGGCGAGGCGCCCTGTCGATGGGCGCGCGCTGGCGTTCGCGTTGAGCCAGGCGCAGCAACAGTCGGGCCAGCGTGAAGCCGAGCGCGAGGTAGACCAGCAGAAAGATCGCGAAAGTCGGGCCCAGGGCCGGCGTTGTGGTCGCGGCCGCCGAGGTGCGCATCACGCCGTAGATGATCCAGGGTTGCCGGCCGAACTCGGTAACGAACCAACCGGTTTCCATCGTCACGACGCTGGCGGGGCCCGCGGCCACTAGGGCGAGCAACAGCCAGCGGTCAAGCGGCGGCGCGCGCCGCCGCGCAGCGAGGAACCAGTAAAGCAGACCAGAGAGCCCGAGCGCCAGGCCGAGGCCAACCATCAGCTGGTAGGAGAAGTGGACGATGAGTACGTTCGGCCACAGGTCCTGTGGAAAGGCGTCGAGACCTTTGATGGTGGCGTTCGGATCGCCGGTCGTCAGGAAGCTGCGCAGGTTCGGAATCTCGATTGCCAGGATCGTGCGGTGCTGGTCCGGTAGGGGCACACCCAAGATATGGAGGGGGGCGCCCGTCGTGGTGGGGAAGAGTGCCTCCTCGGCGGCGAACTTGATGGGTTGCTCGCCAGCGATAAAGCGCGAACTGGTGTCTCCCGTGATCCCGGCCAGCCCGCTGGCCACCACGGCCATGGCCATCGCCAGCGGAAGGGCACGGCGGTGCAAGGCGTCACCGTGTCCGCGGAGAAAGCCGGCGGCGTAGACGGCCGCCACCGCGAAGCCGGTGACCAGATACGCCGAAACCAGCATGTGCACGTCTTCCGTGGGCGTCGAGCGGTTGAAGGCTGCGGCCAGGGGATCGACCCGGATGATGCGACCACCCGAGGCGACGTAGCCGGTCGGGGAATTCATCCAGGCGTTCGTCATGACGACGAACAGCGATGAGGCAGCGCCGGAGATGGCAATCGGAATCCCAGTGAGCCAGTGGGCCAGCGGGCTCAACCGTTCCCACCCGTACAGGTAGAGGCCGAGGAAGATGGCTTCGATGAAGAAGGCGAAGCCCTCCGCCGAAAAGGGGAGGCCGATGATGCTGCCGCTGAACGCCATGAAGCCGGGCCAGAGGAGCCCGAGTTCGAAGGAGAGCGCGGTGCCTGAGACAGCACCGATCGCGAAGATCAGGGCGAAGGCCTTCGCCCAGCGGCGAGCCAGCGCCAGCCAGGCCGCGTCGTGTCGCCGGAGTCCGATGCCTTCGGCGACGAACATCAATAGCGGCATTCCTACACCAAGGACGGCGAAGACGATGTGGAACCCGAGTGAGGTCCCCATGATCGCGCGGGAAAGGACGACGTTGTCCATGGCGTGTATTCAGCCTACCGGTCTAACTCTCTCCCCCCTTCTGGAAGCACAGGGTGAATAGTTTCTCCCCTTCTGGGGGAGGGCAGGCTCTCGGCTAGTTTCCCCTCCCCCGCTGGCGGGGGAGGGCAGGCTCTCGGCTAGTTTCCCCTCCCCCGCTGGCGGGGGAGGGCAGGGTGGGGGCCCTGTTACGCCTTGGGGAGCGTCACGGATCGTCCGATGATCGGCAGGCGTGCCCCGTATCGAAGCACGACTGGGGCGAGCTGGCTCGTGGCCAGCGCGGGGCGAAGCGTTCGCTCGTAGTAATTGATCACCTGGGCGTACTGGCCGAGCTGCGCCAATCCGATCGGTTGGCTCGACGCGACCGAGGCCAGCTGACCCAGCTCACCCGACGGGACGAAACCGGCGACTTGCGGGTTCGCGGCGAGCAGCATCTGCATCGCGGCGACCTGGGGTGCCCGAAGCGTCGCCACCTTGGTGAGCGGGTCGAGCACCGTGCCGGCACCGGCCAGTCCAAGCAAGACGACATAGACGATGACAAAGGCCAGACCGCCGTTGGCGACGGCGCCCAGGATCTTGTCGACGCCCCGCGTCAGCGGCAGGCGGAACAGTGACATGAAGACCGCGCGGCCCACGAAGCCGACAACGAGGGCGAGCGCCGCGGGGAGGAGGAGCATGGCGAGCGGCCGCGGCATGCTCGGTGGAACGATGGCGGCCAGGCCGGGGTGGGTCGAGACGATCCAGTAGCTGAAGAGGAAGGTCCCTTCGGCGAGAAGGGGCCCAATCAGACCGTTTTTCCAGCCCACCAGGATCCCGAGCCCGATCACGACCACGATCGCCAGGTCAACCGGGTTCATCGGCGACGCCATTGTCGCCTATGCCGGCGAAGAACTCAACCGCCGTGAGACTGGCCGATCGACCATTCCGGCGGCCGTGTGGAATCCGAAGACACCCACGAAGGTCTCGAGGGCCGTGGGATTGCCGCTGACCTGTACGCGCCCCGCCTCGAGTGCCGTGGCCGGCGCGATCAGGCGGAACATCAACGCATTGAGTGTCTCGACGTCCATCGTCATCACGGCGTCGGGGTTGCTCGCCTGGGCCTCGCGCGTCGTGATGCGTCCGTCGCCGATCCGCACCTCGAATACGAGGCCGTCCACCCGTAACTCATAGGTCGCGCGCAGCTTGCCGGCGGCCTCCGGGCTGAAGGTGCCGCGCATGGCGACGAAGTACGACCGCGGCATCATGGTGTCGGTCTTTTTGGGACCGCCCCGCAGGAATTGGGCGCCCCAGCGACCGATCGCACTCATGGCGGGCGCGAGGCCCTCGCCCACCGCGGTCAGCTGATAGACAGCCGAGCCGGAGGGTGGCGGAAGCGTGACGCGTTCGATGAGACCGTACTCCTCCATCTCCTTGAGTCGATCGGCGAGCAGGTTGGTGCCGATGCCGGGAAGGCCGTCGACGAGGTCTTTGTAGCGCTTGGGCCCGAGGAGAAGATCGCGGACGATCAGCAGCGTCCAGCGCTCGCCGATGATGTCGAGCCCACGCGCCATAGCACAGAACTGGTCGTAGCTGCGCCGGTTCCGTTTCGTGCTCCGCGCCATTTGACCGCATTGTAGCATTCACTTGACATTTATGTAGTTGCGACTATAGTATTCTCAACTCACGCAAAAAGGGAACCGAGAGATGAAGGGAGGACCCTCGATGGCTGCTACTCTGTCGACCCCTCGACCGCGCCCCATCTGGACGCTCGCGCTGACCTCCGTCGCGTTCTTCATGGTCGTTCTCGACGCTCTGGTGGTGGTCACGGCTCTACCCGCTATCCAACGCGACCTGGGGGCCAGCATCTCAATCCTGGAATGGACGGTTAACGCATTTACGCTCGCTTTTGCCGCCGGCATCATCACCGCCGCCGCGCTCGGCGATCGACTGGGACGGCGTCGCATTTTCACCATCGGCCTCGGCCTCTTCACGGTGGCCTCTGCCGCCTGTGCGGTGGCCCCGACCGCAGGCCTGTTGATCGCCGCCCGCGCCGCACAGGGTCTGGGTGCCGCCATGGTCATGCCGCTGAGCCTGACCATCCTGGCATCGGCATTCCCGCCCGAACGCCGCGGCGCGATCGTGGGCATCTGGGGCGGCATTGCCGGCCTGGCAGTCGCTAGCGGGCCCCTCGTCGGAGGAGCGGTCACGCAGGGACTCGATTGGCACTGGATTTTCTGGGTCAACGTGCCCATCGGCGCGATCGCCATCGTGCTCTCTCGGCTGCGGCTGACCGAAAGCCACGGTCCAGCGACGCGGCTCGATCTGCCGGCGGCGGCCCTGGTGTCGGCTGGGGCGGTCGCGATCGTCTGGGGCCTGATGCGCTCCGGGGACGTCGGGTGGGGGAGTGGACAGGTGATTGGCTCGCTGCTGCTCGGCGTGCTGCTGACCGGCGGCTTTCTCGCTTGGGAGCGTCGGGCCACCGAGCCGATGCTGCCGCTCCGGCTCTTCGCCAGCCGGAGCTTCGCCGCCGCTAACATCACGGGCTTTCTGATGGCCGGCGCGATCACGTCGGCCGCGTTCCTCATCTCGCAGTACTTCCAGTTCGCCCTTGGCTATTCGCCGCTTGCCGCGGGCCTGCGCCTTCTGCCCTGGACAGCCATGCCGTTACTCGTCGCCCCGCTCGCCGGCCTGCTGGCAGACCGAATCGGACCCCGGCCGGTGCTGGCGGTGGGCATGCTATTGCAAGGGCTCGGGTTGGGCTGGATCGCAGTCATTGCGGCGGGGGCAACGGGATATGGTGGTTTCGTCGTACCCCTGGTTATCGCGGGCATTGGCATCTCGATGGCCATCCCCATCGCGCCCACGGCGGTCTTGAGCGCGGTGCTACCCCACGACATGGGCAAGGCATCCGGCGTCAACAGCACGTTGCAACGTTTTGGCAGCGCGTTCGCCCTTGCGATCGCGGTCGCAGTGTTCACCGCCAACGGTCACCTGGGAACCCCGGCGAGCTTCACCTCCGGGTTTCGCCCGGCGCTGGCCGTGGTGGCCGGCCTGTCGATCCTGGGAGCCACCACTGCCCTAGCGGTGGCGGGTAGACGACGGCTGCCCCAGCGTGCCGCACAGCCTGACCCCGTCGAACCTGTGGCGGCGGCATCCTGAGGCCAATCCTAATTTTCGGCCTGTCACCTGTCGATTGCAGGCCCACTCCGTTCGTCGAGTAAGCAAACAAGGCCGAATCAGGCCGCAAGGAGGACGACATGAAATACGTGATGCTGATCGCCGACGAGACGGGCTACTGGGAGACGCTCTCCGAGGAGAAGCGCAACGAGACATTTGGCCGCATCGGGCAGTGGTGGGGCGGGCTATCGCAGAAGCGCACCATTGTCGAAGGGCATCAATTTCAACCGGCCCAGACCGCAACGACCGTGAAAGTCCATGGCGGAAAGGCCGAGGTCGCGACCGGGCCCTTCACCAAGGAGGCCCTCGGTGGCTACGGCGTCCTCGAGGTCGCGAACCTCGATGAGGCGATCGCCGTTGTCAAAAGCTGGCCAGGCGACGCCAAGCTCGAACTCCGGCCGATCGTCGAGATGGCCGGCGTCGAGAACATGCCCAGCGCACCGGCCACCACGCGCCCAAGCAGGTAGCGGCACCACGAAGGGGCGGCACGGGGCCGCCCCTCAGTGCTGCGGGCGGGGAAATACGAGATTGAATTGCTCGAGGATGCGCGACGCGTAGGCCCCCTGCTCGACGGTTGGATCGCCACTTTTATCTCGGCGATGCGGCCGTAACGCGAATCCGATCGCGCCACCTCTCGGCCAAAGGCTAACTAACGCCTTTGCTCGACCTCGACCCACGGTCGACGCCACGTCGGAGCGTCGAAATCCTGCGCGAAGTAGTGCGTTGAATGCGCGATGCGCCCAGCACGCAGCTCGTAGATCTGGACCCACCACCAGCTTGACCCGTCCGGATAATGAACGCGGACTTCAAAGCTGCCCGTCCTCCCACCACCCTCGACACGGACTAGCGTGTACAGTGGGGCGACGACCTTGACCTCATCGACGCCCCGGCCCCGCGCCGTTGCGGCGTCGGCGCCAGTTGGGCCGGCCGGGCTGTGCTCGATCAGTCCCCGCAGGTTGTCGCGTCCACGAATCACCTCGCCAGACTGGGGATACTCGATAACGACATCCTCGGTGACGAGCTCATCAAGATAGTCGTGACGATTGAGAGCCTCGACGTAACGTTCGACGAGGGCCCGGTGGTCGGCCGTCATCGGCTCGTCCGGATGGCAGCGCGTTGCTCATCGGTCTTGATCTCGGGCTGATGGGCAGTATCGAAGTGCTTCTGGGCCAGCTGACGCGCCTGCCTTGGTGAGAAGACCTGAGAGCGCAGCAGCTGGAGCGCCTCTTCCTGAGACTCCAGGATCCCGGTCAAGGCTTGCCGGCGCAATTCCGGAGAGAACTCGCTGTCAGAACCCGCCTGCTCGTACCCTGCGTGCGCCATGTAGGCAGTCACAATGGTTTGCAGCTGAGCAGGGCCCAGCCACGTCGCCAGCTCGGGCAAGAGGCGCTCGAATGAAGACCGGCTGAGGGGCGTGTAGGAGCCGAACTCCCGCGCGACGTCCACGCGGACGCGGTTCATGTCGATCTCGAAGTACACCGCTCTCGCGCCGTTCTTGGCCTGTCTGATGAATTGCCGGCGCTGAATGTACAGGCCGACGAACAGCCAGCCGAGCGCGCCAACGCAAGCACCCACGATCCCTGGGAGCAGGAAGGCCACACTCGGCATGCGGGCAGTCTAGCCCGCTCAGCAGATCAGCGGCTGAGGAGCGTTAGCGCCGGGCCATCCACGCGTGTGCACCACCGCCACTTGTTGCTGATGAAAAGGCACCGCGCGCGAAGGTCGTCGCCGTGATCCCGAAACTCAGCAGCTTTCTTTTCCTGTCGGTTCATCGCAGCCAAGTGTATTAGCGGCGAAGCTGCGGCGCTTGCGGAGGCGAGGACGCGACGGCGGTAATTCGCACGTCGCGCTTGGTTGCCTCGCTCGCGGCGAAGTCCAACAGCCGCTCGCCTTCCTCCGCGACGACTTGGCGGTCCGTTGCGGTGAGACGCCGCAGGGGCTCGATGGTCAACGTGGTCGTATCGCGTTGCCGCTTGATCGTCCAGGTGCCCTGGACGAAGCCGTCGACCAGAAGGGTGCCGATAAAAATCACATGGCGGTAGGCGTGGTCGATGACGCGAGTCCGGTCGTGGTGACCGATCAACAGGTTGTCGTACTCGGGGAGGAAGCGCGGTGGGGCGGGGGTTCTTGGATCGGGCAGCGGGCCGTCGGGCACATCGAGCAACTCGCGGCCGCGCTCATCTCGAAAGGTTCGAAGCTGGGGGCGGAGTCGCTCGACCGCGGCTCGCAGTCCGGTCAGTCCGCACCAGTTGGACATATCCGCGACGGAGGCGGGCCCGAAGGCGGCGAGGTACCGTGGGATCAATTTGTCAACCGAGGGCTTCGCTGTGAGTCGTCGGCCGAGCCAGCGTTCCGTCGATGTCCAGGTGGGCTGGGCGCTCTGGCCCCAGATGCCGCGGGGCGGCACCTGGACGATGGGCACCATGTAACGAATCGCGTAGGCGAGCGAATTCGCATCCCGGTCCGGCCAACGCTGATGAAGCAAGCTGCCGAGCTCCGAAAACGTGCGCGGCTTCTCCTCCATCAAGGCGTTTGCCATCGCGATGACGGCGCGGATGTCGATGCCGGTCAGGTTGCGACCGAACGCCGTTGTCTTCCATGCGCGGTCGAAGAGCGGCTGATAGAGGGGCCGTTGGGCGAGGGCGTCGCGGGCGGTGACCAGGTGGATCGTGTTACGCATCAATCCCAGTCGCACCGCGCGCCGCCTATTGATCAGGTCGGCCAACTCGTCCGGTTGGAATCCTTCGAGCCGCGTCCAGAGCCCGACGTACGGCGAATTGGGCACCTGCGCTTGCATGCCAACCAGGTGCTCGATCTCGTCGGCGGCCGATGCCTTCCGGCGGCGAAGTAAATGCTGCCGCGCGAGCAAGGCGCGGTTGAGGGCTCGCTGACTGAGAATGGGTGGCGGCACCGTCTCTCAGCGACCGGGGCTGACGCGGGCCTCGGCGATGTTCCCGGCGATGAGGACCGCGACGAGCACGGCCAGCTGCGCGACCGGCGTGATGCGCAGGCCGATGAATGCCGTCACCAGGGCGAGAACGGCCATCACCAGCCTTACCGCGATGGAGCGGACGTGGATCAGCCACCGGAAGATTGCCAGGCCGGCCAGATAGATGGCGACGCCGGCCGCGAGCAAGACCGCGGCCGTGACGGTCGATGGTTCGTCGTATCGGACGACGGCCAGCTTGAGGCCGGCGGCGATCAGGACAACGCCACCCAGGATTGGCACGAACGCATACCCAAACGCATTCAGCGCCAGCCACGGCTTGTCTTCGCCTCGAGCCGCGTCGAGCGCCGCCTCGGCCCGGTCGTCATCGCCGCTGAAGTAGAGCCACCAGAGCGCGGCGGTCAGGGCAAGGCCAAGCAGGGCGGCCACGATTCGGCCGGCGGGCAAGTCGATGGCACCCAGGCCGATGCCGACGGCGACCACCGACTCACCGAGCGCGATCAGCAAGATCAGCCCATGGCGTTCGACGAAATGGCTGGCTCGAATCGTGAAGACGGATTGGTGGATGAGGTAGGGCGTGATCCAGTGGAGGATGCCCCCCAGGGCAAAGAGGACGATGCGAACGCCTCCAGGCGTGAAACCGGCGACCAGCAGGAGGGCCGCGGTGATGAGGTTGAAGGGGCCAAGCCGCGCAAGCGCCGAGGCGATGGTCTGCTGCGCTCGCAGGAAAAGGCCGGTGTGCACCAGGGTCACGACCATGTAGCCAACGCCGAAGGCCACGCCTCCGCTGCCGAAGGCGGTGGGAATGGAGAGCGCGATCAGGAGAACGCCACCCATGCCCACCAGCAGCAGCAGGCGGACCGCGAGCTCGCGAGGTGGGACCGCATTGGTCAGCCACGCGTAGCCGCCGTACATCCACCAGACGTTGCCGAAGAGCAGCACCATTTGCACGAGGCCGGCAACAGTCGGATCGCGCAGCAGGAAACTGGTGAGCTGTGTGATGGTGAAGACGAAGACCAGGTCGAAGAACAGCTCGAGTGTGCTGACGCGTGGCTCGGTCGAGCCTGCAGAATATGGGGCAGGGATGGCCGAATTCACTGACGCCGAGCTTACCTTCCGACCGACCGGGACATCGGCATGAAGGACGTCCTTCGCCTGCTCGAGTCAGAGCGCGAGTTCGAGCGCCGGTTCGTCGCCGAAGCCGCGACCGAGCCTGATTTTCCACGCGGGTGGTCGGCGGGTCTGCTGATGGCCCATGTCGCCGGTTGGCGCGGCCGGCTTCGTGATTGCCTGATCGAGGTAAGCCGCGGGCTGCCGGTTTCGGGACCGCCACCGGACATCGACGCGGTCAACG
>Ga0070699_100002435_pt1 | contig 16699 bp, 14 predicted proteins | sample KBSK1503metaG_FD_65473 | JGI IMG/M metagenome (GOLD analysis project Ga0070699, IMG submission 65473) | Corn, switchgrass and miscanthus rhizosphere microbial communities from Kellogg Biological Station, Michigan, USA - KBS K1-50-3 metaG | ecosystem: Host-associated > Plants > Roots >... | reverse complement strand
GACTTCCACGTTGAGTGGCACATCACCGAAGGTGGTACCCTCCATACGGATATAAGCCCACTTGCGATCGGTGAGCCACGGCACATGATCACTGGGACCAACATGGACATTGTCATGGCCCACATCATAGGGAATCATGCTGGTAACCGCGTTTGTTTTGGAAATCTTCTTGCTTTCAAGGCGTTCGCGCTCAAGCATGTTGAGGAAATCGGTGTTGCCGCCGAAATTGAGCTGGTACATCCGTTCAATCTTTACGCCGCGATCTACAAAAAGAGTGGCGAGGGCGCGATGCAGAATGGTTGCGCCAACCTGACTCTTGACATCGTCACCGAGGATGGGCAGGCCTGCATCAGTAAAGCGCTTGCCCCAGTATTCAGAAGAGGCAATGAACACAGGAATGCCGTTTACGAAAGCACAACCGGCCTCGATGATCTGCTCCACGTACCATTTGGTTGCCATTTCAGAACCCACCGGCAGGAAGTTGATGACTACATCAGTGTGCGTATCACGCAACAACTTGACGATATCAGCGGTAGGGCCAGGCGCTTTTTGAATTATGCCGCTTAGATACTTGCCGAGACCATCGTGGGTCATGCCGCGCACAACCGGGGCATCCAGATGCGGCACATCCGCAAATTTATAGGTGTTGTTTGGTTCAGCGAAAATGGCTTCACTTAAATCCTTGCCAACTTTTGTCGTGTTCACGTCGATGCCGAGGGTAAATTCAATATCGCCAACATGATAGCCTCCAATGGAGGTGTGCATAATACCGGGAATATTCGTGTTTTCTTCGGCGTTTTTATAGAATTGCACTCCCTGTACGAGTGAGGAAGCACAGTTACCTACACCGATAATTGCGACGCGTACTTTATTGCCTGCCATATTGTGAAATCTCCTTGTTTATGGCTTCTGTGAGAAGCTTTGTCAATTGATTGTTATGAAAAACCCATTGTTTTCTTGAATCAGTGTTGTATAATTGCCTCAATGATATCCAACGAGCGTAATGTGCACCTTGAGCGTTTGCTTGAAGTGGTACGGGGTCTTACAACATCGCCCGACCTTGACTCCTTTTTGCAATCCGTTATCAGCGAAGCCAGTGAGTTGACAAATAGTGAACTCGCGTCCATTCTTGAATATGATGAGAGTGCTGATGAGCTTCGCTTTCTAGCGGTCCAGTGGTTTGACCGCGATATATTGAGACCCATGGGAATACCGCTCGAAAACAGCGCCGCCGGCTGGGTGTTTCGCAAGAGCCAACCTTTGATTATTCAGGATGCCCAGGTGGATAAACGTCATTTCAAGGTGGTTGACCGCGTGACCAAGCACGAGACGCACTCCCTGGTGGCTGTTCCGCTCATGGTCCGCGGTGAAGTGATCGGTGTACTCGAAGCTCTCAACAAAAAAGATAACGCTCATTATACCGAAGAAGACCTGTCCATCCTGGAGACACTCGGCGCTCTCGCCGCGCAGGCCATGCGTAATGTTGCTCTCGAAAGAAAAATGCGCATGGCCAAGATTGAATTAGCCGAACTCGAGCGCCTAAAATCAGATTTTATTGCCATCACATCACATGAACTGCGCACGCCCCTGGGCTTGATTCTGGGGCACGCCACATTTTTACGTGAACTATCAGGGGATCAATATGCCGACCAGTTGGATACCATTGTACGCAACGCCACAAAACTCAAGGAAGTGGTTGAAAGCCTGTCCAATATGGATAACTTCCATGCCGGTGCTGCCCGCGTGCGCAGTCATAAAGTTTCACTGGCGAAGATTGCAGAAGATACGATTCTAACGTTTCAAGATGAGGCGAAAGTACGGAACATTACCCTGAAGGCGGAAATGCAGGATTCTCCATTTTTTGTTGATGTGGATGGAGCCAAGATAGGGATTGTATTTAGTAACCTGGTAAAGAATGCGCTGCAATTTACCGACTCTGGTGGGCAGATCACCATCAAAGTTGAGGAAGACTCAGGTTACATGAAAGTATCCGTCAGCGATGATGGGATTGGGATCCCCACCAGAGATCTGACGCGGATATTCGAACGGTTTTTCCAGGTGGAGGCACACCTCACGCGGCGGCATGGTGGGATGGGACTGGGACTGGCAGTAGCGAAATCGATGGTGGAATTGCATGGCGGTCGCATCTGGGCAGAAAGTGCAGATGGAAAGGGAAGCCAGATTACATTTTTATTGCCAGTGGAGAAAGAAAATACAGAAAAATCTGTCGCTTCCACCAGTCCATTTTTGGAATAAGTTGTTTTTCTGAATTTTGATGTTAAGTGAATACAGGTAGCTGTATGCCCACAAACTAAAAGGCTCACGCTTAGACGTGAGCCTTTATTGTTCATAGATAGGGAGGTTTAGCTCTGACTCTTGACCAGGTTGCTGATGAGCGGGATTTCAATCAACTGGCCCTGGTATGCCTGATAAGCACAATACAGCTGATAGAACCATACCAGAATTCCAATACAAGCGAAAGAAGTGACCGCAGTTATGATTCCCAAGACGAGAGCCTGTGCATTGTGCGCTTTGATAAAGGGACGATCCTTTTTATCTGGCATCAATAAAATAATAATCGGAACGATTGGTGAGAGAGCGTAAGCCAGCGCGGCCCAGAGTTTATCATCGCTGGTGACATCAGACATAGGTGCTTGAGACATGAGTTCCTCCGAAATGAATTAGGTTTGAATTTTGTGCTTCGTTTATTTTACAACCAATATAGGTAAAAATCAACCAGCGCTCGTTGCGAAAATAGTACTATCACCCTTTTGGGTGTCAAAGCCTTATAAGCTGTGTATCCATTAGGATTTCTGTTCAGGGTCTTATGCTACAATGACTCCATGACCAGAGTCGTGTTTATGGGCTCGCCTGATTTTTCCCTGCCAGGTTTGCAGGCACTCGCGAAGCACTATGAGGTTGTGGGGGTCGTTACGCAGCCAGACCGTGCTTCTGGCCGTGGGCGTGAGATCAAAATGCCGCCGGTCAAAATTTTGGCGCAGGAACTCAATTTGCCTGTTCTGCAACCTGAAAAGCTGAAAGACCCCGCTGCCATGGAGCAACTCCGCGCGTGGGCTCCTGATCTCATCGTTGTGGCGGCATTTGGGCAAATTCTCAAAAAGGATGTTTTATTTCTGCCGCGCTATGGCTGTATCAACGTCCATGCCTCTTTGCTGCCGCGTTGGCGTGGCGCTGCGCCGATTAATGCCGCGATTCTAGCAGGGGATGAAGAGACGGGTGTGACCATCATGCAAATGGACGTGGGACTCGATACTGGCCCCATGCTGTCAAAAAAATCCATCCGCCTCAAGCCGGACGATACGGCTGGTTCTGTTTTCCAGGCCTTATCGGCCCTCGGAGCGGATCTGTTAATCGAGACCCTGCCACACTGGATCGCTGGTGAAATAAAGCCACAGGCGCAGGATGACTCTTTGGCAACGTATGCACCCATGTTGAAAAAAGAAGAAGGCAAACTGGATTTAACTCACGACGCAAACGCCTTGGAAAGGCGCGTGCGGGCGTTCAATCCGTGGCCGGGGGCGTTTGTGGAGTTTGATGGAGCGATCCTCAAAGTTCATCGCGCACATGTCGAAGCGGGAGAGGCAGCAGAGGGACAGAGGTTAATTGTGCAGAATCAGCCCGCGATTGGAGTACGAAGCGGAATTCTTGTTCTGGATGAAGTGCAGCCAGCTGGGAAAAAGCCCATGAGCGGAAAATCCTTTCTTGCAGGTGCCCGTCATTGGGCGTAGCGTTTCAATTAATGCAGGGTTGTATGGCTGTACTCAAAATCTTCAGGAGGCGCAATGTTTAATGCAAAAGTGTTTGTGGTGGAATTTATAGGGACGTTTGCTTTGGTGCTGGTGGGTTCGGCGGCGGGGATGTATAACGTGGGTGTGTTGGGTGTGGCGCTCGCCCATGGTTTGACCCTTGCAGCAATGGCCTATACCTTTGGTTATATTTCTGGTACGCATATTAATCCAGCAGTGACGTTGGGACTAGCCACAAATGGCAATATCACATGGCGTGAGGCAATCGTCTATTGGGTGGCGCAATTTGCCGGTGGCGCGCTGGCTGCGCTTCTGCTTCACTATGTTGTTAACCTGGTAAACCCGGAGGCCTTTAATGCGGCGGCAACCAATGGTGTGCTGACCACAGACTATCCTTACTTTGCTTTGGGTATTGAAGCTTTATTGACCTTCTTCCTGATGAATGCAGTTTTGCATACTTCGATGGGCGACAAGACTGGTCCACTTGGGGCTTGGGCTATTGGCACAACCCTGACGATTGCCATTCTGGGAGGTGGACCGCTGACAGGTGCGTCGTTGAACCCCGCGCGTTCATTCGGGCCGGCTATTTTTACAAGTGTAATTACAGCTGGTAAGCCTGATTACCAGAACTATCTATTGTATTTGGTTTATTTCATCGGACCGTTTTTGGGTGCAATTTTGGCTGTGTCTTTGTATCAATTCCTTAAATCTGAGCCTACTGTGGATGAAGAAGACGATGAACCAGATATGGTGGAAGTTGTTGAACCAATAATTGTGATGGAAGAAGAGAAAAAGCAGTGAAGCCTTCAAGTCCCCGTAAGCCTACTACAACAAAGAGAAGCACGAAAGCGAAAGCATAATTGTTGGAAAGTTTGGAAAGTCCCTGCTATTTTGTGCGGGGACTTTTTGTTTTACAATTAAAACGATGGAGGTCTGCATGTCCAAATACGTTGCCGCGCTTGACCAGGGTACCACCAGCACGCGTTTCATGATTTTTGACCATGGCGGAAATGTTGTAGCCGTGGATCAGAAGGAACATAAGCAAATTTATCCCAAACCTGGTTGGGTGGAACATGATCCGCTGGAGATTTGGGAGCGGACGCAGAAAGTGATGCAAGGTGCATTATCAAAAGGCAATGTGTCTCCAACTGAGATTGCTGCGATTGGTATCACGAATCAACGTGAGACCACAGTGGTATGGGATAAGAAGACTGGCAAGCCTGTTTACAATGCTATTGTGTGGCAGGATACGCGGACCGATGTAATCATTAATCAATTAGCGCACAAAGGTGGACAAGATCGTTTTCGCAAAAAGACTGGGTTGCCGCTCGCTACATATTTTTCGGGTCCCAAGATCAAGTGGATTTTGGATAATGTAGCAGGAGCACGTACCAAAGCAAAAAATGGGGAGTTGTTATTTGGGAATATAGATACCTGGCTGATTTGGAATCTGACCAGGGGAACGCACGTTACCGATGTGACAAATGCTTCTCGCACCCTGTTGATGAATCTCAAAACTTTGGATTGGGATGCTGATATTTTGAAGACTTTGGCAATCCCACGAGCGATGTTGCCGGAGATCAGGTCATCATCGGAGGTTTATGGTCATATTATGGGGGCGGATGGCCATCTGCCCTTACAAGGTATACCTGTCGCAGGTGACCTTGGAGATCAGCAAGCCGCGTTGTTCGGTCAGACTTGCTTTAAGGCCGGAGAAGCCAAGAACACCTATGGCACTGGTTGTTTCATGTTATTGAATACTGGTGAAAAGCCTGTAGAGAGTAAGGCAGGTTTACTCACAACACTAGGATACAAGATCGGGAATCAAAAGGCTGTGTATGCCCTGGAAGGGTCCATTGCGATTACGGGCGCGTTAATTCAGTGGCTGAGAGATAATTTGGGGCTGATTCAATCGTCGGTTGAGGCGGAGGCGTTGGCAAAATCCGTTGAAGATAGCGGCGGAATCTATTTTGTCCCGGCGTTTAGCGGGTTGTACGCGCCATATTGGAAGTCCGACGCGCGCGGTGTAATTGTGGGTTTGACGCGTTATGTCAATAAAGGTCATATTGCGCGTGCAGCACTCGAAGCGACCGCGTATCAAACGCGCGAAGTGCTCGATGCGATGGAAAAAGATTCGGGTGTGAAATTGACCGCGTTAAAAGTAGATGGTGGCATGGTGTTCAATGACCTGCTCATGCAGTTCCAATCGGACGTTTTGAACGTGCCTGTAATTCGACCAAAAGTGGCTGAGACCACGGCACTCGGCGCAGCGTACGCGGCTGGGCTGGCAGTCGGCTTTTGGAAGGATTACAACGAACTCCGTGCCAATTGGGCAAAGGACAAGGAATGGCGACCCGTCATGGACACGAAATCTCGAAAAACGTTATACTCAGGTTGGAAGAAGGCAGTGACGCGTACGTTTGATTGGGTTGAATAGAGTTCCATGTTTCAGGGCCAGGCAGAATGACTGAAATTTGAAACGTGATACTTGATACTCATTTATGAACCGACAAGAGACTCTCTCTGAACTCAGGAAAAATCCCGAAGTCTCCGTGCTGATTGTGGGTGGGGGCATCAATGGCATTGGAACGTTCCGCGACCTCGCTTTGAACGGAGTAGATGTTCTACTGGTGGAGCGCAACGATTTTTGTTCGGGCACGAGCGCAGCATCATCGCATATGGCACATGGGGGCATTCGCTATTTGGAAAATGGTGAGTTCCGACTTGTACGCGAAGCTGTTCAAGAGCGCAACCGCATGTTGCAAAACGCGCCACATCTGGTGAAGCCGTTACCAACGACTGTCCCCATCTTCAAGCGGTTTTCTGGTCTGCTTAATGCGCCGCTCAAATTTTTGGGAGGTTTGGATAAACCATCTGAGCGCGGCTCGCTGGTAATCAAGGTTGGCCTGATGATGTACGATGCTTATACCAGTGCGCAAGGCGGAAAGCGCGTAGTGCCGCGACACAAATTCCTTTCACGCAAAAAATCACTCGAAAAGTGGAATCAGCTCAGCCCCGAGATCGTCAACACGGCAGTGTATTACGATGGGGCTATTCTGCACCCCGAACGGATCGGTATTGAAATGGTGTTGGATGCAGAAGCTGAATCGCAGAATGCCCATGCCATGAATTACATGAGCATGGTAGGCGGCCACGAAGATACCTTGATTTTGCGCGATGAACTAACTGATGAGACCTACGATGTGCGCCCAAAATTAGTCGTCAATGCCGCCGGCCCATGGATTGACCTGACCAATCGCAAGCTCGGTATGTCCACACATTATATTGGTGGCACGAAGGGGTCACATATCGTTGTCAAACATGATGCGCTTCGCAAAGCGATTGGCGATCACGAATTTTTCTTTGAAAACAGCGATGGGCGTATTGTTCTCATTTTCCCCTTGTTCGATCGTGTGCTCATCGGCACTTCAGACATCCATGTGGATCAAGCGGATGGGGTGCAAATTACAAATGACGAGATCAACTATTTTCTGGACTTGGTGCTTCGCATCTTTCCCAGCCTCGAGCTGTCTCGCTCCGATATTGTTTTTCAATACTCAGGCGTTCGTCCGCTCCCACGTTCCACGGCGAAGACCGCTTCACAAATCTCGCGCGATCATTCCATCGAAGTGCTCAGCGGTGATTGGACGAATCTTGCCTTTCCAGTTTACTCGCTCGTGGGCGGCAAATGGACCTCCTTCCGCGCATTCTCTGAACAGGTAACCGATAAAGTCCTTATTCATTTTGGCATGGCACGCAAAAAAGATACACGGGCGTTGCCCATCGGTGGTGGGCGCGGGTATCCGCGCGACGAGGATGAACTCAAACGTCAGATTGAAAGCCTCTCCGCTTGGACGGGAGTGGCGCGAGAACGGCTCAAAATCCTATTTGAGCGCTATGGAAGCCGTGCCGAAGCTATTGCCACATTTATGAATGGTGGCACCGATTACGGCCTCAAATCCATTCCAGATTATTCACGCCGTGAGATTATCTATCTGGTCCAACACGAGAAAATCTGTCATCTTGATGACTTTCTCCTCCGACGTTCCATGCTTGCGATGCTCGGACATGCCACTCGTGAAATGGTTGATGAATTGGCTGATGTCTTTGCCAACATCCTGGATTGGGACCTGGAAGAGAGACAGGCTGAAGTGGAGCGTGCGCTGTCCATTCTAGTAGACAGGCACGGGGTGAGGTTGTGAGGCGGATGGTAAAATAGCGCCCTATGAATCTTTCCGTAGTTGTTCCAGTCTACAGGGGTGAAAATCTTGTTGAGCCTTTGGTTGAGCGATTAAGTCTGGTACTCCCTGCATTTGCTAAAAAATATGAGGTCATTCTTGTCAACGATGGCAGTCCTGATGGCAGTTGGGAAGTCATCGAAAATTCGGTTAAGAAATATAAGTGGGTAAGAGGCATTCGCTTAATGCGGAATTACGGTCAGCACAATGCTACTCTGTGCGGCGTGCGACTGGCTCAATATGAAGTGACTGTGACAATGGATCAAGATCTGCAACATCCACCCGAAGAGATTCCGACTTTGCTGGCAGAACTCGAAAAAGGCTACGATGTTGTATACGGCGCGCCAAAAAGATTGCCGCAGGGATTTATTCGGAATCTTCTGACGGCAAGTATCAAACGAATCCTTGCCAGCATCATGGGCGTTCCGTCGGTGAAAAATATTTCTGCTTTCCGTGTTTTTCGCACTCATTTGCGTTCTGCTTTCGAGAGTTTTAAAAGTCCGACCATGATCCTTGATGTTTTGCTTTCCTGGGGTACAACACGTTTTACCTCTGTTCAGGTGAGTATCACAGAAGCACGCTCATCAAACTACAATTTTGCCGCATTAGTTGAAATGGCTGCGTCAATCCTGACAAGCTATAGTACCAAGCCCTTGCGCCTGGCGAGTTGGATTGGTTTTGTCATGACCTTGTTTGGTTTGGGGGTTTTTGTCTATGTGGTTGTGATTTACTTTACTTTAGGCAGTTTACCGGGCTTTCCCTTTTTAGCATCTATTATTGCCTTATTCAGCGGAGCACAACTTTTTGCGATGGGCATTTTCGGTGAATATCTGGCGCGCATGTTTGATCGCAGCATGGACAGGCCGCCTTATATCGTTCAGGAATCGGTTGGGAAATGAACGTCGTTATCCTGCAGCCATCCTATATCCCCTGGCGCGGATATTTTGACCAGATCCGCCGCGCCGATATGTTCATTTTTTATGATGACATTCAATATGATAAGCATGGCTGGCGCAATCGCAACCAGATCAAAACCCATCAAGGCAAGCAGTGGTTGACCATACCTGTCCATTCAAAAGGCGTGACACAGGGAATTCCCATTAAAGATGTCAGGATCGACTGGTCGAAGCCCTGGGCAAAATCCCATCTCAAGGCGCTCACTATTTCCTATTCAAAAGCGCCACATTTCAATAAGTATTTGCCGCTCTTGGAATCCCTTTATCAGCGTCGGGATGCGTTTTTGGCAGACTTTACGATTGAGACAACTATCAGTTTGGCGCGTGAATTAGGCTTCACTTCTACTTCCTTCCTACGGTCTTCTGAACTGCCAAACATTGACGGGCAGAGTACAGACCGCCTCATCAATGTACTGAAGAGGGTAGGCGCCACGCATTATATTAGTGGTCCTTCAGCAGTTGAATATATGGAGCCAGAAAAGTTCGCTAAAGCAGGAATTACTTTTGAATATATGCAATACAACTACCCGGAATATCGGCAGCTATATCCGCCTTATGATCCATATGTGTCAATTCTTGATTTAATGTTTATGATGGGTGAGAAGGCGCAGGATTATTTGATTCAAGAAAAGGTAAAACTGAATGAGCCTGGATAATGCTCTCAAAAAATATAGAGATTATTTCAATGAAAAAATTGAGACGTATGGTGCTACTCCAAAGGGCACGGATTACAACGGGGCGGAGGCCCAAAATATCCGCTTTGAGCAGCTAGTCAAGGCCATCGATCCCTCAAACACATTTACTGTAATTGATTATGGCTGTGGGTATGGAGCATTGTTCGATTACTTGCAAAAGAAAGAGTGGAGGTTTCAATATTATGGCTATGATATGCTCGAAAAGATGGTCATAGCTGCGCAAGCTGCTCATAAAGATGTTCCCAATGTCCACTTTCAGCATACTGAGGATGATTTGGCCGCGACAGATTACCTCCTTGCAGGTTCAATTTTCAATAACAAGTTCGAAGCAGAAGAAGGTGAATGGACCGAGTTGGTCCTAAAGACCTTGCAAAAAATGAATAATTTATGCAGCAAAGGATTTGCATTTAACTGCCTTACAAAATACTCCGATACAGATCGTATGGCTTTGCGCCCTGACCTTTATTTTGCCGACCCTTTGTTTCTCTTCGACTATTGTAAAAAGAATTTTTCAAGAAATGTTGCCCTGCTCCATGATTATGGTTTATATGATTTCACCATCCTTGTGCGCAAGGTGGTCTAGCAAGCATGCGGGTTGTTCAGGCGCCACGCGCTTCTGCCATCCTTTATAGCCTCTTAGTCAGTAGGGGGGATATACGTCCATGGTTGTTGCCGGCGAATATTTGTCCCATTGTCCCAATCACATTTCTCAGAGCCCAAATCCCGTTTGAGCTGGTGGATATTTCAGCCACGACTCTGCATATGGATTTGGAACAGGCTGAGGCTTTGATTGCGAAGCGCAGATATGGTGGCGTCCTGTATGCTCATACTTATGGGGAGTCCTCAACACCGGAAGAGTTTTTTCGTCATATAAAGCAATTGGATGGGTCAATTGTCGTGGTTGATGATCGCTGTTTATGTATCCCAGATTTATCTGCCAATGTGGATAGTAATGCGCATATTCAGTTATACAGCACCGGTTACGCAAAAATTGTTGACCTGGGTTTGGGTGGATATGCTTTTCTTGATGATGAAATCTCTTATTCCCATGTTCATTTACTTTTCGATCAGCATGCTCATGACAAGATTGAAGATGATTACAAAAAGTCGATCAGGGATCACACCTTATTTGAATATAAGGATTGCGATTGGTTGCAAACCGACGCAGATTTGCTTCCGTGGCAGGAGTATTGCCAGCGGATAGAAGTAGAACTTGAGCGTACAAAGAATTGGCGTGCGAAACTGAATAGTATTTATGCAAGCCATCTACCACGCGTGATCCAATTGCCCGAAAGTTATCAGACCTGGAGGTTTAATATTTGCGTAAAAAATAAAGATCACATTTTGAGAGCAATCTTTGATGCCGGTTTGTTTGCCAGTTCACATTATGCCTCTCTGGCTGGCATCCTGGCTGAAGGTAATTGTCCAGAGGCAAACTGGCTTCACGGTTCAGTTATAAACTTGTTTAATGATTACCATTTTGATGAGAAAAAGGCTGGAAAGATTTGCGAAATTATCTTGAAACACCTGCCTGAGAGCTTCTAAGAGGCTTCCCGTAAGGGACATGGTAGAATTCTTGGGATGGCTCTTAAACACAAGTCAAAGGTGGACCTGGTTATTCCAGTTTTTAATGAAGCGGGGGTTGTTGAGCAAACGTACGCAAAAATTTGCGGAGTTATAGACCATTTGCCTCATAGTTTTACAATTTATTATGTAGATGACGGCTCCAGCGATGAAACTGTGGACTCGTTGACTGCCCTAGCTAAACGGGACAAAAGGATTGTGGTGCTGGAACTATCCCGCAATTTTGGTCACCAGGCAGCGTTGACAGCTGGGCTGGAAGCCTCTCAAGGTGATTTTGTCATCTCGATGGATGGAGATGGCCAGCATCCACCTGAAATGATCAAGCAAATGCTTGAGCTTTTCCAACAGGGTTACGATATCATCCAGGCGCAGCGAGTGGAGGATGTTTCTGCCTCATCCTTCAAGCAATTTACGTCTTCAGCATTTTATAACCTGATCAACCGTATCAGCGGCACGCGGATTGTACCTGGCGCAGCAGATTTTCGTGGCATGAATCGGCAGGTGATGAATGCATTGAAATCCATGCCTGAGTATCATCGTTTTCTGCGCGGCATGATCTCCTGGATGGGATATAAAAGTGTTATTCTCCCGTATCATCAGCCTCCCAGAGTGGCCGGGAGATCGAAATACTCGTTTGGGAAAATGTTCCGGCTGGCTTCGGATGCGATCTTTTCATTCTCCTTGATACCCTTATATATTGGCTTGAGCTCAGGCCTGGTCTTTTTTGCGCTGGCTTTTGTGCAATTGACTTATGTGTTGGTACTATGGATCACGGGCCATACAGAGAACGTAGTGCCCGGTTGGAGTTCGTTGATGGCAATTCTTTTAATTGCTAGCGGAATTATTATGATTCTGTTAGGCTTTATTGGGGTTTATGTAGGCTATATTTTTCAGGAAGTTAAGAAGCGCCCCGTGTATCTTCTAAAAAAGAGGGAAGAATGAGTTCCATTGAAAAGGATATTTACCAATTCACTTTGTTGCGGCATGGGGAATCAATTGGCAATGCCCAGTCACGCTGGCAGGGGCAATCTGATTATCCGCTTACTGAAAGAGGTCGTGCCCAGGCGCGCGCGCTGGCAGAACGTTGGAAGTCCGAAAAAATGAAATTTGATTTGGTCATTTCCAGTCCGTTACAACGTGCAAGGGAAACTGCTGAGATCGTAGCAGCCGCGCTGGACCTCCCGACTGAAATTGATCCCATCTGGTTGGAGCGCGATATTGGCGAGATGGAGGGCTTGACAACTGATGAAGTACGCCAGAGACCTCAGCCATCGTATATCACGCCATATCATTCAATTGGCGGCGATGGGGAGGGAGATTGGGAACTTTTTCTGCGCGCTGGTAAGGCCCTGCACGACTTGTTACGCAGACCCGCAGGTAGTTATCTGATTGTGTCACATGGTGGCTTGTTAAATCAATTAATGCACGCTATCGTGGGCATTGCCCATCATGCTGACCCGGGTGGTGTACGGTTTGATTTTGAAAACACTTCGTTTTCCCAGGTGATTTATTACCCTCAAAAACATCGCTGGGGGATTGATGCAGTAAATGATCGCGCGCACTTAAAATCCTTGAAGTTCGAGTAGGGCATGGCATTATCTGAATCATCCAGTTTAAACGGCAAAATGAAAATTTTGACTTTCGGCGCTGGTGCCATTGGAACCTACATAGGCGGGAGCTTGGTATTGGCTGGGCATCAGGTCGTTTTTGTAGAACGCCAAAAAACCGTGGATGAATTACGTGAGCGCGGCTTACGCCTGGATCTCACTTTGGATCAAAGACGTGGGACAAAAGATGTCTTCGTTATTGATCCATCGTCGTTTGTCATTGCCTCCTCACTGGACGAAGCGCTTCGTTACGGACCATTTGACCTGGCTCTGTTTGCCCTGAAATCTTTCGACACCCCAGCCGCCTTGGAAGGTATGCAGCCTTTTGCAGATAAGCTTCCGCCTTTTTTGTGCTTATCAAATGGTGTTTCCAATGAGCCTGCGATTGCCAGGGCATTAGGTAGCGACAAAGTGATCTATGGCACAGTAACTACAGCTGTCAGCAAGCGTAGCACAGGCGACATCAGCCTTGAAAAATTGCGCGGTGTTGGAGTTGCTAAAGGACATCAGCTCTCCGAAAAAGTCCATGCCGCATTAAACGCGGCCTACCTCAACTCCCAGTTATTCGAAGATGCCGCGAGCATGAAATGGTCGAAGATGTTGACCAATTTGATTGCGAATCCCGCTTCTGCAATTTTGGATATGACTGCGGGGGAGATATTTGCAAACAAGGATTTATACAAACTGGAAATTGAAATGTTGAAGGAGTGTCTGGCTGTGATGGAAGCCCAGGGGCTGAAAGTGGTGGATTTACCCGGAACACCTGTCCGGGCACTGGCATTCGCGACAACGCTGCCGCTCTGGCTATCAAAGCCATTGCTGGCGCGTGCGGTCGGTGCGGGGCGCGGAGCCAAGATGCCATCTTTTCACATCGATTTGTATTCCGGGCGTGGCAAAAGCGAAGTGGAATTTCTGCATGGTGAAGTTGTGCGGGCTGGAGAAAAACTTCATGTGCCGACACCTGTTAACCGGCTGTTGACGGAAACGCTGCTGGCCCTGACGAAAAAGGAAATTCCGCTCGAAGAGTTCGCCCACAGACCAGAAAAACTACTCTCAAGGTTATAACTGAAATCTGTGATGGGCAAAAAGACATACTTCATTGCCGCCCTGATTCTATTTATAGGAGTAGCCATTCGGTGTACTCATCTTTTTTTGATTGATTTTGTCCATGAGCCTTTCCGCTTGGGAGGACTCTTTATAGCTTTTGCAGATGAAATTGCCTCTCATAATTTTCGACTACCCGTAACCATTCCCTATTATTCATCCGAGGGGATTCCATACGCCTATCCACCTCTAGGGTTTTATGTGGAGGCAGTTTTACTAAAGATTTTTCCAAACCAGATATTTGCCATTGCCAATGTGCTCCCACCTGTGATTTCAATTCTTGCTCTTGGGCTGGCTGCTCGTTTCTTCCATGCCTGGGCAGGTGACTGGGATCTGCGTTCATTATCTGCTTTGACTGCATATGCTCTTCTGCCCAATGCTTTTTTCAACCAGATTGAAGCAGCTGGGCTGGCAGAGGCATTTGGCAGCCTGGCACTGATTGTTTATTTTATGTTGATCTTTGCCTATCAACAAAAAAATAATTTGACATATGCTTTATACGCCGGGCTTGGGCTGGCACTATGTGTTATCAGCAGCCCGGGCAGCGCATTAGGAGCAACATTGGTTTCTCTTGCTTTTGCCTTGGATATACTTCTATCTGTACGCTGGGAGCAAAAAGCTCAGCCTTACTTGCGGCTTTTATTAGTAGGCATCACAGGGATTGCTCTATCTGCTCCTTACTGGTTTTCTGTGGCTGTCAACCATGGCATGGATATATTTTTCACTCCAGTAGGTATGCAGTATGAGGTCAATGGCGAAACAGCCTTGCTCGGTAAACTCCAATATAGTTGGTTTACGTATAGTGCCATCCAACAAGATGGTGTTTATTTTTGGAGCGCTGCCATTCTGCTGGGAATCGGTTGGCTTATTTGGAAACGGAAGTTTTTTCTACCACTTACGTTTCTGATTTTATTCAGTGTTCCCCGTGAGAATGCCTGGCTGACAGCCTTTCCGGCGGCTTGGCTGATTTCTTACGGAGTCACTGATGTGCTTGTGCCTATCGTCAAATCGCTTTCAGCTCTGAACATGCCGGTGAAGCTAAGAATACTTCAAGTGTCGTTTGGGTTCATTATTTTTTCAATGATTCTGCAGGCTTTTGAATTAATCAACTTGCAGGTGAGAAGTGAAAATTGGAAACTCGAATCAGCCAAAATCGAAGCTTTGCGAGAGGTGCGTGAAATCATCCCATCCTCTGCCCCAGTCATTGTGTTGGGAAATGGTGGTCTACGGGAATGGTCTCCCTATTTGTTACAGCGCGAAGTCTTGAACACAGAATTTGGGTTGGAATGGCAGCCTGATGAATACCGTCAAATTATTGCAGTAAATGAAGCTTTGGATAAAGCAAAGAACTGGCAGGATGTTGCAGATATCATTCAGTTGTCCGAAGAGCAAAACCAGGTTTATGTAATTGTCGACCCAGCGCAGTTGCCAGAAGGCTTTAACATGGCAGATGGTCCTTTTTTGATTACAATGAAAACGCCTGCCTTGCAGGTAGGTGTTTTGGAATTGCCCTAGTGAGATACTATGAATAAGATTAAAACTTCACAAACCGGAGCCAATGTTCAGATTTTTCTGCCTGATGGTCAAACATTGGAAGGGCCGCGTGGCACCACAGTGGGGGAGTTTCTCTCAGCGATTGAGCATGAGTCGCAATTAGTAGCAGCAGTGGTCAATTACGATTTACGCGAACTAACCTACCCGATTGAAATCGAATCGAACGTTCGGCCAGTTTTAGTGGAATCACCTGATGGTGCGCGCATTTACCGCCGTTCGCTGACGTTCCTACTTGAGATGGCCTTTGCTGATCTATTTCCCGGGGCAAAATTGTTTGTCGATCACTCCATCGCATCAGGCGGATATTACTGCCAGGTGACGGGGCGCGATCCGTTATCTGAGGCTGAGGTCGAATCGCTCAAGTTCCATATGCAGGAATTGATTGAAGCTGATCTGCCCTTTGAAAAGCATCAGGTTCCTTTACAAGAGGCGATTGAATATTTTCGTGCGCGCGGCGATGACGATAAAGTCAGCCTGTTGAAGTATCGTAAAAAGGATTACCTTACGCTATATCGTTTCGGCGAACGGATGGATTATTTGCACGGCTACATGGTTCCATCCACCAGGTATTTGAGTTTGTTCGATCTCGTCATTACAGCTGGCGGATTTCTGTTGCAGTTTCCACGCCGGCACAAGCCAGATGAGTTATTGCCAATCCCTCAATACCCAAAATTACTTTCGGCGTTTTTGCAATATGGCGAATGGTTGAATAAGCTGGGGATTGAGAATGTGGGCGCTTTAAATGACGTCATTCAAGCGGGCCAAAGCGACCAGATCATTCTGGTCTCTGAGGCACTGCACGAGCAACATCTTGCAGAGATTGCGCGGCAGATCGTGGATCGCGTTGACCGGTCACGCATTATTTTGATCGCGGGCCCATCTTCATCTGGCAAGACGACCACTTCGCGCAGGCTGGCTGTACAATTACTGGCGTTGGGCGTTTCACCATATCCGCTTGAGCTTGACAATTATTTTTTACCCCGCGACCAAACCCCGTTGGACGAAGATGGCAAACCAGATTTCGAAGCGATCGAAGCGTTAAACCTGCCCTTGTTGGCGCAACATTTGCAGAAACTGATTCAGGGGGAAAAAGTTCAGTTCCCGCGTTACAACTTCAAGTCTGGTCTGAGCGAAGTGGGGGATGAAGTTCAATTAATGCGCGGACAGCCCATCATCCTGGAAGGAATCCATGGC
>Ga0070699_100002433_pt1 | contig 16700 bp, 17 predicted proteins | sample KBSK1503metaG_FD_65473 | JGI IMG/M metagenome (GOLD analysis project Ga0070699, IMG submission 65473) | Corn, switchgrass and miscanthus rhizosphere microbial communities from Kellogg Biological Station, Michigan, USA - KBS K1-50-3 metaG | ecosystem: Host-associated > Plants > Roots >... | reverse complement strand
GAGCCGGAGGACTTCGTGCGCATCCTCGACGAGGCTCTCTCCGCGCTCAACACCGACTACCGCACCAAGCGGGCGGGCTCGGTGGGGATGGTGGCGCCGCGGATGACGGTGCTGCCGCCCGGAACCTTCCACCGCTGGATGCGCGAGGCCGGACGTCTCGGCGACCAGCACAAGGTGCCGCGCGTGACGAACGATCGCGCGGTGGCCGACGCGCTGCTCGCCCAGGCCGGCGACGTCCGGCGGGTGGATCTGGCCGTCGCCCGCGCTCACGCGCCCGTAGCGAACATGTGATTTGACCCCGCGTGGGGTTGCGTCGAGGCTCGGCGCATGCCCGGACCACGCCCCCGCCGGCGCATCGGGGTCCTCGACTCGAATGCGCGCTCGCGCGCCGAGCTCCTCCCGCCCGACCTCCCGGCCCCGATCGTCCTCGTCTTGGAGCGGAGCACCGCGGCCGCGCTCGGGAAGAGTTGCGCCCGACCCTCGAGATCGCGATCGCGCGCTTCCGCGAGCTGCGCCGGCTGCGCCGGGTCCTCGCGGACCGGCCGGTGGTGGAGGCGGCCCCAAGGCCCGGCTCATGAGCCGCGACGGTCTCTCGGAGGCGGACGCGTTCGGATGGCTGCGCCGCCGGACCATGGAGCAAGAGATGCGCATGGGCGAGGTCGCGCGCGCGGTACTGGGGTGCGACGCGTGAGGGCAAGGAGGCCGAGATGGCGTGCCGGGACCTGAACATCGCGGGGCTGCTGGTGAAGCGGGGCGCGACGCACTGGGGCGACGAGCCGGTCTCGGCCCTGGACCACGCGCTGCAGTGCGCGGCGCGGGCCCGGGCCGCGCGCGCGGCCGACGAGGTGGTGCTGGCCGCGCTCCTCCACGACGTCGGCCATCTCCTGAGCGACGCGGAGGAGACCCCGTTCAGCCATCACGGCCTGTGGGCCGCGCGCTTCCTGTGCCCCTTCGTGCCGCCGCGGGTGGCGTGGCTCGTTGAGCATCACGTGCTGGCCAAGCGATGCCTGTGCACGGTGGATCGCGCCTACGCGGAGAGCCTCTCGCTCGGGTCGACGCGCTCCTGGATCCGCCAGGGCGGCGCGCTCGATCGCGAGACCCGGCAGGAGCTGGAGGGCCAGCCCTGGCTCGCCGACGCGCTCGCGGTGCGCCGATGGGACGAGGAGGCCAAGGAGCCGGGTGCGATCGTGCCCGCGCTGTCCGCCTATCGCGACCTGCTCGAGGCCTGCTTCGGCCGCCAGCCGTGGGACACGCGCGGTCACGATCTTGCAGCGAGCTTGTAACCCAATTGTCACGGACGCCCGCGTAGTATCCCGGGCCAAAGGAGGAGGACTGCACGTGGGGAAACTGATCGTCTGGGCGATGGTGGTCGGGCTGAGCGTGATCGGCCCCTCGACCGCGGGCTCACAGGACGGGCTGCGACTGACCGGGTCGGGGGCGACGTTCCCGTTCCCGCTCTACTCGTCGTGGTTCAAGTCCTTCAGCGCCAAGCAGAAGACCGTGAGCGTCGACTACCAGGGCAAGGGCAGCGGCGCCGGCATCCAGGACCTCGTGAACCGGACGGTCGACTTCGCGGCGAGCGACGCCGCCATGACCGACGAGGACATGTCCAAGGTGCCCGGCGGCGTCCAGCTCCTGCCCATGACCGGCGGAGAGATCGTGCTGGCCTACAACCTGCCGGGCAATCCCAAGAACCTGAGGCTGCCCCGCGACGTGTACGCGGGCATCTTCCTGGGGAAGGTCACCAAGTGGAGCGACGCGCGGCTCAAGGCCGCCAATCCCGGGGTGAACCTCCCCGATCAGGACATCACGGTCGTGCGCCGGGCCGACTCGAGCGGCACCACCTTCGTCTTCACCAGCCACCTGAGCGCGATCAGCGAGGAGTGGAAGAAGGGCCCGGGGGCGGGGACCACGGTGGCGTGGCCCAAGAGCGACAAGTTCGTTGCCTCGCCCAAGAACGACGGGGTCACCGCCACGATCAAGCAGACCCCGGGGGCCATCGGCTACATCGAGTACTCGTTCGCCAAGTTCGCCAAGGTGGAGATGGCCGCGCTGCAGAACAAGGCCGGCCAGTACGTGGCCGCGGGCGGTGAAGGGGGCTCGGCCGCGCTCGGCAGCGTGGTGCTGCCGCCGAACCTGCGCGCGTGGGTCTCCGATCCGGAGGCGGCCACCGCCTACCCGATCGCGACCTACACCTGGATGATGTTCTACAAGGAGAACAAGGACCCCAAGAAGGCGGCGGCCCTGCGCGCGATGGTGGAGTACTGCCTGACCGACGGGCAGAAGGCGAGCGCCGCGATGGGCTACGTGCCGCTGCCCGAGAACGTGGTGGCCGCGGTCCGCAAGGCGTCCGCGAGCATCCGGTGATCCATCTCGGCGCGGTCGCGCGGCCGGCCTCGGTCTCGAAGCCGCCCACGCAGTGGGACTACCTGGCCGATCGCTCGTTCCGCGCGGCGGCCGAGGGTGCGGTCTGGCTCATCGTCCTCCTGCTGAGCTACCTGCTCTGGTCCATCGGGGCGAAGGCGTGGCTCGGGATGCGGGAGCACGGGCTCGGGTTCCTGACCTCGACGACCTGGGACGTGGGGCGGCAGCAGTTCGGCATCCTGCCCCACATCTGGGGCACCCTCTACAGCTCGCTGCTCGCGCTCGCGATCGGCGGCTTCTTCGGGGTGGTGATGGCGATCTTCCTCACCCAGGACTTCCTGCCCCCCAGGATGGCCCAGGTCTTCCGGCTGATCGTCGAGCTGCTCGCCGCGATCCCCAGCGTGGTCTACGGGCTCTGGGGCCTCTTCGTGGTGATCCCGGCGATGCGCCCGGTGGCCGACGTGCTCGCCGCCCACCTCGGGTTCATCCCGTTCTTCGGCACGACGCTGAGCGGGCCGGGGCTCGCGCCCGCCTCCCTCGTGCTGGCCATCATGATCCTGCCGACGGTGGCCGCGGTCTCGCAGGACGCCCTGCGGCTGGTGCCCTACAAGGTCAAGGAAGCCGCCTACGGGATGGGGACCACCCGCTGGGAGGCCATCCTGAAGGTGATGGTGCCGGCGGCCTCCACCGGCATCTTCGGCGCGCTCGTGCTGGGCTTCGGCCGCGCGCTCGGCGAGACCATGGCGCTCGCCATGCTGATCGGCAACTCGAACCAGATCTCGCTCTCGTTGTTCTCGCCCGCCAACACCCTGGCCGCGCTCCTCGCGCTCAACTTCCCGGAGGCGGGCCCGCGCGAGGTGCAGGTGCTGATGTACGCCGCGCTGGTGCTGCTGGCCATCACCCTCGTGGTCAACGTGGCGGGCGAGGCCATCATGTCGCGCTCGGCGCGGCGGGCGGGCCGCCGATGAACGATCTCGCGGCGGGAGCGGCGCGCACCCTGCCGGACGTGGCCCTGCTCGAGCGCTCGCGCTTCGAGCCCCGCGCGATGCGCAACCTCGTGCTCACCGCCGGCATCTGGCTGGCCGCCCTGATCGCGGGGGTGCCGCTGGTGTCGGTGCTCTACCTGCTGATCGTGCGCGGGGGCGCCCGGCTCAGCGTGGAGGCCCTCACCGCGCTGCCGCCCGCCGGCTTCGAGATGGGCGGTGGGTTCGGCAACGCGATCGTGGGTACGGTGATGATGGTCGGGATCGCGGGGCTGATCAGCGTGCCGCTCGGCGTGGTCGCCGCGGTGTTCCTGGCCGAGCTGCAGCCGACCGGCCGGCTGGCCCGCACCGCGCGCTTCGCGGCCAAGACCCTGACCGGGCTCCCGTCGGTGCTGGCCGGCGTGTTCGCCTACGCGGTGGTGGTGCTCGCCACCGGCACCTACTCGGCGCCCGCCGGCGGCCTGGCCCTCGCGGTGCTGATGCTGCCGATCGTGGTGTTGACCGCGGAGGAGGCCATCAAGGCGGTCCCGCGCATCACCCGCGACGCGGCGTACGGGATGGGCTGCACCCGGAGCCAGGTGGCCTGGAAGGTCCTGCTGCCGACCGCGCTGCCCGGGATCCTCACCGGGGTGATGCTGGCGGTGGCCCGCGCGGCGGGCGAGACCGCCCCGCTGCTCTTCACCGCGCTCTTCAGCGGGTTCTGGCCGTTCGACGGCGGCCGGCCGCAGGTGATGCAGCCCACCGCCTCGCTGGCGGTGCTGATCTACAACTTCTCGGGGATGCCGTTCGAGAACCAGATCGAGCTGGCGTGGGCCGCCTCCCTGGTGCTGGTCTCCATGGTCCTGATCATCAACGTCGTGAGCCGGCTGCTCGGGCGGCCGCGAGCCTGAAAGGACGTGTCATCGATGAGCACCGTGACCACCGCACGCAACGGACGGACGGTGTCGGTACCGGTCGAGAGCCTCGCTCCTCCGGTGGTGATCGACTGCAAGCTCGATCAGGTCTACTACGGGAGCTTCCTCGCGGTCCGGGACAGCCACGTGCAGATCCAGCGGGGCAAGATCACCGGCTTCATCGGCCCCTCCGGCTGCGGCAAGAGCACGGTGCTCCGCTCGCTCAACCGGATGAACGACCTGATCCGCGGCTTCCGCCTGCACGGCGAGGTCCGCTTCCACGGCACCGACGTTTACGCCCGCAGCGTGGATCCGGTGGCGGTGCGCCGGCACATCGGCATGGTCTTCCAGCAGCCGAACCCCTTCTCGATGAGCGTGTTCGACAACGTGGCCTTCGGGCTGCGGCTCAATCGCTTCCGGGGCGATGTGGCCGCCCGGGTGGAGGAAGCGCTCCGGAAGGCCGCGCTCTGGGACGAGGTGAAGGACAAGCTCAAGGCGAGCGGGCTCTCGCTCTCCGGCGGCCAGCAGCAGCGCCTGTGCATCGCCCGCGCGGTGGCGACCCAGCCCGCGGTGCTGCTGATGGACGAGCCGTGCTCGGCGCTGGACCCGATCGCGACCCGCCGGATCGAGGAGCTGATGGTGCAGCTGAAGGAGGACTACACGATCGCGATCGTGACTCACAACATGCAGCAGGCGCAGCGGGTCGCGGACGTGACCGCGTTCTTCTCGGTCGACATCACCAAGGGCACCCGGACCGGCTACCTGGTGGAGTCCGGCCCGACCCAGCAGGTCTTCGAAAGCCCGGCCGAGCTGCTGACCAAGGAATACGTCGCCGGCCACTTCAGCTGAGGAGCGGCCCCCGGTGCGGCTCGCGTCCGAGGGCACCGTTCCGCGTCGCCTCGACCTGACCGCGGTCGAGGCCGCGCTGCGCCGCGCCCAGGCCGAGCTGGGCCGGCCGGGCGATCGCGACCCGCTCGACGATCGGGTGCGGGACAACCTCCTCGCCGGCTACGCCTACGTGGACGGGCTGGTGGCCGCCTCGGTCGACCCGTTCGCGCTGGGCCACCTCCGGCACCTGCTCGAGCTGAACTGCCTGGTGCTCTGCGGGGACAGTCCGGAGCGGCGGGTGGCCTACGCCCGTCATCTGCAGGCCACCGAGGAGCGTTTCTACGGCCTAGACGTGGCGGGCGTCCGCGACGTGGTAGAGTGGGTCGCAGGCCACCCGGACGTGCCCGCCTGCGACCGGGCCGCCGGAGTCTACGCCATGATACTCGGCCGCCCACAGCTCTTCATCGAGGGCAATCACCGGACCGGTGTGCTGGCCATGTCCTACGTGCTGGCCCGCGAGGGCCGACCCCCGTTCGTGCTCGCCCCCGAGAACGCGGCGCCCTACTTCGAGATCTCGGCCGAGCTCCGCGACGTGGGCAAGCACAGCCACGCGAGCCGGTTCCGGCTCAGTGCGCTGATCGCGCGGCTGGCCGGCCTGCTGGCCGAGGACGCGGAGCGTCGGGGTCCGCGCGGCTGACCCGGCGCGCGGGCCGGGACGCCGCCTGCCGATGACCGACTACGACCTGATCGTCATCGGCAGCGGTCCGGCCGGGCACCACGCCGCGATCCAGGGCGCGAAGCTCGGGCGGCGGGTCGCCGTCGTCGAGCGCCAGGCGCGCCTGGGCGGGGTGTGCCTGAACACCGGCACGATTCCCTCGAAGACCCTGCGCGAGGCGGTGCTCTATCTCTCGGGCGTGCAGCAGCGCGGCTTTTACGGGGTCTCGTACCGGGTGAAGAGCCAGGTCACGATGCGGGACCTGATGCTGCGGTGCGACCGGGTGACCCAGCAGGAGGGCGACGTCTACCGCGCCCAGTTCGCCCGGAACGGGGTGGACGTGCTCGAGGGCCACGCCGCCTTCGAGGACCCGCACACGCTGACCGTGGAGGGCGCGTCGGGGAGCGCCCGGGTCCGCGCCGACTTCTTCGTGATCGCCACCGGGACCGCTCCGGTGCGCCCGCACGGGGTGCCGACCGACCACGCGTCGGTGATCGACTCCGACGGGCTCTTCCGCATGGCCGAGGTCCCGCGCAGCCTGATCGTGGTCGGCGGCGGAGTGATCGGCATGGAGTACGCGTGCATGTTCGCCACCCTCGGGGTGGCGGTGACCTTGGTGGACGGCCGCTCGCGCCTCCTCGATTTCCTCGACACCGAGATCGTCGAGGCCCTGATCTACCAGATGCGGAGCGGCGGGGTGACCTTTCGCCTGGGTGAGGTGGTCGAGCGGGTGGAGCTGCGCGAGGGCGGCCGCGTGGTCGCGCACCTGGCGAGCCACAAGCAGCTTCAGGCCGAGGCCCTGCTCTACGCGGCCGGACGCCAGGGCAACACCGAGGGCCTGAACCTCGAGGCGGCGGGGCTGACCGCGGATGCGCGCGGGCGCCTCGCGGTGGACGAGACGTTCCGCACCGCGGTCCCGCACATCTACGCGGCCGGCGACGTGGTGGGCTTCCCGAGCCTCGCGTCGGTCTCGATGGAGCAGGGGCGCGTGGCCACCGCGAACGCCTTCGGCATCCCGACGGTGACGCTGCCCTCGCTGCTGCCCTACGGGATCTACACGATCCCGGAGGTGTCGTTCGTGGGCCACACCGAGGAGCAGCTGACCCAGGCCCAGGTGCCGTACGAGGTCGGCATCGCCAACTACCGGGAGATCGCCCGGGGCGGGATCATCGGCGACAGCATCGGCCGCCTCAAGCTCATCTTCCACCGGGAGACCGGGGCGGTGCTGGGCGTCCACATCGTGGGAGAAGGCGCGACCGAGCTCGTCCACATCGGGCAGGCGGTGATCGCACTCGGCGGGACGATCCGGTACTTCATCGACCACGTCTTCAACTATCCGACGCTGGCCGAGTGCTACAAGGTCGCGGCGCTCGCCGGGATCAACAAGCTCTAGGCCCTGCTCGGCGAGCCTGGCCGAGACCTTCGCCACTCGTGCGGGTGGCGGCGCGTCCACGCGCTCACCGCGGCGCTGGAGACGACCACCCAGGGCATCCGATCCTGGGCCACCCGCTCCACCAGCCGGCCGAGATCGGAGTGGGAGCCGAGATCGGTGAGGAGATCGGCGCTGGTCATGGTCGCTCTTCCACGCTAGCGCGGGGGCGTGACGCCGACGTCACGCGGCGCCGACGAGTGCGTGACAACGGGAGGTCTGGCCGACCGCGCCCGACATCGTAGAGCAATCATCCGGTCGCGGATACTTCATGGCTCGCGCGAGAGGCCCACCGTCGACACTGGTCTCGAGGCGCCCACTACGCGGATGCGCGAGGAGGCGAAAGCGATGCTCGGTCGGGAGCACGAGGCGACAGTGGTGGCGGAGGGCCGATCCGAGGCCGGCGGCGCGCTGGACGTGTGCGTGGTCACCGAGACGTTCCCGCCCGAGATCAACGGGGTCACGCTGACGCTCGGGCACCTGGTGAGCGGGCTGCGCGCCCGCGGGCACCGGGTGTCGATCGTGAGGCCGCGTCAGCCCGCGGCGGATCCCCCGGGCGAGCCCACGGACGCGGCGGTCACGCTGGTGCCCGGGCTCGCGCTGCCGGGGTACCCGGCGGTGCGCTTCGGGCTGCCCGCCGGAGCCTCGCTCCGCCGGCGTTGGCGCCGTCGCCGACCCGACGCGGTCTACGTCGCGACCGAGGGCCCTCTCGGCTGGTCGGCGGTCCGGGCGTGCCGACGGCTGCGGCTCCCGGTACTGGCCGGCTTCCACACGAACTTCCACCACTACACGCGTCACTACCATCTCGGCGGGCTCGAGGGCGTGGCGCGATGGTACCTGCGTGTGCTGCACAACCGCGCGGGAGGCACCGTGGTGGCGACGGCGGCGCTGCGCGACCAGCTGCACGCCCGGGGCTTCCGCAACGTGAGCGTGCTGGGCCGCGGCGTGAGCGGCGACCTCTTCAGCCCGGCGCGGCGGAGCGCCTCGCTGCGCCGGGCGTGGGGCGTCTCGGACCGCGACGTGGTGGCGCTCTGCGTGGGGCGCGTCGCGGCCGAGAAGAACATCCGGCTCGCCATCGCGGCCTACCGCGCCATGCAGCGGGCGCAGTCGTCGTGCCGCCTGGTGATCGTGGGCGACGGCCCGCTGCGGCGGGCGCTCGAGCGGGCCCACCCCGATCTCTTCTTCTGCGGCATGCTCACCGGCGAGCCCCTCGCCGCGCACTTCGCCTCCGCCGACGTGTTCCTGTTCCCCAGCGAGACCGAGACCTTCGGGAACGTGACCCTCGAGGCGCTCGCCAGCGGCCTCGCGGTGGTGGCCTACGACTACGCGGCGGCCCGCGAGCACGTGCGGCCCGGGCGGACCGGCGCGCTGGTGCCCCTGGGGGACGCGGCGGGCTTCCTCTCGGCGGCCACCGCGCTGGCGCGGTCGCCGGAGACGCTGCGGTGGATGGGGGCGGAGGCCGGGGCCTCGGTGCAGGAGCTCGGATGGGATCGGGTGGTGGATCGGTTCGTGGCCCTGCTGGCCGGTTGCGCGCGGTCCTCGGCGGCCGCCCGAACGACAGAAAGGAGCAGCCGATGAGCGGTCTCTGGAGTGCCGTGCTGGCGTGCATGACGACGGAGTGCGCCCCCGTCGGCTCTGGCCTCGTGGGCTGGCTCGCGCTCGGCGCGGCCGCCCTGGGCCTCGGCCTGGTGGGATGTCGGCGCGCGCTGACCGCGCTCGTGACCTTGCGGGCGCGGGCGCTTCTGCCCGGGCTCTCCCGTCGCCTCGCCCGTCTCGTGAGACCCCGGAGCTACTCGGACGCCGAGTTCTTCCGGGCGGACGGAGCCGGCGAGGTGTGGGCCACGCGGCGGCGGCTCGGGCTCGAGCGGCTCGCCGCGGGCCTGCGCGCGGCCTACCCCCGGTCACGCGCCTGGGCCGCGGAGGTGGGGCCCGGCTTCTCCGACCTCCGGTTCACCGACGCCAACCGGGTGCCGTTCCCGTTCGCCCGGGTCATGCGGGAGCGCTTCGAGCTCTGCTCGGTGGTGACCGCCTCCGACGGGCCGCGCCTCCATGACCTGGACGGGCACTGGACGCTCGACGTGGGCGGCTCCTACGGGGTGAACGTGGCCGGCTTCGGCCGCTACAAGGAGTGGATGGCGCGGGGCCTCGAGCGGGTGCGCGACCTGGGGCCGGTGTTGGGCCCGCTCCATCCGATGACCGCGGAGAACATCGCGCGCCTGCGCCGCATCTCCGGCCTCGACGAGGTGTCGTTCCACATGAGCGGGACCGAGGCGGTGATGGCGGCGGTGCGCCTGGCCCGCTTCAACACCGGGCGCCCGCTCATCGTGTCCTTCTCGGGGGCCTATCACGGCTGGTGGGACGGGGTGCAGCCGGGCCTCGGGAGCGAGCGACCGCTGGACGACTGCCTGACGCTGAAGGACCTGCACCCCGCGTCGCTTCAGGTGATTCGCCGCCGGGCGGGGGAGATCGCCGCGGTCCTGGTCAACCCGGTCCAGTCCTTTCATCCGAACGCGCCGCCGCCCAGCGACGCGGTGCTCATGACCAGCGACGTGCGGCGCACCGAGGACGGCTCCGCGCGCTACGCCGAATGGCTGCGCCGCCTCCGAGCGGTGTGCCGCGAGGCCCAGGTCCCGTTGATCTTCGACGAGGTCTACACCGGGTTCCGCCTGGCTCCGGGCGGGGCCCAGGAGTACTTCGGCGTCGCCGCCGACATGGTGGTCTACGGCAAGACGGTGGCGGGCGGCATGCCGATCGGGGTGGTGTGCGGCACCCGCGCCCTGATGCGCCGCTTCGACCCGGAGCGGCCGATGCGCATCGCGTACGTCATCGGCACCTTCGCCGGCCACCCGGCGGTCATGGGCGCCATGAACGAGTTCCTCCGCTGGATCGATGAGGGGGCGACCGTGGGCGAGTACGCGCTCATGAACGAGCGGTGCGCGCGGTGGGCGCGGTCGACCAATCAGCGGCTCGCCGATCTGGCGCTGCCACTGCGCCTGGTGCACATGGGCACGGTGTGGACCCTGCTCTTCACCGAGCCGGGCCGCTACAACTGGCTCCTCCAGTACTACCTGCGGGCCCAGGGCGTGACCCTCAGCTGGGTCGGGACCGGGCGCTGCCTCTCCAACATGGATTTCACCGAGAAGGACTACGACGATCTCCAGACGAAGCTGCTCGCCGCGGCGCAGGCCATGAACGCGGACGGATGGTGGCTGACCGCGGCGGAGCACCCCGGGAGGGAGACCCACATGCGACGAATGCTCGTTCGGGACGTCCTGGGCAGCCTGCTGCGGATGCCGCGACCGGTTCAGACGTTCTACACCGAGGTCATGCGGCGGAAGAAGGACGACCACCACGCCTCGCACAGCGACCTGACCAACCAGCTCTTCCACATCATCAGCTCCAGCGTCTTCCTCGGCTGCTACGTGCTCGCGTTCTGGGACCTCACCACCGCGATGTGGGCGGGGCTGGCCGCGCTCTTCCTGCGCCAGCTCGGCCACGCGATCCTCGAGCCGCCCTGCCACGACAAGGAGGCGCTGCTCCTCGGCTTCAACACCCGGAACAAGTCGCTGATCCTGGGCGCCTACCTGGCAATCCCCGCGTTCCACCTCCTCTGTGCCCCCGTCTGGAGTGTGGCCGCGCTGTCCCCTCTGATGGCGACGGTCGCTTGGCAGTGGTTCCTCTGGACCGGCGCGGTGGTGGGCGGCCGCGTGCTCTACCTGATGTGGGCCCAGAACCTGTGGCTGGCCCTCGTGTGGGTGGTCAAGCTGCTGACCGACCCCTTGACCGACATCGCGGCCTACTCCCCCCGCTACCTGCGACGGTCGTAGCGCCGGCGCGGGGGTGGGTCACGGAACCTTCACCCGGCGGTCATCGCCCTGCAACAGGAGTCGGCTAGGGTCGAGCGCGAGATGAGCTCGACGACCTCGCCGGTGGTGGTCCTGGAGCGAGTCGGGCGACGCTTCGGCCCCCAGGTGGCGCTCGCCGGGGTGACCGCGTGCATCCGCCCCGGCGAGTTCGTGGCCATCATCGGCCGCTCGGGGGCGGGAAAGACCACGCTGCTCCGGTGCCTGTCCCGCGCGATCGTGCCCACCGAGGGCGCGGTCCGGATGGGCGGGCAGGATCTGCGACCGCTCACCGGAGCGGCGCTCCGCACCCATCGCGCGCGGGTCGGGGTGATCTACCAGCAGTTCAACCTCGTGAAGCGGCTGCGGGTGCTCGACAACGTGCTGGTCGGCCGCCTGCCGCATCTGCGCGGCTGGCGGCGCGTCGCGGCGCTCGCCCGCCTCTTCGAATACCCCCAGCGCTACATCGCGCTCGCGTGCCTGGACCACGTGGGGCTCCTGGCCCGGACGTGGCAGCGCACCGACACGCTCTCCGGGGGCGAGCAGCAGCGCGTGGCCATCGCCAAGATCCTGGCCCAAGAGCCGCAGCTGATCCTGGGCGACGAGCCGGTCGCGAGCCTGGACGTGGCGAACGGGGCGCTGATCATGGAGACCCTGCGGCGGATCGCCACCGCGGCGGGGCTGACCGTGATCTCCACGCTCCACCACGTGGAGTACGCGCGGCGCTACGCCGACCGCGTGCTCGGGCTCCGCGCGGGCCACCTCGTCTTCGACGGCCCCGCCCGCGACCTCGACGAGAGCGCGATCCGCGAGATCTTCGGGTCGCGCCCCGAGACCGGCGGCCCCGACGTCGAGCTGGCCCAGCTGCCCGAGCCGGTGCTGGTGCCGAGTTGAGCGGACCCCTCGCGGGCATCCTCGGAGGCCCGCCGCCCCCGGCTCCCCCCCGCCGCTCCGATCTGGGCCGGAACCTGCTCGCCACCGTCGCCCTCGCGGTGGTGCTCGGCATGGCGGCGCGGGTGATCGAGCTGCGCCCGCTCGAGCTGGTGCGCGACGTGGGGAACATCGGGATCTTCCTCCGAGGCTACCTCCATCCGTCCTTCGGCAACATCTGCGAGTACAGCTGGCAGTGCGTGGTCACGGTGTGCATCGCGCTGTGGGGGACGCTGCTCGCCTTCTTCATCTCGGTGCCGCTCGGGCTGCTGGGCGCCCGCAACCTGAGCCCGCACCCGGTCGTGTACTTCGCGGCCCGCCGGGCGATGGACGTGCTCCGCGCGGTCAACGAGTTCGTCTTCGCGCTGATGTTCGTGACCGCGGTGGGCCTGGGGCCCTTCGCGGGCATGCTGGCCCTCGGCATCCACACCGGGGGCGTGCTCGGCAAGCTCTTGAGCGAGACCATCGAGAGCATCGATCCGGGCCAGGCCGAGGGGGTCACCGCGGTGGGGGCGAGTCGCCTCCACGTGATCGCGTTCGGGGTGGTCCCCCAGGTCCTGCCGAACTTCCTCTCCTACGTGCTCCTGCGCTTCGAGTCCGACATCCGCTCGGCCGCGGTGATCGGCATGGTCGGGGGCGGGGGCATCGGCTTCTACCTGTGGGACACGATCCGGTCCTTCAAGGACGGCGAGGCGGCGACGGTGATCCTCTTGATCGTCGCCATGGTGATGTGCACCGACGTGATCTCGGCCCGCATCCGGCGGGCCGCGATCTAGCAAGGAGAGCCCGATGCGACTGACGCGAGTCCTGGCGGCGGCGCTGCTCACGATCGCGAGCTTCGCGACGCCCTCGGCGGCGACCGATCCCAGCTGGCCCAAGGAGATCACCTTCGCGCTGCTCTCCACCGAGAACTCGTCGGAGATCACCCGGCGGTGGGGCCCGATCCTGGCCCAGCTCGAGAAGGACCTGGGGATCAAGGTGAAGGCGGTCAACGCGACCGACTATCGCGGCACCATCGAGGCACTCAAGTTCAAGAAGGCGGAGATCGGCCACCTGGGGCCGAAGTCCTACGTGGAGGCGTCGACCAACAACTACGCCAACGTGGAGCCGATCGCCCAGCTCCAGCTCGCCAACGGCTCCCTCGGCTACCGCTCCTGCCTCATCGTGCACGCGGACTCGGACATGTTCAGCCCCGAGGACATCGCGGGCAAGACCTTCGCGTTCAACGACCCGAACTCGACCTCCGGCTACCTGGTGCCGTCCGCGTTCTTCATGACCGAGATGAACGTGGATCCGAAGAAGTTCTTCTCCAAGGTGACCTTCTCCGGCTCCCACGAGGCCTCGATCCTGGCCGTCGCCAACAAGAAGGCGGAGGTGGCCTCGACCAACCTGCCGGATTTGCAACAGCTCACCCGGGAGAACAAGGTGCCGCGCAACGCCCTCCGGGTCATCTGGGTCTCCAAGCTGATCCCGAACGACCCGATCGTGGTGCGCAAGGACATGCCGGCGAGCCTGCGCGCGGCGATCACCGAGTCGCTCACCACGATGAAGGCGCGCAACCCGGAGGCGTTCAAGGAGATCGGCGCCTGGGTCGGGAACTTCGTGCCCGCCGACGACGCCAAGTACCAGGTGATCCGCGACCTCAACGACGTGGCCAAGAAGCTGGCCGCCCAGAAGTAGCCCGGACCGTGGCGGCCCCGGATGCGGCGCGGGCACGCTGGATGTCGGCCCTGGCCCAGGCCGAGCCGCCGGCGGTCGAGGCGGCGTGGGCGGCGCTGCCCGAGAAGCCGAGCTACCGGCTGCTCCGGGCGCCCGAGACCGAGCTGGTGATGGTGCAGGGCCGGGCCGGGGGCACGGGGGCTCCGTTCAACCTCGGCGAGATGACGGTGACCCGCTGCTCGGTCGAGCTCCCGGACGGCATGGTCGGGCACGCCTACGTGGCGGGGCGGGATGCCCGCCACGCCGAAACCGCGGCGGTGCTCGACGCGCTCCTGCAGGAGCCGGGCGCTCGGGCCGCCCTCGAGGAGACCGTCGTCGAGCCGCTCCTGGCCGCCCGGGAAGCCCGCAGCCGGGCCGCGCGCGCCCGCGCCGCGGCCACCCGGGTCGGGTTCTTCACCATGGTCCGCGGAGAGTAGCGGATGCGGCCGGGCCTGGCCGATCCGGTGCTGGACGGCCAGCGCATCTTCCGCGGCGTGCTGGATGCGCTGTCGCACCCGGGGCGGATCGTCTCGGTGGCGGCCGAGGAGGCGGCGCCGGGGCCGCTCCATCCCGCCACGGTGGCGATCTGCCTCGCGCTGGTCGACCTCGAGACGCCGCTCTGGCTAGACCCGGCGGGGCGCACGCCGGACGTGGTCGAGCACCTCCGCTTCCACTGCGGCTGCCCGATCGTGGAGGAGCCCGGGCGCGCGCGCTTCGCGGTGATCACCGATCCGGAGTCGATGCCGGCGCTCGAGGCGTTCGACCCCGGCACCGACGAGTATCCCGACCGCTCGGCGACGGTCATCGTGCAGGCGCGCGCTCTCGCGTCCGGCGCCGGTCGGCGACTCACCGGGCCGGGGATCGAATCGGAGAGCCGCCTCGAAGCCGCCGGCCTGCCCGAGCGGCTCTGGGCCGGGATTCGCGCCAACCACGGCCGGTTCCCTCGCGGCGTCGACGTGCTCCTGACCGCGGGCACCCGGCTCGCCGCGCTGCCGCGCACGACCCGCGTGGAGGGCTGACCCGTGTACGTGGCGGTCAAGGGGGGCGAGCGGGCCATCGACAACGCCCACCGGCTCCTCGCCGAGGAGCGCCGCGGTGATCCGGATGTGCCCGAGCTGAGCCTCGCCCAGATCGAGCAGCAGCTCGCGCTCGCGGTGGACCGGGTGATGACCGAGGGCTCGCTCCACGACCGGGAGCTGGCCGCGCTGGCCGTGAAGCAGGCGCGGGGCGACCTGATCGAGGCGATCTTCCTGCTCCGCGCCTTCCGGACCACGCTGCCGCGCCTCGGAGTGAGCCTGCCGCTCGACACCGCGGCCATGGTCGTCCATCGACGGGTGTCGGCGATCTTCAAGGACGTCCCGGGCGGCCAGATCCTCGGGCCGACCTTCGACTACACGCACCGGCTGCTCGACTTCGAGCTGGCCGCGCCCGGGAGCCTCGTGACGCCACCCGCCGGCGTGGAGAACGGCGGGGAGGGTGAGGGAGGCACCGCACCGCTGCCCCGGGTCATGGATCTGCTCGACCGCGAGGGGCTGATCGAGAGCGAGCCTCCGTCCGAGCCGGGTGCGCAGGTCGGCGACCTCACCCGGGAGCCGCTGACCTTTCCGGCCCGTCGAGACGTGCGCCTGCAGAACCTGGCGCGCGGGGACGAGGGCTTTCTCCTGGCGATGGGCTACGCCACCCAGCGGGGCTATGGGCGGAACCATCCGTTTGCCGGTGAGATCAGGCACGGCGAGGTGACGGTGAGCCTCGCGCCCGAGGAGTTTGGCTTCGCGATCGAGATCGCGACGATCTCGGTCACCGAGTGCCAGATGGTCAATCAGTTCAAGGGCTCTGCGACCATTCCAGCACAGTTCACTCGAGGCTACGGTCTCGTCTTCGGCGGCGCCGAGCGGAAGGCGATGGCGATGGCTCTGGTGGACCGGGCGCTGCGGGTGCGCGAGCTGGGGGAGGAGCCGACCTCGCCGACGCAGGACGAGGAGTTCGTCCTGAGCCACTCCGACAGCGTCGAGGCCTCGGGCTTCGTCCAGCACCTGAAGCTGCCCCACTACGTCGACTTCCAGTCCGAGCTGGTGCTGGTCCGTGATCTCCGGGCCGCCCACGGGACCCGCGCCGCCTCGGCTGCTCCCGGCGGCCGATGACGACCCGCTACAACTTCGCCTACCTCGACGAGCAGACCAAGCGGATGATCCGCCGCGCGGTGCTCAAGGCGGTGGCGGTGCCGGGCTACCAGGTGCCGTTCGGGAGCCGGGAGATGCCGCTCTCCTACGGCTGGGGCACCGGCGGCGTGCAGGTGACCGCGAGCGTGATCGGGCCCGACGACGTGCTCAAGGTGATCGACCAGGGCGCCGACGACACCACCAACGCGGTGAGCATCCGGCAGTTCTTCGCCCGCACCACCGGGGTGGCCACCACCACCCGCACCGAGGCGGCCACCCTGATCCAGACCCGCCACCGCATCCCCGAGACACCGCTCTGCGAAGGTCAGATCCTGGTGCTGCAGGTGCCGATCCCGGAGCCGCTGCGCTGGCTCGAGCCGCGCGAGGCGGAGACCCGCAAGATGCACGCGCTGGAGGAGTACGGCGTGATGCACGTGCGGCTCTACGAGGACATCACCCGGCACGGCAAGGTCGCCCAGACTTACGAGTACCCCGTGATCGTGGATGGCCGGTACCTGATGCGCCCCTCGCCGATCCCGAAGTTCGACAACCCGAAGCTCGACCGGAGCCCGGCCCTGCTCCTGTTCGGGGCGGGGCGGGAGAAGCGCATCTACGCGGTGCCGCCCTGGACGCGGGTGAGGAGCCTCGACTTCGACGACCACCCGTTCGAGGTCGAGCACTGGGACCGGGCCTGCGATCTGTGTGGAGCGCGGGGCGCGTTCCTTGACGAGCTGATCGTGGACGACAAGGGCGGCCGCCTGTTCATCTGCTCGGACACCGACTACTGCGCCCGCCGCCGTCCTGCGGGCGAGCGCATGCCCGGCGCATGAGCGGCACGGTGGACGCGCCCCCGCTCCTG
>Ga0070699_100002432_pt1 | contig 16705 bp, 13 predicted proteins | sample KBSK1503metaG_FD_65473 | JGI IMG/M metagenome (GOLD analysis project Ga0070699, IMG submission 65473) | Corn, switchgrass and miscanthus rhizosphere microbial communities from Kellogg Biological Station, Michigan, USA - KBS K1-50-3 metaG | ecosystem: Host-associated > Plants > Roots >... | reverse complement strand
GACGAAGCGGTTGCCCCGTCGCCTGTGCGAGCAGCGGCATCTCGGTCGTGTGGTCGTAGACCATGCGTGTGAACCACTGGAAGTCGGCATCGTTGCCGAGCGCGCCGAGCGCCTGACGGGGTGAGCCGAAGACCGCACCGTGGCACTGTGCGCACCCGATCGTTCCAATCGCCACACGCTGACCTGGTGGCGCGTTCTCCGGAACCGCCACGCGCAAGGCTCCCTTTTGCGTGACCGGTGGGAGTGAGTTCAGGTAGGCCAGCATGTCCGCCGCTTCGCGGTCGGTGATGATCGACGTCGGATACATCGGCATGACCGTTCCGCGTCGCAGCCCCTTCTGGAATCGATCGAGCGTCAGACTGCGACCCGCGATCGTGGGTCCAAACCCGCCCTCGCCCTGGGCACCATGACACCGGTTGCACTCGATGCCCGGTCCTTCGAACAACATCTTGCCGGCCGCCACGTCGCCCGGTTCGCGTGCCGGACCACTTTGCGCGTACGGAAAGCCCTGCAGCAGCAGGACGCTGGCGACTAACGCAATCATGCTACTCATGACGTCTCTTTTCAGGCGAAGCAAGCGGTTCATAGGCGGCTTGCGAAGTGTCGATTCCCTTCGCTCGAGAGTCAAGAGCAGTGTGAGAGATCTGCGCCAGCATGGTCGAGATGTCCGGCGCCCCGGTTTCGACGCGCTGGCTATTCGAGGTCTTCGTTCGCCGCCTTCCAGTTGAGGATGAACAGACCAATCCCCACGAAGAACGACACGACCATCACGAACGCCGGAAAGAATTCGAAGAACAGCATTGCAGTAGTCCTATCTAGTTCAGGCGCGCCGACGGCAGTTCGCCACCGGCGCTCGCGGTCAGATCCAACAGGTCGACGAGCGGCACATCCCCCTCGGATACGGCAACGGTCACAACCGGAATCTGTGCGGTGTCACGATCGAGCGCGAGCATCGAGAGCACGCGACACGCGTCGTGGTCGTCACCAGACAGACAGACGATCACGAGGTCAGGATGCGCACGCTTGATCTTCGAGTAGGCGTGCGCCGTCGATTCGACCATCAGGACGTCGTAATCCGCTGACGCCACCAGTTCCTGCATCCGTTGGTGCGCGTAGCGTCCGACCAACGCGATTGTGCGGAGTGGCTGCGGGGCCGTGTGCGTGTGCTGGCTGGCGTGTGCGACTGTCTGCGCGATCATGGCGCGTCTCCCGTTCTCGCCGACCCGCAGGGCAATGACGATGCCGAGTCGTGTGAGCCGTGGCGGCAGCGACGCGGACGATTTCGGCCGTGTTTTGGGCGTAACCGCAAGGCGTGGAATCCGCGATCTGGCCCGCCGGGCACAAAGTGTGCGGATCGGGACAGGGTGCATGTGCACCCTGGATCGTCCTGTCCAGCGGCCGATCGTCCGCAAAAATCGCGGCTTTCGGCCGTGAACCAGCGGTTCTCTTCGGGCGCGTGCCACTATCCACGAACCACCACCCACCAACCAGCTCGCGGTCCGGAACTTGCGCAAGGGCTCCAGCGAAAGGCGGTGAACCCTTGGCGCAACGCATCGTCGAGATGCTCATTGGTCGGTTGATCACCGACGAACAATTCCGCTCCGAGTTCCTGGACAACCCTGAGCAGACGCTCCTCGCCCTCAGTGAACGCGGACTCGAGTTGAGCCGCACGGAAATTGCGGCCCTCGTCGCGACAGAGCGCGTTCTCTGGCAACAGGCGGCAGATCTGATCGACCCGCGGCTGCAGAAGGCCAGCCTGAAGAACGAGGCGAGGACGTCATGAAGGTTCGCAATCACGTTGTCGCGACGTTGTGCACGCTGGCGTCGCTGCTCCCGGTGGTCGCTTCGGCCCAACCATCCGCCTTCGCCAAGGCTTCGGCGGACAAGTCCGCCTTGACCGAGGCGAACGTCTCCGTGACCGAACGGCTGTCGCTCGAGAACGCGGTTCGGCTGGCCGTGGAGAACAACACGCAGCTGCAGAGCGCGCGGCTGCAGATCGACAAGGCCGACGCCGATCTCGCATCGGCGCGCACGCGCCGACTGCCGCTGTTTTCGACCGACGTGACCGTGTCGCAGTTGGTGACGCCAATCAACTTCTCGTTTCCACAGGGCGCGTTTGGAACGTATCCGAGCACCGGGCCGATTCCCTCAACCGACACCAACGTCAGCGTGCCGCGGCAGCCGACCTTCTACATGCAATCGCAGGTCTCCCAGCCGTTGACCCAGCTCGTTCGGATCGGTCTGGGCATCAAGAGCGCTGAGACGTCGCGCGATCTGGAAGTCGAGCGGGTGCGCGACCGGCAGTTCTCGATCGTGAACGAGGTCAAGCGTGTCTACTTCGCGATCCTGCAGACGCAGAGCGCGTTGGTGGCGACTGACGAAGCGATCGAGCTCTATCGCGAGCTCGATCGGACACTGCAGGTTCGCGTCGCTCAGAAAGTGGCGCTTCGCGGCGACGCGCTCGATGTGCAGTTCCGCCTGGCGCAGGAGGAACTGCAGCGCGTCACGCGGCGAAATCAGCTGGCGTCGCAGAAGGAGCGGCTGAATCAGCTGCTCGGTCGCGAGATTCGGACCGAGTTCGACGTCGAACCGGCAGACGGGGTGTCGGTGCTCGATGTGGACCTGGTGGCGGCGCGTGCACGCGCGCTCGAGAACAGGCCCGACCTCCGCGAGGCGCGCCTGACGCTGCAGCAGGCCGAGCTCGATCGTCGCGTGACGAAAGCCGGTCGCATCCCGGACGTCAGCCTCGTGCTCGCGCACACGTCCAACCTGAACGTCGATGTCCTGCCCACCAACATCGCCTCGGCGGGCGTGCGCCTGACGTGGGAGCCGTTCGACTGGGGCCGCCGGAAGCACGAGCTCGTGACGAAGACGGCGACCGTCGAACAGGCGCGTTTGGCCGTTCGTGATGCGGAGGATCGCGCGACGCTCGACCTCAACAGCCGCTTCCGCACGCTGACCGAGAAACGCGCGTTGCTGAACGTCGCCGCGATGGCACAGGCCACGTCGCGCGAACGGCTGCGTGTCAAGACCAACCAGTTCCAGTTGCAGGCGGCACTGCTGCCGGACGTGCTGCAACTGCGTGCCGAGCTCGCCTCCAGCGACGACCGCTATCAGCAGGTCCTGCTGGACTTCTGGACGGCGAAAGCCGACTACGACCGCGCGGTCGGAGAGGAATGACTGACATGAAGACGAAGATCTGCGCTTTCGTCCTGTGCGCGGCCGCATCGGTCGCGAGCGGCTGTTCGACCCCGCAGGCCGCCGAAGCGCCGGCGCTGCAGGCGGTGAAGACGCAACCGGTCGCCGCGGCTCCCCAGGAGACCGCGATTCGCTACTCGGCCAGCATCGAGGCCTTCGACCAGGTGGCGGTGGCGTTCAAGGCGAGCGGCTACGTGGACGACGTGCTGCGTCGGGTCGGCGTCGACGGCCGCATGCGACTCGCGCAGCCGGGCGACCGAGTCGGCAAGGGAACGGTACTCGCTCGCGTCCGCGACACCGAGTACCGCGAACGCGTGACCCAGGGACGCGCGAAGGTGGCGGAAGCCGACGCCTCGCTCGTCAAGGCACGCCTCGATCTCGAACGTGCACGCACCCTGTTCGCCGCCGACAGCTTGACGAAGCCCGATCTCGATGCGGCGCAGGCGGCCTCGGATTCCGCAGACGCGCGCGTGGCGGCGGCGAAGGCCGACGTCGAGCTCGCGCTCAGCGGCTTGCGTGATTGCGCTCTCGTGTCGCCAGCCAGCGCCGTCATTCTCGAGCGACGGGTGGAACTCGGGTCGCTTGCCGGCGGCGGGACGGTTGGCTTCGTGCTCGGCGATGTGAGCGCGGTCAAGGCCCGCTTCGGCATCCCTGATTCCGTCGTTCACGCCATTCGTCTCGGCGAGCCGATGGATGTCACGGTGGAAGCGCTTCAGGGCGTGCGCCTCGCCGGTCGCGTGACCGCGGTCGCACCAGCCGCCGATCCGCAGAGCCGTGTGTTCGACGTCGAGATCACGATCCCCAATCAGGATGGTCGGCTGCGACCCGGAATGATCGGAACAGTTGCCATGACACCGACTGCACCCGATCGCGTCGCCGGATCGGCTGCATCGGTGGCGGTGCCTCTGACAGCAGTCGTCCGATCTGCTCCCGGGTCCGGTGGGTTCGCCGTCCTCGTCGTCGAGCGCGACCACACGCGAGAGATCGCGAAGCTGCGCCATGTCGAGCTCGGCGAAGTGACCGGCAATGTCATTGGCGTCACCAAAGGTCTGCGCGAAGGCGAGCGCGTCGTCGTCAGCGGCGCCAACCTGCTCGTCGACGGCCAGGCCGTGAACGTGCTGCCCTGAGTCAGATGGTCCGGCTGAAGCCGGACACGACGAGGTTTTGGCTGAATCCGGATGCTACGAGGCTTTTGTCATGTCCAACCATTCAGAGCAGCAGCGCATCGATCGCACGCGCAACACCGCGCGCTTCTTCACCGAGACGCGCCACGTCGCGTGGGTAGTGCTGATTGCCACCGCGCTGTGGGGCGTCTACGGCTACCTGCGGATGCCGCAGCGCAAGGACCCGGAGATTCAAGTCCGGCAGGCGCTCGCGCTGTGCCCGTGGCCCGGCGCCAGCGCCGAGAAGATCGAGCAGCTGGTGACGCGGCGGATCGAGGAAAAGGTCGCCGAGAACGTCCGGGTCGAGAAGGTCGAATCGAATACGAGGACCGGCATCGCCGCCATCTACATCACCCTTGTCGAAGGCACGCGCGACACGGGCAGGGAGTTCGACGACATCAAGCTCAAGCTCGATGGGATCACCGACCTTCCCGACGGCGCCGGACCGATCGAATTCGTCAAGGACTTCGGCGACACCGCCGCGCTGATGCTGACGGTCGCCAGCCCGAAGGCCGATGACGCGGACGTGGCCGCGCGTGCGCAGGCGTTGCGTGTCGGAATCGAAGCCGTCAGAGCGGACGCGGGATCTGCGACCGGGCCGCGCGTCACGCTCGTTCAAGGGCTTCCCGCGGCCGTGCCTTCGGAGCTCGCTCGGAAGCCGCTGCGCCTGTTCGCCGAGGCTGCGACAACCGACGGCATCGTCACCGACGCTCGCATGATCGTCGGGCGAGGCTTCGTCGGCATCGATGCGATCACGGACAAGAGCGACGACGCCCTCGAGGAGTACGTGCAGCGCTTCACGCACGAGCAGCTGCGCGCGTCGGAGTTCCATCCCGACGCGTGGCCGGTCGCCGTCATTCGCAATCCCGCGGACACGCAGCCGCGACTCGCCGCGGTTGCCGGCGACAAGTACAGCTTCCGGGAGCTCGACGACTACACCGACCTGATTGCTCGAACGCTCAAGACGCTGCCGGTCGTATCGAAGGTCACGCGCACGGGTCTACTGCGTGAGCGTGTATTCCTCGAATATTCACAGGAGCGTCTCGCCGCGTATGGGATCAAGACCGGATCGCTCGCGCAGATTCTTGGCGCGCGAAACATCGCGATGGCCGGTGGCGTGATCGAGTCGGGCGAGAAGAAGCTGACCGTCGATCCTTCCGGAGAGTTCAAGAACGAGCAGGAGATCGGCGATGTGCTGGTGTCGGCGGCGAATGGACGACCCCTGTATCTGCGGGACGTGGCGACCGTCGCACGCGGCTACGAGAGCCCGGCACCGTTCCTGAACTTCTACGGTCGCCAGGAGGCCGACGGGTCGTGGCGTCGTTCGCGCGCGGTGACGCTGGCGATCCAGATGCGCTCGGGCGCCAAGATCGGCGACTTCGGCGCCGGCGTCGACGCCCAGCTCGAAGGCCTGCGTGCGCAGCTGCCATCCGATCTCGTGCTCGCACGCACGTCCGATCAGCCACGGCAAGTCGAAGAAAACATCCACCTGTTCATGGGCAGCCTCTACGAGGCCGTCGGGCTCGTGGTACTCGTGTCGCTGATCGGCTTCTGGGAATGGCGCTCGGCGCTGCTGATGGCCCTGTCGATTCCGATCACCCTCGCGATGACGTTCGGGATGATGTTCATCCTGGGAATCGATCTGCAGCAGGTCTCGATCGCGTCGCTCATCATCGCGCTCGGTCTGCTGGTCGACGACCCGGTCGTCGCCGGAGATGCCATCAAGCGCGACCTGGCCTCCGGACATCCACCGGTCGTCGCCGCATGGTGGGGACCGACCAAGCTGGCCAAGGCGATCCTGTTCGCCACGATCACGAACATCGTCGCGTATCTGCCGTTCCTGCTGCTGCCCGGCGACCCGGGCACGTTCCTCTACAGCCTGCCGGTCGTGATCGCCAGCTCGCTGGTCGCCTCGCGCATCGTGTCGATGACGTTCATTCCGCTGCTTGGCTATTACCTGCTGCGCCCGAAGGCCGAGCTCTCGATCGAAGAGCGACGCACCCGCGGCTTTGCCGCCTGGTACTACCGCATCGGACGCGTCGCGATTCAGCACCGGTGGGCATTCATGGCGGGATCGCTGGTCATCCTCGCGTTCGGGGGTGCGTTCATGACTCAGCTCAAGGCGCAGTTCTTTCCCGTCGATCTGCAGTACCTCTCGTATGTCGACGTCTGGTTGCCGGAGGATGCGCCGGTCGCCGCGACCAATCGCGTCGCGAGCGATGTCGAAGCGACTGTCAGACGCGTGGCCGACGAGTACGCGAAGACGCACGCGTCCGACCCGCGGCATCCGCGTCCCGTGCTGAAATCGCTGACCACGTTCGTCGGTGCCGGGGGACCGCGGTACTGGTTTTCCGTCGCACCTGAGCAACGGCAGTCGAACTTTGCCCAGGTGCTGATCGAGACCGTCGACAAGCACGACACGCCGCACCTGGTGAACGAGTTCCAGGGGGCGTTGAGTGAATCCATCCCTGGCGTTCGACTGGACGTGCGACAGCTCGAGACCGGTCCGCCGGTTGGCGTTCCGGTGTCGATTCGCGTGTCGGGCGAGGACATCGTCACGTTGCGACGGCTGTCGGCGCAGGTCGCGACCATCCTTCGCTCGGTGCCCACGGCCACGCGGGTCCGCGACAACTGGGGGCCCGAGAGCTTTGCCGTGCGCCTGCGCACCGATTCCGACAAGGCGAATCTCGCCGGCCTCACCAACTACGATGTGGCCGCTGCGTCGGCGGCCGCGATGTCGGGCGCGCGAGTCGGCGTGCTCCGCGAGGGAGACGACCAGATCCCGGTTGTGGCCCGCTTACGCATGGAAGAGCGCGCACGACTGTCGGACATCCGCAGCCTCTACGTCTATTCCGGACAAGGGTCGCAGAAGGTCCCACTCCAGTCGATTTCGTCCGTCGTCTACGACATGCAGGCGGAGAAGCTGCAGCGTCGCAATCAGTTCCGCACGATGACCATCTCGGCGTTCCCGACCGCCGGCACACTGCCGTCGGAGGTGTTGAACGTTGCGATGCCTCGACTCGACGAGTTCCGCCGCTCGCTGCCGAGCGGTTACCGCATGGAGATCGGGGGCGAGTACGAGGAGCAGGTCAAGAACTTCCGGAACCTGGCGATCGTGATGCTCATCTCCATCGCGATGATCTATCTGGCGCTGGTGTTCCAGTTCAAACACGCGGTCAAGCCAGCGATCGTGTTCGCGGCGATCCCCTATGGTGTGGTCGGAGCGCTTGCCGTCCTGTGGCTGATGGGCAGTCCGTTCGGGTTCATGGCGTTCCTCGGGATCGCCAGTCTGATTGGTGTGATCGTCAGCCACATCATCGTGCTGTTCGACTTCATCGAAGAGCGGCACGAGGCGGGTGAACCGCTGGTTGATGCGCTGCTCGACGCGGGGATCATGCGGCTGCGTCCCGTACTGATCACTGTCGGCGCCACGGTGACCGCGCTGTTTCCACTGGCGGCGCACGGTGGACCGCTGTGGGAGCCGCTCTGTTATGCGCAGATCGGCGGCCTGACGTTCGCAACGTTTGTCACGCTGCTGATGGTCCCGGTCATCTATGCGACGTTCGTGCTCGACCTGAAACTGGTGCGATGGGGCCGACATCAGGCGATGCACACGCACACGTCGGGATCTGCGGAATAGGGCAGAGTTCAGCGCGTTAGTGAGTGAGGAGATTTGTTGTGATCGTAACGCTCGATCGCGTGTCGGACGTCGAGGCCCCGCGGGCAGGTGGCAAGGCGAGCAACTGTGCGCGGCTGAAACAGGCCGGCTTCCCGGTGCCCGACGGCATCGTCGTGCTCTCCAACGCAACCGACGCCAGCCTGGCCGATGTCGCGCGGCATCGCTGGTTCGCCGCGGTTCCCGGTGACGAACTCTTCGCTGTGCGGTCGTCGGGCATCGACGAGGACGGCGCCGGCGAGTCGTTCGCGGGCATTCACGAGACGCTGCTGAACGTCACTCGCGACGAACTCGCGAGTGCGATCCGCACCTGCAGGGACTCGGCACAATCCGCGCAGGCGCGCGAGTACCGCCGCGCGAAGGGACTCTCCGAAACAGGGCAGATGGGTGTGCTCGTTCAGCGGATGGTGAACGCGACCGTCGCAGGTGTGGCGTTCACGGTCAATCCGGTGACCGGCGCGACAGACGAAGTCGTCATCAACGCGTCGTGGGGTCTGGGTGAGGCGCTCGTGAGCGGACGCGTCGATCCCGATGAATTCGTCATCGCAGGGAGCACGAGTGAAATCCGCTGGCGACGCATCGGCGAAAAGGGCACCGACCAGGCGACCGACGCAGCGCTGACCGACGGTCAGGTGCGCGAGTTGACGATGCTGGTCCTCCAGGTGGCGCTGCACTACGGGGCACCGCAGGACATCGAGTGGTGTTACGACGGTGCTCGGTTCTGGATCGTGCAGTCGCGCCCTGTCACGACCGTCGCAGCGCCCGTCGATGAAATCGAGTGGACGCGGGCCAATCTCGCCGAAGTGCTTCCCGATCTGACGTCGCCGCAGGCGCTCGATGCGTTCGAGAAGCTGCTCGAAGCGTCCGAGCGTCGGTCTCTCGGGGCGCTTGCCGCACCGGCGGAGCAACTCGGTCCGTTCGTGAAGACGTTCTACGGCCGGATGTATTTCAACCTCTCCCAGTTGCGTCACGTGTGCCGAATCACCGGCGCCGCGCCGGCGATGATGTTGAAGTCGATGGGGCATGCCGAGTCCATTCATCCGGACGACGAGATCGCACCGCGGCTATCCCTGCGCACGTTGCGCGCCCTGCCGGATCTCGTGCGCATCGTGTGGCGGCACATGCGGGCGGCCACGGTGTTCGCGCGCCATGAGAAGCGGACGCGCCCGTACTTGGAACGTCTGCGGGCAATCGATCCTCGCGCGCTTTCCGACGCCGAGTTGTGGCGCGAGATCGACCAGTGGACCACCAGCGGTCCCGAGTTCATGCAGACCGTACTCCTGTTCGGGGGTGTTCTCTTCCACGAACGACCAGTGTGGAAGGCGTGCGCGAAGGTCGGGTTTCCGTTCGAACGACTTGTCTACCCGCAGCTTGCCGTTGGCGAACGCTCCGTGAGCGCACAGCAGGCATTCGACCTTGTCGCGCTGGCGCGCGCGGCACAGCGGGAGCCGGCAGTCGTGGAGTATCTGCGTGGCGACGCCGATCTCGGCGATGTCGCCCAGCTGCGACGCGCGCTTGCGGGTACCGCCTTTCTGCGTGAGTTCGATGCGTTCATCGACACCTACGGCCATCGCGGCCGCTACGAGTCGGACTGGGCGCTGCCGCGCTATCGCGAGAATCCCTCAGCGCTGCTGCAATCGATTCGGATGCACCTGCAACAGGGGGTGATCGAGGATCCGAACAAGGAAGCGGCGCGGAAAGAGCGCGAAGCGAAAGAAGCGTGGGCGGCATTCGAGGTGCGGCTGTCGCCGTGGCAGAAGCGAACGCTGCTGCCGCGCGTCCGACGCTCGGTGGCCATGATCAAGCGCTACTACGTGTGGCGCGAGCAGGTGCGTTCGGATCTGGTGCGTGTGCTCAGCATCCTGCGCGAGTGGCATCTCGTGCTGGCGTGTCGATTCGTCGAACGCGGATGGCTGGATGCTCGCGACGACTACTTCATGCTCTATCTCGACGAGGTGGCATCCACGATTCGCGGCGACCGATCTCCAGACACGCTCCGTTCGATCGTCGCGGTGCGCGTGGCCGAACGCACGCGCGTAGCCGGCCTGCAGATGCCGTTGTTGATGCACGCGTCGCAGTTGCCGTCGCTGATTCGCATGGCCGGCGTGTCGGAGATGACGACGAGCGATGACGAGTTGCGCGGTCAACCGGTCAGCGGCGGCTGCGTGGAAGCGGAGGTCGTGGTCGTCCGCGATCCGGGCGACTTCCGCCACATGCGGCACGGCGCGATCCTCGTGGCGCCGGCGACCGATCCGTCGTGGACGCCGCTCTTCACGCTCGCGGCCGGAGTGATTGTCGAAGTCGGCGGCGTGTTGTCGCACGCATCGACGATCGCTCGCGAATACGGACTTCCCGCGATTGCGAATGTGAGGCAGGCGACACGCCGACTGCGAACCGGCGATCGCGTGCGGCTCGACGCGAACACCGGAGTGGTGACGAAACTGAACGCTGATGATGCTGCTGAGAGCGCCGAGCTCCCGGCAGCGGTGAACACGTAGTGTCCGGCTTCAGCCGGACCCTCGAGTGAGAATGTCATGACCAAAGTACATGTGAACGTCTGTATCGTTGGCGGCGGACCCGCGGGTCTGATGCTCGGACTGCTCCTGGCCAAGCGCGGAGCGGAAGTCCTCGTGCTCGAAGGACACGCCACCTTCGACCGCGAGTATCGCGGCGAGGTGCTGCAGCCGAGCACCGCGCATCTGCTCGACGAACTCGGCCTCCTCGAATACATCCTCGAACAGCCGCATTCGTTGCTCGAAGCCGGCAGAGTCCGTCAGCGTGGCAAGGAGATCGGCGCCTTCTGGTTTCCGCAGATCGCGCCCGAATACCCGTACGCGATCTGGATGCCGCAGCCGATCTTCCTGGCGGCGCTGCTGCGCAAGGCGGAGCCGTTCCCCTCGTTCCGATGCTGGATGGGCGCGCACGTCTCGAAGCTGATTCAGGAGGACGGTCGAACAGCAGGTGTCGTCGGTGTCCGCAACGGAAACGAGCCGTTCGAAATCCGGGCCGATGTCGTCGTCGGCGCCGACGGCCGGTTCTCGACGATCGCCAAGCTGGGTGGCTTCACCGCAGAATACGAGCACCACGACTTCGACCTCGTCTGGTTCACGATCCCGCAGCCCCCCGGCTGGTCGAGCACGATGTACGTCTCGCTCGGCAGCGAGGTGCGCGGGCTCATGTTGCCGAAATACCCGCATCACATCCAGGCCGGCATCGGGCTGCCGACAGGTGAGTGGAAGCGCTGGAAGCAGAAGGGCGTCGCCTTCGTGGCGTCGAAGGTGCGCCAGTTCGATCCGATTTTCGCGGAGTTCGCCGACTCGCTGAGGGACTTCACGCCGTTCTTCCCGCTCGATGGCACGATCCGCTTCGTCAGCGACTGGGCACGTGATGGGCTGTTGCTGATCGGCGACGCTGCGCACACGATGAGCCCGGCCGGCGCGATTGGCGTCAACGTCGCAATTGCCACAGCGGCAGTGACGGCGCAGGTCCTCTATCCGCGTGTCGGTCGCGGCCCCATCCCGCACGATGACCTGCGGGCCGTGCAACGGCTACGCGAGCACGACGTCCGCACGCTGCATCGCCTGCAACTGGGCGCGCAGCGCCTCCTGGTCGACTCGGAGGGCAGCAGTCGCGTCATCCGATGGGCCCTGCCGAAAATCCTCCCGCTGCTCTTTCATACGCCGCTGGTGCCGCGGATGCAGCGACGTCTGTTCTTCGGCGCCCCGCTCCCGCCGCTCGATCCCGCGTTCAGCTTCCGGAACGAGGAGCGAACGGTGAAAGCGGCGGCATCCTAGCTACAGGCGTGAGCCCGTAACGGAGGCCGCGGAGGGCACGGTTTCACCACGGAGCAACGAAGCGCACGGAGACGCACGGAGGCACACCGGTGACGCCGGTCTTCGACCGGCGCTATGGATAGAGAGACCCTGCGATCACAGGGCACATTACTGGGGCTGGTTTGGCTTGTGATCGCGGGGTCTCTCTATCCATTGCCGCGCGAAGCGCGGTCACCGGTATGCTCAGTGGCGCGAACCATCGGCCGGCCTCAACGAAGAAATGAGCCATCGGCGCTGGTGTCTTCTCCGTGCGTCTTCGTGTTCTCCGCGTCTCCGTGGTGAGACCGTGCCCTCCGACACCTCCGAATCTCGGGTCGCGCGTCGGGCTGACGTGCCGTAATATGCGCATCATGCGCACACTGCCAACTGCCATGGCGGCGATCCTCTCGATATCCGTCCTGAGCGGCCAGGGGCCCGCCGGTGCTCGGGCCGTCGACTGGCAGAAGCTGCAGCCGGAAATCCTGCAGCGCTATCGTGACCTCGTGCGTCTCGACACGACCGCAGGCCACGAAACGCTCGCCGTCGACTACCTGCGAAAGGTCCTTGAGACCGAGGGGATCCCGACGCAGACGTTTGCGCTCGATCCGGCGCGCGCGAACCTGGTCGCGCGGCTGAAGGGGAATGGAACGAAACGGCCGCTGCTGATTCTCGCGCATACCGACGTGGTCTCGGTGCAACGCGAGAAATGGCCGGTCGACCCGTTCGGGGCCGTGATGAAGGACGGCTACATCTGGGGCCGCGGCAGCAAGGACGACAAACCGGTCCTCGCGGCAAACCTGATCACGATGCTGATGCTGAAGCGGCTGGCCGTCCCGCTCGATCGGGACGTGATCTTCCTCGCCGAATCCGGCGAGGAGGCCGACGTGACGGGCGTGGGCATCAACTACGTGGTGCGCGAACACTTCCCGGACATCGACGCGGAATTCGCGATGACCGAAGGCGGTGGCGCGACGATCGAGGGCGGCAAGGTGATGCGCGTGAACGTCGGCACCAGCGAAAAACTGCCGGCGCGCGCGCGGCTGGTGGCCACCGGTACCGCGGGTCACGGTTCCGTTCCCCGCCTCGACAATGCCCTCGTCCATCTTGCCGCTGCCGTCGAGAACGTCGGCCGCTGGCAGACTTCGATGCGTTTCACCGAGACGACGCGCGCGTACTTCGAGAAGCTCGCGCAGATCAGCGGACCGGAGAAGAACGCGATCTATCGAGCGTTGCTCGATCCGAACACCGCGGACGGCGCACAGAAACATCTGCGTGAACACAGTCCCGGCGAGTATTCGATGCTGCGCACCTCCGTCGTCCCGACGATGCTCCAGGCGGGGATCGGGGCGAATGTGATTCCCTCGCAGGCGGAAGCGACATTGGATATTCGTGCGCTTCCTGGCGAAGACATCGAAAAGTTCTATGCGGAGATGGCGCGGGTGATCGCCGATCCGGCAGTGAAGGTCGTGCCGATTCCGCAATCACGGCCGCCGTCGCCCGCGTCGCGGCTGGATACGGAGATGTATCGCGTGATGGACCGGGTCGCGCAGACGGTGTATCCGGGTGCCGCCGTGCTTCCGTCGATGTCCACCGGAGCCAGCGATCAGGCGCAACTCCGCGCGAAGGGTATCCAGTCGTACGGCATCGGGCCCGCCTCGACCGAGGACGACAGCGTCAATTACGGCGCTCATGGGGACGTGGAGCGGCTCGCCGAATCGTCCCTCTATCCATTCGTGCAGTATGTGTGGGAGGTCGTCACGCAAGTTGCCGCTCATCGGTAATGGTGAGGACTATCATTTCGAGAAGCGTTATTCACGGAGGTCAGGGATGAAGCGGATCAGTGTCGTTGTGATGGCGACCACTCTCGTCGCGCTCGCGACAGCCGGTGCAGTATCGGCGCATCATTCGTTTGCCGCTGCCTTCGACATGACGTCAGCGGTGACGGTGAAGGGGACGATCGTGCAGGTGCGCCTCGAGAATCCTCACTCCTGGTTCTTCGTCGATGTGAAGGACGAGAGCGGAAGAGTCGAGCGGTGGGCGTTCGAGGCCGGGACGCCGAGCGGCATGATTCGCAACGGCTTCAAGGCGTCACTCATCAAGCCCGGCGCGCAGGTGACGATCAAGGGGTTTCGCGCCAGAGATGCCTCGCAGAAGATGGGAATGCTGCGTGATCTGACGACCGCCGACGGCACGACGTACGGCCTGTTCGGATCGCAGCAGGGCCCGGACGCGCGCTGACGCGCGAACTTCAGAGATGTCTCGTATGAAGCGCGTTGTGTTATCGACCGTCGCGTTCGCGACACTCTTCACCGCATCGCTCTGGCTCGCGCCTGCTGCAACCACGGTGGCGGCGCAGCAGCGCGGCGCGACTGCACGGCCAGCCAGCCGCGGCACCACGCCTACTGCCGGTTCGGTCCCGCGCCTGGCCGACGGACATCCCGATCTATCCGGCGTGTGGTGGGGCGGCAGCGATATTGGCGGCCGACGCGGCGGCGGCCCTCGCGGCGGCGGTCGTGGAACTCCGGCGCCAACGTTCGCCAGCCTCTATCAGCCGTGGGCCGCCGAGAAGGCGAAGACGCTGAGCGACAAGGACGACCCCACGCTGCGATGTGTTCCAACGGCGTTCGGCACGCTCAACGTGCGGCTCTGGGATGTCGGTGCGGTCGGACAGATCATCGCGACGCCCAAGCTGGTCGTCATGCTGACGGAGACCTACCACGGGTATCAGATCATCCCGACCGACGGTCGTCCATTCCGCGACGAAGTGCCGCCCGCGTATCGCGGCGACTCCGTCGGTCACTGGGAAGGCGAGACGTTGGTCGTCGAGACGAAGAATTTCACCGACAACACCTGGATCTCTGCGGAAGGACGCGTGTCCTTCCATTCCGACCAGCTGCGCATCGTCGAACGGTATCGCCGCGTCGATCCGAACACGCTGGAGATCGACGCCGTCGTCGAAGATCCGGCCGTGCTGACCAGGCCGTGGGTCGTGCCGAAACAGACGCTGCAGCTCGCGCCGTTCGATCAGATCCTTCCGTTGAACTGTTCGGGATTCGAAACGCAGGGACTCATCGAGGGTGCCGCGAAGGGCAAGTAACTCAGACCCGGGCCGCTTAAAGGCGGCCCCCACGATGGTATTCACGGCTTCGGCCCGCGTCCTTCTCCAGGACCGTAGGCCGAAGCCCGAAGCCCGAAGGCCTCTCGAATTACGTGTTTCCGCGAACGTACTTGTTGAACCACGCGACCGTGCGCTGCCACGCGAGATCGGCGGCTGCCTTGTTGTAGCGCTCCGGCGTCGCGTCGTTGTTGAAGCCGTGCACGGCGTCGGGATAGATGTAGCCTTCGTGCACGACCTTGGCGTCGGTCATCGCCTTGTCGTACTCGGGCCACGACATGACCAGTCGTGTGTCCTTCTCGCCGTGATGGACCAGAACCGCTGCCTTGATCTTCGGCACGTCGGAGGTCATCGGCGGACCGCCGTAGAAGGGAGCGATTGCCGCGAGGTCCGAGCCCATGCGCACTGCCAGCGCGTTGGCCACGCCGCCACCGAAGCAGAAGCCGGTGACGCCGAGTCTGCCGGTGCTGTCGGGACGATTCTTCACGTAAAGCGCCGCCGCGAGCAGGTCCTCCTGCATCTTTGCGCGGTCGACTTTTCCGAACAGCTCTCCGCCCTTCACATCGTCACCCGGGTAACCGCCGACTGAGGTCAGACCGTCCGGCGCGAACGCCATGAAGTTGGCGACCGCGAACCGGCGGGCGACGTCCTCGATGTGCGGATTGAGCCCGCGATTCTCGTGCACGACGAGGATTGCCGGGAGCTTGTTGTTGCCCGCGGCGGCCGGCCGAGCCAAGTAGCCCTTGATCGAGCCATTGCCCATCGGCGACGGCACCGTTTCGCGCGACGTCTTGATGCGTGAATCGGTCGGCGAGACCTGCTGCGCCGCCGCGTAGTCTGGCGTCAGCGCCTCGTAGAGCGCCGTCGCCGCTCCGGCACCGGCGATGTTCTTCAGCTGATCGAGGAAGCGGCGGCGATCCAGATGTTCGTGAATGAACTCGTTGTACGCCTCGATGGCCTCGGGCGGCACGTGTGGTCTGGTCTGCATGTCGTTCTCTCCTCAGGTATCCGTAAGTAAGAGGGGCGGTCCTGCGAATCCTAATTCACCGCGAAGCAATAGAGGTAGCCATTCCCGCCGGTGGACACCAGGTTCGGCTGGCTGCAGCCGCGGCTGCCGTGGGTCGAATTCCACGACCCGTTTCCGATTCCCGTCTTGTCGTGATGACCGAGCTGTACCGAGCCGCGGCCGTCCGCGTTGCTCGTGTAGTTGGTGCACGTGTGGTCCATGCCGTCGGTGAAGGCGCGGCCGTCTGGCTGCGAGCCCGTCAGCACGTCATGCTGGTTCGGCATGTCACCGACGCCGTTGACGAGGCCGGCCTTCTCGCTGAGCGCCATCTGCTTGTTGATCCGGTTACCCATGCGCGCCTGGTCAATCGTGTCGCCATGCAGCTCGCCGAGATTGGCGGCAATCATCTGGCCGCGTGCGTTGTACCAAGGGCCGTTGCCGATGCGATCCCGCGCGTTGATCGTCGGATGGCCCGCTGAACCGTTCTCGCTCAAGTAGGCGTGCCACGTCTTGTTGCCGGCGCCCGCAGCCATCGCAAGCATCTGGCAATGGCGATCCGCGCCGAGGAGTCCCCCCAGGTTCCCGCCCTTGCCAGGACCGGCACTCGTGACGAAAAAGCTCATCGAATTGGCCTGCTGGGCCAATGCCGGCGAGGCGGCGCACGCCAGGCCGATCACCAGAATGCAGCAACGAACCGAATTCATCGCAGTGCTCCTTGGGTAAACAAAAACTGAG
>Ga0070699_100002430_pt1 | contig 16712 bp, 15 predicted proteins | sample KBSK1503metaG_FD_65473 | JGI IMG/M metagenome (GOLD analysis project Ga0070699, IMG submission 65473) | Corn, switchgrass and miscanthus rhizosphere microbial communities from Kellogg Biological Station, Michigan, USA - KBS K1-50-3 metaG | ecosystem: Host-associated > Plants > Roots >... | reverse complement strand
CCGTAGCGGTTCCTCGAAGCGGCATCGATCAAACGAGTGATCTCGCCATCGGTGAGGTACTCGCGCGCGCGGACCTCAGCGTTGCGCCGACGGCGCGGCGGGCGCTGATGCTCGGCGGCAGAACCGGTCAGTAGCAAAAGACGCTGAATTGGCTGACATTTTCTATAGGCGGGCACAACCGACGCCACCGCAGCAATGGCCAGCAAAGGGTGGCAAAAGGGAGAAAAATATTGCAATGCCGCAACGGCGAGGCTGCGGTTTAGATGAGCCCGATTTGGTCTCAAAAATTTGCTGGCAAAAGGGAGAAAAATATTGCAATGCCGCAACGGCGAGCTGCGGTTTAGATGAGCCCGATTTACGCGCGGATTTTTTCGAGGGGTCTCAAAAATTTGCTGTTTGAGAGCACGACAGCTAATAGAGATGCATCGGGCGCTTGCAGGCCTGGAACTGCTGGCAGGAGCGCGACGTCAACTTCCGCTGCATCAAGGGGCAAACCAAGATCGATGATGATGCGGCTGCCGTTGGCCTCGACTTCCACACAGGACCCTCCGATCTGCTCTGCTCCGCGGTGGATGCGCACACGCATGCGGCGATTTTACCCTAGCACGGCACCAAGCTGCACTTTTCCCGACTTCTCATCGCAATACCAAATTCGGAAGAATCGATCCTGAATCAATGCACCCATGAAATCGATCGACTCATCCAGGCTTTTGTCTTCCGACCTGAAGGTAAAACGAAAAATGCCCCGGATGTCGGGGGAAATACTGCGTATCTGTAGTCTGAGCGGATAAGAGATTGGGGCGCCTTTCGGTCCCGTGCCCTGCATTTGCGCGCCGTACCAGTCGCCGAGCAGCACCGACTGGCGCCCGGTCAACCCAACCGGAGGCGCATTCACATTCGGTCCGGTGTTCAGCTGATGGCGATTCTCGGCATGTACATCGGAGGAAGCCGGACGACTCAATTCGTTGTAAAGCTGCAGGAATTCCGGAACCTCCGGACGGGCATCTGACAGGGCCTTGACAAGCGTCAGCAGCCAACCCGCCTTCTCGGAGTCGTCGAACAGCCGGAATATGCCGCTTGTCTTGTTCTGAAAAGCATCGATTGTCTTTAAATTCCGGTTGCATTTGAACCGGACAAGCCTTTCGAGAGTGTCCACGTCGAAATATCGTTCGGTGAGCGTGGTCAACAGCTCAATCTGATCGCCGCTCAATCGCACCGGAGGCATTTTTTTAGATTGCCAGCAAAGCTATTCGGCATGCAAGAGTGCACGGATGGCATCGTCAGCCGGGGTGTCGGGATTTTGATTCGGATCTGGCCCCGTGCATCTGCCAATCGAGTCCTATCTGCCTGCGCGCATACCAGGATCGTGCGGTTTGTATCAAGGAGATCGCCGCCACCGGGGATGCGCTACGGCTATCGTCGCATCCATGTGCTGCTGCGTCGGGAAGGGTGGCGGGTGAATGCGAAGCAGGTCTACCGGCTGTACCGCGAGATGGACCTGCAATTGCGTCAGGTCATTCGGTGTCTTCGGAACTAGATGCAAGCCAACTACCATTTCAGGCAAGCAAAAAGTTGGCAGATCGTCGTTGGGGGGAGCTTCGCTGGATCAGGCATAAACGGCTGGAGCTGTTCGATTATTTCTCTAAGTCTCCTCAAGGCGCTCCTGCGCACGGCTCCCGCCCGAACCGTCGAGGCGTTCTCGACAGCCGTCGGCGCTCTGCTCACCGCCTTCAACACCGATGAATGCTTAAACCACTTTGCAAACGCAGATTATCGACGCTCATCGTGAAAGCGCCTTAACGATCCCGAAACCCGTATAGCAACAGTCGCACGTGTACAAGACGTTGACGGTGTCCGTCAGCGCACGAACACAATCTCCTCCAACCTTAAGAGCGGCGCCCTGAGCTCGCCCTGCCCGAGCCCCTCGTCGCTTCCCGCCAATGGATCGACGCTGGCGAGCCAGCCGAAGCTGATTCCGCTGCGAGCCTCTAGCGAACGGATCGAAACTTGGGTAGCGACATGGAGCTGCGGCGACGTGAATGCTCCGAACAGAAACTCCTCTTCGGGTTGGAGGCTCTGCTCCTGGGTCATTTCGTACCCGGTGGCGCTCAGCTTGCCGGTCTCGTCGTGAATGAATACAATGATCTTCCAGAAAGCTCTCGGGATGCGCACACCATACATCTCGGAATCTTCGTCGTCGAAGTACGGCCCGGTGAACACCGAGATTTTCATTTCGTCTTCCTTCGCGTGACCGAGGGCATAGTCCTCCAGCGCAAGCCAGATAGGTGCGTTGAATGCCTGCATCTGCGGCGTCGTGTTGGTGACGTGCATCGAGTCCTCGTTTCCGCGCTGGGCCGTTTTCGCATCTCCCCATCCCGGATCCTCCCGCCGCGTCATGTGGCCGCGACTGAATTTGGGCGGATTGCCGTAGCACTCGTTCATGATCTGCTGTGCTTTCGGAATACGGGGGTCCCATTTCCATTGGACCCGCTTGCTTTTCCTGGACAGATTCCCGTCGATGTTCACTGCGCTGAAGAAACACATGCGACGGCTGCGACTCATGACGACCGAGTAGTGCTCATACCGGAGCTCGGTCTCGGTTTTGCCGTTGAACTCGAATTCGAGGACGTCGTCAGCGCTACGTCCGACTGACGGAAGATCCACCACAAATTTGTTCTTGCCCAGAAATTCCGGGTGGTAGCCGTGCCGATCGCGATAGTCGGCGGCGACCGCCTCTTCGCCGTCCACGCTGCCGCTGTCGTCAGCCGATAGGGAAGGCAGCGCCCGATAACGCTGTGGCGCAAACACCCGTCCGGGCACGTTCCCGAGGGACACTGTCACTGTCAGCGGAATCGTAACGCTGGTCCTATTGCGACTTCCCTGTTGAACCATTCCGGTCGGTCTGCGCGCTGCGATCGTAGATGCGGACTTGCGAGCACGCGTCTCAGGGCGCGTCATCGGACGCCCAGCGCGAACACCCGCAAGCAGCTGCTTCACCACCTCGGCGCGTACCGCGTAGTTGGTGGCGAGAAAGCTTCCGCTGAAATGCAGGCCGAGGGCCTGGCCGCTTTCGAGGTCGACAACGGCAGAACCGGAATTGCCGCCAAGAGTCGTGCAGTTGTGCAAGATGCGTGTCTGCTCGATGTTCGTCACTGCGCCGGGCGCGAGCCGTTTTTTGTTGTAGGTCTTGCCGAAGATCTGCTCCATGAGATCCGGCTCAGGAATACGGCTATCGTAGGCCGGATAGCCGATTGTCGCGACGTTCTCGGTCGTCGCCACTTGGTCCGCGAGCTCGATCGGCGTCGCCAGCTTCGGGTTGCCGCCGGTCACCTCGACCTCGAAGAACGAAAGATCAGGGCCGGGCTCTTCCTCGATATGCAGCGGCTTGTTTAGCTTGAAGATCAGCTTATCCGGATTGTCGATCTCCTGGAGAAAGTCGACATCCGCGCTCATTAGCCCGTTAAGTCCAAGCTGGAATGTGAATCCATCATCTTTTCGCGTTGCGAACTCCCTCGCAACGTGGCGATTGGTCACCAGGACGTTCTCCGCGACAAGCCAACCGGTACCCACCCAGTCGAGCCGAGCTCCTTGTAGATCGATCCGACCAACGGCGCGGATAGCCCTATCGAGCAGAGGCTTCGCCTTCTTTAGGCGGGACAACCAGATCTCGCTGTCCGCCTTGTCGACAAAATCGAGCTTAGCTTCGTTGTTTCTGATTGTGAGGACCGGGCGCGTGCGCCGAAGAACGATGCTCTCTAGGCCGACCGAATCTTCGTCAGAGACCATACCTTCCAACGCCTCGGGCGGGCGGAGGTCGGCACTTTCCTCGGCGAGTTTCGGATCGGTGCGATGAACCCAGTTATTGAAATTGCGCAATCGCGCAAGCTTTTCCTCAAGCGAGCCCATCTGACACCCTCACCTACTGGCGCCTCGCACCAGTCGTTTTCGCGCGGGTTGGACGTAGTTGCCCGGGCCTCGCGGAACCGGCGGCTCCCGTACAATTACTATAACGAATAATTCTGAGCCCTCCAACCAGCAGTCGCACGTGGGAATCTCAGTTCGTCGCGAGAGGTGCGCCCTTGCTTTATCAGAAGCGCCGGACGCCCTTCGCGCACGATCGTCTCCAGCGCAACGCCGAAATCAGGCGCGGCAAACGGGGCCTCCGCCGTGAGGTCGGCTTGAGTCCATCACTGAGGCGACTCGACAGCTCGGCGTGGAGCTTCGGATCATGGTCGGGCTTGTCCCAAGCATCCACGCCTTCTGCCGAAGGTGTGGATACCCCGCCCAAAGCCGGGCACGATGGCCGAGAACGTGATTCAATACACCGAAGCTTCGTACCATCTTGTACCACCGGGAAACTTCAGAGCACAGCGACGACTCTCCGCGCCATGTCGATTCCTCCCCACTGTGCAAATAACTAGTCTGCGCGTCGGGTTATTTCCTCTACGGGCCAGTGCGCGGTCGCGGCGCGCGCATTGAGCTTCTGACCAGGATAAACGATGTAAAGGTAATTGGCCTTCACGTCGCCGCCGTGCTTCGCGAGCTCGGTGATCGGCATGGACGGGTCGTTGACGTGCAGATTGAGCGCCGCGCGAACCGATGCTTCGCCGACGTGCGGGTTGGTATCTGCAAATATGGCTGCGGTCGCGCGGAAGTTCTTCAGGCTCACGACGGTGCAAAGGTTTCCGGCCGCAACGTGTCTTGCAAAATGAGCCGGCAGCACGATGTAGGAGCAAACTCGGCATCGACGAAGGAATCTGCGTCCCAAGCATCGCCCCGGCTCAAGCTCGTTTCCGAGATGTAGAATCCGAGACGCGGCCCTTTACAGACCTTGCCGTACTTCTTCTTTCCCTGGATGTACTTCTTGGAACCACTCGTGGCATTTCGCTTCAGATCGAGTGCCTCCTGGCTATCGTCGGGGTGGTAGGCTCGCGCGGCGCCGTCCGCGTCGACGGCAAACTTCGCCTTTGAAGAACAGGGGACTTGTTCCTTTGATCCGCTTGACCTTGATCATTCGCTTGCCGTCCGAGAGATCGGCACGAACCGTTTCGAGTTGAATGGCGGCGGCTTCTGCCGGCACCTCGGCCACGGCCCCTACAGGTTGCCTTAGGATCTCGTTGAGGACCTTCAATGGCGCCGCCCCACTGAAACAAATCGAAGTTCTGCGGATCGTCATGCCCATCCGAGATGCCCAGATCCAGAGCACAATGAAAAGCCGGAATCATCCAGGTCCCGCTCCGCAGCGATGCAGCGACATAGCAGAGTGCCAATCGCTCCATGGTCGCTGCCGTAAAGCCGGGCGTGGGTGCCACGGCGTTATAGCGGTAGGAGCCCTTGATCCGCGGCTGAGTGAGCTCGTGGTGGAGGAACAGCCCCTTCAAAGCCGCACTGCGCTCGCGCTTGGTGGCGCGCCAGGAGACCGAATAATTATGGCCAGTGGCGGATTGCCCGAGCCGATTGATGAAGATATGCGCCGAATTCTTGGATCGCACAGCGAGATTGTTGCTTCGCCAAGTCGCTTGATTGATGTCTGCCGGAAAGCTGTGGCCAGGCAGCTCGTCGCTAGTGTCGTGAATCACGAAGTAGCGGGTCTTCGCGCCGTGCGGGGTTTTCGACACGCTGGCGTCCAGCGCGCCACCGACGTCGTTCGCCGCAATGCCCATATGCGACAGATAGCTTTGCAGCTGGTCGCGCGTGATGTCGACCGACTTGCCCACGAGGTTTAGCAGTATCTGCGGCAACGCAGCGGGATCACTGCCGACATTGCCACCAATCCGAACGGTGCGAAGCAGACACTGCGCCTGCTCGACAGCGTTCCCTTCGAATTGCAGACTGTGCATCGAGAAAGGGCAGGGTCTGTTCATGATGAAGCTCCCAACTCAAGATGAATTCTCACGGGTCTTGCGCGACCGGATTGCGCGCTTTGCGCCACCTCTTTTGATCCTGTTGAAAAAGTCTCCGCAAAGAAGCTGTGGAATTCGAATTTGAAACGATGGAATCCCGGCACGCGATCACGCGAGCCCGAGTTCAGCGAGCTCCGGCCGACCGTCGAGCTGCTTCTTCAATTCGGTTACGATGCCCGAGATCGGGATGCCCTGGTTGAAGTCGCCGGTCCGCAGATTGAACTCGCCTGGCGTCGAAGTCGGCCCCGCGCCGTGATGAAGCGCCACGACGCGCCACTCGCGATTGAACACTGGCGAGCCGGAAGAACCGCCTTCGGTATTGGTCCCGTAGCGCACACGATTGAGATTCTCCGTCGGTTTGACGCCAGACGGGCTGGCGTAGGAGAACTGTACCGGCCGGCCCGACGGATGGCCAAGGATCAGGATCGGCTCCGCTTCATCGAAATGATAAGGATTGCCGTTGAGTAGGTAGCACCCACGCTTGTCGGCATCCTTGTCCTTGGGATCGGGGCCAATCGCCTGCGTCCCGACCGGTTCAGCCAACCGCACGACCGCAAAATCCCAGTTGCCTTGTGGGGGCCCGTTGGGCCCGAGCTCCACCGCCGGGAGGTCGTGCACACTGCGTGCGACCAACCAGTCGGTCGCAAACGCGACGGCGCGTCCTGCATCCTGTTCGCCTTTTCCAGTCGGAGACACCTTGTTGTCGAATACGGCAACTGCGCCCTCGACCTTGCCTTTTACCACATGCCAGTTCGTCAGTAGGAGACTGTCTCCGATCAGAAAACCGCTCCCTTTGGGCTTGCCGCCAATGTCGATCCGCGCCGTACGCACCTCCGCCTCTGCCAACCGGAGCCGGAATTTGGCCGGATCGGCAAAGCCCGCGGCCGCATTGATGAGCTTCTCGAGCCCCGGGGTGGCCATCGGCTGTGGGGTTGTTTTGCCAACACCTAAGACCTCGATGCTGGACGGCAAAGTTGCCAACGTGCTGATCGAGGGCTTTCGACGCATTGCCGCGGCGGCGATGGTCCCCTCATAGCCTGCGATCAAGGACCGCAGCTCTCCATGAATTGCCTCCTGACCAGGATCGCGCAGCACCTCCGCGAGCAGCAGGGTCAAACGGTCCGATTGGCGCGCCTTATCCAGAATATCGCGCATCAGAAACTTGACCGGCGCCATCTGGTTCAGGCGCGTCAGATCAAGGCCGGCGTCTTGCGCGAGCGTAAGCGCAGCGGGGTTGGTCGAATAGCCTGCCACCAAGAGCTTTTCGGTATCCTTGACCTCGGTGCGGGTCCAGTCGAGGGGCAGGTCTTCGAACCAGGCTTTCATGTTGACTTCCTCAAAAGATGCATTTCTCTGCTGCACGGAGATCAGCGCCGACGGCAGACGTCTTCGAACCGCATCGCGCTCCACTATCGCAGGATGTGCCATGTACAACTCGGCAAGAAACTCAGCGATCACGGAAGCATCACCCCGCGCGGGACTCCAGTTCAATGCGGCCAAGTCAAGGCTGAGCAGTGAACGCGCATTCGATATCGAGCCGAATTGCTCGAGGATCGCCGAGGCACATTGCGGCAGAGCTGATTGGCGCGCGTCCGGGTAGCCGTTGCCAAGAACCGCGAAGAGCTCACTTTCGATGGTCAGCAACTCGTCGGCTGGGATCAACGCGATTCCCTGCAAGTCGATCAGTGGGCTGCGCGGTCGGCCGGCACCTCGAATGGATCGCATGAATTCTCCGTCGGGCGAAGTCCGCACCTCGCCGAAACATGACTCGTGGTCTCGCGATGCTCGGAACAAACGCGTAAGTCCGCTGAGGACCAGTGTGCGAATTTCATCGAGCGACGGCGTTTCAAACAGGATTTCGTTCTCTCGACGGGAAAGCCCGTTGCTCAATCCGCCGACGCCGACCTCTCGAAAGAATTCACATAACAGGAGGCAGTCGACCGAATATCCGACAAATCTATCATAAGGGGTCATCCTACTCAGGTTCTCCCGCAGCTTGGATGCTATCGCATTCTCGTAGTAACTCGCGCTGGCGGCATATTGTTCGTCTGCGTACTGCGACGACAGCTCGAGGGCCGGTACCGTCTTCCCCTGGAACAGCTGGGCAAGCGCCCATGCGGCACCGCCGAAGCCGCCGCAAATATACAAGGGAGTTCTCGTTGCCACCGCAAAGAGGGCCTCTTCGACTACCCCCGGGTATCGGCCGACGAACCCGTGAAGCTTTCCTCCCATGACGACACGCGCGTGAATCTCGGAATTCATCTTGCGCCGCATCGCCGTCAAGGAACGGAACCAGTAGTAACGGTTCGGGATTGGCGTCGAGTCGAGGAACTCGTGTTTCGGCCCACCAAAGTCGTCGGGGGCGGCCAACTCGAGAATATCGGCAAACTTCAAAAAGTCGTCCTGCAACCGGTCCTGCGAAGCCGCAGCGGGGCAATGCAGCGGCCATGCAACATAGCTCTGAATTCTCTGGGATTCGATGGCCGACTGCTGCTCGTCGATCAGGTGCTGAAGACTGGCGGCGGTAAACCCCTCGTTCCTCAAGTGGCCTCCGTACGCGACCGAAGCGCCGCTTCGATACAGTGCTCGAGCGACCTCGTACATGAAAGTGTTTTGATGAATACGATCAAATCCGCGAATAATTCGATCACGATTATCGGAAATCGACAGCCCGACTGTCCTGCCTGCCAAAGGGGGCGTTGATCGGCCGGTTGAGATGGTCGCGGCCGAGGCGGGCATCACGCTATCCCCGTTGCGACCGTTTCGATCAGGATCGTGCTCGGAGTGAGGAACTGAAAATTCGGGTCGACCATTCTCAGTACGTTCAGCTCGTCCTCCGGCAGCGGCGGGTCGGGATACAGGATCAGATCCTTTGGCCGATGCCCGAGGCGAACGGCCTCCGCATTGCTTGCCACCAAACCGACCAGGCGTACGAGCTCCGGAGTCCGCGCCAGGATCTCGACGCGCTGTGGATCGATGCCGGCAAGGGACAACATCGCGGCACTCCGGGATCGGTGGTGGGCGATGCGCAGAGTCTCCGAAACCACGAATTCCACTATTTCCTCGTAGTCGCCGTCAATTCCTCCGCTCATTTTCAGCCGGGGACAGTTGGCGAGGCCGAGCCATCCGCGACGCTCCAGGCCGTCGAACATCTCGACCACGATGATCGGAGCATCGCATCTCTGGGCAAGAAGCGCTTCGCGTCTGCACCAGACTCGATCCGCGTACGAGTTGGTCTGGAAGACGACGACGCACGTGGATGCCACCAGCTTCTGTTCGAGCAAACCCGCGTCCACGGGAGCGCCGGCACTGAAAGCCATTGAGTCGACTATAGCACCGATGCCGGGATATACAGCAACCGCGTCCCGAAGCCGGTGCGCGACACGCTCCCCGTCACGTCTGGCGTAACTGATGAACACGTCGATCGATCGTTTGTCTCCCGGGCTCGAACATAATGCCTGGATTGCAGCGATCATCGCGCTGATCCGAAAGAACCTCGCAGCATTATTCAATTGCTGAAATCGCTCATCGCCCATATACGCGTATACTGGTGCAACCGTCCCAAGGCCAAGCCGCTGGATGTCCCTTCGCAGCTGTCCGTCGTCGGCGCGCGCCATGGGAATGAACAGGAGGTCATTGCTCGACTCTTGCGCGCGCCTTCTCATGTCGCCGAAGAACTTGGTCCAGCGGCCGGTCGCTCTTCGGAATCCCGAATCCAGCAAGACAAACACGATCGTGCGTCGAGCGCGCACAATGTCGATTAAGGGAGGTGGAGATGATGCATCGTCGGGGCCGAACTCCCCAATCGAAAAATATACGGGAATGGCCGGATTGGCGGCATGGGAGCTGCCAATGTCGTAGGAAAGGCATCGAAAGAGCTCATCGACGAAGGTCCATTTGACCGTTCCGGATTCGGTTGTCGTGCACCAGTCTGTTGAGCCGGGGCGCCCGACGATGATGACGACGAGAGGGGGCTCGAATCTCTCATACATTTCAGTGCAATTCCTTTCGCCGCCTACGGGACCAAGGACAGGCGGACGACTCGCTTCTCCGCGTCGGGATTGGCGAACGCCTGCCAAAAAAGATACGCGCGTGGCGCGACAAGCGCTACCCGATCAAGCGGCGAAAGCCCGCGGCTGCGCCCTCGACCTCGCTGTGAATGCGTGCGCGTCCACCTCGCGCATCTGGACGACCAGTACGCGAACGCTCGAGGGCTGATCGAATCGCTGAGAGGCGAGGCCGAGCCGAACAAATGGATGATGCTCGGCCTCAGACAAAATCGTCATCACTGTCGGTTGATATGGCCGAGCCGCGCCGGCGCATCGCTGTACGCATTTCTCCCACGCTCGATTAGCATAAATTGAGAGTTGTTGGCATTCAAGGCGGCCGGCAAGGGCGCCATCCCACCCCTTGCTGAAGCCCGGCGGGCGCGCCGCCGTGGTGCTGCCGGACGGTTCGCTATTCGGTGAGGGCGTGAAGACACGGCTCAAGAACACCTGATGGAGGAGTGCAACCTCCACACCATCGTTCGATTGCCCAATTCCGTGTTCAAGCCCTACGCCTCGATTGGCACCAATCTCCTGTTCTTCGAGAAGGGCTCGCCGTCCAATGACATCTGGTTCTGGGAACGTCGTGTGCCCGACGGCCAGAAAGCCTATTCGACGACCAAGCCAATCCGCTTTGAGCATCTGCAAGGCTGCATCGATTGGTGGGGCGGCGCGAAGCGCAAGGGCCGCGAGGAAGGACCCTTAGCCTGGAACAAGCACTTGTCGGCGAAGCAGGTGAATGGGATCACTCCCCCCTCTCGCCGAGCAGCGCCACATCGTCGCCAAGGTCGATGAACTGATGGCGCTGTGCGATCGGCTCGAGGCAGACCTCGCCATCGCCGACGAGACATACACCGCCTGCTCGAAGCGATTCTTGTCGAGGCGCGGGCATCGGGCACGGAACTCGAACTTGAGGCGGCGGAATGAGCGGGATTATTCTTCGATTTATGAGAGCGAGGACTTTCCATCTGACGGCGCATACTTTCCTGCGGCATATGGCGAGGGGTCTATCCGATACCATGGGACGGAGGCGGTCTGTATGAGTTGGCTTGATCGACCAGATGTGGACTGGGAGCCGCCCGAGCAAGCGCAGCGTCTGCTCGGCGTGCTGAGCCGAGCCTACAAACATCAAGACGACGCCCACTACGTCGCCATGACGATCGGCCTCGACATCGCCCGACTCCAGGAACGCGCAAGCCTATTTCAGACGTGGCGGAGCATTATTGAGCTTGCTGCCGTGATGGGAAGGCTCGTCAAGCTCGTCCGTTATGCGTCCAACGACCCGACGATCTTCGGGTTTCGTGACGAGCTCCTCTCCATCGTGACCGAGGCCGAACGCGACGTAGCGGCTAGCCGCGAACGTCATTTCTTGGATCCGGCCGCCCCGTTCGACTGGATGCGTCCAGAGATGCAAATCTTGTATCGCAAGATGGTGGCACTCATGGGACGAGGCCAAAGCCAAGAGGCGGAGATGATGGTTGCAATGATCGATTTGCCGGCCGAATACGTCTATTGGCACCAGGCTATGGCCTACGTGATGAAGGATATCCTCGAACTGGCCCAGCGCGGAGGCAAGCTGGCGCGCATCATCGAATATGTCCTGGTCGACAACGAATACTATGCCCTGCTGGAGCCCCTGTGCGCTCTCATGGTGGGCTCGCCGGAGGGGCGTGAGGTCCTCATCAAACTCCTCGAGGCTAAAAAAGAAGACGGCGTCGAGACCGCGGCGCGTGCGCTCATCGTGGATCCACTCGCTCGCCCCGCCTTGCGCGGGCTCCTCGCGCATCACAGGTGGCGAATGCGGGCCGGTGCGCTCAAAAGCCTAGGGGCAGATCCGGCGGAGCGACCACGCCTTCGTGCGTTGCTAAACGATCCCGTGCCCGCGGTACGTGTGACGGCGGCCAAGGCACTCGTGAAGGACGTCGAGTCGTTGCCGGCTCTGCGAGCGCTGCTCGAGGACCCCGATCCCACCGTACGGCTCGCCGCAGCGCGCCTGCTCGTCGATGACCAGGAATCACGCCCCTCGCTCCGCGCGCTTCTGCGCGACACGGAGGCCTCGGTTCGGCGAGCAGCCGTCGAAATGGCCGGCGGAAGTCACGACACGGAGGACGCGCGCATGTCACTGCTTGATGACACTGATCCGACCGTGCGGGAAGCCGCCGCGAGGTCGCTGGCCGGTTGTCGAACCGCCGCGGCCATATTGCGCGAGATGCTCCGCAACGATGAGATCCCGGTCCGAGCCGCAGCCTCTTATGCGCTCGCAACCATGCCCGAGGAACGCCCCGCGCTCATCGACTTCCTGCTCACCGCACCGGAGGTGCTAGACGACGCCACTGCAGGCCTCTTCGTGGAGGACGAGCGCGCACTTCCTCTCTTCCGACAATGTGTCAACGCCAACGTCCGTGAAACGGCTCGGCGTGCGCTCGCGGCAGCCGGCGATTCCTCCTTGCTAATGGAGCTGCGCCAGACCGTCGACTCAGAACGCGGTTGGAAGGCGGCGCAAGCATTGCCGCTCCTTGCGTGCGTGAAGGGCTATCGCGCTGTGGTGCGTCAGTATCTCGGTGACCATGACGATTACCTTCGATTGGCGGCGTATGGGTCCCTGGCCAGTCAAGAGGAAGACCTCACCGAGCTGCTTCGGGCGGCCTCGCTGGACCCCTTTCCAAGCATTCGCCGCTTGGCGCTCGAACGTCTGGCGAGAGACCCCGCGACGCGCCCGATGGCGAGGAAGTTCCTCAATGACGGTGCGCCGGAAGTCCGTGCGGCGGCGGTCGGCTGCCTGGTGGAGGATGCCGACTCTCGGGTCGTCGTCCGTCACCTCCTGTCAGATGCCGAGTCTTCCGTCCGCCGGGCAGCTATCGTAGCGCTTGCCGATTACAGCGATGCAATTCCTGCCATCGAGGAACTGCTTCACGACACGGACCCCGAGGTCCGGGTCGTGGCGGCCGACGCACTGCTCCGAAGGGGGCACCTCAGCTACACTGGAGGCACAACGTAGAATGAAGCCCTGGTTCCGGGGATCTCCCGCTCGACTTCTCTCGCGGCGATACTCGATCGGTCGAGCGCATCCTGATTCAAGCATTGTCATTCCCGAAAATTGGCGCGGCGCTGGTACTGGTGCTGTACGTCCGACCACTTCGCCTTCGCACTTTCATCATAGGTCGGGATATTGTTGACGCCGCAGCCCGAAAGCAGCAATCCCGGCTATCACGGTGAAAAGCGGGATGCGGGCGCGGCGCAGTATGCATGCTACACGGCTGATGCGGCCACTCCTATGGAATGCAAAGACCATCCGCGATGACTCGTCTGTCCCTTCATCGTTGCTTGTGGCATTGCGCTTCCACTTCGCGAGTTGATCGTAGTACTTTTGCGTGCGATCCGCGTATGCCATCGCGAAAGACGACGGTGCATCGTCAAATGCGCCACTTTTTCCCATGTATCCCGCGAGCACAGCTGGATCACCCGAGCGTGCGTGCGCCCGGGCAAGCGTGCGCCCGCAGAGGCGCGCGTAGTTGATGAGAGCATTCTCCTCTACGAGCTCGCTGATTGACGCGAGCCGCCGGTTCTTCAGTTGGCGGATGTAGAAATGTCGGGCTGACGCCTCATCTTGCGTCCACCCTAGGAAGATGTCGCTCGCCGCCTGCATGATATGTTGACCTTCGACGACTCGCAGGCCCGGGTGGCCATTGAATTTGGGGCCCGAGGCACTCGAGCACCGATTTTCCCACCTCTTTGACCTGAAGGAAAAGAGGTGCGGCAGCGTGGGCACGTTTTGCGCGATCGGTCTGTTCACGAGCGGCCGCCTTCAAGGCGGGTCGGTGTTTATGCGCTGCGGTTGATGGAACGGATGCGCGTTGTGGCGCGCGACTTCGTATCGCCCCTTCTCACGTGCCTTGTGTCAGTACACGTTTATTGGACAGTTGTTGGACACCAACTGACGATCTTGTAATAAATATTTGATTTTATTGGCGCTCGGGGACTCGAACCCCTGTTTTCGCCGTGAGAGAGACGCAGAAGCGTCGTCGAGAATCATTTAGCGAAACCGCCCTATTAAACTTTAGTTCAATGATCGTCCTTGCGTAATTTCTCGGATCAACTCAGCCGCGGCCATCTCGAGACACGCCTTTTGTTGTTCTTTGGTCAGATGTTGCTCAGGGTTCTTACTGCCGAGAGGTGCGAGCTTGCGGCATCTTTGATTCCATTTTTGTGCCAGCCACGAAAGGACCAGCGCAAACCCTAGTGTATCCCATATCTCCGGATCGTAAATTGCTTCCAGATCGTCGATTGTCTCCGAGATGTATTCCTTCCGCATCCGGCACTATCGTTTCAGCTGGCACCTCTTCTCCATCGATGCCAGGCACGCAACCTGTTTCGCTGAACATCTCGCTGGCTTCTTTTAGAAGAGCCATGCACTCTTTAGGTATTGCCTTGCTCATGGTCCGACGGTGAGGCCGCCAACCGAGGAGTAAGTCCGCGGCTTGCTTTTCGGCAGGCGCCGAGACCCTCCTGGCTAAAGCAAACACCGTCGGCTCAAACGCATCGAAATTGAATTATCGAGGCGACGCTCGCGAGCCAGAATCTCAGCGGGACACGGACAGGACACTGGCAAATCTTCCAAATGTAAGTCATTGATATTATTGGCGCTCCCTAGGGGACTCGAACCCCTGTTTTCGCCGTGAGAGGGCGATCTGCAGTGATCCCGAGTGCATCGGCCGTCGCGTGACGCTCGAATCGAGCACAATCGTCTTACTTTCCATTAAGCAGCATCGGGCGGGCCATCATGGCGGCCCGTCGGATCTTGTGCCGTCCGATCAACCGCCATAGAAATGACCTATCGTCGAGAGTTCGGGTTTCTGCGAATTCGGCCCGATGCCAGCCTGCCGCTCCGAGCAAGGTGGATCGCACAGACGAGGCGGCGCTTCGCGCCGCAAACAACGGAGAATCTAAATGACTATCAGCGATCAGCTTGAAAACCTTACTAACGAATATCCCTTAGTGCTGCACACGGATGCCGGGCTCACTTTTTCAACAGTGCGACGTATGAAAGCAGAAAAGGAGATGGGTATTTCTATATTCCTTCGCACTGGCTTTGCCATTTCTACAAAAACTGGAAAGGCGGCAAACACGATGACTGAGGATGAGTGGGAGGAGTTTTACAATGCTCTATCTGAACGGCTCAAGCGTGACTATCCGGATTTGTACGAGCATATATTTTCACCCATTGAGAGCAGCAAGGGAAAGAATGCCGATTGAGTCGGATTTCTGCAGATTGCTGGTGATAAAAAAAGGGCAAGCAGATGGTTGGCATCCTCAGTCTGGGCGATTAGCAACCAGGATCAGCAACGTTGCCGCTGGCGATGCAAAGCCCGGCCGCGTGAATGTCTCGCTGGCTGCTCTGGCAAACTCCGGAGAGAACCGGGCTGGGTAGCGGTAGAAATTCTGAGTGAGCCCGCACACCGGCAGCGCGTCGCGCGCAGCCTGTCATTGCCGCGAAAATCGGTGGTCCCGCTCCGGCGCTCGCCGCCAAGCAGGCGACTACAACGATTTCGGGCTAAAGTTTCCACTGTCGCCGCTCGGTCGCGCCGAAGAGGTGATTGAATATACCGGAATAGCCGTTCGGCTTACCGGGATGTTGCCAAATATACCGAAGAATTGCCGATAATCTATTACAACCGCGGGAACGCTTATGAGCGGAAAGGCGAGTGCGAAAAGGCGCTTGCAGATTACAATTTGGCGATCAGCCTCAACCCATCATTCAACAGGGCGCTTGACGGCGCAAAACGCGTTCAGCAGACGCTTTCAGGCAGTTCTGCTGGCACAGCACATCAATCTCGATCCACAAACGAGAACTGTAAAAACCGCAGGATGGTGTCCGCGACGTGCAGAGGGGCAGGGGCCGGCCCTCACCGACTGCCTCCACGCCAACGCCGCGCCGCCGATGAGCGTGATGAACTCGCGGCGCCTCGTTGTCATTCGATCACCTCGTCGGCGAGCGTGAGCAGGTTGTCGGAGATTTTGACGCCGAGCGCCTTGGCTCGCTTGTGCCCACCTGGGCGATCGGGTAAATAAGTACCTCTCCTTTTGTCGGTGGGATCGGCGCCGTCGCCATGATCGGCCTAGCGCTTACGGGCACCCTGCAAATGAAAGTGTCCCACTCGCCGGTGGTGGCCGTCGTCGCACAATGACTAGCGGCCCGAGCGCCCGCCGAGCGCACCTGCCGCCCTCAATTCGCCAAACGAAACCGACAGGAAGACGCGTGCCCGGAACACCGGGCCTAGAGCCTCAAGGGGGGCCAGATGGGACGGACTCTCGCCGCGTTTGCCGTTGCCGCTTCGTTGCTTACGCTTGCCTCGTCGAAGGCGTCTGCGTGGGTTTGCTTCGCGACCGGGCTCGGCTCCAGTGGATACGCCCGCGCCTACGACATCATCGACGCCAAGCTTTTCGCGCTGCGGCGATGCGAGCGCCGCAGCCCGCTGCCGGTCTGCACACTTGTGTGGTGCCGTCCCGGTGGCTGACGAGCAACGGCGCTTCTGAATTGAGGAGCCTTTCCCACCTGTAACAACAGGTTAACTCGGCCGCCAGACGGGGAGCCTGGTATGCCGCCTCGACCCTGGTACATTTCTCTAAAGTTTTGGGTTTAAAATGCCGGGGGGTAGGATCCACCCTTCCACCCCCTGCGAGCTTGCCCGCAGCCGTCCGGCGGAACGACCTCGTATCGTCCCATCCGGCGTAAGCAAGGCGCAATTTCCCGTCCTTTTCGCGC
>Ga0070699_100002429_pt1 | contig 16712 bp, 21 predicted proteins | sample KBSK1503metaG_FD_65473 | JGI IMG/M metagenome (GOLD analysis project Ga0070699, IMG submission 65473) | Corn, switchgrass and miscanthus rhizosphere microbial communities from Kellogg Biological Station, Michigan, USA - KBS K1-50-3 metaG | ecosystem: Host-associated > Plants > Roots >... | reverse complement strand
TCTACTACCAGGGGCTGACCCAGGCGGAGATCGCGGCGACCCTCGACGCGCCCCTCGGGACGGTGAAAAGCTGGTGTCGCCGCGGGCTTCTCGGGCTGCGTACGGCGCTCGCGGACCTCGTGGAGTGACGACGTGACTTCCCCCAATGACCTCGCCGTCGAGTACGTGCTCGGGGAGCTGTCGCCCGAGGAGGCCGCGACATTCGAGCGCCGCGTCGCCGGGGACCCGGAGTTGGCCGAGGAGGTGCGGCAGCTCCGCGCGACGCTCGGCTTGCTACCGTTCGCGACCGTCACCGAGCCGCCCGCCCACCTGCGCGCGCGCGTCCTCGCTGCCGGCCAGGCATCCCCACGGGCGACGACGCGCGCCCCCCGTCGCGTGGTCTGGAGCCAGTTCGCGGCCGCCGCCGCCGCGGTCCTCGCGCTCGCCTTCGGGTTCGACGCCTATCGCGTGCGCCGCGAGCTCCGCCTCGAGCGCGAGCTCACGGCGACGCTGCGCGAGCCGAACGTCGTCCGCTCGTTTGCGCTCGCGGGGAGCGGCGGGGCGTACGGCACGGTCGCCCTCGACCTCGACGCGAAGCGCGGTGCGGTCGTGCTGAAGGGTCTGCGGGCGCTGGCTGCGGGCGAGCGCTATCGCCTCTGGGCCCAGGTCGGCGACCGCAGCGTCTTCTGCGGCGAGTTCGGCACGAGCACGGCGGGTACGATCGTCGCGCAGTTCCCGGTGCCGGTCGAATCGTACACCGCGCCCGTGGCGAAGCTCTTCCTGACGAAGGAGTCGACGCCGCGCGCCCCCGCCCCGGCGGGGCCGACGGTGATGGAGAGCGCGTAGTCACCGCCGGTAGCTCAGCTCGACGAAGCCGTAGTTCGCCGCACGACCCGCGAAGGTCGCGCGCACGACGTCACCGCCGAAGGCGTGGCCGTAGTAGCCGTTGACCGCGAGCTGGGGAAGCACGCTCACGGTGGCGGACAAATCGACCACCTGGGCGAGATCGTGCTGCCCACCCGAGGGAGCGCCGGCGTAGCCGAAGATGCGACCGGTGGTCGCTCCGCCACCGGAGTACCAGAGGTCCCGCGCGTCGGTCAGCGTGAGCCAGTGATAGTCACAGCGGAGGCTGACGTCGCGGTGCGGCGTGAGCAGGACCTGCGCGAAGGCGTCGCCCGTGTTCATGAGGTTGTAGAACGGCAGCTGCGCGTACGTCCGCGCGGTCGGAAGGAGCTGGAAGAAGGTGCGGTGATGATGGTCGGTCGGGTTGCCGTCGCCGGAGGAGCGGTCGTAGCCGACCCGTAGCCACGGCGCCGCGAAGAGCGCCGGCAGCTGGTACCCCGTCTCCGCCGCGTAGGCCCACGCGAGGTGGTCGTCGGCGCCCCAGTCGCCTGCCTGCACCGCCACCCAGCCGAGGAGATCGAGGCGTCCCGGTCCGAGGTCGATCACCGTGAGGCCGTGCCCGCCGGCAGTGTGGAGCGCGATCGGGGCACGGTCCGAGCGGGCGGCCGGCGGGCGGTTGTCGACTTTCGCCACGTCGCGGCCGTCGCGGTAGTAGAGGTAGAAGAGCCGGGCGTCGGCCGGTGGAAAGGACGGCAGGCGCTTCAACGAGACGGCCGCGCCCGCGAGCGTCAGATCGAGCTCGGGGTTGGCGCTCACCTCGAACCCGCCCTGCGTCGGGCGCGTGCCGAAGACGGTGACGTTCCACGCCGGGCGGTCCCAGGCCAGCCGCACCCCGTCGAAGCTGCGCGTCACGTGGGTGAACTCGAACGGGCCGACCAGCCGCTCGGCGATGCGCATGCGCTTCAGCGTCGCGAGCGTCGGATCGCCGGGCACCGTCTCGAGGCCGTCGCGGTACTCGTAGCGGCCGACGGTGGCCGTCAGACCGGCGCGACGGAGCGTCAGGAAGCCGAGCTTCAGGAACGGCTCACCCTGCGTGCGCTGCTTCGTGTTGGCGAAGTAGATCGCGCCGGGGCCGAGGTTCCCGACCGGCGGCGGCAGGCTCGCGTCGTCGGGCAAATTGCCGAGACGCGTGTCCTGCGCGACGAGCGTCAGCTGGGCGTGCGGCAGCACGACCGACAGCCCGGCGCGGAGCTGGCTCGCGACGAAGGCGTAGCGGTTCGCCCCCGGGACGGCGGCACCCGGTCGCGGACGGAACCAGTCGACGAACTCCCCGCGTAGGCGCTCGCTGGCGATGAACGTGACACGGTCCCGCCAATCGCCGCCGTCGTCGCAGCGGCCGACCGAGGCGACGAGGAGGCCGAGCAGCATCACCCCGCCGACCGTCCGAGCCATCTCCCCGCGCCCATAGCGGCACTCGACGGCCGGTCCAAGCCCTCCGTCATCCGCCCTCAGGACTCGCGCGTAGAGAGGCAAAACACAGCCGTCCGAGCCCGGACGGGACAGGAGGTCTCGAAATGAAGCGCATGCTCTGCACTCTCGGTCTCTCGACGCTGCTGACCGGGGCCCTGGCTTCCCCCGCTTCCCCCGCATCCCCCGCCTTCGTGTCGCTCCCGTCGAGCGGCGCCCAGGTCAACGACGACCTGGCGAACTCCATCGACCCGAACCAGGACGCGGGCCTGGTCGACGTCGCAGGCGGCACCGTCGCCGCCGGTAAGCTGCAGGTCCCGTGGGCGACGTTCGAACAGAAGCTCGGCGATTCCCAGCAGATCTTCGTCCGTGCCTTCAAGAACGGCGCGTGGGTCACCCAGGGCCTCCCGGCATCGCTCAACATCGACCCGAGGCAGCAGGCCGAGGCGCCGTCGATCGACTTCGCAGGTACGGGTCGCACGGTGCCCTGGGTGGCGTGGTACGAGCCGAACATCCACTTCGGCAACCCGACGAACGTCTTCGCGAGCCGCTTCAACGCGGGCGCGAACCTGTGGCTGCCGTCCGGCCAGGACCGGACGGAAGGCACCCGCGTCCCGTCGCTCAACATCCACACCGACCGCACGGCCGAGAATCCCTCCGTCGCCGGCGGCGCCACGGTGGCGGGCAACGACCCGGTGCCGTGGATCGTGTGGGAGGAGAACGACGGCGCAGAGACCGACGCCGACTCGCCGCGGCAGATCTTCGTGTCGAAGGGCGTGAAGCAGGCGGCGGCCGGGACGCCGTGCACTGGTTTCAAGCCTTCGGCCGCGAACAACCTGAACGGATTCTGCTTCCAGCAGGTCGGGCTCGAGCGCCTCGACTCGGGCCAGCTGCCGCCCGATCATTCGAACGACCCGACGCTGAACATCGACCCGACGCGCGCCGGCGTCGAGCCGGACATCGCCTTCACGGGCAAGGACGACACGGTGGTGTGGACGGTCTGGTACGAGGAGGATCCCACCGCGGTGCCCGGGCTGCGCAGCAACCAGATGGTGTTCGCCGCGAAGGCGGTCGCGGACGCGACTGCCGACGGCGGGTTCCGGTGGGTTGCCGTCGGACGCGGAACCGCGGGCCAGACGAACGTCCTGGACAATTCCGGCACGAACGGCTGGGGCCCGTGCGCCGAATCGCAGTCGAACGAAGATGCGTGCTCGCTGAACGTCATCCCGAGCAACGATGCCGAGAATCCGCGCGTCGCGGCGGGCACCCTCACGCCGGGACAGCCGACCGTCCCGTGGGTCGTGTGGGAAGAGAGCAACACGAGCGGACGACATGGGATCTTCGTGGCGCGGCTCGTCGGCGGCGACCACTTCGCGCTCTTGAACGGCGGTCAGCCCATCTCGAACCCGCACAACAACTCGAGCCGGCCCGACATCACGTTTGCCGGCAACGTCCCGTACATCTCGTGGCAGGAGGAGGTCGGGACAGACCTCCTCACCTTCGTGGGCCACTTCGAGGGTGGCGCGGCCGCGCTGGTCTTCAAGCTCGATACGCCCGGCGGGATCGCCGCGTCGGCGTTCGCCGACGTCGCCAACCCGCAGCGCACGCCGGTCTCCTCCACGTGTACCGCCAACCCGACCAACGCGGACGGTGCCGCCTGCCAGGGCGAGGCGATCGGCACGCCGTTCTTCCTCTTCACGGCCGGCAAGCCGGGCGCGAAGAAGCTCTTCGCCGAGGCCTTCGCGCCGAGCGACGTCCGGACGCTCGCTGCCGACGGCCAGACCTCGTCGAGCGCCACGCTCCACGGCTCCGCCAACCCGGGCGGCACGAGCGCCCGCGTCCACTTCGACTTCGGTGCGACGGCCGCCTACGGCTCGAGCACCACGCTCGAGACCCTCGGCGTCAGCGTCGTCCCGACGGCTTTCGATGCCCTGGTGAGCGGCCTCCCCGACGGTTCGACGATTCACTACCGCGCCGTCGCCGCCTCCGACTTCGCGAGTGTCGCGGGACCGGACGCGACGGTCACCATCGTCAACCAGCCCCCGGTGGTCTCGATCGGCCCCGTCGACACGGACCTCCGCTTCCGTGACCTCGTTCGCCAACCTACCCTGTCGCTCCCCCTCGACGTCGACGAGCCGGCGACGGTGACGATCGAGCTCCTCACCGCCAGGAAGGAAAGGGTCGTGCGGCAGGCGACGGTCAGCCGGTCGTCCGCCGGCGCGTTCGTTGCGACGCTCTCACTGAAGCGTATCCGTCCCCGCAGGTTCACGCTCCGCGTGTTCGCGGTCGACACGGACGGCGCGATGAGCGCGCCGGTCGACCTCCCCTTCCGCGTTCGCCGCTAGATCCCCGTACCGTCCCCCACCTCTCCGCTCGGCGGAGGCGCCACCCGGCGCCTCCGCCGACGTGTTTCCCAGAGGACGCGTATTGGCTTACCGTCGAGCCTCGGAAAGCGGAGCCGCCGGCTCCCGCTCGGCCACTGCAACGCCATCGCGGCCGCTTCGCTTGACGGCGAAGAGCGCCTGATCCCCCGCCGCGAGGAGGCCTTCCAGATCGCGGGCGTCGTCGGGGTAGGCGGCGACACCGAAGCTGGCGGCGAGGCGGACCGGCTGTCCTGTCCCGGCGAGGTACGCCGTCTCCCTGATCCGCGCTCGAATTTCCCGGGCCTTCTCCACCGCCGCGAGCCGGGCAACGCGAGGCAGGACGACGACGAACTCGTCGCCAGCGTACGCCACGGCCCACGCCGGCGCTGCGAGACTGCTCCGGATCGTGGCCGCAACCTCCTGGATCGCGCGGCTGCCGTTCAGGTGTCCGCGGCTGTCCACCACCTGCTTGAAGTGGTCGAGGTCGATGAAAAGCACCGAGAAGGCCGTACCGTCGGCGGCGCTCGCGATGATGAGCGCTGCGAGCTTCTGATAGAGGTAGCGGGTGTTGAAGAGGCCGGTCAGGTTGTCGATGACGGCCAGCTCGCGGAAGCGCTCCTCGCTTGCCCGGAGCGCGTCCTCGGCCCGCTTGCGGTCGGTGGTGTCGATGCCGGTCGAGAGGATCTCGACCAAACGACCCTCGGCGTCGACGATCGGGGTGTTGCGCCAGGTGATCCAGATGCGCTCGCCGTCGCGGCGCATGTTCTCGTTCTCGTTGGAGAGGTAGCGCTCGGGATGGTGGAGGAGGTCGCGGATCATCGCGACCAGGTCGCGTCCCGAGGACTCCGTGTCCGGCACGATGAGACCGAGTACCGAGCGGCCGACGACCTCGTCGCTGGCGTACCCGAACAAGCGCTGGCCGTAGTCGTTGAGGAAGATCACGCGACCCTCCGGGTCCCAGCGCAGCACGATGCTGTTGACGCGGTTGACGATCTCCCGGCAGCTGGCCTCGTCGGCCTGAAGGCGGGCGAGCTCGTCTCGCAGTCGCAGGTTCTCCATGCGGAGCGCATCGACATCCCCGGGAGGCGCCATGAGCGGTACTTGACCACGGGCGCCGTCGCCGGTTCAAGGTTCAGGAGTGTCTGCTCGGACGGTCCACGCGCGCCCACCGTCGCCCGCGGTCAAGGTCGTTTCGAGGTCGCCGGAAGCAGCGGAACACAGTCGGCGGTGCACGACGACGACGGATCCGACACGATGGCCGGCCGGTGGAGAACCGCCCTCGTCGGCGTGACGCGCACGCGCTGGCCGCCGTCGTCCGGCGTCACGGCCGCCGTCCCGTCGACGATCAGGCTGTAGTCGCCGTCGTCGCGCACCGGGAACAGGAGCGATACCGACGGCCGCGCGACCGCATTCGCAGCGCTGCGCTTGCCGACGTCGGCGACGATCACATCGCCTTCCCAGCGGACGGGCGCATGAACCGCGTGCGGCGAGGCGTCGTCGCACACCGTGAGTAGGTAGCCGCTCGCCCCGCGCTCCTCGATGGCGGCACGCAGGCGCAGCAAAGGAACCGGGATGCTCATGCCGGCGACCATAGCGGTGGACCTCTCCGCCCACAAGAGAGCGCCGACATCGGACCGCGCGCCGAACCGAGGCTTCTCCGACCGGCCTGTGCTGTCTTAGCGGCTATTAAACAATATCGAGAAGCGCCTTCCGGAACCGGCGGCCAGTCGGGCGGGCACGGAAGTTGCTCCCGCGTGGCCCGAAGATCGATCATGAAAGCGACGACGACCCTGCTGCTACTCGGATTGGCGGCCTCGCTGACGGTTTCACCGGCGCGCGCGAAGGCCAGCGCTGGCTGTCGGCTGCGCTGTGACAAAGGCTCCCTCGGCCTCGTTTGCTGGGATGGCGCCAACCTCCTCGTGTGCAGCACCAAGGGCTACGTGGCGATCGACAAGTCGAAATACCAAGGTCCTGCGGGGCCAGCTGGAGCGGTCGGACCGCAAGGTCAACCGGGTGAGAGAGGCCCGCAGGGTCTCACAGGCTCGCAAGGTCTGACCGGCCCGCAAGGTCTCCAAGGTCCACAGGGCCGTGACGGTGCGCAAGGACCCCAGGGGACGAAGGGCGACACCGGCCCGACTGGGCCGCCAGGCCCCCGCGGCGACAGTGGTCCCATCGGTCCGGCCGGCACGAGCGGGGACGTCGGGCCTGCAGGAACCACTGGAGCTCCGGGTGCACCGGGCGCGACCGGCGCCACCGGACTGTCGGCCCTGATCGACCAGACGATCCTGGCCGCAGGCGATCCGACCTGCCCTCTCGGCGGCGTGCAGATCACGACCCAGCTTTCCGACGGCTCGCATGTGCAAACGACCACCCTCTGCAACGGCATTCCGCTTCCAGCTGATCCGCCTGTCATCGAGTCAACCGTCACTGGCTCGGTGCCGTCGCCGACCCAGACAGCGGGCAGCAATTTCGCGGCGCTCCGCTCGGGTACGGTTCTCGGGTACTACAGCGTCGCCGTCAGCCCCGGAGCGACATCGATCTCGATCGTCTTCGACCTGCCAGACAGCATCTCGGTTCCGCCGACGATGCTGTTCTTCGACACGACCACCCAGACGTGGGTTCCGGTACAGTCGGCGAGCGCATCCGTCTTTTCGGCCGCGAACCATACGCTGACGATCGTCATCGATGGCGTAAGCGTGCCGAGCATCTTGCAGCTGAACGGCTGACTCGCGAGGTCGACCGCCCGTTCATCTCTTCACCGACGGGCCAGCGTCGTCTGCGGCGGCGCTCACCGGACGTGAACCAGCAACTCCTGGACGGCGTTGTTCCCGTACCCGAGGCGGTTCCACTCCGGGCTGTCGGGTTGCGTACGGCCGGCGAGGTCCGTTGCGCGAGCGCGCACCTTGGTGGGTCCCGGCTGCTCGATCCGCGTGATCAGCTCCCACCACTGCCAGCTGTGCTGCTTCCGCTCGCCCACCAGGCGGGCCTGCTGCCAGGCGCCGTCGCCGACGCTCACCTCCACGCGAGCTATCGCGGCCACGCCGGACCAGGCCACCCCTCGAATCGCGACCTCGCCGCGGTCGACCGCTTCGCCCGCTGCCGGCTCCGTGATCAAGCCGCGCACCCGCTGCAGCGTCACCGGCTCCCTCACCACCTGCCCCTCCTGCTGCCGCTCGTAGAAGTACGAATCGGTCTGAAATCGTCCGCTGAACGCGTGACCTATGACCTCGATGTCGGTCAGCCACTTGACGGACGTAACCGCGTACCAGCCGGGAACGATGACGCGCAGCGGGTAGCCGTGCTGAATCGGAAGCGGCTCGCCGTTCATCGCATAGGCCAGCAACGCCTCGGAACTCCTTGCGTCTTCAAGCTTGAGGCTCCGTTCGTACCGGACGGTTTCCGTCCGCCCGTGCACCATGCCGGCGTCGGCGCCGCGCAGCAGGACCTCGTGCGCCTCGGGCTTGATGCCCGCCCGGTCGAGGACCTCGAGCAGCGGGACCCCCGTCCACTCCGCAGTGCTGACGGCGCCGAGGTGCCACTTCTCGCCCTCGACTTGCGGCTGCAGCAACGAGCGACCGTTCCCCGCACATTCGAGGGTGACGACCCGCGTCTCGGAACGCATGTTCTTGAGGTCCCGCAGGCTCAGGCTCAACGGCCGATGAACGAGACCGCCGACCCGGAGCCGCCAGGTCGACAGGTCGAGCATCGGGACTTGAAAGTGGTTGCGCACGTAAAAATGCGCGTTGGGCATCACGACGCCGCCGATCAGCGCGCGGATCGACGTTTCACAGTTCAGCGGATGTGCTCGGTGCACGACGAGGCCCGCGTCGATCGCATGCTGGCAGGCTTCCTCCGGATCGAGCGCGGGGACCGGATTGTCGACGACGGGCATCGAGGTTGCACATCCGCCGCTCGCGACGACTCGCACGCACGTTGACGCCGGGTAGACGTCCACCGTCCCCGCCTGCGCGAACGGCTTCATGAACCCGCGAACGCGGTCTTCGTCGCTCGACTCGACGATCATGTAGAGGGTGTGCTCGCCTTGCACGACCGCTTCTCCCTGAATGGTGACGCCGTGCTGCCTGACGTTGGGCCGGCTCAAGTAGTTCAGGAGCGTCGCGCCCATGTACGGGTCCGTAGCCGGACACCGATCGGGCTCGTGCCGGTGACGGACGATGAAGAGACCCATTGACCCCTCCGAGTAGGCAGAGTGCCGACGAAGTGCGCGCGCACGGTCGACGCGACGTCGCAGCATGCCCCGACGCAGTCATCCAACACAACGGCTCTGTAGCGGGAGCCGTGCGGCGCGGTCGTCTCACACGTCTTCGGCGCCGTCGTCGATCCAGCTCGTCGGCCATCCCCGTTTCGTGTTGCTTCGGCGCGCGTTCAGTATCGCCACTTGGCTGGCGGACGCGACTTCACGGTAGGCCTCCGCGACCAGTGCGGCGACGGCCCGCCAGTCTGGCCGGTTGTCGATCCTGGCGCCGACCCAGCCCTTGTGACCGACATAGGGTGGTCGGAAATAGTGCACGGGATCCTCGTCGACGAGCGCCTCTTGCACGCCCGGTCGGGCCGGCACCCAGACGGCCACGTGCGCAGCACCGTGATGGTGCGTGTCCATCTGCGCGAAGATCTTGCCGGCGCGCCAGGTGAGCTCTCCCCAGGCGATCTTCTCGGTGACCTCGGGTAGCGCCATACATATGCGGCGGAGGCGCTCGATCGCAGCCACTTCCGCCTTGCTCTTCGGAAGCTTGCGCGGGTGGCGCGACTCGGTCGTCCGTGCGTGTGTCCTACGCGTCTTCGAGCGCTTCGCTGGAGTCATGCCCACGAGGGTGAGGCATTCCACACTCTGGCGCGAGGGAACAAGTACGAGGACTCCGGTTGGCGATCCGCGGACACTGGCGGGTCATAATCATCGGGCAGTCCGAAAAATCCGGCCGATCCGGATCTCGAGGCCGGGACGAGGTGCGAGGATGCACAGCTTGCCTCGCCGCCTTCCGCCTCGTTCACAAATCCGCGCGACCGGTTTTGACGTTCCATTGATCGAGGTGGAAGCCGTGGACAAGGCCATGCCCCGCATCAGGCTGGTCCTCGTCGAGGACGACGAGGACAATCTCTTCGGCATGCAGCCGATCGACGGGCTGGAGTGCCTCAAGGCGATCCGCGCCACGCCCGGATACCGCGATACTCCCGCCGTCGCGTTGACCGGATCATGACGTCTGGCGACGAGCATCGGCGTACGACGCTGCGGGCGGATCGGTCGTCGGATGGATCATGAACCAGGCGCGCTCGAGAGCGATCGACCGGCTGCGGTTCGAACAGCGGAAGAAGCGTGTCAGCCGCGATGTCGAGGGCCCGCCGTGCGCGGCCGCGGCGAGTGATCCCCATGAGCTTCTGGACATCAGGGAACAACGCCGCGTCGTGCGCGAGGCCTTGGAAGTTCTCACGCCGGCGGAGCGCCAGGCCATCGAAAGGGCGTTCTTCGGCGAGCTGAACTATCGGGAAGTGGCGGTGCAGTTGGATCAGCCTCTCGGAACCGTCAAGACACGAGTGCGCTCCGGACTCGCAAAGCTCCTGCAGGCGCTGACCGCGACCATCAAGGGCCGATGAGTTCATCGGGCAACCACGACCAGGATCACGTGGAACGCGTGTCCCTGTACGCGCTGCAGAGCCTCCCCGCCGGCGAAGTGCCCGCCGTGGAAGATCAGATCGCCGCGTGCGCGGAGTGCCGGCAGGAGCTGGACGCCCTTCGCCCCGTCATCGACTCCTTCGTCTCCTGGCCCACTGATGTGTTGCGCCCACCAACACCTCTGTGGAACCGCCTGGCGCAACGAATCGCAGCGGACACCGGCCAGGAGCCCGCGTCACCGGCGCCACGACGGCCGACGGAAGCCGAATGGGAAGAGGTGGCACCCGGCATCTCGGTCAAGCTGCTCGCGACGGATACCGAGAACCACCGCGTCAGCATGCTCGTACGGCTGGCGCCGGGAACCGAATATCTGCCCCACCGCCATGCCGGAATCGAGGAGCCGCATCTGCTGGACGGCGAGCTGATGATCGACGACAGGAAGCTCTATCCCGGCGACTACAGCCGGGCGGAGCCGGGGAGCGTCGATCGTCGCATCTGGAGCGAGACCGGCTGCACTTGCGTCCTCATCACGTCGCCTGAAGACGTCCTCCGCTGATCTCTCGTTCGCACGGCGATCGTAGCGGCCGCGCGCAGCTGCACGAGATCGCCGAACAGCGGCAGCGCCGGGCGCGCCCGGGCGTTCGTGAATGGTAGTCATGCGTCGCCCAACCAACCGGCGAAAAGATCTCCGCACGGGAACCGCGCGGTTGACAGCGGCGTGAGAAGCGCGGAGAGTCGAAGATAACGGGCCGTGTCGCCTCGCTCCTCGAGCGCATTTCCCAGAGGAGGTTCGTTGGCGTTCTTCTCATCCGGAAGCCGGTCCGTCCCTCGGCTGCCCTCGCGCAAGAGTCTCGTGATCGCCGTGGGGCAGCGCGTCTTCGTCAATTGCCCGACCAACCGCTCGGGGTCGGTGCTCCTCACGAACCAGAACGGCAAGGCCCTCACGGGCCTGCATCTGGCCGACGGTGTCGAAGTGGAAGTGGTGGCGTGGCGGCCGCGCGTCGCCGGCGACGCGCACTATCGCGTCCGAGCGCCCTCCAGCGGCGCCGACGGCTGGCTCCCGGCGGGCAACCTGCGACGAGTGCTCGTCCCGCTTCCGATCACCGAACCTCCCGCGCCGCAGGCGCCACCCGCCGCTGACCCCCACGGGCGACGTTTCGGGCAGCGCTCGTGACCCGGACGTCCGAAAGGAGAATCGTGCCATGACCAGGGCGGATGCCGACGAGCTGGTGGCGTTTCAGGACGTCACGGTACTCCGATCGACGCCCCCGGCGCTGCTCTGTCGGATCGGGAACCGGAGGGTCTGGCTGCCGCGTTTGCATGTCAGCGGCAAGCTCTGGTGCACCGGCGATCGAGGCAAGCTGTTCATCCGGCGCTGGGTCGCTCACGACCGGCGCCTGGTCGACCTGCACGGGACAGCGGTGGCATCGATGGCGCCATCCGCCTCGCGGTCGGGCCTGTCGGTTCAGCTACACATGGTGCAAAAAGGACCGCGACCGGCATCAGAACGACTAGAGGCGTTGCCTCCGGTGCGGCCTGAATTTCTGCGGTGAACCGCCATGCGGGGCGGTCTACGTCGGTTCCTCGCACGCGGGTGGAGCCGACTATGGCGATTGCCGGGTCCCGTCGCGTGGAAGAAGGCCCACGATGCGGGCGGCGGCCGTGACGCCGAGGCGCGCGCTCGCTTCTGGACCGAGTTGCGCGAAGGACAACGTGAGGCCGAAGCCCGCAAGTCCAAATCGCTGATTGGCAGCGTCATCAGAGAGAGGTGACGATGATCCACGTCCTGCTTCCGACGCAGACCCTTCGTCGTGCCGGCTCGCGCGAGTTCATGCCGTACAAGCGGCTGATGGCGGCCGTGCTGCAGACGGTCGTCGATGACTGTCGGGGCTCGGCCTACCGGCGCGCCAGAGCCACACGCTTCGAAACGCCCGTGGTCGCGCGCGGCACACAAAAAGCGGTGGCTTACATGGCGAGCACCGATCGCGCGTGGCCGTTCAGCTTCGAGAACCTCTGCGAGGCGCTCGGCTTGGATGCCGCTTGCCTGCGGCAGGAGCTGAAGAACGAGCCCCGGGCGCGATCGGACGACTCGGGAAGGATCAGCGTCTGACCACCAACTGCTCGCCGCAATCGACGCAGAAGATGGACTGCTGGCGACGAGCAGCGGCGTGCTTGCTTTCGGTGCACGCTCCTACGGTTATCCGCGCATTCACGATGCCGCCACACTGCGGGCAATGGCCGACGGGCGCATTGTGACGGCGATGATTCATGTTGTCGCACGGGTTGAGTGTCCTGACGATACTCATGCGATCTTCCAGCCCGGACCGACGCGCCTCATTGTGATTTGACGCGCGTGCGCGCCTTGGGCGTCAGGGAGAGCCGCGAGTGATCGGCGCTCAAGAACGTGGCGCGCGAGACCGGGACGACCGCGTGGCAGGACGGGCATTTGGGACTCATGTTACTGCCCGTCACACCCTCGAGGTAGGAGAGCGACGCATTGCAATGAGGACAGGGACCAAACCACGCTGATGGCATGAGACCTCCTTGATGGACAGAGACCCGTCCATCGACACGGTTGCGGTTCCGCCGCCGTCATCCGCTTCCTCGCTTCGCGCTCTTCGGTGCGGGCTTGGGGATGGCAGCCTTCGCGCGGCGGGAAAAGGGCGGTGACTTCCGGGTGACAGGCGGTGTGTTGTGCGGAGCAGCCACCGACATCCTCAGGTGCGCGGAGGGCGTCACCGTGCGGACGGCCGCCGACGCGGGAGGACGCAGGCGGGGCTTGAGGCTCGCGGTGCCGACCCAGCCCTCCACCCCACCCGCCGTGGAGCGCACGCGATAGCGGGTTCCCCTCGCACCGGGCTGCCAGGCGAGAATCTCGACCTCGGTTCCCGCGACGACGGTAGCCAGGGCGGTCGTGGCATCGCTGTCCGTCAGCGTCACATGCTTGGACCCGGGCGGACAGGTCACCACCACCCGCCAACCGGCTGCGTGGATCGGACCGTCCTTGGGAGGGCGAGCCGCCGCATGGGACAGCGAACGCCAACCGGGACCCCCTGGAACGGACATCGTTACCCCCTTCGGTCGCAGCCTGAATCAGGCGCCAACCGCGCGGAGGCCATGACCGCGAGGCGGTGAGGCCGTCTCTAGTAGCAGAACTTCACTCGGCTCATGACGGAGCCGAGGTCCTTGAGACGGCTTGAGAACGAGAGTTACGCCTAGCCATCGCCGCTGTCAAACCGCGACGCGTTAATGGTTTGCGCGCCACGAGGCGCGCAACCATTTCTCGTTGGCTCAGTAGCTGCGGCGCCCTGAGTATCCGCCGCGTCCTCCGCCGCCACCCCGGCGCTCCTGGTCACGCGCCTCGCTGACGTTGATCTGCCGGCCGCTGACGTCGCGGCCGTTCAGCTCCGTGATGGCCCTTCCCGCCTCGCTCGCCGAGCTCATCTCGACGAAGCCGAAGCCCCGCGAACGGCCAGTCTCGCGGTCGGTGACCACCGTGGCGGACTCGCACGTCCCCACCTCCGAGAACAGCGACTCGAGCTCCGCGCTGGTGGTCGAAAAGGATAGGTTCCCGACGAAGATCTTCTTGCCCATGGCAACTCTCCTGCCCCCTCCGGGGGGCGCCTGTAGTTTGGTCGCAGTTGCCTGAGCGAGAAGCCGAGATCGTCGCGGGAACGACGGGCGCACGTCACGCGCAAACAAGAGGACGTGATCCTTATGGCCTCATTCCCGTCGCCGCGCAATCCCCGATTCGCAAAGGGGCATCAGCTCGCCGGTGAACTCCCGATCGCGACGGCGCGCCCGATCCGGTCATCCGCCTGCCACGGCTCGTCTTCGAGATAGCCGCTGACGGTGACGGTCATGCGCGCTCGGGCCAGCTCGTCGAGCAACCGGTGGCTCAGCGGAGGATCTGCGCCGGCGACCGCGACGTCGTGCCGTTCCGCTGCCCGCTCCGCGGCGGACTGGGCGCGCGGCTCGGGGGACCGATCGCCACCGCGGACGCTCACCTGGACGCCGCGCGTACCGAGCCTGGCGAATTGCTGCTGCACCCGGTCGAGGCCGGCCATGGTGCTCGCCGCCACCGTCACCTCGAGCTGCGCGCCCTTCCCCGCCCGCAGCGCGTCCTCTGCGACCGTCTCGGCGGTGTACGGAGTGAGCCAGCCCGTTCGCTCGAGAGTGCCGGCCGACCCTCCCGCGGGCGGCGTGATGCGGACCCACATACGGAGCGGCCGCTCCGCTCCGGCCGCCTCCGCCTCGCAGCGTCTTTGGACGAGGACACCGGTGGTCTCGACGAGATCGCCGTACGTCCGCACCCGGTCGAGGATGCGCTCCGAAATGACGATCGCGAACTCCGCCTCGAGCGCCATCGCCAGCTCGACGAGGTCGAGCGAATCGGCGGCCAGGTCGTCACGCAGCGAGATCTCGGAACCCAGCTCCTCGCTGCCCACACCGAGACAGTCCGCGACGACGCGTCGGACGTCCGCTTCCACGAATTCCTCCATGCCGCACCTCCCCGCGACGACCGGTGGGATACGTCTCGCCCGTCCTACGCGAGCGCTGCCCATTCCGCCGATCCCAGCTGCGTCATCTCGAACCCTCGGCGGACCGGCGCTTGGAATCCGCCGCTTCGCTCGGTCGCCGCACCGCGGCGCCCGTCGCCCGCTGGGGTGCCGCCGTCGCGGGCGATACGGCAGACCGTACGCCACGCAAGTTCATGACCGGTATCCAGCCCTCCAGGCCGTTGTGCGCCGAGCGAACGCGGTATCGGGTGCCGCCGGACCCACGCGGCCGCCACGCGAGGATCTCGACCTCGGTGCCATCGACGACGGTCGCCACGACGTTCGCGTTGGCGTCGTCGGTCAGGGCGACACGACCGTCGAGGTTTGGCGTACAGACGACGTACGCCTGCCCGCCGACTGCGAAGACGGAATCGCGGACGCGGACGGGCGACGGACGGCGAATCGGTCCTGGGCCGAATCGCATGACACCTCCCTGGGTGCGGCCTGAGTTGACGCCGACCGCGCGGAGGCCTTTGAGCGCGAGCCGATCTCGAAGTGAGAGCCAGGGGGCGGAAAGGCGCCGAGGTCACTCGAGCGAGAGACATGACTCTAGTCGCAATCGGGTCGTCTGTCAAGTTTTCGAGCGTGCAGGTCATTTCTCCAGTTGGGCCTCGACCGCGTACGTCCATCACGGCCGGCGCTTCGTGAACGCGGCTGGCGCCGGCGAGACGAATCGCATCCGTGCGCCGGTGCCGGGATGGTCGAAGCCCAACACGTGCGCGAGGAGTGTGAGCCGGCCGAACGGATCCGTCCGGCTGCCGTAGACAACGCCGCTGTGACGTGTGGGCGCACGGAGCATGCGCCAGTGCGTGAACGAAACCGGAACGTTTTCTCGGCCTTCCAAGTAACTTCAGCCCAGGGTGGAAGTCAGATTGCGCTCGGTGCTGATGACAGGCCTTCCGTCTTGACGAGTGTGTAGCCGAGCGCCGCCGCGCGGCGCGTAAGCGTGGACACGACGCGCGTGCGGTAACGCTGCTCGTAGTAGTCCTGGCCTTGGTCGACGTATTCCGTGCCGAATCTGAGCATGCGGTAGATCAGGCGTGCGAGTTTGTGCGCGCTGGCGGTGATGGCTTTGGGGGTCCCGAGGCGAGCCTTGAGCCGGCGGAAGAAGGCCCCAAGCGCCGACTTGCTCTGGTAGAGGGATCGCGCCGCCAGGCGGAGCGCGGCCGCTGCGCGGTTGGCGGAGGGCGTGCTGCGGCCACTGAGCTGCTTGCCGCCAGAGACCTTGGTGCCCGGCGCGAGGCTCAGCTAGGAGGCGAAGTGCTTTTCGGTCGGCCAGCGGCTCATGTCGAGGCCGGTCTCTGCCAGCACTTTGAGGGCCGTGTGCGCGTCGATGCCATCAATCCGGGTGAGATCGACGCCGGTGAGGCGATAGAGATGGGTGCGCACATCGAAGGTCGGCGCCGTCCGGCTCGGCTTGGTCGTGCGCGGGCGGGCCGGCAGCGTCTCGCTCCCGGGCTTCGCGTCGAACCGGCCGAGGTACGCCTCGATCTCGCGATCACAGACCACCAGCTGCTGCTGGTAGAAGTCGAGGAGCTCCACCGCCTGCCGCAACGCGAAGAGGTGCTCCGGGCGCCAACTGCCCTCGAGGGAACGGGCGATGGTGGCCTCGTCGTGCTGGCAGCGGCGGTCCCGCAGCCCCGCGAGGGCGCGCGGGTCCCGCTGCCCGTCCAGGATGGCGCGGATGATCCGCATGCCGGTCACTCCGGTCACGTCGCTGACCACCCGCGTGAGCTTGACGTTCATCTGTTCGAGGGCCTTCTGGACGTGTTGGATGTGGTGGGACGCGTAGGTGACGAGCATCGCCCGCTGCCGGAGGTAGCTGCGCAGGACACAGATCTGGTCCTCCGGCCGGAACGCCGCGGCCAGCAG
>Ga0070699_100002428_pt1 | contig 16716 bp, 12 predicted proteins | sample KBSK1503metaG_FD_65473 | JGI IMG/M metagenome (GOLD analysis project Ga0070699, IMG submission 65473) | Corn, switchgrass and miscanthus rhizosphere microbial communities from Kellogg Biological Station, Michigan, USA - KBS K1-50-3 metaG | ecosystem: Host-associated > Plants > Roots >... | reverse complement strand
CGGCCAACCCCCCGAACAGGTCGCGCGTACCCAGGAACTCGCTCCGGTGGTGGTGGGGCACGTCGGTCGGATAGAAGGCCACGATGCCGCCGCCGCCCAGCAGCACCGCGTCCACCTTCAGCGAGGCCCAGTAATCGGCCCACGCCTCCACGTCGAGCGTGAGCGGGTCGCGCTCGTTGAAGTTGATCTGGCCGCAACGGCGCATGCGCGCATACCACGGCTCGCCCTCGGCGCCCAGCAACTGGCCCGCCGGCGCCAGCGCCGCACCGGCCGCGGAGAGGGCCAGGAACTCCCGCCGGCTCAGCTTTCCCATCACTTCAGCGTGAGGACGAAGATCCCGTGGCCCACGCCCGCCGCCTCGTTGTTCCGCGCGGACTGGAAGGCGATCCGCTTGCCGTCGCTGCTGACCACCGGGTTGGACGCCTTGTAGCCTTCGTGGTCGCCCCAGCGCGTCAGGCGGACGAAGTCGGTGCTGCCCGGCTCCAGCCTCAGCTTCCAGATGTCGATGTACCGCGAGTTCTGCCGGTCCGGGCCGCCCTGGTCGCGGCTCGACTCCACGAAGTCCCACTTCCCGTCAGGGGATACCCCTTCCGCCTCGTTGTACTCGTCCGGCAGCTTGCGGTAGGCGGTCACCTTCCCCGTTCCGAGGTCGACGCCCATCACGTCGGCGAAGCGCGAGCGGTAACAGGTGTAGATCAGCTCGCGGTCGTCGTCGCGGAAGTCCTGTGCCTCGAGCGTGCACTCGGGAGCCTTGGCGCGCAGTACCTCCTTCTTGTTGGCGAGCTCCGGGACGCCATCCTTATCGAGGATGTCGGCCGTGTAGAGCACGGACTCCCCTTCCGGCAGCAGGTCGGGATACTGGCCCCGCGTGTTGGACCAGGCGATCTTCATTCGCTTGCGCGAGATGGCGACACCTTCCGAGATCTTGTGGTTGAGAGGAGTGGGCGGCGCGCTCGCGTCGGCCTTCATCACCCACATCTCCTGGTCCCGGGAGCGGGTGGTCCGGATGTCGGTGAAGGTGCGCGCGCCGATGAGGAAGAAGTCGCCGTTCGGCAGGTACTGCACGCGCAGGAAACCCGGGTGGACGAAGTGCCCGGTGAGCAGACGGATCATCCGGGTGCCGAGGTCGATCTCGAAGGCGTCGCCGAAGCTCTTGCTCATTAAGGCGACGCGGCGGTCGTCGGGCGACCACGCGGCGCGCTCGCCGAAACCGGTGAGTCGCGTGATGTTCGGAGGCAGGTCCTCCTCCGGGTTGCCGGCGTCCTTCGGTTGCGCGGACCGCGGCGGCGCGAGCACGGCCGCCGCCAGCATGGCCAAGACCATCCTCAGGCAGCCGCCCGGCATGGACATGATGGCCTCCCTTGTTCCTGGAGTGTGGGGATCTGCCGCCAGCCTAAGCCGGGCCAGCTCCGCCCGTCAAGAAGGGACGTCAAGAAGCCGGCCAGCTTCACTCGTGCGCAGGCGATGAGCCCGCCAGTCGAACCGGGGGCACGAAGGCGCCGTTGCCGGCCGAATCCCAGGCCGCGAAGCGCACCCAGGTCTTGCCGGTCGCATCGAAGGGGATGACGAAACGGTGGCGGCCGAAGGGCGGCCGGTGGGCCGCGGAGACGATCTGGCGCCCGGTCGTGCGGCCGTCGCCCCACACCACCTCGACGAACTCCAGCGGGAACGTCCAACCGAGGTCGGCGACCACGCGACGGCGGGCGCCCGCGCCCTCGACCGCGAACTGGTGGAAGAGGATTTCGCCGGTGGTCACGAAGTACTGCCCCGCTCGCAACGCCCCGAGCAGCGGCGACCAGTCCTCGTCGTGGCGCGGCACGCGCGAGAGCTTCACGTAGTTGACGGGGAAGTTCGCGTAGAGGTCGTCGCCGGGCCCCTTCTGGTACGTGTCGACATCCGCCAGCAACGACTTCGGCCTCCCGCCGTCTGCGCTGGTCCAGTTGTTCATGTCGTCCATGAGATCGAGGCAGCGGTATTCGCACAGCCGCCGCTCCGAGAGGTCCATGCCCATCCCCGGCTTGAATGCAGCCCCCAGGAACCGGTCGCTGCGGAAGTAGTCCTTGTCGCGGACGGCGTCCGGGTATCCCGTCGAGCCCTTCGTGCGCGGGTGGGCCTGCCAGATGAGCCCGTCCTCCCGCTCGACCATCTGGTGGACGTCGGCCGCGCTGCCGGCGTGGTAGACCTTGCCGTAGCCGGCCACGTCTTCGACGAACGGCTGGCCCGGCGGCCGCACCATCGTCCAGAAAACGGGCCGCGGGGTGAGGATGGAGTAGTGACCGCCGAGGTAAGCGTTGGGCTCTTCGCTGGGAATGACCAGGAAGTCCTCGTCCGAGTGCCGGCGCGCCGCCTCGAAGTAGTCCTTCTGGTCCTGCAGGCGCAGCGGGCCCGGATCGCGCGGGTGCAGCTTGTCGGCGTGGAAATCCATAAGCGCGACGACGTTCACGCCCAGGGCCTTCATGGCCGGCAGCTCGGGCACCAGCGTGTCGAGGCTTCCCGCCTCGCGCAGGCGGTCGGTGAGGGCGATGTGGAAGTGGTTGACCATCGTCTTGTAACCGGGCACGGCCTGGAAGCGGTCGTCCCGGGTGAAGGCCAGCACCGCACTGCGCGCGGCCCGGCCCGAGCCGGGCGTGAGGTAGAGGTACATCGCCATGCGCTGCCACGTGCCGGGCGGCGCGTTGTAGAGCGCGAAGTTCTCCCGGTAGTGGTCGATCTCCTCGCCTTCGGCCTGCCGGATGCCGATCGAGAACGACCGCTCACCGTCCTTGCGGTACCAGACGTAGCCAAGGTTGGTCTCCACCTCGCGCGCGAAGAAGAACGTGTGGGGGGGAGGGAAGATGGCCACCGCGCCCGCGGTTCCTTCCGCGACCACCATCCGGTTTGCCGCCTTCAGTGGCACCGGGTCCTGGTTGGCCGCGCCGCCGAACCGGTATTCCTGGGGCTGATTCGCGGTGTCGCGCCAGCTCGCGCGCGCCAGCTCGGCGGTGGAGAAGCCCTTCAGACCGGCGCGGTAGATGTAGGCCACCGAGGGCTCGTCGGTCTTAGCAACGGCTTCCAGGCGAACGAGGCTGGTTCCCTCGTAGACGGTGAAGCGCAACCTTCCGGTGAAGATGCCCATCGAGAGGCCCGGGAAGGTGACTTCGAGCCGCCCGCCGTCCGTCTTCGCGTCACAGCCCGCGGCGCTGTAGGTGGCCGTCGCGCGCCGGATCTCCTCGGGCCGGCGGGGCAGCCCGGGATTGCGGGGCGGCCGTCCCTCCTCCACCCCGGGCACGAGCAGCGGCGCGTCCCAGAACGCGTACCACTTCTCCCGGTCCATGACCGCTCGCGTGATGGCCAGGCCGAGCTGGCGGAGCGGCTCGAGCTGCTGCTCGCTGACCCGCCGGACGCCGACCGTCACCGCAAACTCCGGCTGCAGGTTCCGGGCGAGGACGCTCCATCCTCCGCGGACGCCGCGCGCGGCCAGCTCGCGCACGATGGGCTGTCCGTCCTGGATGGCCAGCCGCATGCGGAGCGGCGTGGCTCCCTCGCCCTGCCAGCTCACGAGCAGCGCGTCGGGCTCGAGAGCCGCCTGCAGGCCCGCCCGTGGCGTGTATGCGCGGAGCTCGCACGTCAAGGGGCCGGCCCGGGCCAGGACCGGCCACGCCAGCAGGACGATCGTCAGGAGTCTCACTGAGCAGAGGCCAGGAAAGATGTCGGGCGCATCCTACACCGGTGCCTCCGAGCGAAGAACTGGCCGGCCGCGTGCGGGCAGGATCACTCGGCCAGCTGCGAAAGTGGGTGCGTCCGGCCGGCCTCTCGGCGGGAGACAGAAGCGTCGGACGTCCCGACCGAGCCAACCACCAAGAGGCGCTGTCCGCCGAGCTGGGCGAGGCTCATCAGCAAGGTCTGCCACGCCGACCCGCTCCTCTGCCGCCAGTGCGGGGGGAAGCTGAAGATCATCGCGTACGTCAGCGACGAGATCTCAGTGAAACGCATCCTCGCCGAGCTGGGCCTGAGCCCGCCTGAAGACGAGAAGCCGCCGCCGGTCCGAGAGGTGGTCTTCTTGCCGGTGGACGACGAGGGGCACGAGATCCAGGTCGGCTGAGGACAACACCTTCGACAGCCAGCTTCGATCAGCCAGCTTCGATCAGCCAGCTTCGATCAGCCAGCTTCGATCTTGATTCTCGCCCCGCAAGGGGCGTAGTGTCTCCGTCAACGTAGACAGGGCCGATGTCGAAGAGGTCGGATGACTCTTGTAGGGGTCCGGAGCCGCGCCACTCGCACCCTGGCATGCTGGGAAGGCGTCGACCTCGAGGTGTTCCGGGCCACCTACGGCATGGACGTGATGGCCGAGCACGCGCGCGGGCTGGCCAGGCCCTTCGCGGCGGGCCTGCTCGAGCGTCGCGGCCCCCACCTCCGGCTCACCGACGAGGGGGTGCTGCTCTCGAATGAAGTGCTCCAGGTGCTGGTCTGATGGACGGGCCGGGCCCGCCGCCCGCCGCGACGGCCGTGGCGTCGCGGGACCTGCTCGCCGGCCTCGTCGCGTGGGTGGCCGTGGTCACGGTCGGCACATGGACGGCGCGCACATCGGTGCCGCTCGCCAACGACGACGTCGCCTATGCCCTGGACGCGTGTGCGTTGGCCAGACTGGACGGCCTCGCGTGGGGACCCGGCTATGCCGCCGTCTACTGCGGCCTGCGCCACGTGTTCACGGATCCGCTGATCGCGTTCTGGGCGAAGCAAGCCGCCGTACCCCTTCTGGCGGGGTTGCTCGTCCACCGCCTCGGCCTTGCGTTCCGCCTCGGGCCCGCCCTCGCGCCGCTATCGGCGTTGTGGTGCGTCCTGGCCCTCCTCACCGTCAGCGGGACGGTGGAGTTTGCCTTCGTCCTCGGCTTGGCGGCTTGCCTCGCCGCCGCCTCGGGAGGGCGATGGCGCTGGGTGTGGTTCTTCGCGCTCATGGGGCTGGCCCTCCTCGTCCGCGTCGAATACGTCGTGGGCGTCGCCGGCGCGGTCGCGCTCCTGCTCGGCCGCCACGAGGAGGGCACGCGGCCGGGGGTTACCGCCGGGGCCTTCGTCCTGGCCGGTTTCCTCGTCCTGCTGGTGGCGGCGGATCAGGGCGCCGCCGGTCGGAGCTGGTTCGCCTTCGGCCAGCAGTTCGCGGTCAACTACGCCGAGGCACGTGGCCTCGACGTCGATCCGTTCGTCGAGTGGCAGCGCGTCGCCGGCCAGGCGTTTCCGAGCAGCCGATCGATCGCGGACGCACTGCGCGAGAACCCGCGGATGGCGGCCTGGCATCTCGGTTACAACGCGCTCGTCCGGATGCCGCGGGCGGTCGCGGGCGCGCTCGTACCGGTTCCGTCGTTCGTGCCCTGGCTCCGGGGTCGGGCCGTTCTCGCCGCGCTGGTGGTGGCGCTCGTCCTTCTCGCGGCGCTCGCGGGCGGCCGGCGTGACTGGCTCCGAGGATCGCAGATGCTGTCCCCCATCGCCTTCGCCGCGATCCCCGCGGTGAGCCTGATCTTCCGACCGCAGCCGCGCCACCTGTTGCCGCTGCTCCCCCTGTCGATCGTCATCGTCGGGACGCGGCTGCGAGGACGGACGGACGAGCGGCACCCGCGGCTCACCGCCGGCTTGAGGCTGGCCTTCGCGGGCGTGCTGCTGGCCGGGTTGGCCGGTGTCTGGGCCGCCTGGTTGCGGCCGGCGACGGGGGAGGCGTCGGTCGACGGCTGGATCCGCGAGCTGCGGCGGGAGTCGCAGGCGGGCCGCGTACGGCTCCTCGCCTCCTGGTACGGGGATCGCGCGTGCGGCCTCGTCGGCCCCGGCTGCCGCGCCATCCCGCTGGGCGATTTCATCGAGGGCGCGGAGGTCGACGCCGCGCTCATCGGCCCCGATTGGGCGGCGCGGCCCGACGTCCGGGGCGACGCGCGCGTCCGCGGATTCTGCTCCCAGCCCGAGCGCTTCGGATGCCGGGCCCGCGCCGTCACGCCCGACGGGTTCCGGCTCGTCCGCTGCCGGCCGCCGTTGCGGCTCCCGCCCCGGGCGTCCCCGCCTCCGGGGGACGGTCCTTCAGGCTGAGGCCGGACCTCGTCTCCCGGCGGCGATCTCCGCGCGGTGGGAGTCGTCGTGCTCCGCCATCATGGTGGGTATGTCGCAGAGTCGCCAAGCTGGGCCTGACCCCGCCTGAAGACGAGAAGCCGCCGCCGGTCTGGGAAGTGGTCTTCTTGCCGGTGGACGACGAGGGGCGCGAGATCCAGGTCGGCTGCGGACAACATCTTCGACAGCCAGCTTCGATCAGCCAGCTTCGATCAGCCAGCTTCGATCTTGATTCTCGCCCCGCAAGGCGCGTAGTGTCTCCGTCAACGTAGGCAGGGCGATGTCGAAGAGGTCGGATGACTCTTGTAGGGGTCCGGAGCCGCGCCACTCGCACCCTGGCATGCTGGGCGGCAGGGTTGACGGGGGTTGGAAGCGCCTCTCTCCTTCTTGGCGGCCCCTCCGTAGCCTTCGCCGCGGATGAAACTGCCTATGGGTTTACGGCCTCCGCCCATCGAGGTGGTCCATGAGAAAAAAGGCAGCTCTCATCGGCTTCCCGCTTCTGGCGATGGTCTGCGCGCTGGTCTTGTCCAGAAGCAGCGCTTGGGGCGCCTGCATCAATGGCCCATGCGTACCCGACATCGGGGGAGACGACCCTCCCCCGTGCAAGGGCAGCAGCTGCGATCCATCGCCGCCCACATCCACTTCCGCGCCGCCCCCGCCGCCCTTGAGCCTTGCCTGTGGCGTCACCGGAAGCGGCAGCGAATGCCGAGTCAGCAGTGCCACGATTCCCGCTTGTACCACGGCAGCCAACGTGGCCTTTGACCTCGTCGTCAACGAGCAGGCCGGCGCTCGCATCGATCCGACGCTAACCCAAACCAACAACCTCGGCATCGCCTACGTCGACCGGGGCGGCGGCATTCCATCGTTCATTTGGAAACCAGCCTTTTCCACAAAGAAGACCTACTGCGGCACGGTCTTCAAGCAGTACACGTACCCGGGCGGCATCTTCTGGGGAGCCGAAGTGGACGAGAACGTCCAGGTGTCGCCGTCAGCGGCGTTCGAGCCGATCCGGTCCGTCGCCGCCGCGCTTATGGACAACCCCTCGTCCGATGGATACCGGTGCGACAGCAGCCAGCCCAGCGAGGTCTGCCTCGAGGACGAGATTACCCAGCCGGTGATATCGAGCCCTTTCATGCCAGGCAACAGCATGACCCACTGTGCGTTCGGCCCCGTCGTCAACGACCACACCGCCCCCCGCCCCCATGGCGGGCGGCCGGAGATCCATCCCATGCAGGCGCAGTGGTGGGCCCCGAGTGCGGGCAGCCGCTGGCTGATCAAGGGCAGCCAGGACGGGTCCGAGCGCTTCACCGGCGACAACTGGGGCGCGCCGCGGCCCTGCTCCTTCTTCTTCACATGCGACCCGCCGCCCGACTCGTGGCGCAACTTCTCGGCCCGAGCGTTCCGGCACGGCGTCGAGATCGCCTTCGAGGTCGACATGTCGGGAGCGCAGGGAGCGCGGTTCGACATCAATACGCTGGAGGACGACAACACCGGCTTGACCCCGATCGACGCCCTTTGGGGCACGGGGCAGGACCGGGGATCTGACCATGACCTCATCGTGGACGGCCAGCTCCGGGTCCGGGCCAGCGAGGGGAGCCAAACCACGAGCCACGTGGACCTGCGCGACGTGTGCCGGAACGGCAGCATGCTGCGCGGCTACGTGCGTGTCGCCTTCATCACTGGCTCCTTCGCGCTCCTCGAAGACGGCTCCCGGAGCCAGTACGGCCGGAAGACCATCGAGGTCACCCGGGGAGTCCTGGGTGGCCCCCCGCCGCCCCGGTCCCGCCCGCCCCGACCTCCCCGCGAAACCGACCTCGGCTCGCGCAAACCCTACTGGAAGTCCCGGAGCATCTACGACGACGTCGGCGTGCGGCAGGACTATCGATCGTGGTTAGAGGGCTATCGTCTGGTGGCGATCGAGAGCGAGCGCGCCGGGCGCATCTCCTTCCGCAAGGCCGAGCCCACCCGCGCCTCGGAGTGGATCGACGCGGCCACCCTGCCCGAGTTCGATCTGCTCCAAGACCGGGGACGGCTGAAGTTCACGTTCTCCAACGGCCGGAGCCGGTACGCCATGAGCGCGGGCTCCAACCCGCCGCGGCCGAACCTGCATCTGGTCCGCGAGAAGCCCGAGCACGTGGTCGAGAAGGAGGCCGCGCGCACCATGGTGCGGCTGGCGGGAGGCGACGAGAACGCCTGGGAAGCCCTGCTCGGCCTCTACGACGTCGTTCGTTACGCCTCACTCGACCTGCACGTCAAACCCGGGTACCTCGACGCCGACACCGAGGAAGGCGCCAGCCTGAGCGGCAAGCTCAACGACGCCCTCGGTGCCGCTCCGCAAGACCGCGTCCGCGTGTTCGGCTCCGAGACTCCGTTCGCGGCGGCCTGGCTGGTCAGGGCCTTCGATGCTGAAACGCATGAGGCTCTGCGCGTCGTGGAAGGCCCTCCCGACGGGAGCCCGAGCGTGTTCATCGAGCCCGGCGGTTCGGATGAGGTAACGGAGCGCGCCACGTTGCGAGTGCATTTTCCCGACCGCAAGGGGCGCATCGTCGACGTGTCGGTCCAGGTGACCCTCAAGGACCCGGCGGGAAACACCGTGACGCGGGAGTTCGAGCTCATGAGCCATGTCGGCAAGATCCGCGCCGCGGCTGACTGGGAGGCGCTCAGCGGCCCGCTCGGGTCCCTGGCGGCGGCCGAGCTCGATCAGGTCCCCCACGACGCGGGGCTGCTCAACGGCACTGCGGAGCGAGCGACCTTGCCGGGGGAAACCCCGGCACGGTCACTTTACGCGGACGCGTTGTGGACGCTCGCCAGTCGCACCGGCCTGGCCCGCAGCCGCCTCGACGTGAACACGTTGAAGAAGCTGATCGGGCTAGCCAGGGATTACGGGCGGCGCCGTTGACTGGGCCGCCTTGCGGGAAGGATCAGGGCTTTCGTTGAACTCTGTTCGTTGAACTCTGTCGTTGAACTCTTGACACTTGCTGCAGGCGGGCGTAATGTCTCCGTCCAAGACAAGAAGCGGCTGTGGGAGGCCTAGGATCGGCGCTTGACGGCGGACGGCAAGCGACCCGTGGCGTTTGGGACGGCGAGCGTGCGGTTTTCCGCAGGGATTGTTCCGCCGGAAATTCTTGGTTCCGTCGCCTTCGCCCTGGATAGAAACGTCCTTCAGTTGCTCCTGGCAGGAGAAGCGGCTATGCGGAATCATGCAAATGCCTTGCGTCTCGGTGCCTTCCTTAGCTGGGCAGTGTTTGGGATTCAGAGCGCGGCACTTTCCGCCCAGCTCTGGGTATCCTGCAAGCCAGTGGAAGCTGCAGCGTATCCTGAGAGGATCCATATCAAGTGCGCATCTCCCGTCGACGACCGATTCTGGTACTTTGCTGCCCCGACCACAGACGCCCGGTTCGCGGCGCGAGCTCTCAGCGTCATCGAAGCCGCCCAGCTCGGTGACAAATTCGTGAATGTCCTCTTCGACCCGAACGACCAATCAGGTGGGGGGTTCGGCTGTGTCATCGGCGACTGCCGGCCATTCGCAGCCGTGGTGATGGTGGAATCGTCGATCCCGCCTCCAAGCACGTGTGCATTTGACACCAACCGCCCGAGTTGTCCCGGCTGGTGCGCTGTGCATGACGATAATAGTTGCCCGGGGTACTGCACACGGCATCCCACTGAGACGGGCTGTCCGCAGTACTGCTCAGCACATCGCAATGACCCGGACTGTCCAGGGTACTGCCACACGCACCCCCAAGATCTGGCGAACTGCGAGGGCGGGGTCGCGAAGGAGTGCAAGAAAAAACCTTACCTGCCGCAGTGCCAGCCTTGACCACACTCGAGCTCTTTGAGGGACGTCGCACCTCGCGACGGATCCAAGCTGGTTTGCGATATGCGGAGTCCTAGTCTCTCTTCGACCCGCCGGGTAGTCGGCTGGTTTGCGAGCGCCGTCGCAATCATGCATTGGGCAAGCATATTCGCAGCGGCCGGCGACGTGCTAACGAGCCGATACGACGACGCGCGAACCGGGGCCAACCTTCACGAGACCCTGCTCAGTCGTGACAATGTGAATCCTAGCAACTTCGGCAAGCTCTTCTCCTACGACTTGAGCGACGGCACCCGGCCCGGAGAAATCGTTGAGGTGTACGCTCAGCCACTCTATGTCTCCAACGTGGGGATACCGGGCAGGGGCGTAGTCAATCTCTTGCTCGTGGCCACCAACAATAACTTCGTCCTCGCTTTCGACGCGGACGGTCCCAAGGCGGGTAGCGACGGCGTGTTGTGGAGACGAAGCCTGGGCCCACCACCGTCGATGGACGACGTGTGGAAGAACTGCGGGTTAGCGAGCCCCTGCCTGGACGGCGGTACCAATATGCGTGGCAACGTTGGGATCATGGGCACTCCGGTGATCGATCGCGCTCGCGGCATCGTGTTCGTGGTACCGAGAGTTCTCCAGTCCCCGGGGAGGATCGCGTATCGCCTCCACGCTCTGGACCTGCGGACCGGCGCGGACCGGGCCGGAAGCCCGATCGAAATCCAGGCGCAATCGCTGGGGGTCAGATTCGAACCCGGCGTTCAGAATCAGCGGACAGGCCTAGCTCTGGCCAAGGGCCAAGTCATCGTTTCGTGGGGCTCTTATGCCGACCTGCTTCCGTACCATGGGTGGGTCATGTCCTATCGATACGACGATCGCGGCATGTTCACCCAGACTGGCGTCTTCGTGACGACGCCCGACGGCGACACCAGTCCCACTTGCGCTGTACCAAAGGGGCCTGCAGCAGATGCTGCCCTCGCCACGGCGGCCGCGGAGACTGCCGCAGCGGTCGCGAGTTTCTCAGTAGGGGACATCCCGGGCGGGACCGCTCATCTGGCGGCGGCGGAAGCGGCGACCTTGGCGGCCACGGCCGCGACACCTCAGACGGCAAACAGTTGCGCGCATGGAGGGATATGGATGGCAGGCCGCGCGCCCGCGGTCGACCCGAGCGGAGACGTGTTCCTGATGGTGGGCAACGGGAAGAACGATATGTCCGCAACGGCCACGCGCAACTTCGGCAACAGCTTGGTTAGACTCAATCCTCAATCGCTCGCAGTCACGGATTTCTTCACGCCAGCGAATCACCTGTTCATCAATGCAGCGGATCTTGACTTTGGGGGCTCGGGTCCGATGCTCGTCCCTCAGTCCAATCTCATCGTGGGTGGCGGGAAGGAAGGCGTGATGCATGTCTGGCGGCTCAACGCATTGGGAAAGTTCGCCGCCGGAGATCCAGCTGTTGTTCAGACATTCCCTGCAGGCCCAGTACGCCCTCACATGGACACTGGCAACGACATGCCGGGTGGAGCACTCGTGGGGGGGGTGATTATTAGCGCTCACTCAGGGCACATCATGGGAGGACCTGTTTATTGGCCTCGGCGGCAAGACTCCGGCGGATCGCGCCTGTTCAACTGGAGCGAAAACGCCGAGCTGCGAGGGTATGCTGTCGATCCTGAGGCTCAGCAACCAATCACCCTTCCGGCTGTAGCCATTGGGGGTGCGGAGCGCCCCCCAGCTGATTTGCAAGAGGGGCATCCCGGAGGGATTCTCACGTTATCGGCGAATGGAACCGACACGAGTTCAGGAATTGTTTGGGCGGCTACGTACGATGCCAGTGGAACTTATGCTCTTGGGCTGGGGCTTACGGGAGCGCTCAATCAGGTCAGGCCAGGCACTCTGCGAGCCTACTCCGCAGATAACCTCGCGCGCCTATGGACTAGCGACCAGACCGACACCGACAAATTGGGCAGCTTCGCTAAGTTCAATCCGCCCACGGTTGCGAACGGGCGGGTGTACATGGCGACGTTTTCGAATCGGCTAGTAGTATATGGCCTGCGGCATCATAACTACGTGCGGCCGGCGGCGTCAATCATCCCGCGCTTGCTGGATCTATTGCTGGATGATGAGAACTGATCCGCGAATGCGCGTGTGAAACCCGGCACCGGCGGCGCGATTCAGGCCTACGGTTCGCGGTATGCCGACTACGGCAAGAAGTACCACGAGCTGTGGGCGCAAGGCTGGCGCCGGCAAATCCTCTAGAGACCTTTTGACCGGCCCGCCCCGTGCGGTTCCGCTCATGAGTGCGCCCAACAGGTCCGTCAGCCGGGACGCACACCGTACCTGTCGATCCCGAAGCACCCACGCAACCCGTCGCGAAAGCGAGCTGAAGGCGTAATTATTTGCAGCAATCAGATGCGGTTTCGGTTGAAACGGACCCGATTCACGGAGGAGGTGAACCGTGCGGAGGAACGCCGATCGGATGTCTGGCCAACGGCAGCCGGCCGAGGTAGAGGCCATGAGTCGGGCGCTTCGAGCGGCGGCGACAGCGTCATTGGTGTTCGCCTGCCTGGCGGTGCAGCCAGTCGCCGCCCAACCGCAGCCGGGACATTCGGTGTGCTTCGTCGGCGTGCCGCTGATGATACTGGGATGCCGTGTGGCATCACCGCCCAAGAAAGCGAGTGATGTGTTCTTCACGGGCGCCACAACCGCTGAGCGTATCAGGTCCAATTCCAAGAATCCCGCCTACATCATCGCGAAGGACGTCTAGCTTGCAGGCTGGCTGATCTATATGGGGGAGGGTCAGGATAACCCTAGTTGGAATGCGCCGGAGGACATGCATTACGAGCTGATGCTAGACCCCGATTTCATCGCTGCACGCTACGGTACTCCGGGCTCAAGTCTGGCCAATGTGACGCTCCCGGGCCACCGCATGACTGTCGCGCTGATCCCGCGCGAAATCCCTTTCATAGGGCAAACCGAGGACCCGCCACTCGACCCAGCCAAGAGAATACCTCTGAGCGACATCGATCCCGACGGCTCTTCGCGTGGTATAGACGTCAACTCCTTCCTTCTTCCGGTTCTCCCCGTTTCTGAGGGGTTATTCCACGCGGAACTCGACGCGTGGTGGGTCAGAGACTTTGACGACGGCGTCACTGATGCGGGCAAGACTATCCGAGTATCTGGCCGGGGCAATGCCCCTGCGGCCTGGTTCCAAGACCCTGGTGACGCGAATCTGTTCTGGCCATTCAATCCTAGGAACCCGGATGCGCTTGGGGATCTCACAGTACAGCCGCCGCCAGCCTCGCCACCGTACGTCATCGTCAAAGGGACACTGTGGCAGGACGGTGGCCACGTCCCTGGTTGGCCCTGCGGCAACATTGGCGGTTTCTTCTGCACGTCCGCGGAACAGGCCGCGTGCTGGAACAAAGGAGAGATTCCGCCGGATCCGCCGGTGTGGCCTAAGGCGCGGCCCGTGTCCACGCACGGAGGCTGGATTGAGATCCATCCCGTGGACGGCATCACTCGGGCGCAGCCACCGCCCGATATTGCACCAAAGACCACACGGATGGTATCGATCTGTTCTCCGGTCGAGTTATTAGACGCCAGCAGGACTGTCGACGTCCCCATCAAGCCCATATTCCCCCGGCCATCAAATGCCGTCCTGAAGTTTCAGGAACTGATCGACGGCCGCTTCACCGATATGCGCACGGTCGATGAGCATTCGGTAACCGCGCGGGACGACACTCTCACGGTGCACGTCAAGATCCACAGCAGCGGGACCGCTAGTTTTCAGGCGAAAGAGGGCCGGTTCAAAGCATCCTACATTACGTGGTGGGAGCCGGCACTACAGTAAGACTGGATGGTCACGTGCCTCAGTCTTCAGCGAACGCCTCGTCTACAGCTCGGCCCAGGATGGACTCGCACGATGCGTAATGGATGGTTGGGCACGTGCGCGACCAGCTCACGCCGGCTAGACCGATCCGGGTGCGTAACACAGATGATCCCAAAGTGGTTCGACGCGAATTCAGCGGTCGGCGTGAGCGAATGAAAGTGGAGGTGAATCGTGCGGGTAGCACTGCAAATCGTCGCTTTGAGTACTCTTGTCGGCCTTGGTCTTGCAGGTAACGCGAGCGCGCAAGTGATCGTCACGAATTGCCAACCGGTCGAAGTGGCATCACTCGAGAACCGGATTCACGTTCGGTGCGCTACCGCGACAAGCGGGGGCATCGTCTATTTCGCTCTGGGTACGAAGCGAACACCGGACGAGTCCGCCTTCGCTCTGCGAAGCCTGAGCCTTGCCAGCACGGCCCTCGTGTCGGGACGTGGCCTCGCCATCCGGTTCGATGCAAGCAACACGACGGGCGCTGCGATTGGATGCCTGGCCAACGATTGTCGCCTCATCGAGACGATCTACCTGAGATAGAGCCCACGATGGGTCACGGGCGTCAAGCCTAGTCGGTCCGCGGCCATACGCCGGGCCCGCCGCCATCCCCGCTGACGACGGCGGCCGGGTTGGCGAGGAAGAGAGCGCAGGCCTCGGCAATGCGCTCGCCGGCGCGGCCGTCCCCGTAGAGGCCCGGGGAGGGATGCGCGTAGCGCGCCCAGTGGTGGAGGACCTGGCGGGTGGCCTCCAGGACGCCGTCGACCTCGAGGCCGGAGAGCACCCCGACGCCGGTCTCGATCGTCTCCGGGCGTTCGATGTGGCGGCGCACCACGACGCATGCGGTTCCGAGGATGGCCGCCTCCTCCTGCACGCCACCCGAGTCGGTGATGACCACGCGACATCGGGCCAGGCGTTCGAGGAACTCCTCGTGGCCCAGCGGACCGGTGCCGAGGAGGCCCGGCGGCACCTCGAGGTGATGGGCGTCCATCCGCGCGCGGGAGCGGGGGTGGATCGGCCATTCGAGCCTCTGATGGCGCGCCAGCACGGCCAGGGAGGACAGGATCCGCCGCAGCCGGCCGGGGTCGTCCACGGTCTCCTGCCGGCCCAGGGTGACGAGGATTCCGTCGCGCTCGGAGGGCGCGGTCACCGGCGGGGGATGGGCCAGGAGGGCGTCGAGCACGGTGTTGCCGGTCAGGAACAGGGCGCCGTTGCTGCACTCGCGCAGGAGATTGTCGCGGGCGATAGACGGGGGGGCGAATGCGCGGTCGGCCAAGCTGCGCGGTGTCGGTCTGAACCCGGTTGGTCTTGGCCTGGACCTCGACGGCTTCCTCGAGCGCGCCGACCTCCATCGCGAGGTTGATGCTGACCTTGGCCGCCGCGCTCAACCACACGCTCCGTTCGACCGCGTGTAGCGGCCCACGACCAAGCTCGGGAAGACGTAGTAGCCGCTGGCATTGGTGGTCGTGTGGTGACGCTCGCCGCTGCCCTCGTTGGTGGCCGTGACCGCGACGCCCTGGATCACGGCTTGCGAGCTGTCTCTCACGAAGCCCGAGATCTGACCGGAGTCGAACTGGAGGCGCGAAGCACACCAGTACCAAAGCGGCCGCACCCACTACGGATGTCACACGGCGGCGCCGAGGCCTCGTGCCGGCCTGCCGACCGCAACAAGACGTCTACCGCACCCGCCCGAGAAGGCAAACGTTGCAGGGGTTCTTTTTTCGACGTTAACGCCCGGTAAATTGCGCTGTCAAGGGCGTCGGCATGAAAGCCACGCCGAGGCGGAGTCTCGGACGCCGCTGCGCATCGCGGGTTAGAATCCGGCCATGACCCCGCGCCGCAAGAGCCCCACGGACCTGCGCAGCCACCGCTGGTTCGGCCGCGACGACCTGCGCTCGTTCACTCACCGCTCGCGCACCAAGCAGGCCGGCTTCACCACCGACGACTGGGCCGGCAAGCCCGTCATCGCCATCCTCAACACCTGGAGCGACGCCAACTCCTGCCACGCCCATTTCCGCCAGCGGGCCGAGGAGATCAAGCGCGGCGTGTGGCAGGCGGGCGGCTTCCCGCTCGAGATGCCGGTGCTGTCGGTCGGCGAGACGTACATGAAGCCGACCACGATGCTCTACCGCAACCTCCTGGCCATGGAGACCGAGGAGATCCTCCGCGCGAACCCCGTGGACGGCGCGGTGCTGATGGGCGGGTGCGACAAGACGGTGCCCGGCCTGGTCATGGGCGCCACCAGCATGAACCTGCCCGCGATCTTCCTGCCCGCGGGGCCGATGCTGCGCGGCAACTGGCGCGACCAGGTGCTGGGCAGCGGGAGCGACGTGTGGAAGTACTGGGCGGAGCGGCGCGCGGGCAACTTCGACGAGTGCTCGTGGCGCGAGCTGGAGGACGGCATCGCGCGCTCCTACGGCACCTGCATGACGATGGGGACCGCATCCACGATGGCGGCCGCGGTCGATGCGCTCGGCCTGTCGCTGCCGGGCGCGTCGTCGATCCTCGCCGCCGATTCGCGCCACTCCCACCTCGCCACCGCCACCGGCCGGCGGATCGTGGAGATGGTGTGGGAGGACCTTAAGCCGCGCGACGTGCTCACCGACGACGCGTTCGAGAACGCGGTGACGGTGGTCATGGCTCTCGGCGGCTCGACCAACGCGATCATCCACCTCATCGCCATGGCCGGCCGGGCCGGCGTGCGGCTCGACATCGACCGCTTCGACGCGCTGTCGCGCCGGACGCCGTTCCTCGCCAACGTGCGTCCGTCGGGCAAGTACCTGATGGAGGACTTCTTCTACGCGGGCGGGCTGCGGGCCCTGATGTCGCGGATCAACGACCTGCTCCACACCGAGGCGCCCACCGTGAGCGGCCGGCCTCTCGGCGCGGGCCTCGACGGCGCCAACGTGGTGAACGAGGAGGTGATCGTCCCGCGCGGGCGGCCCATCAACGCCGAGGGCGGCCTGGCCGTGCT
>Ga0070699_100002427_pt1 | contig 16717 bp, 12 predicted proteins | sample KBSK1503metaG_FD_65473 | JGI IMG/M metagenome (GOLD analysis project Ga0070699, IMG submission 65473) | Corn, switchgrass and miscanthus rhizosphere microbial communities from Kellogg Biological Station, Michigan, USA - KBS K1-50-3 metaG | ecosystem: Host-associated > Plants > Roots >... | reverse complement strand
ATCGAAAGCATTGAATTCCTGTTGCTCATCGCAGCGCTGGTAGCGATGATCGCACAGCGTATACGGATTCCCTATACGGTCATACTAGTGGTGGCTGGTATTGCTGTATCTTTCTTTCCATTTACGCCTGAAATTGAATTAAGCAAGGAGCTGATTTTTACAGTATTACTTCCGCCCTTAATTTTTGAAGCGACTTTGTTCATCCGCTGGCGTGATTTAATCCATAATCTTCCAGTAATTTTGGTATTCGCTACAATCGGCGTTCTACTTTCGGCAGTGCTGACCAGTGTCGGAATGGTCTACCTAGCTGGCTGGACGTGGCCAAGCGCAGCGTTATTCGGTATTCTGATTGTCGCGACTGACCCTGTTTCAGTTATCGCAGCTTTCAAAGAAGCAGGTGTACACGGGCGTTTGCGTCTTCTGGTGGAGGCTGAGAGCTTGTTTAACGATGCCACTGCTGCCGTGGGCTTTGCGGTTGTTTTGGCTCTTGTTTCAGGAGAAAGTGTTTCCATTCAATCCACATTACTCAATGGCGCCTGGGAGGTTTTTGGAGGTTTGTTGATCGGCGCGATCTGCGCAGGAGTTGCCATCCTGCTCACAAGTACAACAGACGATCATATGGTTGAAATCGCACTCAGCACCGTTGCAGCCTATGGGTCATTTTTAATTGCAGATGATCTGCATGCCTCAGGTGTGCTCTCAACCCTTACGGCTGGAATTCTAATTGGTAACTTCGGTCTGCCTACAGCCTATTCAGACAAAGGCCGGGCCTTCATTATGGACTTTTGGGAGTTCGCGGCCTTCATTGCCAACTCAAGTATTTTCTTCTTGATCGGCATACGTGAAGCGTACCAGAATTTTTTAAGTACCCTCTTGATGGTTTTTATCGCCATCCTTGTTGTCACTTTGGGACGGATTGCAGCGATATATCCATTAAGCATGATCTTCAAAAAATCAAAGCTAAAGATCACGCTGAATCACCAGCATATTCTATTTTGGGGTGGTCTGCGGGGAGCATTGGCACTGGCGTTGGCGCTGGGGTTGCCTGAAAACATTCCTCACCGCGATCTGATCATCACGGCCGCTTTTGGGGTGGTCGCCTTCTCCATTTTCGTTCAGGGATTAACCATGACGCCACTATTGAGATGGCTGAAAGAACTGCCTGCGCATTCCACCTCAGCTCATGAAAAAGTAACTGAGGAAACCCAGCCACCTTTACCTTCAAAAGGTGAATAGCACTCCTTTTCACCGCTTGCGTTCCAAATATTCAGGTACTTCGATCATGGGTGGGCGCTCAAATTCGGCAATTTCCTCAACATCCAAAAAATAATATCCCTTGGCATCGTGCCGAATCAATTTCATGGATTTGTTTACATCTTCCAATATCGCGCGTCCAAAGCGACTTTCCAGTTTGCGCATGACGGTTTGGATGATCGCAAAGGACATTTTGCTCAGCGCCTCCAAATGCTGGTTATGATGGATGCGCTCCAGCAGGTCAACCTGGGCAATGGCGCTCAAACCATAACGTTCATAGATATCAATCAACAGACCAGTCTCCACCCCATAGCCTGAAAAGAAAGGTGCGCGTTCCAGTGCTTCACGCCGGCCCCCATATTCACCTGAAAGTGGTTGTACCACTCCGGAAAGTTCGGGATAAAACAAATTCAATAAAGGACGTGCTGTTAATTCGGTAACCCGCCCACCTCCACCCGCCTGTATTTTCTGGCCCACTTTCAATGGCCGGCGATAATACCCTTTTACAAATTGCACCTGCGGGCTCTGCAACAGTGAGCCAACAATGCCATACACAAAGCGCGGATGAATATTCACAATATCGGTATCGATCCACACGATAAGGTCACCTTTGGTGACAAACAGGCTTTTCCATAACGCTTCCCCTTTACCGACACGGGTGCCCAAATGTTCGAGCAAATTTTGATGGATATAAACTGGGATACCTTCCTTTTGTGCAATCTCACGGGTGCGATCCGTCGAATTGGAATCGATCAACACAATTTCATCCAGCAATTGTTTTTTCTCCATCAACTCCTTTTTCATCATGCCAACCACCTTACCCACGGTTTCCTCTTCGTTTAACGCAGGTAAAGCCAGGCTGATGGTAACGCCTTGCTGTTTTTTCAATTCAATCAATTCGTCTAGATTCTTGAATTCATCAGCGTGAAATGTATTCTCGGCAAACCATTTGTCCACCAAAATCGAAATAGCCTGTACACCTGCAGTTTCGTCATACACCGCGGGTGGCGATGGACGTCCGCTTTTTACTGCGATCACCGCACCTGGCGCTTCATGCAAAACACGATCGGCAAAGGGTCCTAAAGAAATGGGACTTGTGGCAGGCTGGGAGGTTGTTCCCAAAATAATGACGTCCGCCTTTTTCGCATTTTCCAGGATCAATCCCGCCGGGTCATCTGTGACTGTAATCTGCTTTTGCACCTCGGGCATTTGCTTCAGCACCCGATCCAATCCTTTGAACGGCGCATCAACACCTGCCGCTGAGTGATTCGACGGGCGCAGATGCAGGGCCGTGACGCCTTTTGGATGCAGGCCCAAACCGACTCGTAATGCCAGCTCCGCGTGGGGACCACCTCGGACCGGGACCATGACCTGATGCGGTTTATTCGGCAGTTTCCCACGCACCAGAGCGATATTGCACGGCGGCCGCGCCAAAACCTCGTTGACAGTGACATGTAAAGCTTTCAAGTGAGCTTCATACTCAAGCCAAAGTAGATCTGGTTTTTCAGCCCGCAACAGTTTCGCAAGCTCCTTCCAGGGCTCATGCGAAACAATAATGTGTGATTTGCCTGTGATACGTTTTTCGCGCCCAAAAATTCGAAGCTTGCCTCTAAGAGAGCGCGCCGCGGCCGCGCCCACGCTTAATGATTGGTCAGCAGGTACGACCACCACGCCCACTAGAATAATGTCAGCATCCATGTGTCGGGCAGACTCGAGGGCTTGGAGGCCCGGACCTTCATGAATTATTGGAATTAATACCGTGTGAATAAGTACATAGCCGGAATGTCTTGGCATGCTATTTTCCTTTTCATCCATAATTTTATAGAATAACTTTAGATAGAAGTTTATTGAAGTAAGGGCTGGATATGCCGCCGATAAATTGTCTTCCAACGAAATGACAGACGGACGCGCATGGTCAGGCGTGCAGGCAGTGCGGATTGAAAATATTCCGCTAGAAGGTTTGCGATTTTTTCAGGGTTTTCATCAGGTGAGAAGAAAGTTGCATCAGTCAAACCCAACTCGCGCAGAGGCGGAATATCAGCACAAAAAGCTGGCAAATGACTGAACGCCGCTTCAATCAATGGAATACCGAATCCTTCTTCACGGCTGGGGAAAAAGATGGCATCGGCAATGCGATAAAAATCAGCGATGACTGCATCGGGCAGAAAGGCTTCGCTTAGCCCGGCCAGAAAATGAGCGGAAGCTTCGAGGTTCAATTGCTTGCGCAAATTGGTCAGCATCTCAAAATATTTGGCGTTATTACCATTGTGCGGTCCAAGCGGACCGGTTACCACCAAAGCGGCTTGTGGAAATTGGTCTTTCAATTTTGCCAGGACATGCAAAGCCAGCTCTATATTTTTACGCGGCGTTACACGGACGGGCAATAACAAAATTGGAGCTGCGTCCAGTAATTTCATTTCTTCCAGAAAAACCTGAGTTTGAGACTCAAGTTTATAGAAAAGAGAAGTATCCACCCCGTTGGGAATGACATGAATGGAAGCAGGCTCAAGTCCCATCAAGCTGGCTAACTCTGCACGGCGCAATTCTGAAACAACACATGGGTCACTTCACCCCAATCGGTGCACAATAAATCCCAGGGATAGCCATTATGTAATTCAGGCAGGTAGCGGGGCGTGGTCCAGGCGAGATCGTGGTGCCAGAGAATGAAGCGTGGCAAATTTTTAGAGATGTGGAGTTGATGCAATGCAGCTGTCAGCGCGAGATTCTTATTCAACGAGCATACATTGTGAGCAATGAGAATATCCACGTCCGTGAGAGCAGCTTGTAACTGTTCAATCAATTCGTCGCGCAAAGACTCGAAATCTTTTGTAACTTCGCCACGACTCAACTGTTCTTTTATGCGTAAGACCCGTTCATGACGAGAATCAGCCAGCGGGAGCTTCGTCAAAAGAATTTGGTCATTCAACGACTCACCACGAGCCGCGATCAAACGAACGGAATGTCCGTCTGACTGCATTAAACGCGCGTGATGAGCAATAACACTTTCCACGCCACCGACAATGGGCGGTACGGAATAGTGCAACAGCGCAACGTTCATATTTGATATCCAAGACAATCTGCAAGGACAGCTTCTAAACGCCTCTGAAGCACGGTGTAGGAGAAATAACGTTTGCCAAGCTGGTAATTTTCCTCTGCCCAGGCTTCTGCCTCTTCGGGGTGCTGCAACATGTGACGCACTTTTTGTAAGGTGGCATCGCTGATGAAACCATTGAACCAAACTGTGTGGAAGCCCTTGGGCTTGATATCCACTTCATAGATGGAGTAGTTATTCACCAGAATGAGGCGACGGTAATAGACAGCCTCCAGGAAGGCATTACCGAAGCCCTCGATGCTGGATGGATAGGTAACAAGGTCAGCATGTGGGTATATATCTCCCAGCGTATAAATTTTACGGCCATCGGAGGTGAGGCCACGATTATCCTGCACCAGGTCTGATTCAAAGCGGACGGTCACATCCAGCAGATGGGCATACTCGCGGACGCGCTGTTCATAGTCCGTGCCTTCATCACCAGAGGCATGCGAAATAACCAGTTTGGCAGGCAAACCCAAACGGCGGACAAGCTCGACGGCATGTTCGATCCCTTTGCGCTGAATGACGCGGGTTGGCTGCAGGAAAAAATATTCACGCGAGTCAATCCCAAAGTCTGAACGGACGGTTTGGGTATAGGCATCGGATTCAGGTGGTGGCGAGTCGAAATCCATCACATTGGGGATCACGCGTGAGGTTACGCCATAGCGCGAAGCGATTTGCTGGGCTTGTATCGAATTGATGACAACATGTCGAATGGAGGGCAGGGTGGGCGGGAAAGCAGCTGCCAGATAATCACCCACACAATTGACCTGAAAACGCTGGCGCTCCCAATGAAAATCATGATGGTGCGCAATGGTTGGGTAGCCCGTTTCAGCAATGAATTCAGTGAGAGCGAGTCCTAGAGGAATATTAAGCGGAATGGTCACCGCATTTTCAATGACCAGAATTTCAAGCTGAAAACGATGCGCAAATTCATACAATTGTTCCTTCAAGTGTTCTTTTAGTTCATTGATGCGACGTGTCATTTGCGGCGGACGGATGTAAATGGAGAAAAAATCCTTGTGCAAGGCAGCGATTTCAGGATGTGATTCGCGCGCCTCTTTCGTGACCAGCCAATTACCTGAATAAGCCATTTGGTTAAGCAGGTCAATTTCGATGTGACGATAGTATGCTTCAGGCACGACCAGAGATATATCGGCTGGGCGATCACATTCGCCAGCAAAGTAAAAGCTTTTATGTCCCAATCGTTCAAAGGCAGTTACCCATTTTTGGGTTTCGAGAGAAACACCATCTGTGCCAGCGAAACGGGTGGAGATAAAACCGATGTTGTGAGATGAAGGTGTCATGATGAAGTACCTCTGATGATTGTCCGTTGCTGGTCGAGTAGGCGGCGTTCGTCCGCTGTATCGAGACCAACATGTTTCAAGAATATTCTTATTACAAAAGTATTTCGCTTACTTGATGGTCTCGATACGGATCTCGCTAGCGCTCGAACCCTACTCGACCACCGGCTTAGACTTTTATCCACATAACCTGATACGGCTCAAGTGTGACATTTGAAATCTGAAATTCTTGCTCTGTGAAAAGATCTCTTGCCGATTGATGTTTTATAGAAAATGAAATCGGATATTGACTGACATTGTGCAAACACAAGGCATGCGACAGACCATCTGGTGAAATACGTTCGACTGCGAATACTGCGGGATGCAGGTCTAATATTTGCTGGGTACCGTGCGGATGAAAGACGGAAAGACTACCCCGGGCCTTCAATAGTTGGGAATAACGTTTGAAAACCCTGGAGCGGAGTGAGTTTTCATCTGCCAGTTCGTTTTGTAATTCTTCGCGATGCAACTTTTCGCGGTTGATCGTGCGGTTGCGCCCGGTTTGCTTGACACCTGCGAGCCAGCCACGTGAACCGAAAAGACTGTGGAAGTAAATTCCCGGCACGCCAATGAGCGAAAGCATGATGGCTTGCGCTACAGTAAACCGTTTAACTTGCAAATCCAATGGCTCATTTCCATTTGGATTGGAAAGCGCATCGAAGTAGTTGATGTTCATTTCATACGGACTTTGAGTCCCGTCTGTATTTTGTTTGTAGGAGATCAAGCCGTCATGTTCGAGGGTTTTATTGACGAGAGCATCGATTTCAGCGTTGGATAAGATGCCTCGGGCAGGGTTCAGCCCGATCCCGTCGTGTGAGGCGAGGAAGTTGAAGAAGGTCGTTTTGTCCGAAGGTAATGTTAGAGTCTTCGCCCATTCCGAGAGAATCCGCGCATCGCCGGTATGGAGGGTGTGAAGAGTTAAAGGAGGCAAGGCAAAGTTATAGACGAGTTGCGCCTCGTTGGCTCCATCACCGAAATAGGAAATGTTATCCACATGCGGGACATTGGTCTCCGTAATCAATTGGACCTGCGGAGCTACTTCATCCAACACGGCCCGTATCAATTGAATCACAGAATGTGTTTGGGATAGGTGAATGCTGGATGTTCCAATTTCCTTCCACAAATAGGCAATCGCATCGAGGCGAATAAAAGTTGCACCTTGCTCAACATACATAAGCAGTATGTTGAGGATTTCCAGCAGAACTTCAGGACTCTTGTAATTGAGGTCGATTTGGTCTTCGCTGAATGTCGTCCAAAGATGTTTATCGCCTGAAGGAGTGTTGAAGATGGTTAAGAGTGGTAGCGCACGCGGACGAACCACCAGTGAAAGATCGGGCGAACCATCCACAGTAACGAAGTAATCGCCATAGCGTGGGTCACCGCGTAAAAATCCCTGAAACCATTCGCTTTGTGAAGAGATGTGATTGATCACGCCGTCAAACATCAAGCGAAAATCATTCTGCATGGAGGAGATATCTTCCCAATCTCCCAGAGCAGGGTCAACTTTGCCATAGTCAACCACCGAGAAACCATCGTCGGAGGTCCATGGGTAAAAGGGCAGGATGTGAATCCCATTGACGACACCTTTTAAATAAGTTTTACAAAACGTGCTCAGGGTTTGCAATGGTTTTTGGTCTGGAGATTGGACCTGGTCACCATACGTAATGAGGATGGAATCGCGTTCAGTTAATTCAGCGTTCTGGGCAGGGATACGGCTTCGATAGGTGTCCAGCAATTTCTGCACACGTGGATAGCATTGTGCAGCTTTATCTGCCCCATAGAGAAAGGTAAGATGAGATAGTAGATCTGTCATGGTAATTTCGATTTATTCCTAACTTCAATGCAGGCCATTAACTTTCGCAATACGACAGTTCTTCACATTGTGTTTTCCCCTGGTGATGAATAAGATACTATTATAATTTTGTATCACAAATTTTTTGGATTAAGATTAATAGATTGTTATAGACAAACTTTCAACTGAAGGAAGCAATATCTTTGATGAGGAAATACAACAAGGTTTTGGCTTATCTTTCTCTTGATTCTGCCAAATGATGGAAAAAATGGACAAGCGCCTGCATGCCTTTCTTCCAGGTAGGCAGGTGTAATTTCTCATTCGGGCCGTGGAAATTATCGTCAAACAGGGAGAAGCCTGTTAGGACCGAATCAATGCCCAAGGTTTGTTTGAACATCAAGACCGCGCCAATCCCTCCGCCGGATCTTTGGAAAATAGGTGGCTTCCCAAAAACAGTTTCCAATGCTTTTTTCATGGCAAGGACTTCACGAGATTTGCGATTCGTGATGACAGCAGGATTGCCAATCACAAACTGAAGATCCCATTTCACTGTACGAGGGACATGCGCTTCAAGATGTCTCCTGAATTGTTGATGTACCTCATTTGGGTCCTGGTCAGGAACAAGACGGAATGAAAATCGGGCAGTTGCCTTTGCGGGAATGGCAGATTTCGGCTGTCCCGCTTCAAAGAGGACAACTTCCATTGTGGGACGGGCGCCGATCCGTTCGACAGGTGTGTATTCCGGCTCACCCCACAGCGCGGGCGCACCCGAATGTCTAAGCAGGAACTCTTCGTTGAACGGAAGCCGCGCAAGTTCAGCGCGTTCTTCGTCATCAAGTTTTTGAACCTTATCATAAAAGCCTGGCAAAGTGACATGTCCGTGTTCATCGTGCAAATCTGCAATTAATTTACTCAATACATGGATTGGATTTTGAATCACGCCACCATATTCGCCAGAATGAATATCCTGACTCGGTCCAAAGATTTGCAAAATAAAGCCAGCGCCGCCGCGCAGGGAGTAACAAATAGAGGGAGTATCCGCATCGGGCATACCGCCTGCATCGGTATTCAGGGAAAAGTCACAAGCCAGTTTTTCGCGATGCTGAACCAGAAATTCATTCAAATGTTTTGAGCCAATTTCCTCTTCGCCTTCTATCAGGAACTTGATGTTGATCGGCAGGTTCTCAGTTTTGATGATGGCTTCGACCGCATTGACAGATGCCAGCGTTTGTCCTTTCATATCCGAGGCCCCGCGTGCATAGAGATTTTCACTGCGGATATCCGGTTCAAACGGTTGACTCTTCCAATCTGCCAATGGTTCAGCGGATTGGACATCATAATGTCCATAGATCAATACAGTGGGAGCTGATTCGTCGCCGCGCGCAGCGAGCCATTCGCCATAGACGACGGAATGTCCGGCGGTGGGAAGAATTTCCACGTTGTTAACGCCCATCGAGCGGAGTTTGTCCGCGAGCCAAACGGCGGCTTTGTCCATATCCGTTTTGTGGGCCGGGTCATGTGAAATGGATGGGATTCTTATAAGTTCGATCAATTCGGTCTGGAATCGTGCATGATTTTCTTCAAGATACTTCAATGCAGGTGACTGAGACATGATATTCTCCTGAGGAATGCTCGAATCAAGTATAACTGCAAACTAATCAATTGAAATTACGTAGATAAAGTATGGAGTAATAAAAACTCTAACATGATTCCCTTTATTCCTCTTCAATTTGATTCTTTCAAGACCAATCTAACAATGGAGCAGGCAATCTCGATTCTTGGACGTTCCCTACCTATAAAAAGTGATAGGCGGGACTTTGGTGAGGTGAGTAGCTTTACATACCAGCCTCACCGGGCTATTAAACATCAAAGTATGGGCGCTGTTACAGTTCATGTAAAATACTTTTCTGATTCCACCGGTGTGCGTATCAAGATGACTGTTTTTCCAACAGTCATTACAATGCTGTTTTTGACTTTCTATATTGGCTTCATTCTTTTGTTTGCTTATCTATCACCTGACTTTTCTACCAAAGCCTTATTTATTTTGGTTTGGCTCTTTTTTTATTTGTTCAATTGCTGGGAAACAGTAGAAACCAAGAGAGTAATACGAAGTATGTTTTATGACTCAATCATAAAATAAGGGATTGATAAGATATCTTGTCACTCTTATCTTTCCTCGATCTGCCCTTTTCGCCCCTGAAAAAGACCAATCGCCAACAGAATGGTTCCTATAAATATGGCAGGCACGGGGCATATCACCATAAAGGCAATAAAACCTTCCATGTCACCAGGAAAACTATATTGGACCAGTATCGCGCCGATGGCAGCAACGCACCCCAGTAAAAATCCCAGCCCGCCGCCAATCAGCAGTGCTGGAACGAGCCAGGGTTTTGAATTCGGCGTTGTCTGGGCCTTTACTTCCGTAGCCCGAACCGGCGCAACATTCAAGGCATTTCCCATCCCATCAGCTATGCCGTCTGTGGCATTGGAAGAAAGAAATTCAGGCTGGTACTGATACGTCCGCTTGCAGACCTGGCATTCCACGTATTCACTGAGTTTGCCCAACGGAAAAAGCGGAATAAAGAACAACGTAAAGTAACGCACGACCTTTTTGTGCTTATACGGTCTGCGCACACCGCAGGTTGAGCATTGAAAACTGCCCGACGACTGTTCAACTTCGCGATTTTTGTACCCGTAAATGATCATATCAATTCACCATTTCCGTTTCTGCCTGCTGCCAAAACCGACTTAGGCACAAATCATAATGGAAAGACTAACTCTTGAGTAGACCATGTCATATGGCTGTTTCATTGAAAGAATCAAAACATGATTAACCCCAAACTTAAGGATTCAGCCACGGACACTTATACCCCATTCGGGCCGGGAGCCCGCGGGGCGAGACGGCCTGGAGCAAGTGCGGGTATTACGCTGAGCGTCACAGATGCTTCGACACGGTGAGCGAAAGACGAACCGTCAGCACAAGTTTTTGATTCAATAGCCCGGAAATGAGCCAAACGAAAAGCCGACCCTTTAAACTGGGTCGGCTTTTCGTGCGAATCAGTGACATTATGCCCAAAGGCTAAATCATGTTCGATCAAAAAATACTCTATCTCAATAGAGAATCTATTGTGCCTTCAAAAACACCAGTGGGATTTCACGAGTGGTATGTTTTTCGTACTCACCAAAATTGGGCGCAATGGAAGCGACCCAGGCATATAACGGTTTGCGCGGCTCGCCCAAAATGATCTCTGGCTTCACTTTCATTTGCTTATCATTCACCTCGATCGTTATATCATTGGGATTGCCCTGAATGTTGTAATACCAGGCGGGATTTTTTGGCAGCCCTCTATTTGAAGCCACGATGAGGTATCCGCCATCACGCTCAAAATATCCGACGGGGTTCGTGTGCATATTGCCAGACTTGCGTCCCTTGGTGGTGAGGAGCAGGACTTTAAACGCACCCAAACTGCCACCAAACTTTCCCTTCGTCCGGCGATACATCCATACATAGAAACTCATCAATAATTTACCAATATTCATTTTTCTTGTCTCAAAGCACAGACGCAAAGCCATGTCCGACTTTGCGTCTGTGGATCTTATTTCATTTGCTAGGCGATTGCCGCTTCGATCTCTTCCTGCTTCTTGAACTGGCTCATATACAAGTCGTAATAGAAGCCTTCTTTTGCGAGCAGTTCGTCGTGCCTGCCACGCTCGATGATCTCGCCAGCTTTCAGCACGAGGATCATGTCCGCATTGCGGATGGTGGATAAGCGGTGGGCGATGACAAAGGAGGTGCGCCCTTTCAACAACTGATCAAACGCCTTTTGGATGAGACGCTCGGTTCGGGTGTCTACACTCGAGGTTGCTTCGTCCAAAATTAATATCTTCGGGTCTGACAGCGCCGCACGCGCGATCGAAAGCAATTGCCGTTGTCCCTGAGAAAGACCCGAGCCCCGTTCACCCAGGACTGTTTGGTATTTTTCGGGGAGTCGCTCGATGAACGAATCCGCGTTGGCAAGTTTAATCGCCGCCATCACTTCTTCGTCGGTCGCGTCCGGTCGCCCAAAGCGGACGTTTTCCATCACGCTCTGGCTGAATAAGAAAGTATCTTGAAGCACAATGCCAATCTGCTCACGCAGACTCTGCATCGTCACATCACGGACATCGATGCCATCGATCTTCACCGAGCCGCTTGTCACATCATAGAAACGCGGCAGGAGGTTAATAATGGTCGTCTTGCCTGCTCCAGTAGGACCCACGATGGCAATGGTTTGCCCGGGTTGCGCAGTAAATGAGACATCCTTTAATACGGGCACGCCATCTTCATAGGAATGGGTCGCCTTGTTGAATTCAACCAGTCCTTTGACCGGCGGCATAACGATGGCATTGGACTTATCCATCACAGCGATATCTTCATCGAGAATACCGAAGATGCGTTCTGCGCCTGCAATCGCGTTCTGAATATTCGTCCACAAGACCGCGATCTGTTGGATTGGCTGGTTGAAACGTTGAACATACGCCATGAAGGTAATGACCAAACCAAAGGTGATGATCTCGCCGAAGAGGTTCTGTCCCTTGAGCAGTGCCCAGCCGCCCGTGCCCACGACGATGGCAAGCGCAACATAAGACAAGGCTTCGAGCGCCGGCGCAAGTGCGGATGTGTATGATACGGCGCGCACATTGGCGTCGCGGTTCGCGGCGTTCACTTCCTTGAACTGTTCGATGTTTTCATCGGCTCGGTTGAAGGCTTGTACTTCGCGAACTGCGGCGATGGATTCCTGCAATTCTGCATTGACGTTACCAATTTCCTTGCGGCTGGTACGGAAGGCCTTACGCGCCTGTGCTGAGAAATACAAGGTGACAATGAACATCACCGGCGCGATCGAAAGCGAGAGTAAGGCAAACGGTAGGCTGGCTCTGATCATGTTGTAAGCAACCCAGACCAGTAAAAGAACTCCGCTTAATACGTTGATCAAGGCGAATGAGACAGCCTGTTCAATTGCGGAGGTATCGTTCGTGATACGGCTCATTAAATCACCCGCTTCATGCTCGGAGTAATAACTGAGCGAGAGTTCGTGCAAATGATGGAACACATCCAGGCGCAGTTCGCGCAGCACATGTTGACCCGTCCAAGACATGAAGAAGAAGGTCATGCCGGTAACGATAGCGCCAAGTACGAACAGGCCAACGACGATCGTAATGAGTCGAAATAGACCTTCGATGCGCTGGTCATTTGTCATGATAGCCATGTTGGTGGGCGCGGGATATTCATTCCACGTGTAGGCTTTGTGAATCAGTTGGCGAGTCCATGTCAACGAGGTGGGGTCAGTCGTCCCAAGCCAGCAGGCTGAAGCAGAATTCTCGGACTGTGCTTGAGCTTGAGGTCCGAATGAAGCGAATTGATTCCCGAGGGGGACGAGGAAACAGTCGGTTGCCTGGCCGGTTAATTCCGGTGTGGTCACTTGGGTCCAAGTTGACACGGTAATGAGCGTCAGTACAATCAGGATCATGTACCAGAACCTGCCAAAATAACCACCCAGCCGCGCCAAAGTGTTACTAAGGTTTTTGGGTTTGATGGTTTCCTGTTTAAAGAGGTCAGGGCGATTCATCATCATAGGGCACCTTCCTTTTCGTTCACTAATATCTGCGAGTTGTAAATCTCTGCATAGATCGGGCTGTCTTCCATAAGATCGGTATGTTTGCCTTCGGCGACAATTTCGCCTCGTTCCAAAACAAGTATTTTGTCCGCATTCATTACGGTGCTGATGCGTTGTGCAATGACGAAGGATGTACGACCTTTCATCAATACTTCAAGTGCATTTTGCAATTGTGCCTCGGTGTTGAGATCTACACTGGAGGTGGAGTCGTCCAGGATGAGAATGCGCGGGTTGAGCAACAGGGCGCGGGCAATGGCGACGCGTTGCTTTTGTCCGCCAGAGAGGGTCGTGCCACGTTCACCGACGTGCGTGTTATAGCCATCCGGGAAGGACATGATGAAATCATGCGCCTGCGCGGCTTTCGCGGCGGCTTCGATTTCTGCCTGAGAGGCATCGGGTTTGCCGAAGGCGATATTGTCACGGATGCTTCCGCTGAACAACGTGGTCTCCTGCAAAACGATTCCGATTTTCGAGCGTAATGATTCGAGCTTCACATCGCGCAAATCATGATTGTCAATGGTGATCTTGCCTTCGCTGGGATCATAGAAGCGCGGCAGTAAGTTAATAATCGTCGTCTTGCCTGAACCTGTGGCACCCAGCAAGGCAATTGTCTCGCCAGGGTTCGCGGTGAAGCTCACATTCTTCAAGACCGGGTCACCGCCGCCAAAATATCGGAAGGTGACATTTTCAAATTTCACAGTACCGGTCACATCGGGCAACGTAATCGCATTGGGGCGATCCACAATATCGTTCTTCGCATCGAGAATTTCAAAGATGCGGTCAGCCGATGCGGAGGCCTGTCCGAGCTGTGTGATGATGAAACCGAATTGCGCAATCGGCAAGAACAGGTAGATCAAATAGAGAGAAAACTCCTGCCATTCACCAAGCGTGAGCAAACCAGTGATGATCTGTTTGCCACCAACATACAAAATGGCAGCCTGTCCGAGGTTGGCGATCAGAAACACCAGCGGGAACAGGAATGTAAATAGGCGCGCAACCGTGATCGCCTGGTTCATTGTGCTATCGGCGGCGTTGCGGAACTTCGTCTGTTGTTCCTGCTCACGCGTAAAGGCCTTGATCACTTTCACGCCTGCGAGATTTTCCTGTAGAATCGTATTGAGCGCGGAAAGTTTTTCCTGGACCTTCTTAAACAGCGGCTGACTGATGGCGCCAAAGAACATGAACAACACCAGTGCCACTGGCAGGATCGGCATCGCCGTCCATGCGAGCGTGGTGTTGGTGCTGAACAAAATGATGACTGTGCCTGTGAGCAGAATTATCGCGCCAACGAGTTGCAACAAGCCTTGCCCGATGAATAAACGCACCTTCTCCACATCATCGGTCGCCCGGATCATCAATTGCCCAGTCTGATTTTTATCGTGATAAGAAAACGACAGTGACTGGATCTTTGCATACAATTCATTGCGGATGTCATAGGCAACGGCCTGTGAATTTTTCTCCGCCCAGAACGCCTGCAAAAACGCGAATAGGCCTCGTAACGCCGCGAAGATGACGATGAAGATCAGCGCATTGATGAGAAGCTGTGGAGCATTGTTGATGTCCGCTTCCACCTGGACTTTGAGCTGGTCCAGCGTTAAGTCAGATGACTTGCCCGTAAGCTCAAGAATCTTCGGCAATGCCTGGCTAACGAACGCCGCCGGGATTTTATCCAGCGCGCCTAGAACCTGGTTTGCCATGTAACCGCTTGTCACCGCGTCAATGACATTGCGCACCAAATGGGGCACAGCCAGTTGCGAAAGCGTCGCAATGATCAAAAAAATATAGGGTAAAAGAGCCTGACGTCCATAATTGGTCAGGTAACGGACAGCGCGTCCAATCCCTTTGAAGGAGGGACGTTGTCCGCCGCGCCCACGTGCATTCGCACGGGCATTGGGTCGGGATGTAGTTGCTTGCATAAAGTTCCTTTCAAAAACAAATGATGAATAGATACAGAGTGTATGGGTTGCTTATGAATTGAGTGTGAACAGTTTTGGGATTCTTAAGCGGCTGCCTGAACAGGTTCAGCTTCAAGTTTCCTGGCAGCTTCGGTCATGATGTTGAGCGCATCGCTAATCTGAGCGCGTTCATCGTCAGTTAATTTCTCTGCCAGTTCCTCCACCCAGAGATAACGTTCCTGTATACCGCGTTGAATTAAATCCCTGCCGTTATCGGTCAGACTCAATAGCTTGGCGCGACGATCATTGGGATCTTCCACACGTTGGATAAAACCGTTTTGTACCAGTTTATCCACGAGCTGGCTGGCAGCAGCAGGGGTGATATCAAACCGTTCGCTGACCGCAGACATTCCGCAGTCACCCTTATGGTGCATCTGCATCAGCAATCCGAATTGCGGCATGGAAAGTCCCGTGGACTTGGCAAAGCGCCCCCAACCGCGCATGGAGCGGTTCATAAAAACATCCATCCAGGAACGGATGGCTTGGGTAAATTGAACAGATTTAGACATAGTTAAGCCTTCTTTTTAGTTAAGCGGGCTTAACTTTATACGGGAGTTAAGTTTTAGTCAAGAGGTGGAAAATAAGAGATTTGTAAGAAAATTTATCCGCTTGAATTTTCAAGCGCGTACGCGACTGCCTGCTGCATGGTCATGGCGCGACCTTGTGACGCAAGCGCTTCGAACTTTATATCCCCAAGTTCCGCGCGCAAGAGGGCTGTGAGGCGCTGCAACTCGATTCGATCAATATTCTCCAAAGGAATTTCCCTTGCTTCTGCCTCTGCCTCTCCAGCGCCCAGGAGTTGCGCAGCGCGCTCGAAACGCTTCCCGGCGCTGGCGATGCCCGCAAAGCCGATGAAACATTCAGCAAGTTGCTTTCTCGGCAAACCAATCTTTTGGTCATGAAGCAGGCATTCCGTGTACCATGCTTTGGAGCGCGCATAGTCCCCTTCACGCATCGCAATTACGCCCAACGCCCATAAGGGTATATCTATAAAGACATTAAGGCGTGCCTGTCGGTAAAAATGTAGATTCTCCTCTAGTTGTGTGCGGGCTTCAGCGTAATTACCCTCCTCCAATGCGAGAGCCGCCAAATACTGATTCGAGATAGTATACGCACCAATAATATCTCCGCATTCCTGAAAGAGCCTCAAGCTCTGTTTCAATGCCTGATGTGCACCTGTGAAATCGCCGCTACGTGCTAAGCCGAGACCCATTTCACTAATCCAAAGAGCCGTCTCCCACTGATCGCCTGTTTCTCGCAACAATTTCAAAACCTCATCATAGCTCTCGCGTATCTGAATCGGTTCTTTCGTGATAGTCCCGTGCATAGAAAAAATGTACAGTCTGACCTGTGCCAGGTCTACTTTGCCTTCTGGTCCGAGGAGCCGGCACAATCGTTCACTCTCCTTGAAGTGAGCCTCAGCCAGGATTTTGTTATACATAGTAAATTGCAAACGCCCAACGACGCGGTGACCTCTGGCAAGCGCCTGAATTTTATGGGCTGGCAAAGGTCGGGCAAGCAGATTTTCGAGAGCAAGGCTCGGCTCTTGTAGGTGGACGCGCCAAATCCAGAACCGGTCCAGATCCGTTGCTAAACGGAGACCTTCGGCAATAGCGCCGCTTTGC
>Ga0070699_100002426_pt1 | contig 16718 bp, 14 predicted proteins | sample KBSK1503metaG_FD_65473 | JGI IMG/M metagenome (GOLD analysis project Ga0070699, IMG submission 65473) | Corn, switchgrass and miscanthus rhizosphere microbial communities from Kellogg Biological Station, Michigan, USA - KBS K1-50-3 metaG | ecosystem: Host-associated > Plants > Roots >... | reverse complement strand
TCTGGCCGGTGCTGCGCGAGCAGCGCGTCCGCACCGGGCACAACGTGGTCGTCTACCACGGCGGGATCGCCCAGGAGCTCACCGTCGACGTGGGCGTCGAGGCGTTCACCGATTTCGCCGCCCGCGGTGAGATCCGGCGCACGGCCACCCCGTCCGGCGAGGTGGCCACTGTCGCGCACTACGGCGAGTATTCGGATATGGCCGGGGCCTATGCGGCCCTGGAACGCTGGTGCCGGGACAACGGGCGCCGCCCGGCCGGGGTGAGCTGGGAAGTCTACGGCGACTGGGACGACGACCCGGCGAGGCGGCGAACCGACGTGTACTTCCTGCTCGAGGCCCCGGCGGGCTGAGCGGGTACAGGAGGCGAGATGGCTGTCCGGGAGATACGGGTCGACTACGGGAAGACGCTGGCCGAGGAGCCGGGCACCGGGCATAACCGCTGGCACCCGGACATCCCGCCCGCGCTCCGCTGCGAGCCGGGCGACGAGGTGGTCCTGGAGACCAGGGACGCCTTCGACGGGCAGATGAGCCCGGAGGCCTCGCTCGACGTCGTGGCCGCGCCGAACCTCGACGTGGTGCACCCGCTGACCGGGCCGGTGTACGTCGAGGGAGCCGAGCCGGGCGACGTTCTCGAGGCGGAGATCCTCGACATCGAGCCCGACCGCTACGGGTACACGGTCCAGGTGCCCGGGTTCGGGTTCCTGCGGGACGCGTTCCCCGAGCCGTTCAAGGTCAACTGGGACATCGCCGACGGCTGGGCCACCTCGGCCGACCTGCCCGGGGTCCGCATTCCCGGCTCGCCGTTCATGGGGACCATCGGCCTGGCCCCCGGGCACGGGCTGCTGGCCGCCACGACCGCCCGCGAGCAGGCGCTGCTCGACCGCGGCGGCTTCGTGGCGCCGCCGTCGCCCGGGTCCGCCGTCCCGAGCGACCCGCGGCTGGCCGCGGAGGGGCTGCGCACGATCCCGCCCCGCGAGCAGGCCGGCAACGTCGACATCAAGCAGCTCGGCCAGGGCGCGCGCCTGCTCATCCCCGTGGACACCCCGGGCGGGCTCTTCTCGGCGGGCGACGCCCATTTCGCCCAGGGCGACGGGGAGATCTGCGGCACCGCGATCGAGATGCGCTCGACCCTGCGCGTGCGCTTCACCATCCGCAAGGGCGAGGCGGCGGAGAAGAACATCCGCGACCTCCGGTTCACCAGGGAGGAGTACTACCTGCCGCCGGAGTACGCGGCGCCGCGCCGGTTCTTCGCCACCACGGGGATCTCGGTCACCAGGGACGGCGTCAACCACTCCGAGGACGTCACCCTCGCCGCCCGCAACGCCCTGCTCAACATGATCGACCACCTCACCGAGCGGGGGTGGACGCGGCAGCAGGCGTACGCGATCTGCAGCGTCGCCGTCGATCTCAAGATCAGCCAGGTCGTCGACGCGCCCAACATGCTCGTCTCCGCGTTCCTGCCCGAGGCGATCTTCACGGGCTAGTGACGCCGCAGGAAGGCCAGCGTCTGCTGGTTGAACTCCTCGACGTTCTCGTAGATCGGCGCGTGGGAGCAGTCCTCGAACACGATGAGCTCGCAGCCCCGGATCGCGTCGCGGATCGGGTCGGCGAACCGGGTCGAGGTCACCAGGTCGTGCCGCCCGAAGGTGAGCAGGGTCGGCGCCTGGATCGAGCCGAGCACCTGCTGGGCGTCGTGGGTCAGCACGGCCTGGGACTGGCGGAGGAAGGCATCCACCGGCGGCATCGGACGGCCGCGCACGAACTCGGCCAGGCTGTCGATGTACTCCGGCCGCGCCGCGTACAGCTCCGGGGTGAAGCACCAGGGGAAGATCCCCTCGATCACCATCTCGGTCACGCCGTCCAGGGCCCGGGCCATGGTCCGCCAGCCCTCGACCACGACGCGCAGGAACGGGTCGGTCCGGTCCCAGGCGCTGTGCAGGGACAGGGTCGTCACCCGGGCCGGGTGCTTGGCGGCCAGCCACATGCCGGTCGCCGCGCCGAGCGACAGCCCGGCGACGTGAGCGCTGTCGAGGCCGACGGCCTGCATGAACGCCGCGACATCGTCGGCGAGCAGCTCGGTGGTGTAACTGCCCTCCGGCTTGCCGGACAGGCCGGCGCCGCGCAGGTCAACCGAGAAGCAGGTGAAGTGCTTGGCGTACTCGCCGACCTGGAACGCGTAGCACGCCTGGTCGGCGGCCAGGTACGGGATCAGCACCAGCGGCGGGCCCTCGCCCTGCTGCTCGTAGTACATGTCTATGCCGTTCGCCTGCACCGCTGGCATCGCGCACCCTCCCGGTCGACTGAGTCGATCATGCCGTGCCCGGAGGCGTTAGGCCAGAGGCCGCCGGACAACCGCCTCAGCGCCGCGGCGCCGCTCGAAGCCCAGGTGTCCGCGCCGGTAGCGGCGCTCCAGCCGGAATGATGAGCGACTCGACGGGGCCGTTGAACCAGTGACCCCGCGGGCACCGGATCCTGACGCCCTCCATCGGCCCGTCGCTCGACCCGAGCGTGTACCGGTGCTCCACCTCAGCCGGAAGCCCGCACCGCACCGTGCCCTGCCGGTCCAGGTACTCCGGGCAGTCCAGGAACATCACAGCAGCGTCCATGTACGCCCCCCGTCGGTTGTTGCCCCTGCAGACAAGAGGCACCGCCAGCGCGGCTGATACCTCGGTAGGCCAGGGGCGCCTGACCTCAGAGACCCTTGAGGCTACCGATGTCGAGGGATCCGGATGACATCCGCGGGCGGCCGGACCGCTCTGCCTCGCGGACGTAGGTGGCGGGGTCCTTGTCCACGGGCTCGACGCCCGTGATATGCGCGGCCTCGAAGACCGCGAAGGCCACGGCCAGGTCGTGGCGCTGCGGCAGCCCGACGAAGCGGCGGAAGTCGGTGAGGCCCTCGCGTTCCTCCTCGGCCATGTGGTCGCCGTTGGCCTTGTTCACCGCGGCGACAGCGTCGAGCCAGCCGTCGCTGCCGACCGCGTGGCCCGCGACCGCCGCGATCGTGTCGCGGATGTCGTTGTGGTCTCCGAGCGCGTCCAGCGTCTCCTCCTCCGCGGTGCCGATGCGGCCGGTGGCCTGGCCCACGCGGAGCAGCTCGGGGTAGAACACCTCCTCCTCCGCCGCGGCGTGCACCTCGAGGAACGCGGCCAGCCGCGCCCACAGAACGCCCAGCGTTCCGGCGTCGCCCGGGTCGATCTGCTCGAGGATCGCGAACAGCCGGCGCTGCTCGTGGTGGTCGTCGAGGATCAGCTGGGTGATGTCCACCGTGCCTCCCGCCGTGGCTTCAGTCCCTCGGCGGCCTAACGTAGCCGAAGAACGCGCGGCGCTTGATGAGCTCGGCCACTTCGGGGGGGACCATGTTCTCCCAGGACTCGTCCGCCGCTGCTATCCGCCGGAGCACGTCGCGGCTGAAGATCGGCAGGAACTCGGGCTTGTAGTTGTCGAGGTGGACGAAGCTGCCCCGCCCGGCGAGGTAGTCATACAGCGGCTGCAGCTCGGGCTGGACCTTGATGTCGTTCACGGTCTTGAGCTCGTCGTCTGGCGTGGGCTGAACCGGATAGACGTAGAGCCTGAGGTCGTTCTTGAACAGCCGCCCGAAGCTTTCCAGGATCCCGCCGGGAAGCTGGGCGTGATTCTTCTCGTCGAACAGGTCGATCAGGCTGGGCACGCCCATCACGATGCCGATCCGCTCGGTCGTCCGCTCGGCGATATACGCGGCTAGCCGGTAGTAGTCGAAGTAATCGCTGATCAGCACCGTCATTCCGCACGCCGCGAGCAGTTCGGCGCGCGCCAGGAAGTCGCGCCGGTCCACGTCGGCGGCGCCGCCGGCGAGCAGGTTGCGCATCGTGATCTCGGTGAGCGTGAGCACCGGCTTGCCCGCGACCGCCGGGTCCTCGGAGAACCTGACCCTGGCCGTCTCGAGCATGTCGATGTTCACGTGGGTCGGCGGCCGGAAGCTCCCTCGCTCCACCAGGACCGCCTTCTTGCGCAGCACCTCGCTCGGCTGCAGCACCTCGCGGTCGGGGCCGAACATCGCCACCCCGCTGAGCCCGAGCTGCACGAGCTTGAGCGCCATCAGCCTGTTGTCAACCCCGCGGAACTCGATGCCGCGGAACTGGATCATGTCAATCTCGATGCGGCCCGTGGTCAGCCGGTCGAGCAGGCTCTCGATCAGGTTGTCCGGCTCATGGTGCTGGAAGAACGCCCCGTACAGCAGGTTGACCCCGACGATCCCCAGCGCCTCCTGCTGTGCGAACGCCTCGATGTCGAGCATCCGCACGTGCATGACGATCTGGCTCGGCTCGTCGTGCGGCTGAGCCTGGAACTTCACGCCCATCCAGCCGTGGCACTCGCTCCCGCCGCGGAAGCTCCGCGCCACCACCGTATCGGCGAACGCGAAGAAGCAGTTCGTGTCGCCGCGCTCGTCGCCGAGTCGCTCGACGTTGAGGTCGAATTCCTTGTCGAGCATGCCCTGGAGCCGCCCGGCGGACACGTACCTTTCGGCCTTGCCGTACTCAGCGTCGCTGACGGCCATGTCGTACGCGGAGATCGACTTCGCGACCGTCCCGGCCGCGCCGCCGACCCGGAAGAACCAGCGCACCACCTCCTGGCCGGCCCCGATCTCGGCGATCGTTCCGTACCAGCGCGGGTCGAGATTGATACGCAGGGCCTTCTGGTGGGTGTCGGACTGATGGGTGCCGACGAACTCGGTCATCCGTACCCCTGCCTGCGCGAATGCGACACAAGGATTGTACTGATTTCGCCATGGACATCGGTAGCCTGATCGGATTGCGCAGACGTAAGACAAACGTCACCCAGGGGGATGGCTCATGAATCCGTTGTCCCGCATCGCCGGCATGGCCGTCGACCGTGCGCTCGGTCTTCCCTCCGGGAACGGGTCCTACGTGCTGCGGGCCGACGTCGCGGTCGCGATGCCGGATGGCGTGGCCCTGCTCGGGGACCACTACCGGCCCGCCGGGAACGACCGGCCCCGCCCGGTGGTGCTGATCCGCTCGCCGTACGGGCGGGCCGGCCTGGCCGGGTACCTGTTCGCGGCGCCGCTGGCCCGCCAGGGCTTCCAGGTGTTCATCCAGAGCACCCGCGGCACGTTCGGCTCGGGCGGCCAGTTCCGGCCGTTCCTGCCCGAGCGCGACGACGGCCTGGCCACCGTGGCGTGGCTGCGGGACCAGCCCTGGTGTGACGGGCGGGTGTCGATGGTGGGCGGCAGTTACCTGGGCCACACGCAGTGGGCGGTCGCGCCGTACGTCGACCCGCCGCTGCGCTCGGTCTCGCTCAACATCACCATGGCGAACTTCACCGCGGCCTTCTACCAGCACGGCGCGCCGAGCCTGCTGAACACGCTGACCTGGACGGGGATGGTCGGCCGGCAGGAACGCGGGCTGCTCGGCGGCATCCCCACCCCGGTGCAGCGGGCCAGGCTGAGGCGGGCCCTGCGGAAGGTCCCGCTGCAGGCCGCGGACGTCGACGTGGCCGGCGTGCCGGTGGCGTTCTGGCGCGATTTCGTCGAGCACGCGGAGCCCGGCGACGCGTTCTGGGCCGGGATCGAGCACGACGAGGTCGACCTGACCCGGCTCCCGCCGGTCAGCATGGTCACCGGGTGGTGGGACCTGTTCGTGCCGGGCCAGCTGCGCGACTACGCGGCCATCCGGGCGGCGGGCGTTACCGCGCGGATCACCGTCGGGCCCTGGCTGCACGGCGAGCCCGGCGAGCTGAGGGAGACCCTGCGGCAGGACGTCGGCTGGCTGGACTACCACCTGAACGGCGGCCCGCCGCCGGACGGCCCGCCCGTGAGGGTCTTCCTCCAGCAGGCCGGCACCTGGCTGGACTTCGAGTCCTGGCCGCCGCCCGCCGCGGGCACGGCCTACTACCTCCGCGCCGCGGGCGGGCTGAGCCGCGAACCCGAGCCCGGCCCGGCCGCGCCTGACACGTTCGTCTACGACCCGGCCGACCCGACGCCGTCGGCCGGCGGGCCGCTGCTGCAGCCGCCGGGCAAGCAGGTCGACAACGCCGAAATCGAGGCCAGGCCCGACGTGCTCACCTTTACCAGCGAGCCCCTTGCCGCCGACGTGGACCTCGCCGGCCCGGTCAGCGCCCGCATCTTCGTGCGCACCAGCCGCGAGCACGCCGACCTGTTCGTCCGGGTCTGCGACGTCGACGCCGAAGGCGTCTCGCGCAACATCGTGGACGGCATCCGGCGGCTCAGCCCGCAGACCGTCCCTGCCGCCGACGCCCGGGTCGGCGACGACGGGATCCTGGCCGTGGACGTGGAGCTGTACCCGACGGCCTACCGGGTGCGGGCCGGTCACCGGATCCGGGTGCAGGTCAGCGGCGGCGCGTTCCCGCGGTACGCCCGCAACCTCGGGACGGGGGAGCCGTTCGGCGCCGCGACCACGGCGGTGCGGTGCCGGTTCGAGATCCACCGCGATTCCCGGCACCCGGGCTGCGTCACGCTTCCAGTCCTGCGCCCGCGCTCAGGCGTTACGGATACATAATCAGGCCCCGCGATTGTTGATCCCGACGCCGATGAACACGATCACGAAGCCGACGAGGAATATGACGATCAGGGCCACCAGGAGCGCGATGATCACCGCCCGTGACGCGTGCGCGGCGGCCGCGATCAGCAGGACCGGCACTATCAGCGGCCCTGCCCACATCAGCCGGAAGCCCCGGCCCATGACCCGACCGCCGCGTCCCTGCCAGCGCAGCTTCGTGCGTCCCGTCCGGTTCACGCGCTCACTATCCCATCCGGGCCGCCAGCTGCGAGCACTCAGGTCCGCGGGACGACGGAGATCGCGCGCGCGAGCTCGTCGATGTCGGGAATCGCGCGCTGCAGCCGGTCCAGGCCCCAGGAGAACGTGAACAGCCGCAGGTCGGTTTCGTGCTCCTCGCTGCGCCACGCGTAGTCCAGGTACCCGTGGATCTCTGAGCCGTCCTCGCCGCCGCGCCGGTACCGCAGGCACCGCAGCCCCGTTCCCAGGTGACCGGTGGTGAACTCCTCCAGGATCGGCTTCTCGAGCGCGGCCGGATCGTCCGCGTTGACCAGCAGCCGGAGCTGCTCGTCCCGGTCGCCCTGCATGGCCCAGATCCCCAGCTGGACCGGCAGCGGCAGCAGACGCGGGTCGGGCAGGTGGATGAACGCCATGTGGCTGTGCCCGGCCGCGTAGATGTCCTTGTGGATCGCGGACAGCATGCTGGCCAGGAGGTCGACCTGCTCCTGCTCGGGCTGGAGGCCTGAGACGCCCCACCACAGCGCCGCGGACTCGGCCGCCCACGACTCGCGGTCCTCGCCCTCCGGGAAGTCCGGCATGCACGGAACCCAGGTCAGCCCGGTCAGCACGGCGCGGTCGACGTCCACCCAGCCCTTGCGGCTGGCCAGCTGCCAGGCCAGAGCCGCAGGCCCGGGCAGGCCCGCGGCCTCGGGCTGGCCCGCCGCCTCCTCCGGCCGGTCGTCGGCTGGGCTCATTCCCACCTCCAGCGCCACGTCGCCATCATCGCGTCGAACAGCTCGACGAGAAGCCTGACGTAGGCGTCGTCCGGGTCGCCGGCGCAGACCACCGAGAAGGCGACCGCCAGGTACCGGTCGCGATCCCCGGGAACGGCCAGCACGTAATCGACCCGCCGCGAGGGATACTCGACGTTCTTCGACGGATCGGCCCTGGCGGTCCGCTCGGTGCGGGCCCCGACGGCGTCGGCCACTGTCACCGGGCGCGAGTCGCCGTCAGCGGAGGCCAGATTCGCGATGATCTGCGCGGGGTCGATGTCTTCGACCGAGCCCAGGCCCAGCTCCGAGACCAGGAACGACGCCGGGACCGGGATCCCGTGCACCAGGCCCAGCGGCACATAGGCGTCGGTTGCCCCCCGGCGGCGCGCCTCGCCCACCACCTCGCGGAGCTTGCGTTCCAGCTCGATCCGGTACGCCGTCAGCGCGTCGCGCGACTGGCCCTTCGCGAACTGGCGGGCCACCTCGCGAGCGATCTTCTTGATCGCCTCGTCGGTGCCGCTGCGCACCGGGATGTGGTGCCAGCCCGGCGGGAGCACGATCGTGTAGCCGACGGCGCGCCGCGGCTCGGCTCCGGGGTCGCCCGGTGCCGCGGCTTGCGGTTCAGCGGGCCGCGTCAACGTCTACCAGCCCCCGCCGAGAGCCCAGCGGAACGTGAACGCACCCGGGCCCAGTGGGGTGATCGCCGACAGGTTCACCAGGAAGTTGGCCTGGTCGGTGGTCAGCCCGCCGTCGGTGGTCGTGCCCTTCTCGATCCAGTCCCAGAAGTCGCTGATCACCGGGATGTGCGGGATCCGCCAGACCTCCCCGTTGGGGCCGCTGATCGCCCCGCCGCCGCCGAACAGAGCGGCGAGCGCGCTGCCGAAGCTCAGCCCGGCGGCTACCCGCAGCCCGGTTATCGTGCCCTTGGCCAGGTTCATCGCGCTGGTGATCGACGCGCTGGCGTCGCCGAACTTGCCGAACATGGCGGCGACCCTGCCGAAGTTCGTCCAGTCCTCCAGGCCGCCGCCGGCCTTGACGGCGGCCAGGATCTGCGCGAACTTGCCCAGGTCACCGCCCTCCGTGAACAGCCTGGGCAGGTCCTCCTCGGCGAACTGCGTGGCCAGTTCCAGGGCCCTGGCCTGGCCGATGTTCTTGCCGGCCAGCGGGAAGAACTTCTCCATGTACTGAATGGCGAGAAGCCCCTTGCCCTCCTGCGTAGCGGCCTCCGCCCCGGCCTTCAGCATGCCGCTGAGGATCTTGCTGGCCCCGAACGTGAGCAGGGCCAGCACGTCGAGGCCGAAGTCGAGCCACGACCCGTTGCCGGTGGCGGCGAGCACGCCGCGGCCGACCGTGGCCGCCAGCGTAAGGAAGAAGCCGGCCAGCAGCAGCGCGTCGACGATGTCGAGGCCGGGGATGAACAGGCAGACGAGGGCCAGGACCAGGGCCAGGATCTCCAGGACCGTGCAGATGTTCGCGATCCAGGAGGAGTACTGGCCGATGAAGCCCTTGAACTTGTCCCACCAGGAGTCGTGGACGTCGTCGTTGATCGCGTTCTCGATCTTGTTCCTGGTGTCGCTGCCCTTCTGGTCGCGGTAGGAGGTCGCGGCGTCGAGCATGGCCCGCGCGGCCGCCAGGTCGGAGTTGGCGGTGTTCAGCGCGGAGGCCCGGGCCTGGTCCTGCTGCGTGTCCTGTGGGGTCGGCTGATAGTTCGACGGCCGGACGATCGGCTGGTTGGCCCGCTGCCGTGCGGCCGCGTCCTGCGCCTGGGCTCGCGCCTTGAGCGACTGCGACTGGGCGTACTCGAGTTCCGGCACCCAGGCGCTCAGCGCGGCCGAGGTCCTCTGGTAGCGGCCGACCACCTTGTCCAGGTTGTCGGCCACGTCGGAGGACGCCGACTTCAGCTTGTCGACGTGCAGGCCCTTCTCCACCGAGTGCCCGCTCGCGATCGCGCGCAGCCGGGCGACCTGGCCCTCGATCTCCTGGGCCGTCGACGCCAAGGACGCCGCCTCCTTGCTGATCTGCACCGGGTCGCCCGGCACCGGGTCAGATGCCGCCAGCGGCGACCAGTCCACCGGTCGTGCCATGATCCGCCCCTAACGTTCCTCGCGCCGCCCGGCCGCGGTAACCCGTGCCACCCGGACGGGCGACCATCGTCTGCTGGCTCCAGCCATGACGAACGCACTGGCCCGCTGCCCGCGGACCGGCCGGCAGGATTCCCCTCGCTGCCCGGACCAGACCGCGCGATGCGGCCGCGATCAGCCAATGCGACGTAGACATGCTGCCCGGACGCCAGCCATTAAGCAAGCCAAACGACCTAAATCACCTCATTGCACGATCCATAACGGCGCGCGTCCTTCGTGACCGGTCAGGTCCGCCATTGCAGGGTGCGCGCGATCGCGTCGAACAGGTCGACCAGGCCGTCGGCCAGCGGGTCGAGATTGGTCGCGAACGCCAGCACCAGGTACATGCCGCTGCCGGGGACGGGGACGTAGATCTCGAGGATCGTGACCGGCAGGATGTTGCCGCTCGGGCGACTGGGACTGGGCGTACTCGAGCTCCGGTATCCAGGCGCTCAGCGCGGACGAGGTCTTCTGGTAGCGGCCGACGACCTGCTCCAGGCTGCCGGCCACGTCGGCGGACGCCGACTTCAGCTTGTCGACGTGCAGGCCCCGCTCCTCCGACTGCCCGGCCTCGATCGCCCGGAGCTGGCTCACCTGGCCCTGGATCTGCTGGGCCGCCGACGCCAGGCGTGCCGCCTGCTCGCTGATGCGCTGCGGGTCACCAGGCACCGGATCGGAGTCCGCCAGCGGCGACCAGTCTGTCGGTCGTGCCATGATCCGCCCCTAACCTCGGCCATTCGCGGCAGCAGGGCGACATGAGCCCGGCATACGAATACGCATGATGCCTCCGGGTCATGCGTTCAGGTAATGGTCGCCAGAATTGTGAGCGACCCGTCAGGCGCAGAAAACCGCGAAACTACCCGCAGCTGCCCCCGTACAAGTACCCGGATGACCGCTCCTGCCGAATAACGGCAGGCTGCCGCAACGAGGCCCGCCTGCCCAGGGTCCGGGCAGCGCGGGCCGCTGCAGGGGAACATGCTGGGCCGCGGGACGCTCAGGTCCAGGCCGCGACCGGGCCCGCGGCTAGTTCGGCGTGAGCTGCTTGGCCATGCCGGAGTCGTACTTCTTCGTCTCGGACATGACCTCTTCCACGCTCTTGATCAGCGAGTTCATGGAGTCCACGATCTTGCCGCGGTGGTAGCTCCAGTTGCAGGCGAAGTCGTCCATGGCCCCTGCGACGTCCCCGGACCCGTAGGCGCCCGTGTAGCCATGCTCCTGCGACTGGATGTTCTGGAACTGGTTGACCAGGTCCTTCAGCGTGTTGTCGACCTGCTGGAGCAGGGAGTAGTCCACCACGAAATCTGCCATGATCCGCAGTCTCCTCTGTGGGCGGCCAGGATCGGCTCATCTCCGGCCAGGAGCGGCCGAACGCAAACATCCTGCCCTCGGCACCGCAGGCAGGCAAGCCGATCAGCATAATCGATGCGCGCCGTTTGCCAGATATGCCAGATCGGTTGCGGGACACCCGGGTTGATGCCATTCTTCGTTGCGATATCACGCCGGCCACGAGGCGCCACCGGGGGGGTCAACGGCTGGTGGAGACGGGACCACGGGATCAGGCTCGATACCGAAAGGAACCAGCAGTGGCAGACGTCCAGTTGAGCTACGCCGAGATGCAGCAGGTGAAGGCCGTCTTCGAGAAGGACGCCGCGCAGATGGAGGCAGCACTCAGCAACCTGCTGAAGCTGGTGCACCAGCTCACCAGCGGCGCGTTCAAGACCGACAAGGCCAGCCCCGCGTTCATGCAGGCCTACATGAACATCGACAAGGGCGGTAAGCAGCTCCAGCAGGGCATCGAGGGTCTGGGCAAGTTCCTCGGCGCAGCGGTCGAGGGCGCCACCCAGCTCGACGACCAGCTGGCGAAGGCGCTCGGCAAGGGCTGAGCACGCTCCTGGCCACGACGGAGAGGGGTGCCACCGCCAGGCGGGGCCCCTTCTCCGTCTTGCGCTTTATCCAGAACGAATGACCGCCGGAGGGTGAGATGCGGCTGACGCTCACGGTGGTGTCGCCGACGTTGCGGACCAGCGCGAACGTCGTCCTGGAGGCCGATGCGGAGACCGAGGTCGGCATCGTGGCCGATGAGCTGGGCAGGATCGCCGACGGCGCCGTCGCGCCCCTGGCCGCGGCGGGAGGCACCAGCGCGGGGGCGCGGGTACTGCAGTTCCCCAGCACGCGGGCGCAGGCCGGCCGGGCCGCGGGGCTCGACGGCCACGCCGCGGTGTTCGTGGACGGCAGGCCGGTCAATCCGCGGCTGACCCTGGCCGAGTCGCCGCTGCGCGAGGGCTGCGTGGTCAGCCTCGGCGACCCGGCGGGCTGCGTGCCGCCGGAGCCCGCGGGGATCGTGGAGATCCGGGCCGCGGGCGGCCCAGCGGCGGGGAGCGTGCACCGCCTGAACGTCGGGCAGGCCGAGATCGGCAGGAGCCCGCTCGCGCACATCCGGCTCAACGACCCGGAGCTGGCCGACCACGCCGCCCGGGTCACCGTGGACAGCCGCGGTGCCGTGCACGTGGCTCCGTTCGACGGAGTGTCGGCGACGCTCGACCGCGCCCCGCTCACGGGGCCCGCGGCCTGGCAGCCGGGCGTGCAGCTGGCCGTCGGGGCGAGCCTGCTCGATCTCGGGCCTTACGAGCCCCCCGACGCGGCGCTCGAGCCCTCCGAGGACGGCGCGGGCTTCGACTTCAACCGGCCGCCGCGGCTGCTGCCGCCGGGGCGCGAGACCCATTTCCGGCTTCCCTCCCCGCCGGGTAAGCAGGACCGCCGCCCGCTGCCGATCCTCATGTCGGTCGTGCCGCTGGCCATGGGCCTCGCCGGCTACTTCACGTTCAAGTCGTCGTACATGCTGCTGATCATGGGAATGAGCCCGATCATGATGGTCGGCCAGTACGTGTCCGACCGCAAGCAGGGCCGCAGGTCGCACGCGCAGCAGCAGGCCGACTACCGCGACCACAAGGCGCGCATCGAGCGCGACGCCCAGGCGGCGCTCGATGCCGAGCGGGTGCAGCGGCGCCGGGACTGCCCCGACCCCGCGACCGTGCTGACCATCGCCTCCGGGCCGCGCCGCAGGCTCTGGGAGCGCCGCCGCAGCGACCCCGACTACCTGCTGCTCAGGGTCGGGACCGCGGACCTGCCATCCGCTGTGGTGCTCGAGGACCCGACCCAGGACGAGCACCGCCGCAGCGTGATCTGGGACATCCCCGACGCGCCGGTCACCGTGCCGCTCGTGCAGCGCGGCGTGCTCGGCGTGGCGGGACCCGAGGACGTGCCGCGGTCGATCGGCCGGTGGCTGGTCGCCCAGGCCGCGACCCTGCACAGCCCCAACGACCTGCAGCTCTGCGTGCTCACCGACTCGGCGGGCGGGGCCAGCTGGGACTGGGCGCGCTGGCTGCCGCACCTGCGGCCCGCCGAGGGGCAGAACACGAACGTCCTGATCGGCAACGACGCAGAGACCGTGGCGGCGCGGATCGGGGAGCTGCTGGCCGCGGTGACGGCCAGGCAGAAGGCCCGGCGCGAGGCCGCGGGCCCGGTCGAGTTCAAGCAGGGAGAGACGATCATCATCCTGGACGGCTCACGGCGGCTGCGTTCGATGCCGGGGATCATCCAGCTGCTGCGCGAGGGGCCTGACGTCGGGATCTACGCGATCTGCCTGGACGCCGACGAGCGGCTGCTCCCGGCGGAGTGCCAGGCCGTGGCCGTCGTGGACCCGGACGGGCTGCGCGTCCAGCAGACCGGCGAGCCGACCATCCGGACGGTGCGGCCCGACCACGTCACCGTGTCCTGGTGCGCGCGGCTCGCCCGCGGCCTCGCGCCGGTCAGGGACGTGAGCGACGACGAGGAGGCCGCCGGGCTCCCGGAATCCAGCCGGCTGCTCGACGTGCTCCGGCTGGAGCCGCCCACGGCCGACGCGCTGGGCCGGCTCTGGCGTTCGGGCGGCCGCAGCACGCTCGCGGTCGTCGGCGAGTCCTTCGACGGCCCGTTCGGGATCGACATGCGCCGGGACGGCCCGCACGGGCTGATCGCGGGCACCACCGGGTCCGGCAAGTCGGAGCTGCTGCAGACGATCGTCGCCTCGCTTGCCGCGGTCAACCGACCGGACGCGATGACGTTCGTGCTCGTGGACTACAAGGGCGGCAGCGCGTTCAAGGACTGCGTGAACCTGCCGCACACCGTGGGCATGGTGACCGACCTGGACACGCACCTGGTCGAGCGGGCGCTCGAGTCGCTGTCGGCCGAGCTGACCCGGCGCGAGCACATGCTGGCCGGGATCGGCGCCAAGGACATCGAGGACTACACCGAGGCGGTGGACCGGGGGGCCGACGTGCCGCCGCTGCCACGGCTCCTGCTGGTCATCGACGAGTTCGCCGCCATGGCCCGCGACCTGCCTGACTTCATCACCGGCCTGGTGAACATCGCCCAGCGCGGCCGGTCGCTGGGCATCCACCTGATCCTCGCCACCCAGCGGCCGTCCGGCGTGGTCTCCGCGGACATCCGGGCCAACACGAACCTGCGGATCGCGCTGCGGGTCACCGACCCGACCGAGAGCACCGACGTGATCGACGCGCCGGACGCCGCGCGGATCTCGAAGTCCACGCCGGGGCGGGCCTACGTCCGGCTCGGTCACTCCTCCCTGGTCCCGTTCCAGGCCGGGCGGGTCGGCGGGCGCCGGCCCGGCGCCGCCGGCCAGGTCACCAGGGCCCCGTGGGTCGCCAGGCTGGACTGGAACCAGCTCGGCCAGCGCGCGCTGACACGCCCGGAGGGGCCCGCAGTCAAGGAGGAGGACATCACCGACCTGAAGGTCCTCGTCGACGGGATCCGGGGGGCCAACCAGGCGCTGCGGCTGCCCGCGCAGCACAGCCCGTGGCTGCCCGCCCTGCCGGAGTCGCTGCTGCTGGCCGACCTGGCCGCGGCGCCAGCGGCTGGCCAGCCCGCGGCCGGCCAGCCCGCGGCCGGTGACGATCTGCCGCCGGTCCCGTACGCGGTCGACGACCTCCCGTCGCTGCAGGAGCAGCGGGTGGCGGTGATCGAGCTGTCCTCGTTCGGGCACCTGCTGGCCGCCGGGGCGCCGCGCACCGGGCGCTCCCAGCTGCTGCGCACGATCGCGGGCTCGATCGCTGGCCGGGTCAGCTGCGCTGACGTGCACATCTACGGGATCGACTGCGGCAACGGCGCGCTGCTCGCCCTGGCCCGCCTGCCGCACGCCGGCGCGATCGTCAGCCGCACCGAGACCGAGCGGGCCATCCGGCTGCTCGGCCGTCTGGCCCAGGAGGTCGCGCGACGCCAGGAGATGCTCGCCGCCGATGGCTTCGCCAGCTGCATCGAGCAGCGCGCGGCGGTCGAGCCGGACCAGCGGCTGCCGCACCTCCTGGTGCTGATCGACCGCTGGGAGGGGTTCCTGACCTCGCTGGGCGAGATCGGCAGCGGCGACCTCACCGACCTGATCTACAAGCTGCTCAGCGAGGGCGCGAGCGTCGGCGTGCACCTCATCATCACCGGCGACCAGAAGGTCATCGGCGGCAAGATCGGCTCAATGACCGAGAACAAGATCGGTTTCAGGCTCGCCGACAAGACCGACTTCTCGCTGATCGGCGTGCAGGCGCGCAAGGTACCCGGGGAGATGCCGCCGGGCCGCGCGCTGCGAAGCGAGACGGCGGTCGAGTCGCAGGTCGCGCTCCTCACTTCCGACCCGTCCGGCCAGGGGCAGGCGGCGGCGCTCGGGGCGATCGCGCGCGAGGCCTCGGAGCGTGACGCCGGGGTGCCCAGGGCGCGGCGGCCGTTCCGGGTCGACATGCTGCCAGCGCGGATCACCTTCGAGCAGGCCTGGCCGCTTCGCGATCCTGCCCATGCCGGCTCGCCGCTGTTCGGCCTGGTCGGGGTCGGCGGCGACGAGCTGACCGGCCTGGGCCCCGACCTGGGGCAGGGCCTGGCCGCGTTTGTGATCGCCGGGCCCATGCGGTCGGGACGCAGCAGTGTCCTGGTGTCGATGGCGCGCTCGTTCCTGGCCGGCGGCGCGCAGCTGGTGCTCATCATCCCGCGCCCGTCGCCGTTGCGGGCGCTGGCCGCCGAGCCCGGCGTGGTCGCCGCCTTCCAGGCCGCCGACCTGTCCTCGGCCGACTTCACCGCGGCCGTGGACCGGTTCACCGGGCCTGGGGTGGTGCTGATGGACGACGCCGAGATGCTGAAGGACTGCCAGTGCGGGGACGAGCTGACCGAGCTGATGACGTTCGGCGCCGACCGCCAGCGGGCGCTGGTGCTGGCCGGGAACTCCAGCGACGTCTGCAGCGGGTTCGGGACCTGGCAGACCGATGCGAAGAAGGCCAGGCGGGGCTGCCTGCTGTCGCCGCAGGAGTTCACCGACGGCGACCTCATCGGCGCGCGGGTACCGCGCGACCTGCTGGGCAAGCCCATCCAGCCGGGCCGCGGCCTGCTGCACCTGGGCGACGGCCAGCTGATCACCGTCCAGGTGCCGCTGGATTGAGCCCGAGCGTTGAGTGCAGTGTGTTGAGTACAGCCTGTGACCCCGGGCAGAATCGAGCACATCATGGACCTACGCAGCAATCCCCGCGCTGCCGCGGCGGCGAAGCAGATCGAGGCGCGCACCGGCTTCGACGTGCTGGACGAGTCCCAGGTCGAGCAAGCCATGGCACTCTGCGCCAGGCGGCGCACCCGGGCGGTCCGGATGGCCGCGGGATCCGGCGCCCTGGCGGCCGCGATCGTCGTCGCCCTGGTGGTCGCCAGCCTGATCGGCCATGCCGATAGCTACGCGCTCGTCCTCGCCGCCGTGCTGCTCGTGATCAACCTGGTCCGGATGGCGACCGCGATCTGGTCCGCGCGGCGGCTGCGCCGGATCCCGCGGAGCATCGAGTTCATGCGCGCGGAGGTAGCCAGGGCCAGCCAGAACGCCCCCTCGCGCGACCAGGCCCGGTGGAACTGAGGCCGGGGCGGGTCTAAGCACCTGCCGCGCCGTGGACGAGCAGCACCGCGAGCGCTCCGGCGATCATGAACGGGCCGAAGGGGATCTGTGATTTCCGGGTCGCCCGCCGCGCCACGATCAGCCCGATCCCGGTCACGGCGGCGAGCAGGTACCCGCCGATGAGGCCGGC
>Ga0070699_100002425_pt1 | contig 16725 bp, 20 predicted proteins | sample KBSK1503metaG_FD_65473 | JGI IMG/M metagenome (GOLD analysis project Ga0070699, IMG submission 65473) | Corn, switchgrass and miscanthus rhizosphere microbial communities from Kellogg Biological Station, Michigan, USA - KBS K1-50-3 metaG | ecosystem: Host-associated > Plants > Roots >... | reverse complement strand
CTTTAACGCGCCGCCTCTTTCGTCCAGAGTTACGTGGCTGGAAACAAGCTCGCCCAGTCCACACGAATCGATGTATTTGACCCGCTCAAGGTCCAACAGAACCTGAACCTTTCCTTCTCGAGCAAGGCAGCGGATTGACTCGTGCAGCGCTAGAGTTACACCGCGGATTCTTTCCCTGCCTTTTAGATCGAGCACAGTCACATCTTCAACTTGGCGCACATTGATATAGAGATTAATCATTTAAGTGTTCCTCAATGCTCTGGGAATTCGTGCGTTAATCGTGCCTCGTTTGCGACCACTTTTTGAACATTACCTGATGAGACCTTCGGGCGAAGGAGCGTTGCACGGATGGGGGTCCGCCGCTGTCTTTAACAGAACCGTTCATCGGTGTTCTGTCGTCTGCCTGACCTTCCAGGAGCCATTCGTTTTGTTGCGCCCAGCGCACTGAATCAAACTCTGATTGTGCAGGTAAGTTGGCCTCGCCATTTGTTTCTTGCATGAGATTAGACTTCGTTCATAAAGGTTCTTGTGATTGTTAGCTTGAGCAGGTGAATCCGTCTGTGCGGTAGACCGCTTATGAAGTGGAATTGTTATGTGGTCTAACGCACGGACAGCCGCGTTTGCTTAGTCCATTCTGAATGGACATATGAGTTTTCATGAGTTGGATAAATTCTGAAATTGAGGAGAGTACGATTATGTTGTGGGCAATTTTGATAGTGTTGTTACTGCTCTGGCTGGTTGGATTTTATGGAGGCTTTGTCACTACGAGCCTGATTCACCTATTACTGGTAGCCGCGGTGATAGTTCTTGCACTTAATCTCTTTAAGCACCGAAATCCGGCGTAAGGGCAACAGCAGAAAATGGCAAAGCAAATAACGCTTGGCGAAAAATCCCGTGCTGCAATTTTGCGTGGCGTGAATAAACTCGCCGACACAGTAAAGATCACACTTGGTCCAAGAGGGCGCAACGTCGTGCTCGACAAGAAATATGGCAGCCCGACGATTACCAAAGACGGTGTGACTGTGGCGAAAGAGATCGAACTTAAAGATGCGATGGAGAACATGGGCGCGCAAATGGTGCGGGAAGTGGCCTCGAAGACCAGCGATATTGCCGGCGATGGCACGACTACCGCAACCGTGCTGGCTCAGGCCATTTTTCGAGAAGGCGTGAAAACCGTGGCAGCGGGTGCGAACCCGATGGCTCTGAAGCGCGGCATTGATAAAGCCGTCGAACGTGCGATTCGGGAGATCAGAAAAACAGCGAAGCCGGTAACAGACGACATGATCGCTCAGGTTGGATCGATCTCGGCCAACGGAGACGAGAACATCGGGAAGTTGATCGCCGAAGCGATGCAGAAGATCGGCAAAGATGGCGTTATCACGGTGGAAGAGTCTAAAACGATTGAGACGGGCCTGGAGGTGGTGGAAGGGATGCAGCTCGAGCGCGGCTATCTCTCGCCCTACTTCGTCACCGATCAGGAAACCATGGAAGCGGTACTTGAAAATCCGCTCATTCTCCTGAGTGACAAAAAGATTTCCTCGATGAGAGATATGCTTCCGATCCTGGAGGAAGTTGCCAAGCTGGGTAGATCGATTTTGATTATCGCGGAAGATATAGACGGCGAAGCGTTAGCAACGCTTGTAGTAAACAAATTACGCGGTACGCTTGGCGTCGCAGCAATCAAGGCCCCGGGCTTTGGCGATCGTCGCAAGGCTATGCTCGAAGACATCGCGGTGCTTACGGGTGCAAAGGTCATTACTGACGATCTCGGTATCAAGCTGGAAAGTGTCATGCTCGAGGAACTGGGCAGTGCGAGGAAAGTAACGATCGACAAAGACACCACGACGATCATTGATGGCGGCGGAGACACTAAAGACTTGCAGGCTCGTGTAAACACTCTCAAAGCTCAAATCGAAGATTCTACCTCTGACTATGACCGTGAGAAGCTGCAAGAGCGGCTGGCGAAACTTGTAGGCGGCGTTGCGATAATTCGGGTTGGCGCGGCCACCGAAACGGAACTCAAAGAGAAGAAGGCGCGGGTTGAAGACGCAATGCATGCAACTCGAGCGGCGGTTGAAGAAGGCATCGTGCCTGGTGGAGGTGTGGTTCTGATTCGAGCTGCGAAGGCATTGGACAAATTCAAACTCTTTGATGAAGACGAACCTGCGGGAGATCCGGACGAGCAAATTGGCGTCAACATCGTGAAGCGTGCACTGGAAGAGCCACTACGACAGATCGTCGCCAATGCGGGCAAAGAAGGCGCGGTAATCGTCGAGAGAGTTCGCTCCGAAAAGAACCCAAACATCGGCTACAACGTGGTGACGGAGCAGTTCGAAGATCTCGTAGCTGCCGGTGTCATTGATCCCGCCAAAGTCACGCGTAGCGCCTTGCAAAACGCCGCCTCAATCGCCGGCTTGATGCTGACGACTGAGGCACTGATTTCCGAGTTTCAGGAAGACAGCAAACCTGGCGAAGTGTCCGGCGGTCTGGTCAGGTAGCGCCAGAAATCCGGCAGCCCCCAACCCGTTACAAGCTTCCACTCCTCGACAGCCTCACGTTTCTCATATCCACACACACTATTACCCCGCCACGAAGCTGGCATATATATCAAATATGCAATATAGTCTGGATAGGCAATACTTTTCATATATGGTACATACCCATCCCTTAAAAAAGAGAGGTCCCATGATTGAGGTTCGCATCGATCAACTACTTAAAGTACGCGGCCGAACGTTTTATTGGCTGGCGAAGAATACAGGTATTAGTCATACGACGTTGTGGCGCTTGAAAAAAGCTAAGGCACTCGGAATCAACTTCATCACGCTGGAAAAACTATGTGAGACACTCGAGTGTCAGCCGGGTGATATGTTCACGTTCATGAATCAAAAAAAGCACGGCGCTAAAAAGAGACTTCGGTCTCACGCGCCCGACAAATCCGCATCAAGGTAATCAGTTGATCTTAGGAGAATGATGAGAACCACTTCGAGCATGTTCGAGCAATTCACGCTGGGGATTGAAGAAGAATTTCAGATTGTCGATCCCCATACGCGCGAGTTGCGCTCACACGTTTCCGAAATCCTCGAAGCAGGAAAGATGATGTTGGGAGAGCAAGTCAAACCTGAAATGATTCAATCGATGATCGAGGTCGGCACCGGGGTTTGCGCCGACATACAGGAAGCGCGAGCCGATATCATAAAACTACGCGGGGTGCTCTCCGAGTTGGTGCGCAAGCAAGGCTTAATGATTGTCGCTGCTGGCACTCATCCATTCTCGCGTTGGCAGGATCAAAAGATTTACGAGAACGCAAGATATGAGTCGATCGTTGAAGAGAATCAGATCATTGCCCGTTCATTGCTGACTTTCGGTCTTCATGTACACGTTGGTATTCCGAATCCCGAACGCGCTGTTCAAATCATGAACGCAGTACGCTACCTGCTTCCGCACGTGCTGGCGCTCTCAACTTCATCGCCCTTCTGGCTTGGAGTGCATACGGGTTTGAAATCCTATCGCTCGGAGGTCTTTGCAAGGTTCCCGCGTACTGGCATCCCCGATTACTTCGAGTCGCGCGGCACATTCGAGCAGTATTTAGAACTGCTGGTCAAAACTAGTTGCATCGACGACGGTAAGAAGATCTACTGGGATGTTCGGCCGCATCCGGTTTTCCCCACCCTGGAGTTTCGCATCTGTGATATTCCCACGCGGGTTGACGACACGATCGCTATTGCCGCGCTCTTCCAGGCGATAGTAGCTAAAGTCAATAAGTTGCTGGATCAGAATCTCACTTTCCGGCTACATCACAAGATGCTGATCGAAGAGAACAAATGGCGCGCAGTGCGCTTTGGTCTCGATGGCAAAATGATCGATTTCGGCAAAGGAACCGAAGTTCCCGTTCGTGAGCTTATTCGTGAACTGCTCGAGTTTGTCGACGATGTTATAGATGACCTCCGCTCGCGCAAGGAGATCCGACACATCCGCACGATTCTCGAGCGAGGAACATCAGCGGATGAACAACTTCGAGTCTGGCACGAGACGAAAGATATTAATGCTGTCGTGGATCGATTGATCGAACTGACAATGGAAAACGTGCCTCATGAAATAACTCCGGCGTTAGCAGCGGTCAAATGACGTTCGTAGGTACTGGTTCAGTTTGAAAAACGCCGAAGGCGTTCGCTAACCCCAGCCCAGGGTTCGAGCCGCAGCGAGAACCCTGGGAAGCAAATAAAAAGAAACGATAACCCTGAAAGGGTTCATCGCAAGGCGAACCCTTTCAGGGTTGGTTGCTTTTCTCAATGATGATCCCAGGGTTGTCGCTTCGCTCCAACCCTGGGCTGAAATTAGCTAACGCCTTCGGCGTACTTCAAAGTGAACCCGTACTCGTTCGTAGCGCTATACGACATATATCCTGCATTTGACATATAGTGTCTGCCAGCGTAAGGTTCTTGGTGAATCGAGTCAGGCTTACTCCCTTCTCAGCTCCTCTGGAATCGACCAGATCTCCTGAAGTCAACAGCCACCAGCGAGGAGCAAGTTTCCAGCACACGCGCGGCTCTCCCGTTCAACACGGGAACGTTTGTAATGTGTCTAAGGCACAGCAGCCGCGATAGGGAGCAAGCATGAAGACTTTTTACGCAATGAGACGTGCAAATGGCGACTGGTTTGCTGTTGCTGACAACGGCGATCTTCGAGTTCCGATCTTCAAGAGCACGGCCGACGCGACGACCGCCCGTTTGCGCGACACCGGAATGGAATGTTTTAGACCAGTCTTGTTCAATGTGCGCGCATTCGAGGAACTCAAGAGGACCGACGGCAATACCGCATCCTTTTTAATGATCGCGGATCCCTCTCGTCACCTGAAACATGGTCTGCGAATGGGTTTCACTGACCTGGCTACGTTAATAAAATGAAAGGTATTAGGGTTTATCTCAATCTGAAGAGAGCTGACTTGTTGGCCAGAGGTCCCGTCTTCTACAGTCACCGTCCGGGTGGTCCATATTATCGCTGGCGGTACGAAGAGCTCCGTGGAGAATGGCTATCTTCTCGTATGCATGCCAGCGATTTAACCCTGACGGAACTTGTCTCGGCGCCCTGGAAAGAGATACCCGCTACTCTGAAGAGTACTCTCGACCAACATTATGTGGAATAGCAGTGGAATCTGTGGATTAACTGTTCTGTCCTCGACCCGCCAGGTTTGCAACTACAAGTACGAATTCGGCGGGCTCCACCGGCTTCGCGAGATGTACTTGATAGCCGCCTGCTAAGGCACGAACTCGATCTTCGGCTTTAGCGTACGCCGTGAGTGCGAGAGCTGGAATCCGGGCTGTGTTGTCGGCGGATTCCGCGTTCCTAATGTTCTTGATCAATTCGTACCCATCCTGATCGGGCATCCCGAGGTCGCTCACCAGCACATCCGGTTTTCGTTGCTTAATTTCCTTGATCGCTTCCGCAGCAGAGGCTGCTGTGATCACGTCAGCCTGGCATTCTGACAGTACCGCCTTCAACATCTGACGAGTATCAGAGTCGTCGTCGACGACTAACACGCGTACACCGTCGAGTCGCGGCGGACATTCGATGTTTAGCCTACCCGTCGCTCTCGCTCTTGTTAGTGTTGAGTCTGCTCCGGTCTTCCTGCCGGGGACACTATTGATGCTGAGAACAGGTAGTCGGAACTTAAAGGTCGCGCCACATCCTGGCCCATCGCTATGCGCGTCAACTGTACCGCCGTGTGACTCGACCAATTGACGAACAATTGCCAGGCCGATGCCAAGGCCGCTATGCGATCTGGTTGTTTTGCCGTCGCCCTGACGAAACCGATCAAATACGTAAGGCAAAAACTCTTTGCTTATCCCTTCACCTGAGTCGACAACGGAAATCTCAACCTCAGAATTTACACGTTGTAGCGCGACAGCAATGTGGCCTTGCTTTGGCGTGAACTTAACTGCGTTAGAAAGCAAATTCCACACTACCTGCTGAAGGCGGTTTGCGTCGCCTAGCACTGGCCCGGCTTCGGCATCAAACGTCGTCTCGATGGTGATGTGTTTCGCGTCCGCAGCCGGGCGAACAGTGTTGACGGCATCGCTGATGACGTGAGCAACTTCAATGGCGCTTCGATCGAGAGTTAGTTTGCCCGTAATGATCCGCGAGATGTCGAGGAGATCGTCAATCAGTTTGGTTTGGAGAGCGGCATTTCGCTCAATCGCTTCCAAAGCGCGCGCGCTAGTCTCGGCATCCAGCTTTCCCGTGCGCAACATGCGCGACCAACCTAATACCGCGGTCAGCGGCGTACGTAGTTCATGTGAAGCTGTGGCGAGAAATTCATCTTTAAGGCGATTTGCTTGTTCAGCTTCCTTTTGCGCAGCTTGAGCGGTTGCGAGTAGCCGTTCGCGCTCTAGTTCCAGTTGCTTGCGTTCAGATATGTCTCGAAATACGAGCACGGCGCCGACGACTTCGCCTTGTTCGTTCCGAATCGGTGCGGCACTGTCGTCAATGGGCCATTCCTTGCCGTCTCTAGCCATGAGGATAGTATGGTTTGCGAGTCCGACGATGGTGCCCGCATTTAATGCTCGCAAGACAGGGTTCTCGAAGGGTTGGCGGCTCAGTTCGTTAACGATTTGGAAGATATCCGTTAGAGAGTGTCCCATCGCCTCGGCCTGATCCCAGCCCGTAAGGGCCTCGGCAACCTGATTCATGAGTGTCACACGACCTTCGACGTCGGTAGTGATAACTGCGTCACCAATACTCGAGAGTGTGACCCGTAACCAGTCAGACTGTTTGCGCAAAGCCTCTTCGGCTCGGCGGCGGGCGAGGTGAATGCTCCGGGCATTCTGTTGGACAACCGAACGAAGTAGTTCCTCTTCATCGTCTTTTATCGACATCATCGATCTCCGAGCAATTTAGAGGCCATGGCAGTTCCTGCCACGCGTGCCTGGATTTTTGCGAACGCTGTATCGCGGGTCGTGGAAGTGTCGTCGCTGAATGGAGAGAAGCCGCAGTCGTCTGTGGTGCCTAGTTGCGAAAGCGGAATGTATTCGGCTGCCTCAAGCACGCGCTCGCAAACTTCTTCGGGCGTCTCAATCTTTGGATCTATCGGTGCAACGACTCCGACGAATATGCGATGGTCCGGCTTCATGTGAGCACGAATGGTTTTCAGGACTTCGAGACGATTCTTTTCGCCGGCGAGGGCGATGTAAAAATTCCCGGCCATTAACTGGAACAGGTGAGGTAAGAGTTCTGCATATTCCACTTCGGCGCTATGTGTTGAATCGCGATCACTGCCTGGACACGTGTGCACGCCAATTCGCGTTCGCTCCTCTGCGTTGAACCGAGAGAGGGCGAGGTTGTTGAGATCGATAAAGCTTTGGAGCAAGTTTCCGGAAGGATCGATCTTGATTGCCAGTCGTCCCTCGGTGAAGTCGATTTGCACCTTGTGCGCGCCCTTCTGCAGACACGCGCGCACCTCGGCTTCGTGCTCGCGCAGTAAGTCGTCGATGAATTGCTCTCGGGTATAACCGGGAATGTCTTCCGGCGGGTACATGAGACTAAGAGCGGACGGGGAGATGACTGCCTGCTTAACCGGCACGTGGGCGTAGCTCAGGGCGAGATCAAGATACCTGTCGGCTGTTTGCTTGTAGCGGAAAGGGCCGGAGGTTAGTCGCAGCATGCGACGCGTATGTCCCGCGGTGAAAGGAATCTTGAAACCGTCAGGTGCTGTGTTCTCCAGACCATGCACCGGGTAAGTCCAGAAGTTGTGATACTTCCTTTGCTCACCATCGGTCACCACCGGCGATCCGGTGGCCTCAAACCGCTCGATGGTGTCGCGAATAGCTGCCTCGTAGAGCGGATTCAATGTCGGGTCCGTTCCATCTTGATCGCCGATTGCATCGAGTAATGAAAGCGGTCGAGGAATACTCCCGATTGGCTCAGTTGGAATTTTCATGGCACCACGACGGTAACAATTGAACAAACTGTCGAAGGCGATGAGAGATTCGCCTCGACGAGTCTTCTTACTAGACTACCTTCACTATTGATTAGTAGCCGGTATAGCCATCCGCATAACCGTGCTCATAGGCTTCACGGTAGTAGCGCCGGTACACCTCGCGGTCTCCAAGACCGGAACTGTAATCTTTTGTGCCCTTCTGATAAGCACTCTGTCCCTGGAAGCCATTGCCGTTACGTCCGCTGCGATCTTTGCGGCCTTGTTTGACTCCCTCGTTAAAACCCGCGTTCAGAGCGGTTTGACGCAACTGGAATGAGCCGCCGTAGTTGCCGTAACCATCATCGTTGCGGCCGCGGCGATCGCCGTTGCGGTCACGGTCTCTGTCACGATCACGATTTCGATAGTCTCGACCATAACTTTCGGCGTTATATCCGTCTTCGAACGCTTCACGGAAGTAGCGACGGTAGAGTTCACGATCGCCGAGACGCGGGTTGTAGTCTTTCGTGGCTCTCTGATAGCTGTTCAGGTTGCGGAGTTCGTTGCGACTGCCGCGGTCTTTTCGGCCTTCCCTGACGCCTTCGTCGTAGCCGGCGTTCAGAGCAGTGCGACGGAGCTCCGAGGAGCCGCCATAGTTACCGTAACGATCCCAGTCGCGACCACGTCGATTTTGATCTCCGTTGTCGCGGTTACGGTCTTGAGTGTAACGATCGTCTGGATTCTGTGCCTGAGCAGTTAGGCTCAGCGCGATCCCTATTCCAAACAGCATTGAGAACACCAGGAAGGCGGCCCCGATTCTGCTTTGCGATTGATCTGTTTTCATTATTCTCCTTATTTTTTACTTCTCGCAGTAGATTTCCGGGGGACTACGATTAAAGCGTATTAGGGAGGATTTGTATGTGCAGTAGCACACATACCAACCAAAACAGTCTTATATATTGGTGTGTTAGGCGCGCGGCACCCACCACCAAGGAAGATTCACTGTACGTTCACCCTCTTGCTGACGATGAGCGTAGTTTCCAGCCCGAGGTGATCGGAAAGAAAGAATTGACCGTCTGTGGGTTGAGGCCGGCGGAATTGTCGTCTTCGGATTCTGCTCAAGTCCACATTGCATTTATGATCGGGTTGAGGATTCTCCACGAAGATGTAATCGAAGCGACCGACACAATCGAATGGTGGTGGATGGTTTGGAGTTCGTGAATCATCACAGTAGTCTGCATTCGTTGACAATCCGGTGCAAACGTTGTCGAAATTTCCTTCCTGCGGTTGGCTGTCATCATCGTCGTTGCGAGCAGTCTGCCCGCCGCCCAGGTTATTGTTGAATGCTCCCTCCGCCCATGCGTCCTTCATCCCGATTGCCGCAAGTCGATTCTTCAGCTCGCCGAAATGACTAACATCTGAACCGTCAATATTGAGATCGCCGCAGATAATCGCGACATTCTCCCGGTGATGCAGTGCGTGATAGAACTCGATCAGCTCGTCAAGCTGATTCTTTTGTATCTCAAAGCGCTCGGCTGGAGTCGATTCCGAGATGTGCCCTTCGAACGGAGTAGCGGCGTTAATCAAATCCTCCTCCGTTTGTCCAAAACCACCGCCGAACATCAGGTGTGTTGAGAATACTTCCACCGTACCAAACGGCGTTACGATCTCGGTGAACATGACGCCTTTCTCGGCATAAAAATCGGAGTCCAGGCTGATGTCTTTGCTCGGCCCGATGCCCGGAATGAGATCGACACTCTTTGCCTTTCCCTTATTTCTGTAGGCCTTGTTCTCGCGTCGTCCGATGTTGAACTTCTTGCTGATGGTGAAAAGACTGCTCAGCGTGCCGCCAAAGAAGTTATCCGGCGTAGACGGTCCCCAGGCAGCAAGAATTTCATTGCGTTGCTGTTCCTGCATCACCTCATACAGACAGGCAAGGTCGTACTCAGCGAAGACTCGTTGCCCTATCTCTCGGGCGCGCGAATGCAGGGCTGGTTTCGCAGTTAATCTGAGATCAGGAAACGGATCCGGCAGCGAGATATGCGCTTCCGTCAAGTAGGTGTTGTAGCTGAGAAACTTGACTGACGCTGATTCGGAATGGCGGCGCGCGGCTTCCTTCAAGTTGCGTTCGGAAGCGGGGACTCCGTTGAGCCACCGATGTTGTTTCAAAACTGATGAGAGCTTTATTTCTTTGTGTTTATCAGCGAGCGGATCCATTTCCGCAGCAACCTGTCTCAATGATTTTCCCATGTTGTATGTTCCTCTACTGCAAGGCGACGAGAACCGGAACCAATGCGCGGCCCGAGTGCAAACTTCCCAACGCTTTGCCGATGACGGCGCCAAATGCGCGCGCTGGATCATTCGCTCGCATAGCGTGTCCAGGCGTGGACGATGTGGTGAGCAAGTCACCGACCTCAACCGGCGAGAAGTCTGCATCGACCTTGCACCAGACCTTTCCCGAGAGAGCAAGCGCACAGCGATTGGCGTCGGGTTGACGATCAAGGACGATGCCCGGTCGATAGTTTCCCGCACCGGACACAATCCCACCGACACGGTGATCGTAAGGCTCTTCACTGACGCGGACCTGGTCGTTACCCACCAGCACGACGACGCTGCCTGGCTCGGGCACCATCTCCCCAGTCACTCCAAACTGTTCGGCAAGATCCGCCCCGGTCAACTGGACGTCGCCGTCAACTTTGAGGTCACGCGTGACATGTACATGACCACCAAACACGCCGGCGAAACCACCACTCCCGTGGACGGCTCTCAGTGCGGCCGGCCCGCTTTGCGACTTGGCGTCAACACCTACTGAACTAGTGCTGGACCCGGAAACACCTGGTCCCGTTTTGCTCTCACCGAAAACACCTGAGAAGCCACTGCCCTCGCAGACCCCATGAACCCCTTCGCCTTTGCCTCGGCTGACGCCAAGAATTCCCGGGCCATTACCGGCATGGATAGCGCGCACTGCGGCCGGCCCGCTTTGAGTTTTGGCGTCGATACCTACCGAACTGTTGCTGGCGGCAGAAACACCAGGTCCCGTTTTGCTTTCGCCGAAAACGCCGGAGAAGCCGCTGCCTTCGCAAACCCCATGGACTCCGATACCGTTCTTTTTGCTGAGCCCGAAAACTCCCGGGCCATTTCCTGCATGGACGCCACGCACCGCGGCGGGCCCGCTTTGAGTCTTAGCATCAATGCCTACTGAACTTGTGCTCGAGCCGGAAACACCGGGCCCAGTTGCGCTCTCACCAAAAACACCGGAAAAGCCACTGCCGGTGCTTTGTCCGATCACTCCATTGGCTGGTCCAATCCCAAGGACGCCAGTACCACCATCTCCCGTCTGTGTGCCTAGAACGGCAGCGATGTTCGGATCATCAGAATCAGCAATTACATTTTTCATGGTTTACCCCTTTTCATAAATGCGGATTAATTTCTTCGGCCAATGACGGCCGCTAGTTCTGAAGTGCGAATCGCACTTGGATCGGGTCAGTACAGGGAGCGGTAGCGACCTGGCCAGTGATCAGCCTGCGAGATTCCTGACGATTTTGACTTCCATGGTTTGACCAGGTCGCTACCGCTCCCTGTACTGACCGATCCAAGAATGATTCCGACTTTGAGCAAAGCCCTCGAACAGCTGCAAGGTTCCAGCTTGCGGCGGTTCACAGATTGATATTTCCGCGTCGCCATTCAGAGTTCGAACGCTCTCGAAAATCGTTTTCAGTTGCATCGACAGCGACATTAAGAATCTTTCTCTTTGTAGAAGCTGAAGTGCTTATCCAACTCGGCGAGAGGTTATACCCGCTGGCCAGGAGGTTTAGATTCGTGCGCAATGCGGACCAGTCGTTCCTGGCGCGGTCGGTAAGCTGGTTGTCATGCATGAAAGTTTCGAGAGGTTGGGCCTGATCGAGCAGGTGCTGGACGTCGTTCGAAACCAACGACCTGTCATCGAAGCGAATGCGGACTTGATCGGTGGCCTTTTTGAAATCGCGCAGAGCATCATTCATGATGCCTTCGCTTCTGGTCCGATCGTAAGGTCGTTGGAAAAAGGCATCCGTCAGACTGGTACGAAATGTATCGCCGCCATTCTCGATCTGCTGAATTAGCAGATTGAGTTCGCTGTCGGACAGTCGGAACGATCGATTTGAGTCGACCTTCATTGGAATCAGTTGGTTCCACTGCCAACTGACGCCATAGGCACTCGCCAGCGTGTTCAGATCAGTTCGCACCGATGCCCAGTCATTCTTGACCCGAGCGTTAAAGGTATTTTGAGTGATGAAGCTGTTAATGGGCGACGCCTTTTGCAGGATGCTCTCAACGTCGGACGCAACTGCAAGCCTCCGAATGAACTGATCTCTGAACTGCTTAATAACGAGATCAAAGTCGGATTGGAATGTGCTGACGTCATTTTGAGGCTGCGTTTGGTCGATGCTGCCCTGGACCAATGCTACATTGAGACTGTTGCGGAACCTGCTCGAGCTTCGTTCAAGTCGTTGCAGCATGCTGCCGACCTGCCGGGTGTTATTACGGTTAGGCTGCGACTGGGCCTGTACATTCAGGCCGATGATGATTGGAAACAGTAACAGGATAAAAACAGAAGTGATGCTTTTTGTGATCGTCATTTTTCTTCTTTCGGCTGCTACACCTTCATCCAGGCTTCTAGGCACACGTCGCAATTCAGGAATTGCACCCGAGAATCCCAAGCTGAAATAAATGGAGTGTTATGGACGCAGAGATCACAACTCTTCTTCAGCTCTATTGAAAATTACAAGCGGCTCAAGAAGAAGGTTGCTGGCCCGATCCCGGATGTCGAAAGATAATTTCTACAGGAAGCTGGCGATTTATAGCAGTCAAAGAAAAGAAGGTCTGTGCGCTAACACACACATACCCAAAGTCCTATTTAGGTTTGTGTCCGGGCTCCACGGAGAAGCCCATGGACTTGAATAGTCTGAAAAGCTGCAACATCGCAGACCGGACTCCGCCCTCGACTGACACAGGCGACTGTCCAAGTTCCTTTGCGATTTCAAGACTGGTCATCCCGGAAAAGAATGCGAGCTCAATCATGCGGTGCTGCAGAGGCGGGATGGCCTCCAGGGTTGCGCGAACGAGTCGCCGCTGTTCTGTGATGTTGATTGAGGAGGAGGGAACTAACCTGGTTTTGTGTTGCCTCTTGCGCAACGTCTCGCTATTAATTGTTAGCTGGTTGCAGAGACGCTCGATGGCACGCCGGTGTGCCATAAGTATCAGCCAGGTCAGCGGTCTTTCATTCTTCTTGCCGAACTGGGCGGCTCTGCGTCGTATTTCTTCATAGAGTTCAGACAACACTTCGTCCGCCGTCTGAGTGTGCCCCAAAATACGCAACAAGAGACCGAAGAGCAGCCCATTCGTCGCCTCAAAAAAGAGACGGAAAGCAGCTTCATCGCCTCTCGCTATCCATGGGAGCAGCGTACCAACCTGATCGGCGGTCAACTGCTGAACTGCACGACGCGTTTCCTTCTGCAGACAGTTTTCTTTCTGTATCGTGAGGTTGTTTTCACTCAAGCTGCTTTGGGAATCCTGTGCAGCAGCCGAGCGAGCATGCTTCTCAACTGATTGAAGTTATCAGGGCGTGTGACATATACGTTCTCGGCGATCTCGACCTCATCACCCTCAGCGATCTCATCGACGCAGAAGACAACAATTGGCACATCCTCTCCTATCGCAGCCTTCTCTCGAATACGGCGGGCGGAAACAATCACGTCGTGGGGTGCGCCAGCCAGGCTCACGAGGATGAGATCGGGCCGCTGTCGTAGGGCGCTCTCTATTCCATCCTGTTCATCTCTGGCTAGCGCAAGACGATAGCCATCCACCATCAGCAGCTTTTCAATGCCTTCGCGGGTCTCCTGAACATCTTCCACTACTAAGATGATCGGTTTCGTGTCGTTCTGCTTAGCCATTCAATCTTGGTGCTTATGTCAGGAAACGCTGAGCCAGACTGACTAATTTGATCGCCTTTGCCAGCCCCAGAAACTGCATGGCACGGATGCCCCACCAGTTGATGTCGATCTCATACCAGGCAAGTCCATGACGTGCTGCGGTTGGGTGTGCGTGGTGATTATTGTGCCAGCCTTCGCCAAAGGTCAGCAGCGCGACCCACCAGTTGTTTCTGGAATCATCGCTGGTTGCAAACCGCCGCTTACCCCACATATGTGTTGCCGAGTTGACCAGCCAGGTCGCGTGCAGGTTAAAAGTGACGCGAAAGAAAACTCCCCACATCAAATATGACCAGCCTCCAAAAGCCAGCAGCGCCAAACTAAGCAAAACCAGCGGCAGCCAATACCAGCGGTTCAAACATGCGTGAAATCTATCCTTCGTCAGGTCAGGGGCATAGTGCGCCATAACGGAACTGTCAAATTGCTGCGCCGTACCGTTCAGCATCCAGCCGATGTGCGCCCACCAGCCGCCATCGCGTGGAGTGTGTGGATCACCCGGCGCATCTGCGTGCGCATGGTGGATGCGATGCGTAACAACCCAGTTGATTGGGCCACCTTCGAGCGCGAGTGTGCCGCAGAAGGTCAGAAAGTACTCCACTATTCTTGACGTCTTATAGGCACGATGAGTCAGTAGTCTGTGAAAACCCATGCCGACTCCCAGGCTAGCGGAAATCCACCAGAGCAAGATCGCGGCCAGCAACGCCTGCCAACTGAACACAAAGAGCGCGGCCACTGCTCCTATATGCAAGATGCCCATGAAACATGCGGTATGCCAGTTAATACCCGTCAGTCGGTGCTTTGTAATCACTTCGTTGCGCATTTCGAATTCTCTAAATCAGTCGGTCTTCTTATTGGAGGAAAGGGGGGCTCGCTACACCGAAGGGTCGTCGTCTCTTTACTGATTTTGTGCGACGTGGTCTTCTCGTCGAAGCATGCCGGCCAGCTCGACGGCTTCCTGGATCGTCAGCAGATCGCTATCGTCTCCGCCCTGAAACTTAACTCCGCTCGACCGCAGTTCCCAGTCGTCATGTCCTTCGTATTTACGCTGGTTAAATATTTCCACTGCCTCATAGCCGCTAACGGTCGTGAACGAGAGCAGCAGCAGTTGAGTGCTATTTCGCTCGCGCGTACTTCTCTCTATCGCTTCACGAATTGTTTTCCGATCTGGGCCTTCTGGCAGAGAAGGGGAAGTGGACTGTTGACTTACTGCAGGCGTTCCCTGCAACTCGTAAAGCCGCTCTCGGTATTCGGCGAGTAGCTCAAGATATTGCTTGCACTGCTCGACGATGCTTTCGCTCGTAGCTCTATTCACTGCCTGTTTTGCAGCTTGTAACCTTTGTTCCAATTGCGGGTACAACATAAATCGTTCCTAACCAGGGCGTGGCTCATCGTATCTCAGGCCATGCTTTCAGCTTCGTCAACTGCGAGGGGTTTGAAGGGAATTAGACCTCTCTTCAATTCCTCGAGAGCGATGCTTGTATTTCTTTTTCTCAACCGGTCGGCTACGATTCGTGGTTGTGCACCTCGTAAGAGTTGCTTGCTTCTGTGACTTGCCAGGATGACCAACTGAAATCTGGACACGATACCCGGCCACTCTGCTCGTGTGATGTCGGTACCAACGTTACTGCTCACTTCTACGATTCCAGTCATATTTTTAATCCTGCCTTTTGCGGCTCTGTAATAGTTACGTACCGGCGTCGAAGATCTAGAGCGCGTTTTCGTGACTGGCTACGTCTGTAGTGGAAAAACATAATCGCCGACATGAGAGCTAAACTTTCAATGACGGTGACAAGAATGACTATTTTCATGTGTCGCAATCTCCTTCGGTCGCCGAGACCCTGTCGCACTGATTCAAATTTCCCGTCCGTGTTCCCTAACGACCTTCATGTCTAACAGAATGAACCTCCTGATCTGCACTGTCTGTGCGCTATATCGCATATGCGACATACTTTCGGTGGATAGGAGGTATTTGAGTGATTTCGCTGAGTCTAATCAGGTTTGGAAATGCGAGTTGTCCGTTATGTGTGCTGCTGGTGGTAAACGCGAAGCTTGGTCAAAAGGTAGGCGTTTCAAACTTGATGGTGGGCGGGCGCGCTCGGATTTGTGTTAGCCCAGCAGCGGCGCGAGATCCTTTCCAGCAAACAACTAGTGCTGCTGGTGGCTGGCGCCGTGCCGGGATTTATTCTATTCAGCCCTCATTACGGAAGCCTTAGGGCGCGTCGCCAATCTCCGTCACTTTCACCTTGCTGCCGAAACGCTTGTAGTCCGTGTAGCGAACAAGCATGCGTATGTGCACAACCTGACCTTTTGGAAAGTCCAATTCATCGTCTGCGGAGGTGTAAGTCGGGAACCAATAACGCCCGTCTATCTGCTCTCGATAAGTTTCGAACAGAGGAAAGCGTTGATTGCCCTGAGGCACAGCCTTTCCGCGCACCTTCACAATTTGCAGGTCGTCCTGATCTACCCAGATGCGTCCGTCAAAGCGGCGCTCGCTGACTTTCTTCGGTAACACCTTCGGCGCGACGTCAAAGACGTAGGTTTGCAACTCATCAAGCTGTTCCTTGCCCATGTATTTGAAGTCGTACTGATCGATCTTTGAGGCTTCGAGAGCGAACGGTTGCACGCCGCCCAAATCTTCCAGGTCTTCCTGTGTAAAGACGAGTTCCGTTAGTGTAGGCGCTGGGAAAAAAGTGATCTTTTCAAAGCGCTCGTTCTGATCGGTGAAAACAAACTGAGAAACTCGATGATATTCACCGGTGATGTCGCCACCCAACCCGACCGTTTGGATGGTAGCGTCGCGTTTGAATGCATACTCGGAAAGTGCGCGCCGAAACTCAGTTTCTTTAGCGG
>Ga0070699_100002424_pt1 | contig 16731 bp, 25 predicted proteins | sample KBSK1503metaG_FD_65473 | JGI IMG/M metagenome (GOLD analysis project Ga0070699, IMG submission 65473) | Corn, switchgrass and miscanthus rhizosphere microbial communities from Kellogg Biological Station, Michigan, USA - KBS K1-50-3 metaG | ecosystem: Host-associated > Plants > Roots >... | reverse complement strand
CCGACCAAATACGAGCTGGTGATCAACCTCAAGACCGCGAAGGCCCTCGGCCTTGAAGTGCCGCCGACAGTACTCGCCCGTGCCGACGAGGTGATTGAATGAAACTTCCCCGTCGCAAATTTCTGCATCTGGCTGCCGGCGCTGTCGCGCTGCCGGCCGTCTCACGGATCGCCCGGGCACAAACCTATCCGACGAGGCCGGTGCGCATCATCGTTGGATTCACCGCTGGCAACAACATCGACATCGTTGCACGGCTGATCGGCCAATGGCTGTCAGAACGGCTCGGCCAGCCGTTCATTATTGACAACCGCCCGGGCGCCAGCGGCAATATCGCCGCCGAGGCGGTCGTGCGCGCGCCCGCGGATGGCCATACGCTTCTGATGACGGGCACCTTCAACGCGATCAACGCAACGCTCTACGAAAACCTCAGCTTCAATTTCATCAGGGACATCGCCCCCGTCGCCAGCCTGTCGCGCACCGCCGGCGTGATGGAAGTCAACCCTTCGTTCCCGGCCAAGACCGTCCCTGAGTTCATCGCCTACGCGAAGGCCAATCCCCGTAGCGTCATGATGGCGTCAGCTGGACCGGGGAGCGCGCTGGGTCTGTACGGCGAGCTGTTCAAATCCATGGCTGGCGTTGACTTGGCGGTGGTGAACTATCGCGGCTCGCCAGCTGCGCTGTCCGATCTCATTGCCGGCCACGTTCACGTGATGTTCGACCCGATTGCATCATCGGTCGGCTATATCAAGGCAGGTCAGCTGCGAGCCTTGGGAGTGACGACAGCCAAACGCATCGAGGTATTGCCGGACGTTCCAACGATCGGCGAATTTGTGCCGGGCTACGAGGCGAGCGGTTGGCAGGGGATCGGTGCGCCGGCGAACACGCCGCCGCAGATCATCGCCATCCTCAATAAGCTCGTGAATGAGGCGCTCGCCAGCGCGGAGTTCAAGGCGCGGTTCGTCGATTTGGGCTTGGAGCCCTATGCAACCTCGCCCGCCGAGTTTGGCAAGTTCATTGCCGACTACACCGAGAAGTGGGGCGAGGTGATCCGGGCCGCGAACATCAAGCCGAACTGACAACAGGTGCCCACGGATATTCCGTAACGCCCGTTCGGCCCTCGAACTGCTTGCCTCGAGCCGCGACGACTGCACCGAGGCGATCATGCGGGCGCATGGCTTTACTATTGAACAGATGGTCGAGCTGATTCGTACCGGAGACGCGCCGACGAACGATTCCAGTGCGCTACACATTCCCGCGACGACATAAGGCAGACAGGATAGCAGAATGATACGCCCGGAGGGCGGGTCAGTAAATTAAGGATTTGTTGAGTGTATCCATCTCTGAACTGTGTTGAGAACGCAACACTTCGGGTAAATTCGCGCCTGCCGCTTCACCGGTAGCCAAGCACATCCCTGGCTCCCGGATAGCGTGGCAAATTGCGGCTTGGGTGCTCGGGGCGCCCGAGCGCTCCCAGAGGGCCCCACCAGAGACCCACCCACGATCTGCCTGAGGAGACCTCCCAGTATGTCCATAGCAGCACAGCTTGCGGAATTGGAAAAGCGCCATCGGGCGCTGGAAGCGGAAATAGTCGAAGTCCGTGCCCATCCGTCGACAGACAATCTCCAAATCGTAGAGCTGAAGCGTCGCAAGTTGCTGGTGAAGGACGAAATCGCACGCCTGCAGAACTAATCGCTGCGGAAGCCGATGGTGAACTGGGACGTGGTGGTCAAGAACGTCGACGCCGTGACCGCGCTCGCGCGCGCGGGCTGGGAGAGGATTGCCGGCTGATTCATCGGGCTTCGTAGATTGGCGGCTCGGCCCAACAGTCCTCCATCGGATAGGAAAGAGCAACGGGCAGGAAAGATGGCCGCGCCCGCTCGCCTCCAGTTGTCCTTGGTCATTCCTGCAAATTCACCACCGGATTAGATATAGCAGATGGCCTTGACGGTTCTCGATAATCGGAGCCACCGCCGCCGCGCGTGAACACCGACGCCGTGCCAATGCCCCCGTTCTCATTCGATCGGCCAACCACGATGGTCTCGTCGGCGGACAGCGCGACAGAGGGTGCGGATTTTCCCACAGCGCCCGTGCCAACCTTTTCGTGCGTCCAGTAACCGGCGGTGCGCGTGAATACCCACGCCGCGCCGACACCCCCATTGTCGTTAGATCCGCCGACCATGACGATGCTGCCGTCGGCAGACAGCGCGACAGAGGGTGCGGACTTTCCCACAGCGGCGGTGCCAACCAGGTCCTCGTCCTGCGTCCAGCGACCGCCGCTGCGGGTGAACACCAACGCCACGCCCCCATCTTCGGCAAACCCGCCCAGGATGGCGATGTTGCCGTCGGCGGACAGGGCCACGGACATGCCTTGGCGTGCTACAGCACCGGTACCAATCAGCTTATTGCCCTCCTGCGTCCAAAGACCACCACTGCGGGTGAACACCCACGCCGCCCCGGCCCCGGCCGCCCCGAGCCCGAAGGGCACCGATCGAGCCCACGGCTTGTCGCCAGGCCCACCCACGATGGCGGTATTGCCATCGGCGGATAGCGCGACGGACATGCCTTGGCGGGCGCTTCCCACGGCGTCGGTGCCGACGAGCTTCTTGCCTTGCTGCGTCCAGATACCGCCACTGCGGGTGAACACCCATGCCGCCCCGGTCCTGCTGTTGTCGGACCACCCGCCCACGATGGCGGTATTCCCGTCGGCGGAAAGGGCGACGGACATGCCTTGGCGGGCCTCTCCCACGGCACCGCTGCCGACGAGCTTCTTGCCTTGTTGCGTCCAGGCATCGCCGCTGCGCGTGAACACCCACGCGCCCTCGGCCCCCCAGCTACCCACGATGACAGTGTTGCCGTCGGCCGAGAGCGCGACTGACATTCCTTGGCCCGGCGGCAATGGCGGTTCACCCGCCCCGCTGCCGACCAGCTTGTTGCTTTGCTGCATCCAGACATCGCCCCTGCGGGTGAACACCCACGCCGCCCCAGTAGTCCCATTGTCGCTAGGTCCGCCGACGATGGCGGTATTGCCGTCGGCGGAGAGGGCGACGGATGCACCTTGGGACCACAATCCCCCTCCGTATTCGCTGGTGGCACCGACCAGCTTGCCGCCTTGCTGCCTCCAGCCACCACCACTGCGCGTGAACACCCATGCGGCCCCAGCAGGACCGACGAACGGCGACCGATCGCGATCAGCGTTGTTAGGGCCAGGCCCGCCCACGATAGCGGTATTGCCGTCCGCGGACAGTGCGACGGACATGCCTTGGTTAGTGCTTCCCGCCGCGCCGGTTCCGACTAGCTTGGGCCACTGCTGGAACGTATGAACTTGCTCTCGACCAGCTGCCCTTCGCCGCGCGCGGTCAGCTTCGGCGGCAGCCAGTCCTGTGACTGAAATGCTACACCAGACCACTTTTTAGAAGTTTGCGTCTCCGTGCTCCACAATTGTCCCAATTTTTCTTCACCCAATTTTTCTTCACAAGACAGTCGCGGACAGGGAGATGGCACAGGGCAGTTCGAATGGGTGGCGCGATGGGAAGTGAAATCCCTGACACGGCACTGTACAAGCAATGGCTTGCAGCCGTAGGCTCAATCGTATTCGCGCTCCTTTGCCTATTGGGAAGCGCGTCATTGGCTCTTGCGCAGCGTCCGGACGATTTTCGCCGGACGTTCGTGACGATAGCGCAATCCGCTGCTGTGCACGCAGCGCAGGCTGAACTCGAACGGCAGGACCCGCAGCCAACCGGGGGCCAGAGTTCGGCGTATGCGGTGAATGGCGTCGTCCTTGGTGCAACAGTTAAGTTCGGTAGCTCCGCATACAGAGAGTACAAATGTGGTCCGAGCGATCAATTCGACGGATTTACGTGGTGCCAGAGAACTCGCAAAGACAAGGAGCGGCGGGGCAAGTTTAACGCGACCTACTCAATTTTGCATTCGCGTGATGGAGTCGCTGTTTACATCAATCGCTATCAAGAGCCGGCTTTCTTTGGTGCAAGCGAAGCCGACGATGACATTCAAATATATTCGCGCAAGATCGGCGAGACGCCACGAATCACGAGAATGCCGCAGCGAGCCGGTTTTCCGAATGGCATACTCGCCTCATGGGGCAAAGTTGAATTAGAGCCGCTGGATAACGATAGCATAAAGGCGCTCGCCGAGGGGCGGCGTCCAATCACAAAAGGATACGTCGTCGACTTCATTGGCGATTTCGCTCGCTCCGCAAAGGAAGGCTTGCCGATATATCGTATCAGCGGAGGCCCGGGGTTCGTTTGGGTTGCGAGCATCGGCCAGAAAGGTCGCGGCACCTTGCGGCTCACAGCTGTAGATCCCTCCGTATTAGCTCCCGCAACGACGCCAAGAGCGCCAATTGAAACCGTGGAGAGTGCAAAAGAAGAATACGCAATAACAAATACCACGAACCAGCTTTCGCGTGGGGAGGCTGAAAAGGAGGCAGCCGACAAAGCAAGAATTGATGCCGAGCGTGCACGTGAGGACGCGGTCTTGCGGCTCACAGCTGTAGACGCCTCCGTATTAGCTCCCGCAACGACGCCAAGCGCGCCAATTGAAACCGTGGACAGTGCAAAAGAAGAAGAAGACGCGATAGCAAATACCACGAACCAGCTTTCGCGTGCGGAGGCTGAAAAGGAGGCAGCCGACAAAGCAAGAATTGATGCCGAGCATGCACGTGAGGATGCGGAGAAGGCGCGAGAGGAAGCGGTACGTGCCAAGGCTGACAATGACAAAGCGGCGGCTACAGAGAGAGCTAAACTCGATGCCCTCTTCGAGCAATTGGAAGCGCAAAAAGGTGCAGCCGAGGCTAAAGCTCGTGCTATGGAAAACGTCGCCTATGGAGCGATTACCGTTTTGATCGTTCTTGTAGTGACCATTGCGTCCGCTTTTGCCCTTAGGAAGAGAAGGATCGCGGGAACCGAGCACCAATCGGCCAAAGCTGAGACAAGGGAGATTGAACCCACTGAGCTTGCTGCAGTGATGGAAACAAAATCTGCATCACATGGCGACTCGCACCACTCCGAGTCAAAAGATGCAAGCAGCACAGCTCCACGTTCACGCCAAGTCGCTCAATTATTTCCATCCCCACCGGGTCAAGCCGTCATCGTAGGGATCGCAGCTGTGTTATCCGCAGGAGCTATTGGGGCGATTTTATACTCGAAAACTTTTAGGCCATATGAGCATGGGACCGCGTCGCGCATCGCCGATTCAACGAAAATTCAATGGAAATTCCGCGTCAAGAAGAGCGGCATTGCAAATCAAGTCGAAGCCTTTGTCATAGGTCGGCAGGAGAATGAACACGGGGCGGCGGCAGAGATCATCGGGGAATGTGCGGATCGAAGCATAAACTTTAAAGCAACGGTTCTCGGACGCGACGCGAAACAAACGGTTGAATTGCCTTGGGATGATAAATTAGAGGATTATCGGAACGAGATCGGCAAATTCATGCAAGTCATTTTTTTGCCGATCGCCGTCAAAATCAACGACGATGAACCTCAGGTCATTAAACGATTGCATGAAGAACCTTATCGTAATGTCATTCGGTTAGTGACATTGCTGTCAGATCCGACCCCTCCTTCCGATCGCCAACAATCAGCCAGAAAAAACGGCAGCAACGTCCTCCTACTCGACGATCTCCTGTCAACGGCGGAAAAGGCGGCGCTGACGTTGTATTATCCCGACAAAGAGTTAAAGGCTTCAGAGGTTAGACGAATAATGGTTCAGTTCGACACGTCGAAAGGTACAATGCTGATAAAAATTATGACGGATGATCCGACAATCCAGAAACTTGTCCATTTCTGTCAGATCAATAATCGTTCGCAATTGGAGGCAGTGGCCGCCTCGGTTCGATGAGTTGAGGTCGTGAGAAACTTGTTTGCGGCCGTCCGGAATTCGACGAGGTAGTGGGTTGGTCTTGGCCCCGAAAATCGATGATCCGGTCCTGCTTGGTTTTGCGCGGTTCACAGGTTTGAGAAGATGTATATCAGGCAGACGAGATACTGAAGCGCGATGAACGCCCCAGCGATGTAGGAGTTGATCAGAATGCGGGACATCGAAGCGTCGGTATGGGCAATTTCACTATCGACGTTTGGATCTTCCTCAAGGCGCTTCTGCTCCAGGGATTGACGGTCACTCGCCCAGGCCATTTGCGTGATCGTGAAATATTGGAACAAGGCCGCGCTGCGGATCGTCGCATAGATAATGCCGAGAACGGCAACGATGATGGTGTCCGCAGGGTCGAGGAGCGCCCCCAGAACGTACACCATAATCGCGAGCTCAAGAATTCCGCGGGCGACCGTCCAGCCAATCTTTAGGGCGTTCCTTATCTCTGGCTTCAGTATGCCATTCATCGCGCTCTCATCCGGGATCGGTACATGAAGCTGTGCTGTCGCGGCCTGGAAGCGCTTTAGCACCGCAGCTTTGGTCCTCGGCACTGTGATCACCAGCTTTTTGCCTTCGGCCGTCCTGAACTCAACAACATAGGTGCCATCGTCCCTCGGGCCTAGGATTGAGATCTTTGTCCTGCTGGTCCATTGGACTCTATTTAGCCGCTCAGACCTTTTCTGTCTCCCTTAGGCGGCCGCAATGAGATCGACGCGCTAAAGCGCGCGTTGCAAGAGCGCCTTGGGACAGAGTAGTCACTAGCGCCCTTCCGCGTGTGGGGCCGCGAGAAGGGAAAGGGGGGCAGGAACGTCAGGACGTCTGCGCCCCTTTGCTTATGGCCAGTTCGTCGTCTGCCCGGGGACCCACCGGTTCAGCTCCATTGCCCGCAAAAATCTTGCCGCCGCGTCGGAACAAAACCACCTCTGTCGGATTCACTACATGAGGCGCGCGACCGAAGGGTTGGGCCAGGGGAGGTCCGTCGGAGCATTGGGATGCGCCGTCTGCCCGCCATCTCCCACGACCCGATGAAGTTCCTGCAGGCGTTTGCGGCCGGACTGCGGGCCGAATTCACCGACGCCGCTTGCGCCCCGGTGCCGGAATACCTGGCGGCGCTCATGCGACAATTGGACGGGGACCGTAACGAACACTCAGGGGAGGGGCGTGAATATGGACCAAGCCCAACAGAACCGTCGAGCAGTGTTGGTCGTCGAGGACGACGCCGAACTGCGCCGCTTCGCGGCGAGGCTGCTTGAAGACGGCGAACTCGATACCATCGAGTGTGAAAGCGCCGAAGCTGCCCTTGCCACGATGCTAATCCGCGGGCGAGACGTCGCCATGATCTTTGCGGATGTCCGGCTTCCCGGCGCTATGGATGGGATCGACTTGGCGCGCGAGGTCAGGATGCGCTGGCCCTTTCTTCCTGTGATTCTCACGTCCGGACATCCGCGCGAGGGCCAGCTGCCGCTCGGGGTCGATTTTATGCCCAAGCCGTGGCAGCCGCTCAATCTCCTTGTGGCCGCTAAACAGGCGCTAGCGTGTCTGTGAGAGGGCCTCCAAGGCATCGTAGAAGCTAGTGGACTGATCGTCTTACCGCTCGGGCCGCTCGCCGGACTGGTCGAAGGACTCGACGATCCAACGTTCCATAAGTCCCGTTCAGCGAAATCGCGGGCGTTCGGTCATGCCGACCAGGTGATCGAATAGCGGTGCCTTTTGCTTCAATGCGCTAGGTCGCGATTGGCACTTCGGCAACATCAGCGAGATCAAACTCAAGCCCCGCCCGAAGCGGGGCTTTTTCTGAGTCCCAAATCGTCCATTTCGTGATGGCCATCACAGCGGCCGAAGCCATAGTCCGGCATATCGCTCCCCATCAGACGGCTTGAGCTACCGCCATGTTGCGGCTGAGCTGATTGGATGGGAGAACTCAGATGCGCAAGACCACTCTGTTTGCCGTTACCACCGCCTTGCTCGCGACTGGTTTCGGAGTATGGGCCGCTTCGCCTGCCCGTGTTTCCCCCTCGATAGGTCAGGGGATTGAACCGTTCCAACTAATGGTGAACGCAAAGGACCTGTCTCGGGCAGAGCTTGTGGACTACACCTTCGTGTTCCATTGAGCGTTGCCTAGCCACATCTGCTGCCCGAACGGCCAGTCAGATGATGCGGCCCGGCGGCTCGGCTGCCCGCGAAAGCGGTGCATTGGTCAGTTGGTCATGACGCGACCGTTGCCCGGCGCGTTGCGACAGCCCTGGCCTGCCGAGCGTATCCCCTCGGCGGGTCGGGGCGCTTACGCGATCCGCGTCTTGCCTGATTTGTGCCTTGGAATAAGATCAGAGCGTCTGGGGGTTAGCTCATTTTCCCTCCAGATCACTCCGTAAATCACCCACTTGGAGCCCCGGCTTGAGAGACCGGGGCTTTCTTTTACTCTCTGTGTATCGGGGGCGAACCAGGCGGGCAAGCCGTGCAGTTTTTTGGTAGGAGTCATGGACGGTCATGACGCGCCATTCGCGCCGGTGCGTTATGACAAGTCCCCGGCCCGCCTTGCGCCTCACAACCACGCGGGTCGGGGCGCTTACCGCGAGGGTGTTACGGAACTCGGAAGCGAAGATCGCGATCTCGTTCACCTAGACGCGTCTTCGACGCCCAAGACCGAAGCTGAGCATCGGCCAATGACTGCTTGGGGTCTTGAACAGACCAATCGACCACGTCTGAGTAGGGGACGCGCCCAGCAGGCTGCGTTGTGGCAAGTCCCGGCCCGTCGCGCCCCACACCGGCGGGCCGGGGCGCTTAGATGATCCCCGTGTCAGTCCCCGTACAAATGCTCGCGCAATTGCTCGATTGCGCCCTCGCATAACAGGTCGGGATTGCGCTCGCCGGCCTTAGCAAGTTCGACGATTCGCTTGGCGATGATTCCGTTGGCGAAATCGTCTGCAAGCCCTAGGGATACGCGAGTCTTTTCGAGCGCGACGCCCAGAGCCCGCTTGGCTTCGGGATCGACATCTAAGTCGTCTAGATAAGGCGTGATGGACATGCAAAACTCCGCCGAAGTCAGAGCCTTCAGGCAGGAGACTCGTTCCTAACGCCATTTATTCCCAGCGCCATGGGCGCTGAGTTCGTCAGTGGTCATGGCGCTGACTTGAGCCAACGTTGTGGCAAGTCCCGGCCCGTCGCATCAACGGCGGGCCGGGACGTTCAACCGAAAATGGGTGTACAATGGCATTCAAGTGGACCAAGGCGGCGCGCGCAAAGCTAAGTAGAAGCCAGAAGGCGAGATGGAAGGAACGAAAACGGCAGCAGCGTCGGAAGCGCTCTAAACGTTCCTCCCGTTAATGTAATTGGCGTCGTCAAAATTGGCGCTTCCGTCGTTGGCAGCGGTGGGTCGGGGCGCTCCCGCCACTACCACGAGCTGTCCTGTTCGCGATCCCGCGCCTTGCGTGATTTGTGCTTTGGGATAGTATCGGGGCGTCTAGTGAGCACTAGACTCCCTATTGCTCCTTAGAGCCCCGGCACGCCCGGGGCTTTCTTTTTCCCCTCTGCGCATTGTGGGGTTTGGGGACGCCACCGGTTGTAAGGGGAACGCTATGCACACGGCCGCGTTGCCTCAATAAGGGCGCAACGATCATCATGGAGGCCAATCATGAAAAGGCTCAGTATGCTTGGGATTATCGTTGGAGCCGCGTTATTGAGTGCGGCGCCCTTCTCGCTTCAATGGTCGCAAAAGAATGTGGCGCTCTCCCTTGACAGTGCCGATGCCCGAGTAGGACGACCGCTAACTGCGACGAGCGTTGCAGGCGTTCACCGGAGGGCTCATCGAAGGGCATATCGCCACGGACATTATTATTACTACTAGCGTCTGGGCTGGGGCGCCTACGCGATCCGCGCCTTGCCTGATCTGAGGCGGGCTAGTCTTTCTTGCTATCGTTCTTGGGCTGAATCTGCTGTTGCTGCTGCATCGCGGGCCGGACTATCTTAGCGGCGTAGCCGTGGGTCGGCGCTGCCCGTGACTCTCATCGGCGGCGGTTCCTGCTGGACTCGGTTAGCTCCAAGGAGTTCTAATATGTGCCTTGTTCTACGTCACAGTGGGAGGAACTCCACATGAGAAATTTCTTGGTGGTAGCGGGCATGCTCGCGTTCTCACTCCCAGCGATGGCGCAAGACACGCCGATGCGGGTTACTCCTGATGCACTCACGTGGAAAGAGAACCCGGCCTTTCCCAAAGGCGTCCAGATCGCAACCCTGGTGGGTGACCCGACGAAAGCAGGGGATGTGGTTGTCTTGCGGATCAAGTTCCCCGCTAACTTTCAAATGCCGCCGCACACTCACCCCTATTCCGAGGTTGTGACCATCATAAGCGGTAATATCGGGACCAGCCACGGCGAAAAGTTTGAGAAGAAAGGCGAGTTGTTAAAGCCGGGGTCGTTGTGGGTTTATCCGGCAAAGCACGCTCACTACGCCTGGACCGGAAATGAGGAGGGGGTTCTCCAAGTCCAATTCGTCGGTCCTGGAGGCATCGATTACGTCAACCCAGCGGATGATAAGCAGTAATCTCCGTTTTAGCTAAGGAGGCCCCACTGGCGGCCGCAACGATCCGCTGCCTCGGGCACCGCTCGATTCAGAACATTTCAGGTCTGCCCCAATGACCCGTCGTGCCCTCCGTGGTAGGCTACCTCCGTAAGTGCGAAACCGCGCCCCCCGACGGGCCGTCGCCTACTGGTTCTCAATCCCTGAGCGGTGCGCAGGCGGAGGGGAGGGAAGCCGGATGCTCCACATCAGGCGGCGCGAGTTCCTGGCCGCTGTCGGCGCGATGGCCGCGTGGCCGCTCGCGGCGCGCGCGCCGCAGGTCCAGCCAATGCGACGCATCGGCGTGCTAATGCCCAGCGCCGCTGACGATCCGGAGTATCAGGCCCGCATGACGGCGTTCCTGCAGCGCCTCGCGCAATTGGGCTGGCTCGATGGCCGCAACGTCCGCATCGACACGCGCTGGGCTGGCGGCGATACTGATCGCATTCGCAGAATCGCGGTAGAATTGGTGGCGCTCGCGTCGCGGCATCAAGACGGCGCGTGGGGGTGAATGGTCCTCGGTACAAGTGGCCGACATTCTGCGGCGTCCGCGATAGTCTCATTCAATAGACCAAAGAGGGCTAGAAAATGCCGAGATGGGTCCGCTCCGATGATCCTATCCCTCTGGGTCACATAAGGCTCTCTGAGGCATTCGATCTCTACTACCAAACGGTGACGCCCAACTGGCAGGAATTGGACGCGGCCATAGATGCGGCAACACCGAGCCGGGATAAGAAGAAGATAACGGATGGGGCGCTTGTCCTAGCCTTCAATGCAAGAGACGCGGCGCGCGATGTGGCGGATATGAAATTTAGGAAAGCTCTGGCGGCTGGCGAGCTGTGGGCAATGATTCGCGATCCCGCTACGGGCGAACTGCTTAAACTTTCTCAGAGCGGCTGGGACAGGGCGGCCAACGGCTTCCCCGGTGGATTTGATGAAGACTTTTGTCGAGCCCGGCGACGCATTTCAGCCCGGGCCACCCGCCGTCATTGACGGTTATCTACGCCCGGTTTTTTTTAACGACGATGATTTTAAGAATTGGCTTCGTGTCGTTTCAGGCGGTGACGACGTCCCTCGAAGGTCGTCGGGGCGGAAACGTCTATATGATAGGACGCGCATTCAGACATTGGTTTTTGACAAGATGGATTATCACGGCGACTTTTCTCCTGATGATCCAGAATGGAAATCGCAGGCCGCTCTTGAAAGAGCAATTGCTGATGAGCTTGCGCGGTCTGGCATGACACCAGTTGAAAGCACGGTTCGCGCTTTGATAGGTGAGCCGCTTGCGCAGTGGCGCGCCAAAAAGGCCGGAAATTAATTCTCGGCCCTTTCCGGCCTTATCGGCGACAATCAGTCCGACACTGTGAGAAGGTCGCCCCATCCTAGGGGATTTCCCCGGATATGAGAGGCGAGCAAATGTACAATCCACAAACGACGGAGGCAGCGGCGATACTTCCGGTTCTTTCGGTCGGGATCGAGGACGCGCCAAAGGTTCTCGGCGGTGTGAGCCGCACGCGAATTTTTCAGGCGGTTCAAAACAACGAAATCACGATCCGAAAGAACGGCCGATCAAGCATTGTCGAGATTGCCGAACTAGCGCGGTGGCTGAAAACGCTACCGACCAAAGGCAAGCAGCCGGAATCGACCGCGGCCTAACGTGATCCCCGCAGTACAAACCAACGCGCAAAAACGCATCGACGCGATGCTCGCCCAACGCCAACTCGCGGCAGCGGCAAAGCCGTGACTGCTCATAACACCAATTCGCGACAACAAAAAAATGCCCCGCCGAAGCGGGGCAAATCGGAGAACTTTGACAATGGATACGATAAGCAATCGCACCGACGCGCGGAGGAGTTCTGCAGTCAGATCAGGAAAATCAGGGGAAGCCTCGATTTCGAGGTGAGCGCCAGAGGCTGGTGCTACATCCTAGAAGAGCACGGTGCGACCAAGGCCGATTTTACGACCATCGAGAGGCTGCTTGTCGCCTGCCGCAAGTCCGGTGACCTGCCGATCGACATCTGCGCCGAAGATGAGGCGCGCGCCGCCGAGCACGTCGAGGAGCTGGATGAAGCGGACCCGGCCGCATTCGCCCAGGACTGGATCAACTACGTCCGCGATCGCGCTCATCACCAGTACAATCCGGTGAGCCTTTGGGACGACAGCGACTACTATTGCGAAATGTGGGTCGCGAAGATCGACCTGAAGTCCCTCTTCTCCGACATCTGCAAGCGCTACACGATCCCGCTGATCAATATCCGGGGACGAACGTGCCTCAACAGCCGCGCGGGCACGATGGAGCGCTTTCTCAAGCGCGAGAGCGAGGGCAAGACTTGCGTCTTGCTCTACTGCGGCGATCATGACCCCAGCGGCCTGGACATCTCCGGCTCGGTCATCTCCGACATCGAGGGCCTGTCGGGCGCGACCGGCTACTCCCCGGACGGTCTAATTGTCGATCGGTTTGGGCTTAACTTCGATTTCATCCAGGCCGAGGGCCTGAGCTGGTCGGACAACTTGGTGACCTCGTCCGGCGAGGACTTGGCCAGTCCGAAGCACCCGACCACCTCAAACACTACGTCCAGCGCTACCTGTCCGAGTTCGGCGCCCGCAAGGTCGAGGCCAACGCACTAGTGGTGCGCCCGGAGGCCGGCCGGGACCTCTGCTTGGATGCGATCCGGCGATACGTGCCCGACGACGCGCTCGCCGAGTTCGAGAGACGGCGTACCGAGGCGCAAATCGAGGCAAGGGCGGAAATAGTCCGCCTCTTGGTGGCGCCATGACCGCCGCCTCCACCGCCGTGTCGGCCGCCATCCCGCTCGCCATCGTCGCCGAGCCAATCCACGACCGCGCATGGTGGACCGAGGAGTCCGCGCGCGTCGGCACCGGCTGCCCGGCCGTCATCGACGCCGCACTCGAGATCATGGTCGCCGGCGGGATCCTCGAGCCAGAGCCAGACACCATGACCCCTTGGGATGCGCCGTTCTGGCGCGACGCCGCCGTGGAGTATCACCGTGATCGGCCGGGCCGTCTCGCCGTCGAGATCGAGCTTAAGCGGCTTGCACGGCTTCGCCGATTAATGGCCGACGACATTTCTATTGATCGTGCATGGCACGAACTCGAAGCCGATCGGACGGCCCCCAAGGCAACAGTTGACGCGCTGATGTTCTCGCTGCGGCGGGGCGTCAATGAACTGACTCAGCCCGACACGCTGCGGCGGCTGTCGGCCCTGGACGGCGATCAAGTGAAGCAAGTTTGTCGCCGCGTCCAAGCGTTCCAGCCAGAGATTGCAGAGCCGTGGTCCACCAAGGAGGTGGATGCCCTCATTTCAGCATGGAGAAGATCACGGTGAATAAGGTTGTGAGATTGACTGACGACGAGCTTGAACGCCGCATCAGGGACGAGCCCGTATCCACCGATAATCAGCGTTCCGGGAAGACGTGGCGCGATGGACTCATTACCGCGCGCGAACTTCAGACGAAGCAATTCAAGCCGGTGCGGATCATCCTCCCCGACCTCATCCCGGAGGGAGTCACCATCCTCGCGGGCAAACCCAAGATCGGGAAATCGTGGCTCATGCTCGATGTTTGCGTAGCCGTAGCGGGCGACCGCTTCGTACTTGGCGACAAGAAGCCGGTGCAGGGCGACGTTCTCTACCTCGCGCTTGAGGATAACCAGCGCCGCCTAAAGAAGCGCATGGACAAGCCGATGGGCGACTATTCTTGGCCGGAGCGCTTGGATCTGCATACCGAGTGGAAGCGCCTCGATCAGGGCGGTCTCGAGGACATCGAGGAATGGTGCAAGGCGAAGCCAGAACGGCGGCTGATTTGCATCGATACGCTCGCCAAGATGCGGCCGCTGGTAGGCAGGAACGAGCAAGCCTACGCCGCCGACTATCGCGCCATCGAGGGCCTGCAAAGAATTGCCGGCCAGTATCAGGTCGGCATCGTCCTCACGCATCACTTGCGGAAGGCCTCATCCGAGGACGACGCCTTCGACGACGTGAGTGGGACGCTCGGCCTCACCGGGGCCGCCGACACGATCGTCATCATGAAGCGGCATTCCGGCATGGTGAAGGTCTACGTCCGCGGCCGCGACATCGAGGAAGGCGAGTTTGCGGCCGAGTTCAACCGCGAGAGCTGCCGGTGGCGCTTGGTGGGCGCCGCCGACGAGGTGTTTCGCTCTCAAGAGCGTCAGGCGATTCTCGCGGTGCTCAAGGACACCATGCGGCCGATGTCGGTGCCCGAGATTATGGCAGCCATCGACCGGAGCGATCGGCACGCGATCTACAACCTGCTCTACAAGATGGAAAAGGCGGGGGACCTGAAGCACGGGGGCCGGGGGCAGTGGGCGCACCCCGACGCGACCGTTCCGGAAGGCGCCAGCAGGGCGCAGTCTCCAAATAGCGTTGGAATAGTTAGAAACGAGGTAATTGACGGCCAAGCCCCTCATAATGGCCGCCAAAACGGCGCGAACGGATTCCAACAGGATTCCAACGACCCCGAGAGCGTTGGAATCGGGGTTGGAATCGCAGAAGCCGCTAATCCATTGAATCATGGCGGGAAGTTCCAACGGTCCCCACGATTCCAACGGCTCTGAGAGGGCCGATCCGTCCGACCCCGGCCCATTCCCCGATTTCCTGCGCCGCGACGTTTCTCCCGACCGCCGGCCCGCGCTCGGGCCGCCCGGCGACAGCTTGGACGATTTGCAATGACCGATAAGCAGACTTCACGGTAGTCATCATGGTGCGCGTTCCCGCCATATTCCGACAAGGTGACGTGACCCGGGCGGTTCGGGCCGTCGTCGCCGCTGGGCAGGCCGTGGCGCGCGTCGAGATAGATCCTAATGGCAAGATCGTTATCGTAACCGTCGGCGAGCTCGAGCGCAGGGAGGAAAACTCGTGGGACCGCGTATGAAGCTGCCGCGCTATGTCCACGGCTTCCTCGATCGCCACGGCAAGCCGAGGTTCTATTTCGGGCGTCCTGGCTTCGAGTCTGTGCCGCTGCCTGGGCTACCCTATAGCCCTGAATTCATGCGCGCATACGAGGCCGCGCTGGCTGGGCAGGCGCGACCGCGTGGTGCCGCACGCACGCGCCCGGGGACAATGGCCGCCTTGGCGCTGAGCTACTTCGCCTCGCCCCAGTTTAGCGCCCTGCGGTCGAGCTCGCAGTACGTCTATCGCCGCACCATCGAGCGGCTCTGTAAAGACCACGGTGACAGGCGGGCGGCCGATCTGCGGCGAGATCACGTCGTAAAGCTAATGTCACGCCTCGCCGGGAAGCCGCACGCCGCCAATACGCTGCGCAGGGCATTGCGAAATCTAATGACGCACGCGATCGACATTGGCATCCGCGGCGACGACCCAACACGCGACGTGAAGGCCATTCGCATCAAGAGCGGCGGGCACCATAGCTGGACCGATCTTGAGATCGCGCAATTCGAGCGGTGCCATGCGATCGGCTCTCGCGCCCGGCTAGCGCTCGCCTTGTTGCTTTATACCGGGCAACGCCGCGACGATGTGATCCGCATGGGGGCACAGCACGTCCGCGGTGGCACCCTATACGTCAAGCAGGAGAAGACCGGTGCCGAGCTTGCTATCCCAATGCATCCGGATCTCGTGGCCGTTATTGCCGCAACGCCGAGCGGTCATCTGACGTTCCTGACGACGACAATCGGCGGTCCGTTCGCGGCTACGACCTTCACCCATTGGTTCCGGCGCGAATGTGACAAGGCGGGGCTTCCGCATTGCTCTGCGCACGGATTGAGAAAGGCCGCAGCCCGACGCCTGGCCGAGGACCGCGCACGAGATCGGGGCCGTCACCGGCCACGCCAGCCTTGCGGAGCTTGTCCGCTACACCAAGGCCGCCGACCAGCGTCGACTGGCCGAGGCTGCCATGGCCAAAACTCGAACATCTGCTCGCAAACCTGCCGGAAGGTTTGCCAAAAAGGCCGGAAAAGTCTTGAAAATCAAGGCCCAAAAATGACTGACCCGACTCAGAACGATTCAGGTCGGCCCCAAGGACTTGCCGGCCCCTCTGCGGCAGGTTGAGCGTGCGGTCGACCGACTGGTGGCTCCAAGGCGGGAGGAAGCCCGATGTCCGACATGAGGCGGCGCGGCGGGGTTCTTCTCCGACGTGCGGGCCGCGCACTGATATAAAGGTCCAAAATAATTGAGATTCTAAGTGTCCGTCCGAAAACATTTGGAATCCTTTGAATCGTTTGTGATTCAAAGTGGTGACCTGATTCGAGAGGGGCACCACCGATGTGGACGGCGAAGAACCGCGGACGTTACGACCG
>Ga0070699_100002422_pt1 | contig 16738 bp, 3 predicted proteins | sample KBSK1503metaG_FD_65473 | JGI IMG/M metagenome (GOLD analysis project Ga0070699, IMG submission 65473) | Corn, switchgrass and miscanthus rhizosphere microbial communities from Kellogg Biological Station, Michigan, USA - KBS K1-50-3 metaG | ecosystem: Host-associated > Plants > Roots >... | reverse complement strand
TCGAGGGACGATGAGGGCACGGCAACGCTCGGACCCTCGACGAAACCCGGTTGTGCGGTCGTAATGGCCGCCAGGGCACCGTTCACCTCGAGCGAGACGAGGGCTCCCGGATCTGCGCGGCCCCGCACGTCCGTGCGCTTTGCCTCGAGGGTCAGCGGGTGGGCGGCATCGGTCGGGAAGAGGATTACCGGCGCGCCGGGCGGGGTCACGGGGGCGTTCATGGTGGCGAAGGCAGGGTCCGACTCCGCGCTCTCGTTCCTGGCGGCATCCGCCGCCAAGACCGTGTAGCGGTACTCGCCGTTGCGCAGCCCCGCGTCGCGATAGGTCGTGGCCGTGGGCGTCGTGATCCGGACGCTGTCTCGAAGCAGCACGTAGTGCGCAAGGTCGGACTCGCCGTTCGAATTCCAGGACAACACGACGTCGTGGCCCTCAACGACGGCTACGAGGCCAGTGGGTGCGGCAGGCGCGGAGACGTCGCCCACGCCGGCCTGCACGCTCCCCGCCGCTCCCTCGGCGCCGTACACGTCGACCGCCGCCACTTCATAGCGCCGGAGACCGTCCGCGACTCCCGGGTCGGAGAACGTGGTCGTGCCGCCCGGTACGAGGTCCATCTTGGAAATCGTGACTTCAGCGATGCCGAACAACCGACCCGACTCCAGCACCACGCGAAGGCTGCTCGTGGCGAAGGGCGTCGGCAGGAAATGGTCGACGACATCGTGCGCGTCCGTCGTCCCGCGTACGAGCGGCACATACCGGCCCTGCCAGCGGGCGTCGATACGATAGGCGGCGTCGTCGTCGCCACCGAAATTGGTGAACCGGAGCGTCACACGGTCGACGAGGATGGGAATCGTGAAGTCGGCCGACCAGATGCCCGGCAACGACTCGGGGTCGGGAAGCCACGCGGTGAGCGGATCGCCGTCGAAGGCGCCCTCGGCGGAGAAGCCGGATCGGGTACTCGACGCCCCGACGGCGGCCTCGGTCTGGAGGGACGAGCCGGTGAGGACCTGTGCCCCGCGACGTACGACGTAGCCGAAGAGGTCGGCGTCGCCAACGGCGCCCCATGTGAGGCTGACGTCGTGGCCGTCTACGGTCGAGCCGAGGCCGGGGACGGCCGCGGGCGGCTCGTTCAGGATGAGCACGGCCTCGTCCGATGCGATGCTGCGGTTGCCTTGGGGGTCCCGTCCGCGGGCATGGAAGATGTTGCCGCCGGAGGTGAGCGTGACGGCGGGGATGGTGAATGTTTCGTCGGTCCCCGGGGTCTCGGCGACCAGAGTGGCCTCCCGGAAGACCTGGACGCTGATGCCCTCGTGGCTGCCCCGTCCGGAAAGTGCGGTCGTCGCCTCGACGGTGACCGGGAAGGCCACATCGAGTGAGAGCGCATAGACGAGCGCATCGGCAGCGTCGCTCGGCGCGCCCTCGTTGCCGTCGTGATCGGTGGCCGACACCTCGTACTCGTGCCGACCAAGGGCGACGACCGGGTCGGCGAACGCCGTGGGCTCCGACGCGGGTACGTGACCCACGAGCGTGTGGTCGCGATAGACCTGGTAACCCTCGAGGTCCGCCTCGTGGCCTGCGCTCCACGCGAGCTGCACGTCGGACCCGTCGACGTGAGCCACCAGGTCCCTCGGGCGTGCCGGCGGCGTCGCATCGCCGTACGTCACCGTGATCGAGGCGGGAGCGCGATCCACGCGGCCGCCTCGGTCGATCGCCACCGCGCGCAGCTCGTAGACGCCGAAGCTCGAGCCGGCGGGATCGAAGGTCGTCTCGTACGGCTCGGCGGTGTCGGCGACGCCCAGGTTCTGCCAGCCGGCCGAATCGACTGGCTTGAGCTGGAACTGAACCGAAGCCACATCGAGGTCGACGCTTCCGGCGACGATACGGATCGGATACTGGAAGCGCGTGCCGTGGGCGGGTTGGAGGATCATCGCCTGCGGAGCCCGATTGTCCAGGTCCTGACACATCTCGTTGGACAGGGGCGACAGGTTCTCGGCGCCGTCCACGGTGACGATGCGATAGCAGTGGCGACCGTCGGGCAGGTCGGCGTCGGCGTAGCTCGACCCCGGAATGAGGTACGTGCGAAGCGGTCCCGTCACGATTCCCACGGCGTTGGCGACGTGGCCGTTCCGGTAGACCAGATAGCCTGCGGCGTCGCTCGATGGGCTGGGTGTCCAGGTCGACGTCAGCGACGCGGGATCCGGCGCGATCGCGACCGAGGTGAGGACGGGAGGCAACGGCGGCTGGTTGTCGACGAGGATCGGCCTCGTCGCGCGTGCGAGGTTGCCGGAGGCGTCCTCCGCCTCGAGGGCGAGGACGTACGGCCCATCGCCGACGGCGGTCCAGTTGCCGAGGAGGCCCGCCGCGATCGGCACCGTGGACCTCCGCAGCAACGTCCAGGAAGACGGGCTGGCCCCGACACCGACCAGCAGGCGGTACTCCTTGAAATCATCGACGCTGAAGGCGGTGCCGCGCACGTCGAGGGAGCCGGAGACGAACGCTCCCACGGCGGGGCGGTGGATGTCCACGATCGGCGCCGTGAGGTCCAGCCGCACCGTGATCGGCGCCGGCGGGCTCATGTTGGCCGCCCGATCGACGGCCATCACGGAGTAGTGAGCGACGCCTTCGGGACGGCCGGGATCCAGATGGCGCGGGTCACGAACCGGATCCGTCGTCAGCTCGGCGCCGTCCCGCGAGACGCGATAGCCGGCCAGGTCGGGCTCGGTGTTGGCGTTCCATGTGAGCCGGACATCGGCGGTCGGTGCGCCCGTGCGTGCGATCTCGGCGGCGAGGCCCGTGGGCGCTGCCGGCGGATTCGTGTCGATGGTGACCGTGGACGTGGCTGAAGCGGAGAGGCCGGCCTCGTCCCGGACCGTGAGCCGAAGCGTTTGCACGCCGTCGGGAGGCAGCGGCGACCAGCTCGCGAGCGGTCCCTCGGCGACCTCCGACGTTCCCGAAGCGACGGGCGACCATTGGAAGGCCGTCACCGCTGGTCCCGGCGCCGACTCGAGCGTCCATGACCCGAGGTTCGCGTCGCGGGCGGTTCCGGTGATCGCGATCTCGTGGTTGAGTGACTCCCCATCCGTGGGGCGGGAAATCCGGGCGACAGGGGAGCGACCGTCGAGGACGACCACTCGGCGCGCGACGCTCGTCTCGCCGGCACGGTCCGTGGCCTCGAGCACGAGAGTGTAGGGACCGTCAGGGAGAGGTGACACGGACCACGAGGTGAGCGGGATGGCGGTGCCTCCCGTGAGGGAGCGCGCGATCTCGGTGAGGGCGGCGGGATCGGGGCCCGCTCCGAAGCGGAGCGTCCAAGTCTCGAGGTGCTCGTCGGTCACGCTCCCGACGACATCGATGGGTGTTGCGCTCTTGAGCAGCACCGCACCCCCGGGTGGAGCCACGAAGGCGACGCTCGGCGCGACGGAGTCGATCGTGATGGGAACGTCGACCTGGGCACGGTTTTCCGCCGTGTCCTCGGCGGTCACCGAAAGCGCGTAGGATCCATCGGCAAGCGCGGAGAGCGGCGCCAGATCTTCGCTCGAGCGCGTGTGGGCTCCACGCGCCAGCTCGAGCGGGGAAGCCCCCGAAGGCGTCGCCGCGACGACATAAGAGGCCAGCCGGACGTCGGAGATCGATCCATGGACAACGGTCGATCGCGCGACAAAGCTTCCCGGCGACGGGCGCTCGAGGCTGATGAAGGGCGGCGTGCGGTCGAGGACCAGGCTGATCGTCGCCTCTTGGGATCCCGCTCCTCCCCCGGGATCCTCCACCCGCACCCAAACGACGAGCTCTGCTTCCGGTGCCGGCAGGCCACCATCCATCTGGCCGTCCCACACGAAGCCCTGCGTTCCCGCCTCGTGGATACCGTCGCCCTCGAGAGCTCTCAGGACCGTTCCTTCGTGGCTGCGCACTTGCAGCGAGACTCTGCCCGGGGCCACGAGCCCGTATTCGATCGTGGTGGTCTCCCGCCGTCCGTCGCCGTTGGGCGAGAAGACCGTCGGGCTCGCGACGAGGTGGTCGAGGAAGATGCGCCGGCCGACGGTGACCGTGACGAAGGCGAAGGACTCGTTGCCAGCCACGTCCTGGGCCCGCAGCCTCAACCTGTAGGCGCCTTCGGAGGATGGGGTGTCCCAACGACCCAGCAGGCCATCCGACGTCGACACCTCGCCGCGGGCGCCCCCCAGGACCGTCCAGGTCTGCGGTGTCGGTCCGGAGCCGAAGGCCAATTCGTACGAGAGGAAGTGCGCGTCGGTGGCCGTCCCGCGGACGTCGACGCTGGCGCGGACGCCCTCGCCAGACCCGGGCCGCGTGATGATCGCGGTCGGAGCGATGGTGTCGACGAGCACGTTCGCGGGCAGGCTCGCCTCGCGCCCGCAAGGCTCGGCCGCGGCCACGATGACGACATAAGGGCCGTCGGGAGCGACGTCGCCGCTGGTACCTCGGCCGTCCCAGGCGAAGGGCAGATCGCCGGGCAGGAACTGCCGATCGGACGCCAGCGTTCGCACGATTGGCCCCGTCGCCGCGCCCTGCCGGACCTGCACCGTCAGCCGCAGCGTCTGCAGCGTGCGCACGGTGATCGTCGTTCCGTCGTCACGGCCGTCGCCGTTGGGCGAGAAGATCGCGGGTGACGTGGCGACCAGCGAGAGCACGGGGGGCGCGCGGACAATCGAGACGTGGCGCTCGGACGTAGTCTTGTTTCCGGACTGGTCGCACACCTTCAGGCGGACGGCGAGGTCGCCCTCGGGCAGGCCCGTGACGTCCCACCCCCTCAGGCTGGGCACGCCGGTGGGCAGGGTCGCCGGGCAGGGCACGCCGGGCGTCTCCGGGCACGAGGGCACGAAGGATCGCCAGGCACCCTGGCCCGCGCGGAACTCAGCGGCGTCGAGCGCGACCTCTCGACCCTGGTCGCCGGGCTGGAGCGTCAACCGCGCGACCTCTTGCCCCGTGACCGGATCCGGGCGGCCGCAGATCGGCGCTCCTTCGGCCGGCTCCAGCACCGACAAGGTTGGCGGCGTCCGGTCGACGAGAGCTCCGAGCCGCCCGCTCGCGCACGTCCGTTCGGGATCTCCGGGCACGATGATCCGACCGCGCAGGGGCAGGATGCCTTCGGCCAGCCCGGTCACATCGAGAAGCACGTCGCGGTCGAGCGCCATGGGCAGCTCGGCCATGACCGTGGGCGCTTCGTCCGGGCCACGCTCGAGGCGAAGACTCGCACCAGTGAACTCGCTGGCGGCGCTGTAACTGAGGCTGACGGTGTCGGGCGGCGAGACACAGACGCCATATCGCTGGCGCAGAGCCAGGCCGCACCTGCACTCCGGCGTGACCAGGGCCAGGCGTGCGCACGTACCATCGTCCTCGTACTCGTGACCGCTCTGGCCCCACACCTTCACCGAGAAAGCCACCCGTACGCCATCGCAGCTCGCGTTCGGCGCGCGCACGGTCTTGCGGAACGTCGCCGGATCCACGCGGTCCATCACCACGGTCATCCTGAAACCCGCCGGCTGGAGCTCGGCGTCGAGCGTCGTCACCGTGAGCTCCGCACGCCCCAGCGGCTCGTGCACTGCGGTTTCGATTGTCACGGGATAGTCGGAGAGATCGGTGTTGGGGACGGGCTCCACGTTGCCGAGGGCCAAGGCGAGATAGTCGTCGCACGGCCGGAAGAAAAACTCCTCGGACGTGAACGTGCGGCCGCGCGAGTCGGCCACGAAGCGCCCGCGATACTCACGCCCGAGCCGCAGGCCGAGGTGAACGAAGTCCGCCTCCCAGGACAGGAACCTCCTCCCGCGGAACGGAGGACCGTCGGTCCACGAGCGACCGGTCTTCGGCTGGAACTGAAAACGGACGGTGAGTTCTTCCGACTCTTCCTGGACGATCGTCTCCGCGAGCCGGAAGAAGGTCCGGACGGTCAGGCCGCGAACCGGCAGCTTGGGCTCGACCGGCGGCAGCATCGTGGCGTCGTGCGCGCACTGGCTCGGGCGGGCCTCGAGGATACGCAGCGCCTCTTGAATCGGGAAGATGGCGACGGTGCTGCGGTTGCCGGCATGGTCCTCAGCCGTAAACGCGCCCGGATCGAGACGGCTTCCCACTTCGAAGCTGTCCCGACGATCCGCGGCGCGCCCGCCGACACGCTGGACGCGGGGAACGCCGTCTTCGTCGTAGACGATCTGACCGCTGCCGTCCCTTTCGGGCTCGTAGATCTGCTCGCTCCCGTTCACGTCGCTGAAGGACCACGCGCGGAGGTGGTCGTCGACAACATGCCACCGCCGCTCACCCCCCAGCACGCCCAGGTCGGCCGGCGGGGGATCGCAACCCGGGAGGTTCCCGAAGGCGACAGCGGTCTTCAGGTCGCCCGTGGCAAAACCAATGTCCGGCGGGGTGGCGTCCACCTCCACGCGGAAGGGAAGGTCGTTGACGAGAACCGTGTACCGCCCGTCGGGGACCACCGCGCCTGAACCGTCGCGTCCGTCCCAGCCGAAGGAGCCGGGGTCGATCGTCATCGGATGCTCGACGCTGAACGTGCGCACGGTGGGTGGGGGTGGGGCATCCGGTCCGGTACGCTGCGGGCCCACGATGCGGACCTCGACGCGTGTCGGCTCCATGACGAGGTAGTTGAACGTCACCTCGTCCCGGGCGCCATCACCGTTCGGCGAGATCAAGAGCTCGCTCTGCGTGATGTTGGCGATGACGGGGAAGCGGTCCCAGGCCACGACGCGCGTGCGGCTGCGGGTGTTGCCGGCGCGGTCGTAGGCGCGAAGCCCGAGGAGGTAGGAGCCGGGCGCGGGCGGCACCCACACGGCAAGAACGTCGTCGGCGACCGGGATCTCGGAGGCCGGCCCCAAGGGATGCCAGACCGCCGACTCCTCCTGGCGGGCATACTCGAGCTGGTAATGATCCAGGTGCTGGTCCGAGACCGTTCCTCGCACCAGGATCCCGTTGTTGCCGGGCAGGCGCGTGGGCACGAAGTCAGCCGTCAGGTTCTGGAGGTTGGCCGCGGCGAAGATGTCGTCGGTTCGCCGGCCGCCGCAGACGGCGCGCTGGGCGGTGGAACGCGGTGCCCAGAACGCCGCGGTGGCTCCGCGCGGGGCCACGGCCACGTCGAACGGCAGTAGGCGAAGCGGCGACGAGCCATCCTCGCGGGCCACGGTTGCGACCGAGTGGGGAGCGGTGTAGAGCACCCTGCTTCCATCGGGAGACCAGCCAGCGGCGGTGATCCGGTCCAGCCAAGGCAATGGAGTCGCGGTCCCGGTCTCGGGGTCGAGGCGCCAGGCCGTCACATTTCCGCATCCGTCGCCACAGAAACCAAAATGGCTGACGATCAGTCCGTCGCCGCGCCACACCGTGTCGATGCTGGTCGGGCCCACTCCCTCGGGCATGGGGATCGTGCGGAGCTCGGTCCCGTCCCGCCGCACGATCCTGTTCCCCGCGGCCAGGAACTCGCCGTCCGGCGACCACACCCAACCCGGGAAGAAGTCGCCGTAGTCGGGCAGCTCGGCCGAGACGGCGCCGTCGCGCGAAGCGACCTGGTTCAGGCCGGTGATGAAGCGTCCGTCGGGCGACCACCGGCCGAACGGCAAGCCCTCGCGCACCAGGCGGCGGGCGCCCGACGACAGATCGACCGCGTACAGGTTGCCGCCATGGGCGAGAAGGAGCTCCCGCCCATCGGGGGCGACGGCCTCCGCAGGGACGGCGCGCGTGGAATAGTCGGCAGCGGGCACCGGAAAGCTGGCCTCGGCGTACCAGGGTTCATCGGCGACGTACTCGTAGGCGCCATCCAGAGTCACGCGGACGAGCCCCACCGGGAATCCCGCGGAGGGCCTCCTCACAAGGAACAGCGCCGCGTCCTCGGACGGCATGAAGACAGGCGCGTGCGTGTCGTCCGGCAACGCGCAGCTGAGGTTGGCCGTGGCGATGAGCCCGGTGCCCGCCGCGTCGTAGATGGTGCGCCGGTTGGTATCCAGGACCGCCGTGGTCCGACCCCGCACGACGCCGGTCGTTCCGGTCAGCGTGAAGGTGTAGGTCCCGTCCTCGAGCAGGCGCCCGCGGTCGTCGCGCCCGTCCCACGCCAGCACGCCGGAGGAGGGCGCGTTCTCGGCGAGAGTGCGCACGGGCTCGCCGCGCTCGTTCGAGATGACGACGGTCGTGATTCCCGTCGCGCGATAGGCGAGCGACGTCTCGTCGCGGACGCCGTCGCCGTCGGGCGAGAAGTAGGCTTCGGTGAGAAAGAGGTCGGCGTTCTGGACGACGACCGAGCGCCGAGCCTGGTTGTTGCCCTCATCCTGCTCACGCACGACGTCCCTCGCATCGGCGACGAGTGTCAGCCTCCTCTCCCCGGGAGGAGACGCTGGCGTCCACGCGAAATCGACGGTGGCGGCGGCGCCAGGCGGCAAAGGTGGAATCGGGGCCTCGCCGATCATCGTGCCGTTGGCCAGCTCGCCCTCGACCGCCCGCAGCGCGCTCGCCTCCGCCGGGAGCTCCCCGAGGTTTCGCACCGTGGCGTGCACGGTCACGGCCTCGCCGGCGCGCGGGTATCGCGGGTCCAATGCCACGTCGCCGACCGTGAGCACCAGGTCGGGCAGGCCGAGGACGCTGAAGGGGCGGAAGGCCCGGTTGTCCGCTTCGTCGTACTCGTCTACCTCGCCCAGCGCGTCCGCGAGCACGAAGACGCCCTGCGCGCCGTGGACGTTCACCGGAGACCAGGTGACGGTGACCGTGGCCTCGCTGAACGGCGCCAGGCCCGCTCGCGTCGGTTCGCCGATCGGGACGCCGCCGGCGTTCGGATCCCCGCGATGGAACCGCACGGTGAACGGCCCCGCGGCGACCGGGCTGGTGTTGCGCACGACCGCGGAGACGGTGGCCGCGCCGCCCTCTCGCGGCGGGTCTGGCTGGAAAACGATGTCCGCTCCGCTCACAGCCAGGTTCGACCGAGAGGACGGCCGGACGCGCACGAGCAGCGGCGCCGTGTTGTTGGACTCGGAGAGCTCGGGCAGCAGATCGAAGGGATCGACCCGAACGGCGAGGGGCACGGGGTCGCCGGTGAGTGACGTTCTCCAGGAGAGGGTTACCGGGGCCGAGGCGCCGGGAGCCAGGGTCACCAGCGCCCGGACCAGCTCGGCGAGACCCGTATCGGTAGCATGCCCCAGGACGACCGGAACGTCCGTCGCCGGTGCCGTGCCCCGGTTCCGCGCGATTGCCGTCACGCTCAGGGTCTCGCCGACGACGAGGTCGGTGGCCGACGGCGTCACGTCCGCGGGAAGGAGCTCGAGGTCGAACGTGTTGTGCGGGTCGCGGAGGAGTGCCGACGCGCGGTTGTTGCTCTCGTCGCGCTCGGCCAGCGTGCCGTCCGGGTCCGCCACCGCGACGAAGGTCCGGTCTCCGGCGCCCGCGACCGAGACCGTCGCGCGGAGGCGGGTCGACGATCGTGGCGCCAGGCTTACCGTCCACTGCGTCAGCGGCGACGCGAGCGAAGGGTCGGCGTCGTAAAGAGCCACGCTGGAGACGGCCGCGCCGCGGCCGAGATTGCGAACGAATACCTCCACGCGGATGCTCTCGGGCAACATCGTGAGGCTCGACGGGCTGAGACTCACCCAAGACAAGCTCAAGTCGGGTCCGGGTGGCATCGCGGCCGTGACCGCGACGGACATCGACTGCTCGTCGTTGTCGGGGTCGGATTCGTGGACGGCGAAGTCGGCATTCGCGACCGCGAAGAGCACGTGGTCGCCGCGCGCGCCGGTGGTGTTCCACGCCAGCACGAGGACGGCAGACTCGCCTACCGCGAGCGGCGGGACGGTAGGCTGGCCCAGCAGGCGGCCGCCCTGATGCGGCGAGCCGTCCGTGACGAACAGCCGGCTCGAGCCCGCCGCTCTGCGGCCGCCATTCGTGACCCGGACCGAAATCTGGACCATCTCGCCTTCCTGGGGGGGGTATGGAGCGACATCGACATCGCCGGGAACGATGACGAGGTCTGGCAACAACCCATCGATGCGCACGGCGCGCGCGGTGGCGTTGTCATCCTCGCGGGCCTCCGCCACCTCGCCACCGGAATCGGCCACGACGTAAAGCGTGTGATCGCCTGCTCTGTCGTCGGTCGAGTAGTCGAAGGAGACCGTCGCCTCCTCGTTGGGAGCGAGCGGCGGCACGGCGGTCGCGGCGATCGATTCGCCGGTGCCGGGATCTCCGTCGAAGAGACGAGCATGGCTCGCGCCCGCGGCGCGGCGCCCGGAGTTGCGTATACGCGCCGTCACCCGGAGCCGCTCGCCTTCGTGGGGCGCCGCCGGCTCCAGTACCAGACCATCGGCGGGGACGAGGAGGTTCGCGGCCACGCTTCCCTTGAGAGTGCCGAGCACCAGCGACGTCTGGAAGCGGCTGCCTTCCCAGCTCCCGTCGAGGAGCTGCGCGGCCTCCAGCCATCCGATCGCACCTTCGACGGCTTCCGTGGGCGCGTAAGATGACCGCAGCAGTGCCTGCAGGGCGAGCGCAGTCGCGTACGGCGTGCTTGGACTCTCGCCGAAGCCGTGATCGGGGTTCTGGCGCGCGAGCAAGGCAACGAGACCCGGAGCGAGCAAGGCCTGCCCCTCCGGTGCCGCGGCCCAGTCCTGCGCCGCGAGAAGCGCGTGCGCCGTGACCAGGGTCGAGCCTTCTCCTCCCGGCACGATCGGCCATCCGCCGCTCGGGGAGCGTAGCCCGGCCAACGCTTGCAGGCCCCGGCGCACGCGAGAGCCCAGGGGAACCCCGAGGGCTTTGACGGCCCGGAGCGCAAGGGCCGTATCGAAGGCATCGCTCTCGTAGCCGACCGCGACGCCAAAGCCCCCGTCTTCGTTCTGCAGGCCGAGGATCGCCGTCAGCGCGTCGGCGCGTGGCGTGGCAGCGAGCCCGGGCGCGAGAGCGATGGCGCGGCGGGAGACGAAGTCGACGTTGGGCGGCGCCGCCGCCGCGGCCCACTCCCATCCGTGCTGATACGCGACCTCGGCCGGGTGCCCCGTCTGGAGAAGCCCGGTCAGCGCTTCGGCCGTGTCCCGGATCGCCGTCGCCCCCGAGTCCTGCCAGCGTCCATCGGGGAGCTGCTGCGCCAGCAGCCATGCGAGAGCCTTGTCCAGGTCGGGCGCGCCCGCCCGCGGCGCCGGCGGCACCTCGGCCAGCGTCGTGTCGGCGATGCCGACGCCTCGGGTCACGGCGAAGAAGTGACTGGCGAAGAACCGGCGGACGCGGTCGACGGCTTCCAGGTCCTCGGCGGAGGGCTCGGTGCCCGGACGTGTGAGGAAGACGAAGCCCATGCGGAAGGCCTTGGGCGAATCCTCAAAGCCGGGACTGCGCGGGCCCTCCGCGGCGACGACCTGATCGATCGTCACCGCCTCCGGAACAGCCTGCACCACGGATCCCTCCAGGGGGATCGCGTTCCGGCTGACCGCCGGGTTCCTCAACAGCGTGAACGGTGTCACCTTGCTCGGGTCGAGCAGCCCCATCAAATAAAGGTCCAAGTTGAAGTACGCGTCCTGGACCCGGGCCGCGGCATAGCTACCGTCGTTGCGCGAGACCCAATCTGCGCCGTACATCACGGAGGCGTCCGAGTCCAGGAGATAGCTCCAATGGCCGTCACCCTTCAGCAAGTCGTCGGAAATTCGTCCCGTCGCGTCACGGAAATGAGCCTCGGTCATCCACTGGTGGGCGGTTTCGTGCGCGAGGACGTTCAAGGTGCGAGTGAAGCCAGGCTCGGCCGGATCGAGGCTGAGCGGCGACTGCGAGTAGCGCGAGATGGCCGCCATGTCGATGTAGCCTTTGAGGCGTCCCGGGCTCCCGAACGGGAACCCGTTGTCGACGATCGGCACGCCGATCCCGCGAACGTCGTTACGGATCAGGCTGTGGAAGGCGAGAGCCTCCGCTGTCCTGAACTCAAAGTTCGTGAAGACGACGAGGAAGTCGTAGAGGTCCCCGTGAGCCTCGTAGAAGCGTCGAGCGACAGCGGCCCGCGCCGCGTAGTTGGGGGTGATGCCGTCGCTCTCAGTGGCGTCGTAGTTCGAGCCATCGTGCTCGATGATCGCGATGGAGCCGACGTCGCGGGTGATGCCCGATCCTGTGTCGGGAAGGGGAGCGAGTCGACCGGCGAGCTGTCGAAGGCGACGCGCCCCGGTGACGGGGTCGAGCCGGTCCGTCGCGGGCGCGGCGGTCGCGACCATGACGGCCGTGAGGCAAGCCACGGCCAAGGGGAGGGTGGGGGCCGCGCGCACCCTGCGAGCCCGGCCGCGGTGCATCCGCTTCGAAGCCTGCCGCGCCGGTCTGTCAACGCTTCGCGGCCCCTTGCCGGCCTCAAGGTCCGCCGTCTCGGCCCCGGTTCACAATCGGTGCCGAGGGCGCAAATGCTAGGAGGGCCGGCGGCGAGGTGTCAAGGATTATGTGAAATTTATTTGCATACTACGATCCAGAGCCTCCTGCAGTACACATGCGCATGTGCCTCTCGGGAAATGCGAAAGAGGGCGGTGTCTCCCTCAGTGACCACCATGGCGCTACAATAGAAGAGGAAGGCCAGAACCGCTGGCCTGGATCTTGCTCCCTCCTGAATGATGCGTTCTCAGGTAAAAAGGCTCGGACGTCCTGTCTGCCAACTCGCGCTGGCAGTGTGTTTTGCCGGCGCGCTGCCGCTAGTGCTGGCGGGCTGCCACCAGGAACCTGCACCGGTGGCAGAAAAACAGGACACAGTGGCCACGCCGGCCCCCACGCCAGAGCCGAAGGCCACACCGGTGCCGCCGGAGACGTGGGCGGCCGCGATCGAGAAGGTGGAGGAGTTGCGCGGCTCCGCGGGCAAGATCGACATCCCGCCCGAGCTGAAGCACTACGAGGACCACCGGCGATTCCTCGCGCTGCAGATGGCCGATTCCAAGGAAGAGAACTTCGACCTTCCCCACGACCAGGGCGAGCTGGTGGAGATGGTGCAGAAGGGCGAGCTCGTCGAGATGCCCGCGCTCGGCGACGACTACATCCTCTACGACGTGGGCACCGCGAGCCGCGAGGATCCCCTGTCGCACTACGACAGGGCGACCAACAAGGACGTGAAGCTCTTCCCCGACTTCGCCGCGTACTCGGCGTACGACGCGCAGCTCGCCGAGGAGGAGAAGCGGCCCGGGAAGGCCGGAGCCAAGGCTCGGGCGGAGCGGGAGCTGCTCTCGTCCTTCTATAGCGACCCCGACCGGCGCGAGCTGCTCTTCCAGGAGTACAAGGCCGTCACCGACATGGCCTACGACTTCCGCGGGCTCTCCTACGACCTCAACGACCCCGCCGACCGCACGCGGTTCCAGGTGCGGCTGCTGAGCTTCATCCGGCCCGAGGCCCGCGACACGCTCCTCAAGCTCGCCCACGACTACCACGAGCAGTTCGGGCGCCGCCTGCCCATCTCGTCGCTCGTGCGCACGCAGCGCTACCAGCGGCGCATGGTGCGCAACAGCCCCAACGCGACCGGGGTGGAGATGGCACCCCACACCACGGGCATGGCCTTCGACATCTCCTACAAGTTCATGGCGCCCGACGAGCAGAACTTCGTGATGCAGGACGTGGCGAAGCTCGAGGACGATGGGAAGGTCGAGAGCCTGCGCGAGCGCAACAACTCAATCCACGTCTATACATACGCCGACGGCCATCGTCCCGACGAGACGCTCGTGACGGACTACCTCCCCGAGGTGGAAGCGGCGCATCCCAACTCCGCTCCGGGCAAGGCCGTCAAGGCCAAGGCCGCGTCGCCGCGCCGCAAGGGTTCCGCCTCCGGCCACCGTCGGGCCTCCGGGCGCCGCGCGCCCCACAGCCTCGCGTCGCGCTCTCACCGATGAGATATGGGCGGCCGCGAGGGTGAAGCAGCCGCGTACCGTTGACAAGCTGTTGACGTCGTATCCTGCCGACGTGCAGGCTCTCGCCTCGGCCGCGCGTCTCTTGCTATCGAAATGGCTGCCCCGGGTCGAGGAGCGCGTCGATTCCTCGGCGCCAGTGATCGGGTACGGCTATGGCCCCGGGTACCGCGGCACGGTATGCACGCTGATCCTCAGCAAGTCCGGGGTCAAGCTCGGGCTCGTGCGAGGCGCCGAGCTGGCGGATCCCCGGGGCCTGCTCGAAGGCAGTGGCAAGGTCCATCGGTACATACAACTGCGCGCGGTCGCGGATCTCCAGAGGGCCGGCGTCCGCCAGTTGGTGGAAGCCGGGTACGCGGCGTGGCGGCATCGGCAGTAGAGGCGAGGGGGGCGGTGCGACTCCCTCGCCGCGGCCTCAGGGTGCGGCTTTGCCGTGGGCGATCGCCTCGAAGAACCCGTTCGTGATGACGTCGTAGCCCGCGTCGTTGGGATGGACGGGGTCGGAGAAGAACCGCGACAGATCGCCGCCCTGGTTCTGGAAGGCCTGGTAGAGGTCGACGACGAAGGCGCCCTCCTCGCGCGCCATCGTCTTGAGGCCGGTGTTGATGGTGGTGACCCATTGGTTGCGGCCGGCGTTGACGGCGGGGTTCACGGGAATGAGGGTGGCGAGGAACGGCAGCGTCCGGGCGGCCTTCACGCGCTGCACGACCTTGCGCATGTTCTCGATGGTGGGACAGGTGGAGGGGGTGTCCTGGCACTCGGGGATGTTCCAGTCGTTGGTGCCGTAGAGGATCAGGGCGTAGGCGTCGTTGATCAGGTTGTTGTTGTTGTTGATCCGCTCGACCGCCTCGAAACTGTTGGTGGCGTCCGCGCCCCGGTTGCGGACGTTGGCGTAGTCGAAGTGCGCCGACAGCTTCGCTTGCAGACGCGGTGGGTAGCCGTGCCCGTCCGTCGAGCCGTCGCCGCGCGTGATGCTGTCGCCGAATGCCAGGTACTGGTTGGGGTTGTTGCGGCCGATGGGGAGGAGAAGCGGGACGAAGATCTGCACGCCGTCCCCGACCGGCACCTGGACGGTGACCGGAGCGCCCGGCGCGTAGAAGGGAGGGAGGGTGTCGGTGCGGATGCTCGCCGGGTACGTCCCGTTCTGCACGCCGGTGACCACCGCGCGGCCGGTGGCCCTCTCGGACTTGCCGGTGCGGCCCCCTACCGTGACCTCCACGTCGGGGACCCGCACGACTTCGCCTCCGTCCGCCACGCCGTTGGCGTTCTCGTCGTAGAAGAGGACGAGCGTCACCGACGTGCCCGGCGGCGTGGGCATGGTCGTGGGACCGCCGGGGGAGTGCGAGCCGCCGCAGCCCGCGGGGCCGATCACGAGGACAAGAAAGAAGAAGACGCTCCGCCGGGGCATTAAAGACGTAAAGCTATCACGTCTGGCCCCGGACGGCGTGAAGGGCGGCGATGATGTCCGCCGGCCGGAAGGGCTTGGCCACGCGCACCGCGCCCACCTCGTCGAGGAACTTCACGCTCTCGGGCGTCAGGGCGTCGCCGCTCAAGAAGACGACTCGCTTGACGTGCTCGGGCCACCGCTCCTGGATTCGGCGGTACAGAGCCGGGCCGTCGAGGCGCGGCATGCGGAGGTCGGTGAGGACCACGTCGAAGTTGGCCGCCTCCAGCTTCTTCAACGCCTCGATGCCGTCGGCCGCGGTCTCGACGTGGTGGCCCTCGTACTCCAGGAAGTCCGCCAGCACCTCCAGGAGTATCGGCTCGTCGTCCACGACCAGGATGGAGAGCGAGGGGAGCGTGGCGGCTTCGGCCGCGGGGGCAACCGCCTCCGGCCAGGTCTGGCTGCCCCGCGGCAGCTCGACGACGAACGCCGCGCCGGGCGCCTGGGTCTCGTCGAGCCACATCTTCCCTCCGTGGCTCTCGGCGATCCCCTGACAGAGCGAGAGGCCGAGCCCGGTCCCCTTGCCCGGCTCCTTCGTGGTGAAGAACGGCTCGAAGATCCTGGCCCGGGCCGCCGGGGGGACGCCGGGGCCGTCGTCGGACACCCGCAGCACCGCTCCCTCCGCCGTCTTCCTCGTGGAGACGACGATCGAATGGGGCGGCGGCCCCGTGCGAAGCGCGTGGTGGGCGTTGGTGAGCAGGTTGACGAGGACCTGTTGGATCTGGAACGGGTCGGCCCAGAGCGCCGGCGCATCGTCGGCGAGGTCGAGGGTGAGCTGTATCCCGTCGGCGCGGAGCGGATAGACGACCAGCTCCACCGCTTCCTTGACGACGTCGTTGAGGACGATCTTGTGACGGTCGGCCGGCCGCTGCCGAGCCAGGGCCAGGAAGTTCCGCACGATGCGCGCGCAGCGCTCGGCCGCGTCGGAGATCTTGCTGGCGCGCTGGGCCAGCTTGGGCTGGTCCTTGAGCTGCCGCCCCAGCATGTCGCTCTGCGCCATCATGATCGCCAGCGGGTTGTTCAGCTCGTGGGCGACGCCCGCCAGGAGCTGGCCCATGGTCGCGAGCTTCTCGGTGTGCCGCATCTCGTCCTCGTGCCGGCGCCGCTCCGTGAGGTCCCGGGTGATCTTGGAGAACCCCACGAGGTGGCCGTCGGCATCGTGCAGCGCCGTGATGACGACGTTGGCCCAGAACTCCGACCCGTCCTTCCGCCGGCGCCAGCCCTCGTTCTCGAAGTGGCCGGTCTTGCGCGCCTCCTCCAGCTCATGGGCCGGCCACCCGGTCGCGACCACGGAGTCCGGGTAGAAGACCGAGAAGTGCTTGCCGACGATCTCCTCGCGCCGGTAGCCCTTGATGCGCTCCGCGCCCGCGTTCCAGCTCGCGACGCGGCCTTCCGGGTCGAGCATGAAGATCGCGTAGTCCTCGATGCCCTCCACCACCGCGCGGAAGAGCACTTCCGTCGATGGCTCCGCCGC
>Ga0070699_100002421_pt1 | contig 16748 bp, 15 predicted proteins | sample KBSK1503metaG_FD_65473 | JGI IMG/M metagenome (GOLD analysis project Ga0070699, IMG submission 65473) | Corn, switchgrass and miscanthus rhizosphere microbial communities from Kellogg Biological Station, Michigan, USA - KBS K1-50-3 metaG | ecosystem: Host-associated > Plants > Roots >... | reverse complement strand
CGAGGAGGGCGATGACCGCGGTGATAATGTCGCTCATTGCGTTCGCATCCCGCGCAGCACGTCGGCGCCACACTAACATGCTCGTCGCGGCGCGCCAGCAGCCGCTCCGTCACCCCTCGCTTGAGCAGCTCGCGCAAGTGACGCGGCAGCATCCGCGTGATCGCGGAGACGTTGACGCGGAAGTGCACGCGGGCGTCGGTCACGGCCGCGCCCGCAGCAGCTCGCGCCCGGGCATGATGCGCTGCGTCTCCTCCTCGACGAGCAGAGCCTCGGCCACGCGCTCCAGCCAGACATCATTTCTTGCGCGCGGATGCGGCGCATCGGCGTGCTGATGGCGAATGCCGAAAGTGATCCCGAAACGCAGCGCTACATCAAAGCATTTCTGCAAGGGCTTCAGGAGTTGGGCTGGGCACACGGCCGCAATGTGCAGATTGAGTATCGCTGGAGCGGAGCTAACCTCGATCGCATTCGGACCTACGCAGCCGAGCTCGTGAGCTGAAACCAGATGTTATCGACGCCCAAACCTGCTCAACCTCCCAGGGCCTTTTCGCGTAGTACCGTCACGGCATCGCACACTCGGCCTCAACGGCCCACTCATGCGTTGCTGGGTGCCGCTGCTATTGCCACGCCTGTCGAATTGACAGTAATACTGGGGCAGAACGCACCAACGGAGGACCAGAGTGGGAATTCGCGCCGCATTGAATCTGCGACCAGTCACGGCCCTTGCGCTTCTCGGTCTCGCGCTCACATGCGCGTCTTTGCCCGCAAGAGCGCAGCAGTGGACCCCGCAGCAACGCGCGGCTTGCGAACCAGACGCGATGCGGCTCTGCAACCAGTATGTCCCGGACGTTCAGCGTGGTCCAAAATCTCCGGGACCGTTGACCGAGGTCGTCCAAACCGGGTTGTAAAGCGCGGCGCCGAGCAGTCCGACCACCGCGGCGTTCACGCCGCGCATGACGGCCTGGGCTCTTGCGCGTTTCCGAAACGTCTCCCAGAACGGCAGCGCGCCAACGAGGGCAAGGATGCCGGGCACGAAAATTCCGACGAGGCTGATGGCGGCACCAGCTAGGCCGTGCGGCGGTGGCTCCATGACCGCCCCGAGATACGCCGAGAAAGTGAACAGCGGTCCGGGCACGGCCTGCGCGGCGCCATAACCCGCGAGAAATACATCGTCAATCACCCATCCCTGTGCGACCGTCGCCTCGCGCAATAGGGGCAACACCACGTGTCCGCCGCCGAAGACGAGGGCACCGGAACGATAGAACGCCTCGAACAAGGCGACGGCTTGGGAGTGCGTCAGGCTACTTAAAATCGGCAGCCCTGCGAGGAGCAGGAAGAACACGACAAGCGCAAGGAGGCCCGCCCGCCGAGAGACCAGCACTGACATATGCCCTTGATCGGAGGGTGTCGCTGCTGGCGCACGGCAGAGCCAAAGGCCGGCCATTCCGCCGAAGACGATAGCGCCGATCTGAGCGACCGAGGACGAGCTCAACAGGATGACCAATGCTGCGACGACCGCGATCGAAGCGCGCTCCCGATCGGGACAGAGCGTGCGCGCCATGCCCCACACCGCTTGGGCCACGATTGCGACGGCCACCAGCTTGAGACCGTGGAGCAGACCTGACCCGATCTCCCCCTCGAGGGCTGTCGCTTCCGAAAACTAGATTCGAGCATAGCGATGGTGTAGTCCGCCAAGGACCGGATACGCGACAATGTCTCCGAACCGCTCGACGGGCCGTCTGCAGGGCGCATCCTTCCCGAGCGAAACGTGGGTTCGAACCTCATTGTAATAGGTCGCGTATTTCGCGAGGATTCGCCGAAGGTGCTCGGCGTTGAACACCAGCAAATGGTCCGTGCACTCGCGCCGGATCGATCCGATCAAGCGTTCAACATATCCGTTTTGCCAAGGGGAACAGAATGACGTGGGTCTGTCCCGGATCCCCATCGCTCGTACACGAGCCTTGAACACAGCGCCGAACACTCTGTCGTTGTCGCGAATGAGATATTTTGGGGCGCCGTCCCATGGAAACGCTTCCGTGATCTGGCGCGCCAGCCAGTCGGCCGTCGGATTGCGGGTCACCGCAAACCACAGCAACCGTCGCCGCTCGTGGCCGAGAACCAGAAATGCGAACAGCCGCTGAAACGCAATCGTCGGAACCACAAATAAATCGATCGATGCAATCCTTCCATGTGATTGCTAAGAAAGGTCTTCCAAGTCTGCAATGGCCGATCTGACCGCGGCACCATGTAGATCGAAACTGTGGATTGGGCGACCTCGATGCCGAGCTTGAGCAACTCACCATGGATCTTGGTGGCGCCCCACAGTGGGTTCTCGATGCTCATTCGTCGGATCAGGTCGCGCACCTCTTGGGCGATCCGCGGTGGCCACCGGACGAACGAGACTTCCATCGCCAGTAAGCGGCAAAACCCATGCGATGCCAACGCAAGACGGTCTCGGGCCTAACGATGGTGATGGCGCGAAGGACGCGAGGGCAGCGACGATACAGCCAGATGAACAGAGCGCGATCGACCCAACGCAAATGCGGCCGGCGTGGCGCTCGCCGCTGTAGGAGGTTGAGCTGATGCCGCAGGATCACGATCTCGGCTTCCAGCTGCGGTCGCGACTTGAAGTAGTCGCACAGCATGCGGACGAATAGGAGACCGATTGCAATCATGCGGCGATCATGTTCTGATTCGCTGTTGACCGCGAGTCAATCGGATGGAGTTTTCGGAAGCGACAAGCGTTCGAATCGTCACTCCGCGGTGCGATGGCAGCGCGGACATCACCCGCAGGTCAGACGTATCGACAAGAGGGAAAGCCGTGCAGCCGCAGCTGGGGCTTTCGGCCGTCTGTCTAGCGTTTGTCGAGGGGTTAGTTGGTGACTTGAAGGACAATCTGATAAAGATCGGCGCGAAGATGGTGAGCCACGGCCGCTACATCATCTTCCAAATGGAGGTCGCCATCACGGCAAATGTTCCAAGAGATTTTGCGGCGCATCGCCGAGCTACGGCCGCAGCCACCACCAGGGCTAGCGTGAGAGGTTGTCATGCATTCAAGAGCAACCGACAGAAGGAGTGCGTCCAAATGCCAGGGAAAATGGCCAGATCAGACCCTCGACCAGCGTTCGGGTTACCCGAGGTGCTGGTAGCGGTCAGCACCTCGCGTCTGTCTTGCAAGAGGGCCGGGAAAACGCGAACATTGATGCCGGTTTGGGATTCATCTGGAGAATCTCGGATAGAAATCGGAGGCGCAGCGATTGCGAGCCGGATGTCTGGAGGTGAGAAACGGAATGGTTGGTGCCCATGAAGCGCCTGACTGCGGAAGTCTCAGACAATGGTAGAACGGCAGCGTCCCAAGCTGTAGATGCACCAGAACATTCCGACACGCCACATCCCGCACGACTTACCCTTATTTCACGCGTATTTTCTTGATTTTACGCAACCTCGTACGCCAGAGCATTGGATGGCGGAACTCGCGTGTGGTCCGGTTAAGGAAGGACAGAAGCAGATGGGTGCTCCCGAACTTTCTATTCGTACAATTCGCGCTCGGGCGGTCATCGCACCGCTGCCGCGGCCGCTGCGGACGGCCGTCGGCGACATCCTGAACGCGCCTCTCGTCCTCGTCGATGTTCTAACCAATGAAGAGATTACCGGGCGCGGTTACGCGTTCGCATACACGCCGCTCACGCTGCGAGCGCTGGTTCAGTTTCTGAACGATCTCGCACCCGAGCTCGTTGGTACGTCTGTCTCCCCTCGCAGTCGTATGCTTCAATTAGAGAAGCGCCTCAGACTTGTCGGCTGGCAAGGTTTCGCGGGTATGGCCGTCGGAGCTCTCGACATGGCCCTTTGGGATGCGCTCTCCTGTGCCATGGAACTGCCTTTGGCGGTTCACCTAGGCGGAGAGGTGCGGCCGCTGCCCGCATATGACAGCTTCGGAATTCTCGATCTCCACACGGATCTACGCTGGTTGGAGGAGTCGATCCAAAACGGCTTCAAGGCGGTGAAGATCAAGTTAGGCGCGGGCGATCTGGAAACTGATGTTGCCGTGGTCTCGGAGGTTCGACGGACGATCGGAGACGGTGTTCGTTTGATGCTGGATTTCAATCAATCGCAGACGACCGCGAGCGCGGTCGAGCGAATCCTCCGGCTGCAGGAATTCGATCTCACGTGGGTCGAGGAGCCGGTCTGCGCGGACGACCTTCTAGGCCACCGCGCCGTACGCGAGCGCGTTCGTCCTGTGGCTATTCAGACGGGCGAGAATTGGTGGTTCCCACGAGGAATGGCAAATGCCATTGCGGCCGGGGCCTCCGATCTGGCGATGGTCGACGTCATGAAGATCGGCGGCGTCACCGGGTGGATCTCAGCCATGGGGCAAGCCGAAGCCGCAGCCCTTCCGTTGTCGAATCACACATTTGTCGAAGCCAGCGCGCACGTGATGTCGGTGTCTCCGACCGCGTCTTGGTTCGAATATCTCGATATCGCCGGCGCAGTCCTTACGGAGCGGCTGTTGCCTGTCGATGGAATGGTCTCGGCGCGTGGTCCAGGGCTAGGGCTCACCTGGGATGAGGCGGCGGTAACGCAGTATGAGGTCACGTAGTGCGGAATCGAGGTCGACTCCCAACGTGGCCGAGCAAGTCCGGCGTGTGGGTCGCCTGTAAGGACGAGATCGCCCGGTGGCGTTGAGGGATGTAGGTTATGTCCATCGCCCACACCTGGCTCGGCCCCGTGATCTCCATCCCGCACAGCAGATACGGATAGATCTTGTGCCCCGGCTCGGGCTGAAGCGCGGCCGCTCATCGGCGAAGCGCCGCACGCCAACTTGAGTCGACGTACTGTGTCGTCATAATCTTAATCAGCAGGGCAACCTCAGCGTTTAGAGATGTTGCGGCGAGGCCGGCATGCAGTGTCCGAGCTGCAAATGCGAGAATTTGGCAAGTCGCCGCTTCTGCGGTGCTTGTGGCGCCCCGCTTCCGCTCATCTGTGGGCGGTGCGGGTTCGCAAACGCCCCAACCGACAGGTATTGCGGGGGCTGTGGCGACACTGTTGCAGTACCCAAGCAGGAAGCGCCCCTATCCGGAGCGAGTGCGGCGCTCGCACGCCAAGCTGAGCGCCGACAGCTCACGGTCATGTTTGTCGACATGGTGGGCTCGACCGCACTCTCCGCGCTCCTCGACCCTGAGGAATTGGGTCAATTGCTCAGAGCGTACCAAAATGCGGTAGCCGGCGAAGTCGCGCGGTTTGATGGCTATGTCGCTAGGTTCATGGGCGATGGAATCCTGGCTTATTTCGGTTGGCCAATCGCGCATGAAGACGAAGCCGAGCGCGCGGTTAGGGCGGGTTTGGCAACGATTGAAGCCGTTGCGAGGCTCCACGCACCCGCCGGTCGGTCGCTCGCCGTTCGCGTCGGCGTCGCGACCGGCCTCGTCGTTGTCGGTGACCTAATCGGCGAGGGATGGGCGCGGGAGGAGGCAGTCGTCGGCCAGACACCGAATCTTGCCGAACGCCTCCAAAGTCTCGCCGAGCCGGGAACGCTGGTGATCAGCGAGGCGACTCGACGGCTCCTCGGTCGGCTGTTCCGGCTCGAGGAACTCGGTGCGCACCGGGCCAAAGGTTTCGCCGAGCAGGTCCACGCTTGGCGAGTTGCCGGAGAAAGCCGTGCCGAGAGCCGGTTTGAGGCGCTGCATGGTGCAGCCGTCATCCCGTTGATCGGCCGCGAGCATGAGTTGGCGCTGCTGATTGACCGCTGGCGCCAGGCAAAGACGGGCGAAGGACAGGCGGTGCTGCTCGCTGGCGAAGCCGGTATCGGCAAGTCGCGGCTGCTGCTCGCGTTGCGCGAGCAGCTGCGGCAGGAAGCGCGAACCCGATTGCGCTATCAGTGTTCACCGCATCATATCAGCAGCGCTTTGTGGCCCATCATTCAACAGCTTGAGAGAACGGCCGGCTTCGAGCGGGACGCCACTTCGGAGAGGAAACTCGAAAAGCTTGAAGCGCTGCTCGGGCAAGCTGTGTGTGACGTCCGCCCTGTGGCGCCGCTGATCGCGTCATTGCTCTCGATCGACGATGGCGGCCGCTATCCATCTCTCAACCTCAGTCCGCAAGCGCAAAAAGCGAGAACGCTCTCGGCGCTCGTCGCCCAACTCGAGGGCCTGGCGGCGAAGCAGCCGGTTCTCATGGTTCTTGAGGACGCACATTGGCTCGACCCGACTTCGATCGAGTTGTTCGAAGAGGTGGTTGCCCGCATCGAGCGCCTGCCAGTCCTGCTCGTGGTTACGTTCCGTCCTGAATTCAAGCCTCCCTGGGCCGGTTTCCCCCATGTCTCTCAGCTCTTACTCAACCGGCTCGGTCGCGAGCAGGGCTCGACAGTCATCACCGCTGTGGCACGCGGCAAGCAACTGCCGCAGGCGGTCCTTGAGCAGATCGTGGCCAAGACCGATGGCGTACCTTTGTTCCTCGAGGAGCTCACAAAAACTGTCTTGGAGTCCGGGCTGCTGCGAGACATTGGCGATCGATACGAGCTGGAGGGGGCGCTCCCACCGTTGGCAATTCCTTCGACCCTGCACGATTCACTGATCGCAAGACTGGACAGGCTCGCTCCGACCAAAGAGGTGTGCCAGATCGCCGCGTGCATCGGCCGCGAGTTCTATCACGAGCTGTTGGTGGCGGTCGCCCAGCGTGGTGAGCCCGAGCTCCAGGCATCTCTAGACCAACTCGTTCAAGTCCAACTAATTTTCCGGCAGGGTGCCGGACGCGATGTCCGTTACATGTTCAAACACGCTCTCGTGCGCGATGCAGCCTACAATGGCTTGCTCAAGAGCAGTCGCCGGCAGATCCACGCGCGAATTGCGGCCGCGTTGGAAGATAAATTCCCGGACGCCACAAGGAGCGCACCCCAGCTTGTTGCCGAACATTACACCAGCGCAGAGCTCTGGGGACAGGCCGTCGGGTACTGGTTGAAAGCCGGCCAGCTGGCCAACGCACGCTCGGCCCTTGCAGAAGCAACGGCTCACCTGCACAAGGGCCTGGAGCTGCTGGCCAAGCTGCCCAATCTGCCAGAGCGCGCACAAATCGAGCTCGACTTCCAGCTCACCCTCGGCGCGTGCCTGACATCCTCGAAGGGCTTCTCTGCCCCTGAAGTGCAGGCCGTCTACGACCGGGCACTGGAGCTGTGCCAAGGATTGGGAGACGCTTCAGAGTACTTTGCGGCGCTCCACGGCATGTGGTGGCTGCGTTACACGCGCGGTGACGCAAAGATTGCGTGCACCCTCGCCGAGCAACTGGTGCGCCTGGCGGAGCGCCGAGGGGATACGGCCCTGCGGATCGCGGCCCACCGCGCGTTCGGATACAGTTTGACTTTTATCGGAAATCTCACGGCGGCCCGAGACCAGTTCGAGCAGGGCATCGCTCTCTACGATCCGGAAACGCACGGTGCTTTGGCCTCCCGGCACGGAGGTGCGGACCCTGGGGTGGCATGCCTTGCCATGTCGCAACTCACCTTGTGGGCACTCGGCTATCCTGACCAAGCCCTACGCCGCGGCCCGGAGGCTCTGGCAATTGCCCGTCGACTAGGCCACCCGATGGGCGAGTGCTGGTCCTTGCTCTCGGCTGCCATGCTCCACCAACTCCTCGGTGAGCCAAAAGCCGCACAAGAACGCGCCGACGCGGTCGTGAGACTGGCGACGGAACAGGCGTTCGAACTCTATATCGGCTGGGCCACCCCTTTGGCAGCTTGGGAGCTGGCCGTAGAGGGCGAGAACGAAGACGGCATGGCCCGGATTCGCCACGGCATTGCGGTCTCGCAGGCGAGGGGCTCGGTCCTCTTCAAGCCCTATTGGCTCGGTCTCGTGGCAGATGCTTGGAGTCGCAGAGGACAGCCGAGCAAGGGCCTCGAAGCGGTGGCGGAGGGTCTGGCCGAGATCGATCGGTGCAATGAGCGGCTGTGGGAAGCTGAGCTGCTCCGCCTCAAGGGCGAGTTGCTCCTGCGCAAAAAACCGCCGGAGCCGAAAGCAGCCGAGGCCGCTTTCTCAAGGGCGATTGACATAGCGCGACGACAGCAAGCGAAGTCCTGGGAGCTCCGTGCGGCAACCAGCCTCTCTCGCCTCTGGGCAGAGTGGGGTGATCGAGAGAAGGCCGTTGAGCTGCTGGCCCCGATCGCCAATTGGTTTACGAACGGCTTTGGCACGAACGATCTGAGGCGGGCGAGGGAACTGCTCGACGAACTTGGCCGGTAACGCGCGCGGGTGCCAAGCTATGAAGACCGCCAAGGCGCTCGGCATCACTGTGCCGCTCCCGCTGCTCGCCCGCGCCGACAAGGCCCGTCGTTTTCTATGGTCGGTAGGAATGGCCTCGGCTTGGGTCGAGGACGTGATATATAACTCTTCCAGACTGTCTCAATAATCAGCTGGCGGAACGCGGATTTAGGCCGCTGTCTCGCGGGCGCAAGGAGGAGGCTATGATACCGGGTGCGTTCGCCTATCATCGAGCAACATCAGTCAAGGAAGCCATTAGCCTACTTGCCCAATTCGGCGAAGAAGGCCGTGCGCTCGCTGGTGGGCATAGCCTTATCCCTATGATGAAGCTGCGGCTCGCCACTCCGGAGCATCTGGTCGACCTTGCCGGCGTGGCGGAGCTCAAGGGCATCCGGGCCGACGGCGGCGACATCGTCATCGGGGCGATGACGACGCAGCACGAGCTCATTGCCTCCGAGCTGTTGAGCGCGAAAATCCCGCTTTTGCGCGAGACATCCCTGGTCATCGCGGATCCGCAAGTGCGTTACGTTGGCACACTCGGCGGCAATGTGGCGAACGGTGATCCTGGTAACGACCTGCCGGCGGTAATGATGTGTCTCGGCGCGACCTATCACGTGGCAGGGAAGACCGGGGAGCGCCGCATTGCAGCGCGCGAGTTCTATCGGGGCACCTACGTTACTAGCCTTGAGCCTGGCGAAATCGTGACTGGCATTCGTATCCCGGTGCCGCCGGCCGGACACGGCTACGCCTATGAGAAACTCAAGCGCAAGATCGGCGATTACGCGACCGCGGCGGCGGCTGTGATCCTGTCCTTGAACGGCGGCAATGTGGCGAGTTGCTCGATCGGGCTTACCAACGTAGCCGAGACGCCGCTTTGGGTCGAGGAAGCGGCGAAAATTCTGACCGGCTCGGCGCTCGACGCAGCAACAGTGAAGAAAGCCGTCGCTGCTGCGGAAGCCATCACGTCGCCGGCAAATGATGCGCGCGGGCCGGCTCATTACCGCACCAAGATGGCGGGTGTGATGCTCACCCGCGCGCTCGCGCGCGCAAAGGAGCGTGCTCGCGGCTGATTTCCGGGAGGCACAGATGCCCGAATCACAAGTTTCCATGCAGGTGAATGGCAAGGCGGTCGAAGCACTGGTCGAACCGCGCACGCTGCTGATTCACTTCCTGCGCGAGCAACTGAATTTGACCGGTTCGCATATCGGCTGCGATACGTCACACTGCGGCGCCTGCACCATCGATCTTGACGGCAAGTCGGTCAAATCTTGCACCTTGTTCGCGGTGCAGGCGAACGGTGCGGATATTCGCACCATAGAAGGTATGGTGAATGCAGACGGCACGCTGCACCCGCTGCAGGAGGGTTTTCGCGAGACGCACGGTCTGCAGTGCGGTTTCTGCACGCCCGGCATGATTATGCGCGCCTACAGGCTGCTGCAGGAAAACAAATCTCCGACCGAGGATGAAATCCGCTTCGGCATTGCCGGCAACCTATGCCGTTGCACGGGATACCAGAACATCGTCAAAGCCATTCAGTACGCGGCCGCCAAGATCAATGGCGTGCCGTTCCAGGAGGCCGCAGAATGAACGACCAGACCGCCACCTCCGCGCAGCGCGCCGAAGCCCTGCAAGGCATGGGTTGCAAGAGAAAGCGTGTCGAGGACATTCGTTTCGTTCAAGGCAAGGGCAATTACGTCGACGACCTCAGGCTGCCCGGCATGCTCTACGGCGATTTCACGCGCTCACCCCATGGCCATGCCCGAATCAAGAAGATCGACATCACCAAGGCCGCCGCAGTACCCGGCGTCGTTGCAGTGCTGACGGCAGAAACGCTCAAAACGGTGAACCTTGCGTGGATGCCCACCCTTGCCGGCGACGTGCAGATGGTGCTCGCCGACGGAAAGGTCTTGTTCCAAAACCAGGAGGTGGCCTTTGTCATCGCGGAAGAGCGCTATGTCGCCGCCGATGCCGCCGATCTGGTCGAGGTCGAATACGAGGCGCTGCCGGTCAACGTCGATCCGCTCAAGGCAATGGCACAGGACGCGCCGGTCATCCGCGAGGACATCAAGGACAAGACCGAAGGCGCGCACGGCAAGCGCAAGCATTACAACCATGTCTTCAATTGGCAGGCCGGCGACAAGGCGGCGACCGACCTGGCATTCGCCAACGCAGAAGTGACGATCAAGGAATTCATCGTCTATCCGCGCGTGCATCCGTGCCCGCTCGAGACCTGTCAGTGCGTTGCATCGTTTGACAAGATCAAGGGCGAGCTCATGTTGTGGGGTACGTTTCAGGCCCCCCACGTTATCCGCACGGTGGCCGCGCTGATCTCGAAGATTCCCGAGCACAAGATCCACGTGATTGCGCCTGACATCGGTGGCGGCTTCGGCAATAAGGTTGGCGCCTATTCGGGCTATATTTGCGCGATTGTCGCCTCGATCGTGACCGGACATCCGGTGAAATGGACTGAGGATCGCATCGAGAACCTCTCGACCACGGCCTTCGCCCGCGACTTCCACATGGAAATGGAAATCGCCTGTACCAAGGACGGCAAGGTGACAGCGCTGCGCTGTTACACCATCGCCGACCACGGTGCGTTCGACGCCTGCGCCAACGCAAGCAAATGGCCCGCCGGCCTCTTCAGCATCATTACCGGCTCGTATGATTTCCCGACTGCGCATGTCTCGGTCGATGGCGTCTATACCAACAAGGCGCCGGGTGGCGTAGCCTACCGCTGCTCGTTCCGTGTCACGGAAGCGGCCTATTGCATCGAGCGGGCCATGGACATCATGGCGCAGAAACTCGGCATGGACCCGGCCGAGTTCCGCATGAAGAACCTGATCCGACGCGAACAGTTCCCGTACACGTCTGCAATGGGTTGGCAATACGATTCCGGCGATTATCACACCGCGATGACCAAGGCGATGGAATCAGTCAACTACAAAAAGCTGCGCGAGGAGCAGAAGGCGAGGCAGGCGGCGTTCAAGCGCGGGGAGACACGCGAACTGATGGGCATCGGCGTTGCGTTCTTCACCGAGATCGTCGGCGCCGGCCCCTCGCGCAATTGCGACATCCTCGGCATTGCCATGTTCGATTCCGCCGAGATCCGCATCCATCCCACTGGCACCGGCATCTGCCGGCTCGGAACGAAGTCACAGGGTCAGGGTCACGAGACGACCTACGCCCAGATCATCGCGACTGAGCTCGGGCTGGCGGCCGACAACATCGCGGTCGAGGAAGGCAACACCGACACGGCGCCTTACGGACTCGGCACCTACGGTTCACGCTCGACGCCGGTTTCGGGCGCCGCAACCGCGATGGCCTGCCGTAAAATCAAGGCCAAGGCGCAGATGATCGCCGCCTATATGCTTGAAGTGCACGACGACGATCTCGATTGGGACGTCGATCGCTTCCGCGTGAAAGGCAATCCCGAACGCTTCAAGACAATGACCGAGCTCGCATGGGCCGCCTATCACGAGGTGCCGCCCGGAATGGAGCCCGGATTGGAGGCGGTGAATTACTACGATCCGCCGAACTTCACCTTTCCGTTCGGCGCGTACATCTGCGTCGTCGACGTGGACGTCGACACCGGCATGACGAAAATCCGTCGCTTCTATGCGCTGGACGATTGCGGCACGCGTATCAACCCGATGATCATCGAGGGCCAGGTGCACGGTGGCTTGACGGAAGCATTTGGCATCGCCATGGGCCAGGAGATCCATTACGACACCGAAGGCAACGTCACGACCGCTTCGTTCATGGACTATTTCCTGCCGACCGCGGTGGAAACGCCGAAATGGGAAACCGACTGGACGACGACGCCCTCGCCGCATCATCCGATCGGCGCCAAGGGCGTCGGCGAGAGCCCGAATGTCGGTGGCGTGCCGTGCTTCTCGAACGCGGTGAACGACGCTTTCAAATTCCTGGGTTCGACCCATATACAAATGCCGCATGACCATTGGCGAACCTGGGCGGCGGCGGACAAGCTTGGTCTGCATCAGTGAACCGCAATGATATTTCGGATCGTCTGGCCGCGGTTGGCTACGTTGCCGACCGCGATATCGCAACTGCACTCTGGCTGATGGAGTATCTCAAGCGGCCGCTGCTGCTTGAGGGCGAAGCTGGCGTTGGAAAGACCGAGGTGGCGAAATCGCTCGCCGCTGTGCATGAGGCCGAGCTCATCCGTTTGCAATGCTACGAAGGCCTCGATCAGAACGCGGCGCTCTACGAGTGGAACTATCAACGCCAGCTGCTTGCGATTAAGACGCGCGAAGGCGTCGGCGAAAACGCGAACGCGATCGAAGAGCATATTTTTTCAGAACGCTATCTGTTGGAACGGCCCTTGCTGGCCGCCATACGTCGCGAAAAACCGCCGGTGCTGCTCGTCGATGAAGTCGATCGTGCGGACGAGGAGTTCGAGGCGTTTTTGCTCGAATTGCTTTCGGATTTTCAGGTGAGCATCCCGGAGCTCGGCACCATCAAGGCAACCTCCATCCCGCGCGTGGTATTGACGTCCAACGGGACGCGCGAATTGTCGGACGCGTTACGCCGACGCTGTCTTTATCACTACGTCGATTTTCCCGACGTCGATCGCGAAGCGAGGATCATCGTCACGAAGACTCCCGGCATCGATGCGGCGCTGGCGTTGCAGATCGCGCGCATGGTTTCGGCCGTGCGCAAGGAGGACCTACGGAAGGTCCCCGGCGTGGCCGAGACACTCGATTGGGCGGCGACGCTCGCTGGTCTCGGCGTCCACGATTTGCGGCAGGAATCCGAAGCCGTTTACGAGACCATGATATGTTTGCTCAAGACGCACGAGGATCGCGCCCGGCTTACCCGCGAGGTAAGCGAGCGACTCCTCGGCAAGGTTGCATAAGTCGCATCAGGATGCTGCGATGATCGCGGCTGCGCCAAGTCCGTCCGTTGCCAGCATCGGCAGGCCGATGCGCGAAAGGCTTGCGGGATTTGCACGCACGCTGCGCGATAATGGTTTCAAGGTCGGGCTCGCGGAAACGCGTGATGCACTCGCGATCCTCACGCATTCGCTGGCATCGCGACCGACATCGTTGAAATCGGCATTCCGATCGTTGTTCTGCGCGACCCATTCCGATTGGGAGCGATTCGACGAGATTTTCGACGCCTATTGGCTCGGCGCCGGCATGCGTCAGGTGCGCACGCTTGCGGGCGTCGCGGGGGAAAGCCGGATACCCGTGCGCCGGCGCGCGGACAGGACGCTGTCGCCGGGGTTGCTTGGCCAGCCCGATCATGTCGAGCGTCGCAACGACGGTGACGGCGAAAGCGCAGCCGACGGCCAGGCGCGACGCGAGGGAGCATCGCGCTCCGAAAACCTATCGAGCGCCGATTTCCGCCATATCACCAGTCCCGACGACATGGCGCAGGCGCAGGCGCTCGCCAAGCGGCTTGCCCGCGTCATGCGCGCGCGGCTCATTCGCCGCGAGCAGATCCGTCGGCGCGGGCGGCGGCTCGACCTGCGGCGCACGATCCATCGCAATGTCTCGCACGGCGGAACGCCTGTAGAGCTGGCTTGGCGCCGCCGTAAGATCAAGCCGCTGCGGCTCGTCGTTTTGCTCGACGCCTCGGGTTCGATGAACCTTTACACCGCGTTCTTCGTTCGCTTCCTGCATGGCGTGGTGGACGCCTTCCGCGAAGCGGAGGCATTCGTGTTCCATACCCGGCTTGCGCATGTGTCGCCGTCGCTGCGCGATCGCGACGCCATGCGCGCGGTTGACAAGCTTTCGCTGATGGCGCAAGGCATCGGCGGCGGCACCCGCATTGGCGAAAGTCTGGCGACTTTCAATCGCTGGCACGCGCGCCGCGTGATCAATTCGCGCACCGCCATGATGATTGTCTCTGACGGTTACGACACCGGCGAGCCCGAGCAGCTCGCGGAAGAAATGCGGCGCCTGCGCCGGCGTTGCCGGAAAATCGTCTGGCTCAATCCGCTGATCGGCTGGAGGGATTACACGCCGCAGGCGCGCGGAATGCAGGCGGCGCTGCCGTATGTGGATCTGTTCGCGCCCGCGCACAATCTCGAAAGCCTGGCGGCGCTGGAGCCCTATCTTGCGCGGTTATGAGCGTCATGAAAAAGGCAACAGATATTCTAGGCATCGTTTCATCCCGGTTGACGGCCGGCGAACCCTTCGTGCTGGCGACCGTCGTGCGCACCGTGGCTGCAACGGCGGCCAAGGCCGGCGCCAAGGCGGTGATCTTGCCGGATGGAACGATTTCCGAAGGCTGGATCGGCGGCGGCTGCGCTCGGGCAGCGGTTCTCAAAGCGGCGAACGACGCGCTCGCGGATGGCCGATCTCGACTTGTCTCGGTCGAGCCGCCCGATGAGCTGGACAAGCATGGTCACCGGGCCGGCGAAGAGGAAGGTGGCGTGCGCTTTGCCACGAACATGTGTCCGAGCCAGGGCACGATGGACATATTTGTGGAACCGGTGCTGCCGCGTGCCCAGGTCATCATTTGCGGCTCGAGCCCGGTGGCTGTCGCAATTGCCGATCTTGCCAAGCGCATGGGCTTCGCCGTGACCGCCTGCGCGCCGCCCGCCGAGCAAGCAGCATTCGACGACGTCGATCGGCGCATCGAGGGCTATGCCTTGCCGGTCGAGGAAGCCGGCGAGCGCTATGTGGTGGTCTCGACACAAGGCCGCGGCGACGAAGCCGCCTTGCTGGCGGCGTTTGCGGTTGATTCGGAATACATTGCGTTTGTCGGCAGCCGCAAGAAAGCCGAGGTGCTAAAAGCAAGACTTGCGGAGCGGGGCGTTTCCGCAAAACGTCTGAGCAATCTCAAGGCGCCCGCAGGTCTCGATCTTGGCGCGATCACGCCGGATGAGATAGCAATCTCGATCCTGGCGGAGATTGTCGCCGTGCGCCGAGGCAAACATTCACGTGGTGGTGCTGCGTCGGGGACATAGCCTGCCTCTGCGACAACGCGGAAATCGGTTGGGTGCCAGCACGCTTAAGGAGCGATTGCCCGCTGGTGGCACTTTTCGGACGTGCCAACCGCGCCGAGCAGCCGAGCCCCTTGACCGTGTGACGATCCAATGGCCTTGATATCGTCTCCGCGAAGATGGCGAATTACAACGCCTCTAGAGATTCTCTAAGCACAAGCCGCCGCCACTGAGACACCACGAGCCGAGACCCGACCCTGACGCGATCATCTCGCCTACGACATTGCCGATAAATGAGCCCCCAGCGGCGACCTTCATCGAGGCAAAAAAATAAGGCATCGTGCGCGGGATACCGACCTTGCGGTAGATTTGTCCTTTAGTTGCGCCGGACACCTTCAGCATTTCCCACAATTCCGGTTCGATGGTGCGAAGGCCCGTGACGACATTCGGCGAGCCGGCTCCTTTACCCTCTGCTTGGCGGATTTCACGCGCTACCGATGTCGGCCTTCATTCCGATTTTCGTCGTTTGGTTCGGGATTGGGCCGATGCCGAAAGTGCTTGCGGGCGCACTGATCGCCTTCTTTCCAGTGGTTGTGACCGACCATTACTCCGACGGGAAAACGCATTCCTGGACTGCGACTCGATCACCCCCGGCAGCTCGCCCTAATGCTACTATAAGAACTCCCACGCGGTGGCGGCTGGACGGCGCGGCAAGAGCCGCACGGCCGCTCTGTCGCCCGAAGAAGGAACAGCGATTGCCAAGGCGGCGGCCCAGGCGCGTTGGAACAGAGTTCGCGCCGGAAACGCTTTGGATTGGCCTTTCAGGCCGGCCTTTACGGCGCCCCCCGCTCGGGCTGGCCGCGCCCCCGAGCTTCCGCGAGAGCGACGTCAACGGTGGCCGCTTCGCGCTCGCCTAGGCCGCACACCGCGACCGACACCTAGGCGAGCTTTGCGCGCGAGCGGGCCGGCGACGCGAGGGCACCTTCGTGCTCCCGGCGCGCGGCTAAGACAACTGTCCAGGTTGGGGATTCTGCTCAGTTCGAACCGAGTCTCGAGCGGATCAACACGCTGAAAAGTAGCTGCGTGTTGCCGGCGAGATTTCGCCGGGTGTCCGATCTAAGGGCCGATTAACGAATCGTTTCTTTCTTAAAGATCGTTGCGCCTTGCCTGACCAAATGTCTTTTTTCCTGGCGCGCTGCTGTAGAGCATTTGTCCTTGCTAAAGGGGACCGGCATGGTGCCAATAAGAATGAGATTGCCATTTTTCTCTTTAGCGTAACCGCGAAGGACTTTTCTCATGGCGTGCTCCTGGATGGAAAAGGCGCGATCCTCTTTGCGTCGGAAGCTTGACCAGCGCAAGCTGGCTGGGCACGGGGAACGTTTGAGCGGCATTCACATGTTAGCTGGTGGAGACTGGAAATGTCGACGCAAATTATCCCTTTGAAAGATCGCACAGATTTGCCGGAATCTAGCCGAATTCTGGCTTTGGAGACTATTCGCGTTTGAGCTGCGGCGTTGGGGATACGCAGCTCGGGCGTAGGCCAGGATCTCGGCAGGGATGCTTGCGCGGGCGACACCAGCCGAGCTCGC
>Ga0070699_100002420_pt1 | contig 16748 bp, 19 predicted proteins | sample KBSK1503metaG_FD_65473 | JGI IMG/M metagenome (GOLD analysis project Ga0070699, IMG submission 65473) | Corn, switchgrass and miscanthus rhizosphere microbial communities from Kellogg Biological Station, Michigan, USA - KBS K1-50-3 metaG | ecosystem: Host-associated > Plants > Roots >... | reverse complement strand
CCGGTCGCGAGCTGGATGGCGTATTGCACCGTCGGGTCGGCCTGCAGCGGCATGCCGAGGCGGAGCCGGTTGCGATACACGGCAGCCACCAGCGGCCGGTCGTCGTCCAGAACAGCCTCGCCCTCGACGATGCTCGACAGCGTCACGACGGCCAGCCGGTCGAGCCCCTGCGCCGCTGCCGATTCGGTCCATCGGGGCTCCCAATCGTCCCGGAAGGTCTGCGCCATGGTCCGCAGCAGCGTCGCGGCGCCGATACCGGGCGCGAAGAGGTAGGTCTCCGGACGAAGGAATCCTTCGAAGCTCGAGGTAGGGATCGTGAACTCGCGCAGGAGCGTGGTGTCGCGCGCCGCGTCGAGCAGCTCCGCCCGCGGGATCGCGAGGTCACGCGCCGCGGCGTCGGCGATCTCGAGCAGAGTAAATCCTTCCGGCACGGTGAACCGAAGGAGCACGGCCTTCCCGCTCGCGATGGCGCGCAGCGACGCGAGCGCGCCGGCGCCCCGCGGTAATTCGTAGGCGCCGATCCGCAGCTTGCGCTCGTACCCGCCGATCCGCGCGACCAGCCTGAACCATCGCTTCGAGGAGATCACGCCGTGGACGGCCAGGCTCTCGGCCACGACGCGCACAGTTGCGCCGGCCGGGATCGTCACCCGTTCCTTCGGCGCGTCGGCGGCCGCGCCGCATCCAGCCGCGATCAGCACGGTGGGGAGGAGCCGGAGCCGCATCAGGGCCGGCTGTGCCGCCGGGTTTCGAGGAAGTGCTGCAGGAGGATCGTCGCGGCGAGGGCATCCACTTCTTCCCGGCGCCCCCGGGTACTGCCTTCCAGCTCCCGGATGACGGTGTGGGCCCGCGCGGTGGTCATGCGCTCGTCGACCAGCTCGACCGGGAGGTAGGTCCGGGCGCCGAGCTGCGCCGCGAGCTCCCGTGCGGCGAGGGTCGAGGGACCATCGACGCCTTCCGGGGTGAGCGGCAGGCCGACCACCAGTCCAACCGGGCGGTGGGTGGCGACATGCGCGAGGAACTCCGGCATGCGGAAGCGCTTGCCGGCGCGCCGGGTGAGCGTACCGAGGGGGGACGCGATGGTCTGGGTTTCGTCGGAGAGCGCGAGTCCGATACGCCGCTCGCCCCAATCCACGGCGAGGATGCGGCCGCTCTGGGGAATCGCCACGGCCTACTGGTTCATCGTGGCGAAGAATTCCTTGTTCGTCTTGGTTCGCTTCATCCGCTCGATGAGGAATTCCAGCGCCTCGACCGGCGGCATGTCGGCGAGGAAGTTGCGGAGCAGGTACACCCGGTTGAGCTCGTCCTTGTCCATGAGGAGCTCTTCCTTGCGGGTGCTGCTGCGCTGGATGTCGATGGCCGGGTAGATCCGGCGGTCCGCCAGCCGGCGGTCGAGCACCAGCTCCATGTTGCCGGTCCCCTTGAACTCCTCGAAGATGACCTCGTCCATGCGGGAGCCGGTGTCGATGAGCGCGGTGGCGATGATCGTGAGCGATCCGCCGCCTTCGATGTTGCGCGCCGCGCCGAAGAACCGCTTGGGCTTCTGCAGGGCGTTGGCGTCGACGCCGCCGGAAAGGATCTTGCCGGAGTGGGGCACGACCACGTTGTGCGCGCGTGCCAGGCGGGTGATGGAATCCAGCAGAATCACCACGTCGCGCCCGTGCTCGACCAGTCGCTTGGACTTTTCGATCACCATGTCGGCGACCTGCACGTGGCGGTCGGCCGGCTCGTCGAAGGTCGAGGAGATGACCTCGGCTTTCACGTTTTCCTGCATGTCGGTGACTTCTTCCGGCCGCTCGTCGATGAGCAGCACGATGAGGATCACCTCCGGATGGTTTTCCGCGATCGCGTTGGCCACCTTCTGCAGCAGGATCGTTTTGCCCGCCTTGGGCGGGGAGACGATGAGCCCGCGCTGACCCTTGCCGATCGGCGCCAGCAGGTCGACCACGCGCATGGAGAGATCACCCTTCTTGCCCTCCAGCTTGAGCTTCTTGTCCGGGTACCGCGGGCGGAGGTTGTCGAAGGCGATCCGCTGCTTGGTCTTTTCCGGCTCTTCGTAATTGACGCTTTCGACCTTGAGCAGCGCGAGGTAGCGCTCGCCCTCCTTCGGCGGCCGCACCTGTCCGAGGACCGTGTCGCCGGTGCGGAGGTCGAAGCGTTTGATCTGGCTCGGGCTGACGTAGATGTCATCCGGGCCGTAGAGATAATTCCAGTCCTGGCTGCGCAGGAATCCGTAACCCTCGGGCAGAATCTCGAGGACGCCTTCGCCGCGGATGACCGTGTCCGATTCGAGCAGCGATTGCTCGATCCGGAAGATCAAATCCTGCTTGCGCAGGCCGGAGTAGTTGGTGATGTTCAGTTGCTGCGCGAGCGCGTGCAGCTCGGCAACCGATTTCTGCTTGAGTTCAGAGATGTCCACGAGGAAAACCTGGTGCGCGTCGGAGGCGTTCGTTGCCGACGGCGGCTGGGGTCAGTGAGAGGACGGAACTCGGGTCAGCGTCGGAGTCTGCTATCTGAGGTCGTCCAGGGCAGCGCATGAGTGCGCTGGAACGGACAGGTCGGGACGTATCTGGTCGCTTGGGATGTGTTGATCTTACCGATCCGCAACATGGACGTCAAGAGGCGCGATGGATGAGCTCACCAAGCTCCTGTTGGCCTGGCGGATCATGCGCGTCGGCACGCGCGAGGTCGTGGACGGGTTGGTGGCCCCCGAGCATCGCGGCCCCTCACCGGCGCTTCGCGGGGTGCTCGCGGGATGGAAGGGCCGCTGGTACTGGGCCGACCCCGAGGCCACCAGGATCGTCCTGATCCGCGCGATGCCGGGGGCGCCGCGCCCCCGCTGGTGGCTCCACGTCGTCCTGTTCGCGCTCACCGTGGTCTGCGCGCTGGGAGCCGGCGCCGCGCTGGCGGGCGTCTGGTTTCCCTACATTCCGCCCGGGTTTTCGGGCGCCATGCTCGCCGCGGGAGATTTCTTCGCCGGGATCGTCCGGGGCGACTGGCGCTTCCTGCTGGAGGGGTGGAGCTTTGCGGCCCCGCTCGCGGGGATCCTGCTGGTGCACGAGCTCGGCCACTACATTGCCGCCCGGCGATACGACATCGACACCACGCCACCCTTTTTCATTCCGATTCCTCCGACTCTCTCCCCCATCGGCAGCCTCGGGGCTTTCATCAAGCTCAAGAGCCCGGTGCTCGACCGGCGGCAACTGCTCGATGTGGGCGCCGCGGGGCCGATCGCGGGATTCGTCGTCGCGGTCGCCGTGCTCTTCTGGGGGTACCAGATTTCGCTGCCGGGAACCACCGGGCCGGGCGCGGCGACCACCTGGGTCTCGGTGGCCGGCCAGCCGATCGGACTGGGAGATTCCCTGCTCACCGGCTGGATCCGGGGGTGGGCGTTTCCCGGCGCGCCGGTGGTGCACCTGAGTCTTCCCGCGTTCGCCGGGTGGGTCGGCGCGTTCATCACCGGGCTCAATCTGCTGCCGTTGAGCCAGCTGGATGGCGGACACATTCTCTACGGGATCCTGGGACGGCATCAGCGGCTGGTCGCGGGTGCCGGGGTGGTCGCACTGCTCGTCCTGGCACAGTATTCCCCAAGCTGGTACCTGTGGGTGGTGATGACCTTTCTGATTGGAGGGGGACGATGGAGCCATCCTTCCGTGATGATTCCTGAGCGACCGGTCCCGCAGAGCCGCCGCTGGGTGGGCCTGCTCTCGGTCGCCATTTTCGTCGTGACGTTCGTGCCGTTTCCCTTCGTATGACGGGCGGAACCGGTGGCGACGCCACCCGGCCGAGCCCGGCCCCGATCTCGCGATTGGTCCATGATCTCGCGAATCCGCTCTCCGCTGTGCTGGCGGAGGTCCAGCTCCTGCTGCTCGATGCCGACGCCTTTACCCCGGATATGCTCGCATCGCTTCGGTCGATCGAAGCGGCGGCGCTCAGGATGCGGGTGGTGTTGCGGGAGTCTTCCGCGGCACGGTGACCCGGGGTCGGTGGGTAGCGCGGCGGGCTAATCCAGTCTCCGGAAACGTTGATCGAGCCAGGTTGCGATGCGGTCGATCGTCGCCGTCTCGTGCTCGCCGTCTTTGGTGGGGGGGCCGAACAGAGTGCCGAGGCCGTCGATGGTGACGACCCAGGGGGGCCGGTCGGGGCGGGAGGCCCGCTGGGGACCCGCGCGGGCACCCACCGATCGGCCGCGATAGGTGAAGCGCAATTCGGTATTGTTCATGGAACAACGACCCGACGAACCCCAGGATACACAATCCCCCGGCCACGTCGAGAGTTTCGTGCGGACGGGAGGATCGATGGTCCCGGACAGTGGGCCCGGCGCGATTCGAACGCGCGACCTCTTGCTCCGGAGGCAAGCGCTCTATCCAGCTGAGCTACGGGCCCGAACTACGGTGAGCGGTGACCGGTAAGCGGTGAGCGGGACATGCAGGGGGGCACCCCGCTTACCGCTCACTGCTCACCGCAAAGTCGGGGCGCCGGGATTTGAACCCGGGACCTCCTGCTCCCGAAGCAGGCGCGCTACCAGGCTGCGCTACGCCCCGTTCTGGGGATCGGGAGTGCGGAGTTGGGGATTGGGGAAAAACCCCGAGTCCCGATGCGCAGCCCCAAACCCCATCCTCCCGACTCCCAACTCCCGACACCGATGCGCCCTGAGGGATTCGAACCCCCAGCCTTCTGATCCGTAGTCAGATGCTCTATCCAGTTGAGCTAAGGGCGCGCTGGGGAGTGGGCGGTACAAGATTCGAACTTGTGACCTCTACGATGTCAACGTAGCGCTCTAACCAGCTGAGCTAACCGCCCCAAGACGGTGAGCGGTGAGCAGCGAGAGGTAAGCGGGAAACCACCGCTCACCGCTAACCGCTCACCGCTCACTGCATAGCGGGGGTGGGATTTGAACCCACGACCTCCGGGTTATGAGCCCGGCGAGCTACCAGACTGCTCCACCCCGCGACGTTGACTGCTGCGCCCTGCTGCCTGCCTTCGTTCGAGAGCGGGAAACGGGACTCGAACCCGCGACCCCAACCTTGGCAAGGTTGTGCTCTACCAACTGAGCTATTCCCGCGAGGAACGGGCTCCCAACCTATGCGCCCCGCCCGGCCTTCGCAACTCGCGTTACGGCATCGCCACCCGGCGCGAATGGAGGCGAGGGGGATCGAACCCCTGACCTCGTGAATGCCATTCACGCGCTCTCCCAACTGAGCTACGCCCCCGCTATATTCTGCTCTCGCCGGGAGGGCGGCCGCAGCACGGCAAGGTAGCCGGGCCCTCAAGGTGTGTCAAGCAAAAAACACTCCATTTCACCATTGATGAACAAGCCGAGGCACCGGAAGCGCGATACCGCCGCCTCGCTCGGCGTGTTCGACGCCGAGCGGGACATGCTGGACCTCTATCTCCACGAGGTCAGCAGGTCGTCGCTGCTCACGCCGGCCGAGGAATTCGCCGTCGCGCAGCGGGTCCGGGCCGGTGACGAGGCGGCGATGCACGAGCTGGTGGTCCGGAATCTCCGGTTCGTGATTTCGGTCGCCAAGAAGTATCAGAATCGCGGCATCGCCCTGGTGGATCTGATCGGCGAGGGCAACCTCGGGCTGCTCACCGCCGCGCGAAAGTTCGATCCCGACCACGGCGTGAAATTCATCTCCTACGCGGTCTGGTGGATCCGCCAGGCGATCCTCGCCGCGATCGCGCGCCACGGCCGGACCGTCCGGGTTCCGCTCAACCGCACCGCCGATCTGTCGCGGGTGCTCCGGACGACCGATATGCTGCGCCGGCAGCTCGGTCGTGAGGCGACTCCGGAAGAAATCGCCGCCTCGGTCGGGCTGTCGGTCGACCTGGTCCAGTCCCTCGCCGCGCTCAACACCGCCGATCTCCGGCTCGATGCGCCGCACTCGACCGAGGGCGACCGGACGGTCATCGACCGGTTCAGCGCCTTCGGCCAGGGAGACGCCGAGCAGGAGGTGATGGACCGGTTCCTCACCGAGGAGGTCCACGCGGCGCTGGCGACACTCGCGCCGCGCGACGCGAAAGTGCTCCGGCTCTACTTCGGCCTCGAAGGCGGCCAGGAGCACACCCTCGAAGAGATCGGCACGATTTTCGGCGTCACGCGGGAGCGGGTTCGGCAGCTGCGCGACCGCGCTCTGAAGCGGCTGCGCGAGGGAGAAGTCGGGCGCGCGCTGGCGAGCTTCGCCGCATGAGCCGGGCCCGGGAGTTCTTCGTCCTGAGCGGACGCTGGTTTATCGAAGGACGCCGGGCGCTCGCCGACGGCGCCGTCTGGCGGCCCCTGCTCCTTGCCCAGATGCGGAAGCTCGGGGTGGACTCGATCCCGGTGGCGGTCTTCGTCGCCGTGTTCACCGGGATCGTGCTGGCGCTGCTCTCCTCGTACATGTTCACTCGCGCCATTCCCCTGTATTTCGTCGGCACCCTGGTGACCAAGGCGGTGATGCTCGAGCTGGGGCCGGTGCTCACCGGGATGGCGCTGGCGGGCCGGGTCGGGGCCAACGTCGCCGCCGAACTGGGCACCATGCGGGTGACGGAGCAGGTGGACGCGCTCGAAACGCTGGCCATCAGCCCGCATGCATACCTGGTCACCCCGCGGGTCATCGCCGCGATCCTGATGTTTCCGGTGGTCACCGCCGTCGCCATGGCGGTGGGTGTGCTGTCCGGCTGGTTTACGGCGGTCAACCTGCTCGATCTCTCGTCGGTCGAGTTCCTCCGCGGCGCCCGGCAGTTCTACAACTTCAAGGACATCTGGTTCGGGCTGGTCAAGAGCGCGAGCTTCGGCGGCGTCGTGGCCACGATGGGGTGCTTCGAGGGCTTGAGCGCCCGGGGCGGCGCGGAGGGCGTCGGCCGCGCCACCACGCGCGCCGTCGTGCTGGGCTGCCAGGCGATTCTGGTGCTGGATGCGTTCTGGGCGCTGGTGCTCCTATGAGAGGGCGGAACGGCGCAACGACGCAACGGCGCAAGGTGTGTGTTGCGCCTTTGCGCCTTTGCGCCTTCGCGCCGCACCCATGATCCAATTCGACGACGTCCACAAGTCCTTCGGCGCGCGCACCGTCCTCGACGGCCTCTCGCTCACCATTCCCGAGGGCCAGACGACGGTCCTGATGGGGTTTTCGGGAACCGGGAAGAGCGTCGCGCTGAAACACATCGTCGGGTTGCTCGAGCCGGACACCGGGCGGGTGCTGGTCGACGGCGAATCGGTCGGCGACCTGGACTACGAGGAGCTGATGCGGCTGCGGACCCGGATCGGATTCGTGTTCCAGTTCGCCGCGCTGTTCGACTCGCTCTCGGTGCACGACAACCTCTCCCTGGGCCTGACCCGTCAGGGACTTCCCCCTGAAGAGATCGCGAGCCGGGTGACCGAGAGCCTCCGTCTGGTCGAGCTCACCGATGCGGAGCACCGCTTTCCCGCCGAATTGTCCGGAGGCATGCGGAAACGTGTCGGCGTCGCACGGGCGATCGCGCTCAGGCCGCGCTACATTTTGTACGACGAGCCCACCACCGGGCTCGATCCGGTCACGACCGCGGCAATGGACGATTTGATGGTACGGGCCCGGCAGGAGCTCGGCGCCACCAGCGTGGTCGTGACGCACGACGTCCGGAGCGCGTTTGCCGTCGCCGACCGGATCGCATTCCTGCACCAGGGACGGATCAGACAAGCCGGAACCGCGGAGGAGATCCGCGAGTCCGAGGATCCCCTGGTGCGCGGATTCATCCACGGACGTCCCGTCACGGGAGAGCGCGCGTGAAGCGATCCAACGAGTTTGCGGTCGGTCTCGCGGTCCTGGGCGCGGCGGCGCTGGTCGTCGTGGGGGCGGTGGCGCTCGGGCAGCTCCCCCTCGGCCGGGGCGACGACGTCCGCACCGCGCGCTTTCGCTCGATCGGCGGCCTCGGCGCCGGGGCAAGCGTCACGCTGCGCGGGGTGAAAGTCGGACGGGTCGCGGCGATCCGCGTGGCGCCGGATGACTGGGTCGAAGTCGACTTCCGTCTCAAGCCGGACCAGCGTCTTCCCGACCGGCCCGCGGCCATTGCCGCGCCGGCCACGCTGTTCGGCGAGTGGCGGGTCAACATCATCTCCTATGACGAGGCCTCCTCCGACCGCGGTGTCCAGGCGCAGCTCGCCGAAGCCGCGGCGGCCGGGGGGGACATCTGGCCGGGGACCACGCTCCCGGACATCGGCGAAATCACCCTGCAGGCAAGCCGGATCGCCGGTGACATCGGCGTCATCACCAACCGGATCGAAGGGGCGCTCGATTCCAATGCGGTGGCGGACGTGCGAGCCAGCCTCAAGGATTTGCGCGCCACCGTCGTGCGTTTGACGCAAATGGCCAATTCGCAGAGCGACAACCTGGGAAGGCTGACCACGAATCTCACCCGGACCTCGGGCGTGGTGGATGTGGCCTCCGGTCGCTTCAACACCGTCCTGGGCCGGATCGACTCGGCGACGATGAACGGACAGCTCCAGGACCTGGTCAGCTCGACGCGGCAAACCAGCGCCGCCCTCCGGGAGATGACCGCCGACATGCAGGCCATCGTCAACGACGTCAAACAGCACCGCGGCAGCCTGGTCCGAGTGCTCGAGGCGAGCGATTCCCTACTGACCCGGGTGCAGAGCGGGCGGGGGACCCTCTCCCTCCTGGCAAGCGATTCGGCGCTGTATCACGAAGCGACCCGGACGGTGCAGCAGATGCGGCAGCTTCTCGCGGACATCCAGGCGAATCCGCGGAAGTACTTCCGGTTCTCCGTGTTCTGATGAGCGCTATCCGCTATCGGCTGTCGGCCATCGTTTATGCGATCGGCCGGAGCCGCGGGTTTTTCCCGCTCACCGCCCACCGCTCACCGCTCACCCTGCATGGGTAAACGGAAACCGGACCGCGAGGTGTCGGCGGGCGGGATCGTCTTCCGTCGCGATCCCGCGGGCGTGCATCGCTTTCTCCTGATCCGGGATTCCTACGACAACTGGGGATTTCCCAAGGGTCACCTGGAAGAGGACGAATCTCCGGCGGACGCCGCCCTCCGGGAGACTGCGGAAGAAACCGGGCTATCCGATCTCCGGCTCCACGGACCGATCCGGATCATCGACTGGCATTTCCGGTTCCGGGGCCGCTTCATCCACAAGTACTGCCATTTCTTTCTGTTCGAATCAGCCGAAGGGGACGCCGTGCCCCAGCGGGATGAGGGCATCACCGATTGCCGCTGGTGCACCCTCGACGAGGCGCTCAAGGACCTGAGCTATGAGAACGCGCGGGGAGTGCTGCGCCGCGCCGGCGACATGGCGCGCACTCTCGTGGCGGCGGGCGCGGGCCGGCCACGCGCCCTCCCGCGACCCATCGCGCCGGCTTGATCCATGCCCGCCGTCGCCGCCCTGCTCGACAGCCGGGCCGCGCTCGGTGCGCTTCGCCGCTCGCTGCCCAGAGGATCCGCGCCGGTCGTTGCCTGTCGCTCGACGAGCGGGTTGGAGCGGGTGGTTTCGAGCCGGCTGCTCGAGGTCATCGTTCTCGGGCCCATCGCAGCGCGCCGCCTCGATCTCGCCGCGCTGAAAGCCCGCTACCCGGCCATTCCGGTCGTCGCCTACGGCATACTCCGGTCGGAGGACTCCGAGCTGCTGCTCGGATGGAACCGGCTCCCGCTCGCGGCGGTGCTGGTCGAAGGGGTCGATGATCCGGTTGCCGGCGATCTCGTCCTGCGCCATTCGGTCAGCGCCCGCCGCCGGGCCGCTCTCGGAGATGCCCCCCGGCTGCTCCGGCTGACCGAGCCGCTCCAGCGTGCCACCTGGGACCGCCTGATCCGTGCCGGCGGCCGTCCTCCCCGGGCTGCCCGCCTGGCCAGGGACATCGGCGTTTCCCGGGAACACCTGTCCCGGCAGTTCGGGGCCGGTGGGGCTCCCAACTTGAAGCGGGTGGCCGACCTGCTGAGCGTGCTTGCGGCGCTGTCCCTCCTCGCAAATCCCGGGTACACCGTGAATCAGGTTGCCCGCCTCCTCAGGTTTTCGACCCCGAGCCACCTCCGGGCGATGGTCCGGCGGATCACGGATCTGGGCCTCCCGGAAGCGCAAAAACTAGGAGAGCGGGATGTGCTGAGCCGCTTTCTCAGGAGCGGCGCCCGCAGCAGGGCATAGCGGGCCGGTCTTGCCCGCATCGGGGTCTTGTGATATTTTTCACAAGCCACTGGAACGCATCGATCCACCGCATTTTCAGACCAGGACCCATGGCGACCGATTCGATACTTCGTCCCGGCGAGATCAAGGGCATTCTCCTCAAAGAGATCGAGGCGGCCAACCTCACCCAGGCCGACACGGCCGACGTGGGGACCACGCTCGAGGTCCGCGACGGTGTCGCGCGGATCTACGGCCTCAAATCCGCGCTGTCGGGGGAGATGCTGGAGTTCACCTCCTCCGAAACCGGCGAGATCATCAACGGCCTGGTGTTGAATCTCGAGCAGGACAACGTCGGCGCCGCGATCATGGGCGACTACCTCAAGCTCAAGGAAGGCGACGAGGTGCGCTGCACCGGACGCCTTCTCGAGGTCCCGACCGGTCCGGCGATGCTGGGGCGGGTGGTGAATGCGCTCGGCCAGCCGGTGGATGGCCGCGGTCCGATCCAGACGTCGGCCCGCCGGCCGGTGGAGATGATCGCGCCCGGCATCATCGTCCGGCAGCCGGTGAAGGAGCCGTTGCAGACCGGCATCAAGGCCATCGACGCGATGATTCCAATCGGCCGGGGTCAGCGCGAGCTCATCATCGGGGACCGGGGCACCGGCAAGACGGCGATCGCGGTGGATACGATCATCAATCAGAAGGGGACCGGCGTCATCTGCGTGTACGTGGCGATCGGGCAGAAGCGCTCGACGGTCGCTACTGTCGTGGAAAAGCTGAAGGAAGCCGGCGCGATGGATTACTCCATCGTCGTGGTGGCGTCCGCCTCCGAGCCCGCTCCGCTGCAGTTCATCGCGCCCTACGCCGGCTGCGCCATCGCCGAGCACTTCATGTATGAAGAGGGCAAGGCGACTCTTTGTGTGTACGACGATCTGACCAAGCAGGCCGCGGCCTACCGGCAGATGTCGCTGATCCTCAGACGGCCCCCAGGACGCGAGGCCTATCCGGGCGACGTGTTCTACCTGCACAGCCGTCTGCTCGAGCGCGCCGCCAAAATCTCCGAGGACTCCGCGGCGATCCGCTTCGATCCGAGAATCAAGAAACCGGGTGGCTCGCTCACCGCGCTGCCGATCATCGAGACCCAGGCGGGAGACGTCTCCGCGTACATCCCGACCAACGTCATCTCCATCACCGACGGACAGATCTTCCTCACCACCGATCTGTTCTATTCGAACGTGCGGCCCGCGGTCGACGCCGGCATCAGCGTGAGCCGCGTGGGCGGCAACGCGCAGATCAAGGCGATGAAACAGGTCGCCGGCCCGCTCCGTCTCTCGCTGGCGCAGTACCGCGAGCTCGAGGCGTTTGCGCAGTTCGGTTCCGACCTCGACGCGGCAACCCAGCGGCAGCTCGCGCGCGGCGCCCGCCTGGTGGAGGTGCTCAAGCAACCGCAGTACCAGCCGGTGCCGGTGGAGCGCCAGGTCGCGATCATTTATGCGGTGACCAACGGCTTCCTCGACGACGTGGATCTCAAGCAGATCCGCCAGTGGGAGCGGGATTTCCTCGAATATGTGGCGAATGCGCCCGGCAGCATCCTCGAGGGGATCCGGACCAAGAAGACCCTCGACGCGGATCTCACGGCGAGTCTGAAAGCCGCCATCGAGGCGTTCAAGCCGCTGTTCCGGGCCGAGTAGCATGGCGGGCAAGGGGGGAAAGCTCCGGGGACGCATCAAGTCCGTCCAGAACACCCGGAAAATCACCCGGACGATGGAGCTGGTTGCGACCAGCAAGCTGAAGCGCGCGCAGGATCGCGTGGTGGCGGCGCGCCCCTATGCCGAGGCGCTGCGCGAGGTGCTGGCCGACCTGGTGACGCCGGAGTTGTCGGCGCAGTTCCCGCTGCTTCGCCGGCCCGCGCCTCCCGGCAAGGGCGGACCCACCCGCGCGGCGGTCATTCTCGTCACGTCGAACCGCGGCCTCGCCGGCGCGTTCAATTCGAATCTGATCAAGGAAGCCCGCCGCCGGATCGAGCAGCTCGAATCCGAGGGCTACACGGTGGACATTCACGCCATCGGCAAGAAGGGCGCGGGCTTTTTCAAGTATCTCAAGCGGCCGCTCGCCGCCGACCGGCAGGACATCGGGGACAAGCCCACCGCCGATCACGCCGCCAGCGTCGTGGCGCCGCTGATCGAGGCCTACGAGGCGGGACAGCTCGCGAGCGTCGATCTGGTGTACGCCAGATTCGTGAGCGCGCTCACCACTCCGCCGACCGTCGCCCGCATTCTCCCGGTGGAGCCCCCCGCCGACCGTACCCGACGCCCCGACTACATCCTGCGACCCGATCCCGCGGCGATTCTGGAGCAGCTGCTCCCGCTCTACGTGCGGAACATGGTGTACCGGGGACTGGTGGAGACCGTGGCCGGCGAGCAGGGCGCCCGGCGCACTGCGATGAAGAATGCGACGGACAACGCCGGCGAGATCATCGAGTACCTGACGCGGACCTACAACCGCCAGCGCCAGGCGGCGATCACGCAGGAGATTTCGGAGATCGTGGGTGGAGCGGCGGCGCTCGGCTAGACGGTAGGGCGGTAGGGCGGTAGGGCGGTAGAGCGGTAGGGCGGTAGAGCGGTAGGTATACCGCCTTACCGCCCAACCGCCCCGTCGCCCCAACTAGGAACTCGAAGGACACGAGGAACGAAGAATGACGACTGCGGTCGCTGCTGAGAAAAATATCGGTTCGGTAGTGCAAGTCATCGGACCGGTGCTCGACGTCGAGTTCGCTCCCGATCATCTGCCCGAGATCTACTCGGCGCTGCTGGTTGAGGACGCGAGCGGTGCGCTCCCGGTCCGCCTGGTGGCGGAAGTGCAGCAGCACATCGGACAGAACCAGGTCCGGGCGGTCGCGATGAGCTCGACCGACGGCGTGGTGCGGGGCATGAAGGCGCTCGATACCGGGGGGCCGATCACGGTGCCGGTGGGCGCTCCCGCGCTGGGGCGGATACTCAACGTGCTGGGCGAGCCGGTGGACGGCGGCGAGGCGATCCCGGCCGGCACCGAGCGCTGGGCGATCCATCGCGAGACGCCGAAGTTCGTCGATCTGGAGCCCAAGACGACGATCTTCGAAACCGGGATCAAGGTCATCGACCTGATCGCGCCGTTCGTGAAGGGCGGCAAGATCGGGCTCTTCGGCGGCGCCGGTGTCGGCAAGACGGTCGTCATCCAAGAGCTCATCAACAACGTACAGAAAGGCCATGGTGGCCGCTCGGTCTTCTGCGGCGTCGGCGAGCGGACCCGCGAGGGGAACGACCTGTATCTCGAGTTCAAGGAAGCGGGGATCCTGGGCTCGGTCGCGCTGGTGTACGGCCAGATGAACGAGCCGCCCGGCGCGCGGCTCCGGGTGGGACTTTCCGGCCTCACGATTGCGGAGTACTTCCGTGATGTCGAGGGCCAGGACGTGCTGCTCTTCATCGACAACATCTTCCGATTCACCCAGGCCGGATCCGAGGTGTCGGCGCTGCTGGGCCGGATGCCCAGCGCCGTCGGCTACCAGCCGACGCTGGGGACCGAAATGGGCGATCTGCAGGAGCGGATCACCTCGACGAAGAAGGGGTCGATCACCTCGGTGCAGGCGATTTACGTGCCCGCCGACGATCTCACCGACCCGGCCCCCGCCACGGCATTCGCGCACCTCGACGCGACGGTGGTGCTGAGCCGCGCCATCTCCGAGCTCGGCATTTATCCCGCGGTCGATCCGCTCGACAGCTCGAGCCGGATTCTCGATCCGCAGTTCGTCGGCCTCCGGCATTACAATGTCGCGGTCGGGCTGCAGCGAACCCTGCAGCGCTACAAGGCCCTCCAGGACATCATCGCGATCCTGGGCATGGACGAGCTCTCCGAGGACGACAAGCTCATCGTCGGGCGCGCGCGCCGGTTGCAGCGATTCCTGTCGCAGCCGTTCTTCGTGGCCGAGCAATTCACCGGTTTTCCCGGCAAATACGTCAAGCTCGAGGACACGATCGCAAGCTTCGAGCGGGTCCTGTCGGGGGAGTTCGATCACCTGCCCGAGCAGGCGTTCTACATGCAGGGTGGTATCGAGGACGTCATCGCACGAGCCAAGGAGCTCGCGGCGTCGTGATGCGGGTTCTGGTCATCAGTCCCGAGCGCGCGGTCTTCGATGGCGAGGCCGAGAGCGTGGTGGCGCCCGCATACGACGGGGAAGTGGGTATTCTTCCCCGGCACGCGCCGTTCATGACGCTGCTCGGCCGGGGCACGCTCGCCATCCGGCACGGGGGTGCGACCAGCCGGTTTCGTGTGCAGGGGGGCTTCCTGCAGGTCGTCTCCAACACCGTCCGCGTCGTCGCCGAATCCGTCCAAGGAGAATCTGATGCCGCGTAAGCTCCTGCCCGCACTCCTCCTCGTCGTCGCCGCTCCGCTCGCCGCCCAGTCCACCGGCACTCCCGTGTTCCACGCTCCATACCGCGCCTTCGACCGGTACGAGATCGGAGCCAACGTTTCAGACGCCGGAAACATCGCGGTCGAGGGCTTTTACGGATTCAGCCATTCGGGTGCCAAGTGGGATTTCGCCATCCGGGGTGGAGTCCAGGACAACGGCGACTGCTGCAAGGCGGCCCTGCTGGTCGGGCTCGATGCCCGGTACCGGATCATCGATCAGAGCGCGGACTTTCCGCTCGACGGCGCGCTGATCACCGGGGTGGGCAGCCATCTGGCGAGTGGCAGCTCGTTCCTGTTCATCCCGATCGGAATCTCGCTCGGCCGCCGGGTCGACTTCGAAGGGTCCAGCGCGAGCCTGGTGCCGTACGCCGAGCCGGTCATCGTGCCGACGTTCGGCGATGACGACAGCGATGTCCTCGTCGCCCTCGGACTCGGCGCCGATCTCCGGATCAACCGGCGCTTCGAGCTCCGCCTCGGCATTGGCATCGGCGACATCGAGAACTTTTCGATCGGCTTCTCGATTACCCGCTGAATCCTTCCCCAGGGGTTCGCGCCCCGGAGATCCGCATGACACGACGTTCGCGCCTGCTGGCGCTCATCCTGGTTGCGGCCGCCGGCCATGCCGGCGGCCTCCTCGCGCAGGTCGCCGGATTACCGGTGCGCAACGCGGGCGTCGGCACCGGCATCGGTGTCGCGGCCGATGTCGGCTTTCCGAACGCGGCCGCAGGCAAGGGGGTTGCCGCCGGCCTCACCGGCGCCATCGGACTGGGCCCGCTCGGCATCACCGGCACGGTGGCTACCTGGAATCCCAAGGGTCCTGGTGAGAGCATCACCTCGGTCGGAGCGACGGGGAACCTCAAGATCATCGGCGGCCCGCTGATTCCGGTGTCGGTCACTCTGCAGGCCGGCGCGGCGCGGTTCACCGAAGACCGGTCGGCTCCGGGGGAGCCGCTCGAGTTCAGGACCTGGCACGTCCCGGTGGGTGTGGGCCTCGCCCTCACTATTCCGAATCCCGTCTTCTCGATCAAACCCTGGGTCGCTCCGCGTCTCGATGTTCTCCGCACCACCATAGAGGCGGACACGCCGGCGGAAACCAACACCACCACTGATTTCGGAATCAGCGGTGGAGTGGACCTTGGGTTTCTCAACGGGTTAACCATCCGCGCGATGTACGATCGAGTGTCCCGGGGCGGCGGAGTCAGTGTTTCGACGATCAGCGTCGGCCTCGGATTCAAGGTGGGCACGTGAGAGCCGCATTGCCCTCCGCCATTGCTCTCATCCTGCTGATGACCGGGGCCTGCGCTTCGCAGACGTTCGATGCGACCAGTCTCGGGGTGCCGGCGACGATGGCGACCCTCCCCGGCGACACGACGCAGGGCACCGCTTTTCGCACCACCTCGCACACGGTGCATGCGCTCTTCGGCTTGCTGCCCGTCAGCCAGGCCAATCTGCGAAAGGCCCTCTCCCGCCAGCTGGTCGGAGGACAGGGAATTTCCAATCTGAAGATCAAAACGAAGAGCCGCTGGACCGACGTGCTGGTGACGGCACTGACCCTCGGCCTCGTGGTGCCGAAGACGGTGATCTACGAAGGGATCATCACGGGACGCTGACGCGCTTCCCGAGCATCAATCGCTCGACGAGGCCGGCACTCCGGGCAGCCGCCCCGAGTCCGGCCTCGACGCTTTCCCGGCCGCGCAGTCCGGCCGCGGCCGCATGCGCCGGATTTCGAAGCAGCGCAAGCCAGATCGCCGCGAGAGGATTCGCTCCGGCATGTGTCGCGCCGGCATCGAGGTCCAGCCAATCGGGAAACTCCTGGGAGACCACGATGGCCGCCCGGCGTGAGAGCAGCAGTGCCGCGTCCCGGTTGCCGCCCCATCGCGGCCCGAACACGACCGGCACCGCGGCCGCCGCCGGCTCGACGACCGAATGCAGTCCCGCCGTTCCATATCCACCACCGACGTAGGCAATCGCGGCTCCCGCGTAGAGTCCCGCGAGCACACCGACGCGATCGACGACCAGGAACGGGGCAGGGCCCTCCGCTCCGCGGAGCCGCACCGGGCGAGGCAATCCGAGCGCCAGCGCCTGGGCCTTCAGTCGCGCCAGGTGCTCGGGGGTGGGCTCGTGGGGCACGACCACGAGGCGGGCGTCGGGGCGAGCGGCGCGCACCGCGCGGAACGCCGGAAGCAGCACGTTTTCGTCCGCTTCCCAGGTG
>Ga0070699_100002419_pt1 | contig 16752 bp, 19 predicted proteins | sample KBSK1503metaG_FD_65473 | JGI IMG/M metagenome (GOLD analysis project Ga0070699, IMG submission 65473) | Corn, switchgrass and miscanthus rhizosphere microbial communities from Kellogg Biological Station, Michigan, USA - KBS K1-50-3 metaG | ecosystem: Host-associated > Plants > Roots >... | reverse complement strand
TAGATAAAGCCGCCGACGACGGCGGCGCGCATGGTCGGGATCTTGAGCAGGGAGAGATCGAGCACCGGCGCGGGAGTGCGGCGTGCATGCAGCACGTAGGCATAGGCTGCGCCGGCGCCGACGACGATGAGCGCGATCACCACGCTGGTCGGGAGGAAATTGAGTCCGAGCAGGGAACCGCCGAAGGCGAGCCCGCCGATGCCGAGACCGGCGAGCACCGCACCGAGTGGATCGAACGGGTCGGGCGTCTGCGCCCGCACGTCCTCGATGAAAATCGTCGCCAAGGCGATGCCGGCAAGTCCGATCGGGATGTTGATCAGGAAAATCCAGTGCCAGGAAATGAAGGTGGTAATGAAGCCGCCGAGCGCCGGGCCGATCAACGGCCCGATCAGCGCCGGCAGGGTCACCCAGACCATGGCGTTGATCAGCTCGCGCCGGTCGACGCTGCGCACGAGAATCAGGCGCGCAACCGGCGTCATCATCGCCCCGCCCATGCCCTCGACGATGCGTGCGACCACGAATTCGGAGAGCGAGCCCGAGAGCGCGCAGCCGATCGAGCCGAGCATGAACACGGCGATCGCTCCCCGAAACACCGTGCGCGCGCCGAAACGGTCGGCGGTCCAGCCGCTCACCGGAATGAAGACCGCGAGCGAGAGCAAGTAGGAGGTGACCGCAAGCTTAAGCGTCAGTGGGCTCGTGCCGATGTCGGCGGCGATCGCCGGCAGCGAGGTGGCGATGACGGTCGAATCCATGTTCTCCATGAACAGGGCGACCGCCACGATCAGCGGCACAATGGGTTTCGCCGGCATGGGTTAGTACAGCGACCTCGGAGCGCTTGCGCTGGCGTAAGGGCAGAGATGGCGGAAGCGGCACGCCCAAGTGTTCATCGGGGTTGCAGGGTTGCCGAAGCTGGTGCGCAGGTCGATCATCCCCGCACGTTAGCAGAATCGGCACTCCCTCGGACAAGGCGGGCATTGTGCTGCGGCGAACGCGGTCCCACATAGGGAGTGCATGAGGCTTAAGGGTTTGGCCAATGATCTATCTGCTAGCAGTTTTCATTCCGCCGCTCGCGCTCCTGCTGAACGGCCAACCGTTCTCGGCCGTCTTCAACCTCATCCTGATCGTGCCTTCCCTCCTGCTCGGGTTCATCTTCCCCGCCTTTTTTCTGGTTCCGTCGCTGCACGCCGTCGTTGCGGTTCATATGAAGCGCGAGGACCGCAAGCACCGCGAGGTGGTGAACGCGATCGAACGGCACGGGCCGCCGCCGGGTTGGCGCCCCTGATTCGAGCCTGAAGGAGGGCTGACGTGACTGGGCGATCGCGGCAACGACACCGCTTCTTTCGGTGAATTGCTGCTAAATCGCTAGGATTCGCGCCCGAGCCGTGCTATCGACCGGCGCCAACCCAAAACGGGCCGTCACGTCGCGCGCGAAGAGCCGGTTCGCCGTAGCCCGCGCGCATCTCGGTCCCCCGACGGCGCCGTCGAGCAAGCCCGCAAGGCGGGCCACTGGAGTTGGCAATGGAGCAGAAATCCAACGGAACCCTGCGCGAAGCGCTCACCTTCGACGACGTCCTGCTCAAGCCTGGACTGTCCGAACTCCTGCCGTCCGACGCCGACATCCGCTCTCGCATCACGCGCGACATCCCGCTCAATATCCCGATCGCCGCCTCGGCCATGGACACCGTGACCGAAGCCAAGATGGCGATCGCCATGGCGCAGGCCGGGGGGCTCGGGGTCATCCACCGCAATCTCGAGCCCGAGGAGCAGGCCGCGCAGGTTCGCCAGGTCAAGAAGTTCGAATCCGGCATGGTGGTCAACCCAGTCACCATCGATCCCGGCGCCACCCTCGCGGATGCGCTGGCTTTGATGCAGGACCACCGCATTTCAGGCATCCCGGTGGTGGAGGGCGGCGGCAACGGCCGCGCCGGCAAGCTCGTCGGCATCCTCACCAACCGCGACGTGCGATTCGCCACCGACCCGCGCCAGAAGGTTGCCGAGCTGATGACCAAGGAGCGGCTCGTCACCGTGCGCGAGGGCGTTGGACAGGACGACGCCAAGCGCCTCCTCCATCAGCACCGGATCGAAAAGCTGCTCGTGGTCGACGACCAGTATCGCTGCGTCGGGCTGATCACAGTGAAGGACATCGAGAAGGCGGTCGCCAACCCGCACGCTTGCAAGGACGAACAAGGGCGCCTGCGCGTCGCCGCCGCGACCACCGTCGGCGACAAGGGATTCGATCGCACCTCCCGGCTGATCGCGGCGGGTGTCGATCTCGTGGTCGTCGACACCGCGCACGGCCATTCGCGCTCGGTGCTCGATGCCGTCACGCGCATCAAGCGCCTGTCGAACGCGGTGCAGGTGGTTGCCGGCAACATCGCCACCAGTGAGGGCGCCAAAGCGCTGATCGACGCCGGTGCGGACGCGATCAAGGTCGGCATCGGCCCAGGCTCGATCTGCACCACGCGGATCGTCGCCGGTGTCGGCGTGCCCCAACTCACCGCCATCATGGATGCGGTCGAGGTCGCGCAAAGGAGCGGCACGCCGGTCATCGCCGACGGCGGCATCAAATATTCCGGCGATCTCGCCAAGGCGCTCGCCGCCGGCGCCGACTGCGCCATGGTGGGATCGCTCCTTGCCGGCACCGACGAGACGCCGGGCGAGGTGTTTCTCTATCAAGGCCGCTCCTACAAGACCTATCGCGGCATGGGCTCGGTCGGCGCCATGGCGCGCGGCTCCGCCGACCGCTACTTCCAGCAGGACATCAAGGACACGCTCAAGCTCGTGCCGGAAGGCGTCGAAGGCCAGGTGCCGTACAAGGGCGCAGCGGCGACCGTGCTGCACCAACTCAGCGGCGGCTTGCGCGCCGCCATGGGCTATGTAGGTGCGAAGACCTTGAAGGAACTGCACGAGAAGGCCGAGTTCGTGCGCGTCTCGGGCGCGGGCATGAATGAGAGCCACGTGCACGATGTCACCATCACGCGCGAGACCCCGAATTATCCCTCGAGGGTCTGATCCCTCCCCCATCGGGGAGGGATAGCACGCATGCGCGCGAAAAAATCGCCTGACCCTTTCGGCGAGGTGCGCGCGCAGACCTTGCGGCACCGCGCCCAGCACGGTTGCGGCGCCTATCCGTTCGAGGACGGCGCCATTCTGGGCGTGATCGCCGCCGCCGTTGCAGCCAAGCGCGTGCTCGAACTCGGCTGTGCGCTCGGCTATACGGCGCTCTGGTTCGCCCATGGCGCCAAGGGCGCCAGCATCGACACGATCGAATTCGATCCGGCGCATGTGCGCCTCGCGCGCGAAAATTTCGCCGCGTTCGGCGTCGCCAATCGCGTCAGCGTGCATCAGGGCGATTTCGCCGAGGTGCTGCCGAGGCTGGCTCCCGGAACGATCTCGCTTTCTTCGATGGGTTCGCGCCGACGCCGGACTATTTGCGGACGTTCCAAAAACTCGTTCGGCCGCGCGGCGTGCTGATCATCTCGAACCTGCACTTCCGCGACGCCGAGACGCGCGCCTACCGCGATTTGCTGTTTGCAGGCGGTGCCTGGCTCACCGCCGCGATCGCCGACGGCGACGCCGCGATGAGCGTGCGGCTATAGCAGTTACGCCTTCACGGTTGCTTTCGCCGCTGCGGCCGGTCAAGTTACCGCCCCATCGGGGAGAAACCCACGATGTCGATCCAGGCCGTCCTGCTTCCGCTCTTTGTTCAGGTCGCGCTCACCTTCGTGCTGCTGTTCTGGACGGGCTATCTGCGCAGCAATTTGCTCAAGACCGCCGCGGTCAAGCCGCAGGACATCGCCTTGCGGGAACCGAACTGGCCGCCGCGGGTGGCCCAGATCTGCAATGCATACCAGAATCAACTCGAGGTGCCGGTTCTCTTCTATGTGTTGACGATCCTCGCTTGGATCACGCGCCATGCCGATCTTCTGTTCGTTGTGATGGCGTGGATATTCGTCGCGCTGCGCCTCGTTCACGCCTATATCCACATCACCGACAACGACGTCCGCCGGCGCGGCCCCATTTTCGGCCTGGGCGCGCTCGTACTCACGGTCATGTGGTTGATCTTTATGATCCGTATCCTGCTCGGGATCTGATGACGCCCGGCGCCCGCCTGTCCGCCGCCATCGAGGTCATCGCCGATATCGAAACGCGCCGGCGCCCGGCCGCCGATGCGCTCAAGGACTGGGGCTTGGTGCACCGCTTCGCCGGCTCAGGCGATCGCGCCGCGATCGCGGGGCTGGTTTACGATACGCTGCGCCGGCGTGCCTCGAGCGCCCACATCATGGGCGACCAGCGCCCGCGCGCGGCCGTGCTCGGCATGTTGCGGCTCGAGCGCAAGCTCGATTGCGACGCGATCGCGGCGCGCGCCGACGGTGGGCGCTTTGCGCCGTCGCCGTTGAGCGCGGACGAGCGGGCGCGCCTCGCGGCAGCCGACCTCGCCGGCGCTCCGCCCTGGGTCGCCGGCGACTATCCGCAATGGCTCGATCCCTACCTTGCCCGCGTGTTCGGCGAGGAGCGCATAGCCGAGGGCGAGGCGCTGGCGAGCCGCGCGCCGCTCGATCTGCGGGTCAATGGGCTCAAAGCCGAACCGGAGGCCGCACGCGACGCGCTCGCCCATCTCAATGCCGTCCCCACGCGCTGGTCGCCGGTCGGCCTGCGCATCGCGCTCGACGCCGACGCCAAGAATCCCGCAATCCACGCCGAGCCAGCCTTCATCAAGGGCATGGTGGAGGTGCAGGACGAGGGCTCACAGCTTTCCGCGCTGCTCGCCGGCGCCAAGCCCGGCCAGCAGGTGGTCGATCTGTGCGCCGGCGCCGGCGGCAAGACGCTCGCGCTGGCCGCTGTCATGGAAAATCGCGGACAACTTTATGCAACCGATTCTGACAAGCGGCGGCTTGCCCCGATCCACGAGCGGCTCGAGCGCGCCGGGGTTCACAACGTACAGATCCGAACACCGCGTGGGCGCGAAAATTTGCTCACCGATCTCGAAAACCGCGCTGACCTCGTGCTCATCGACGCGCCTTGCACCGGTACCGGCACTTGGCGCCGCAATCCCGACGCCAAGTGGCGGGTGCGTCCCGGGGCGCTTGCGCTGCGACTTGAAGAACAGGTCGATGTGCTCGATCGGGCGGCAGTGCTCGTCAAGCCCGGCGGCCGCATCGCCTACGTCACCTGCTCGCTACTTGCCGAGGAGAACGGCGATCAGGTGCGCGCATTCCTCGCGCGCCAGCCCGACTTTGCGCTCATGCCGGCCGAGATTTCGAACGCGCTCGGCGAGCGCGCCTACTTTTTCCGCCGCGCCGTGTTGATGTCGGAGGAAGGGTTGCTGATGACGCCCCGCCGCACCGACACCGATGGGTTCTACGTAGCGATCCTGGTGCGGCGCGGTCGCACCGGGTAGGCTGCGTCGCCACTCGAACGCGCCGCCGGCGCGGATGCGAACCTAGACCATCCGCCCGGCTTCCTCCTCCGTCGGCAGCCGGCCGTCCGGCGTGAGTTGGTCGACGAAGCGCGGGAGATGCTGGCTCAGCCCGGACAACAAGTCCCCGCGATCCATTCCGGTTTGCTCCGAGAGCGCGTCGAGCGTGTCGGTTCCGAGCGCGTTCGCGAGATCGCCCTGCGAGATCGCCTTGTTTGGGCCGGTGCCGACCCATGAACGTGCGACGTCGCCTTGGCCCCTCTGCTGGAGTTGCTCGAGCAGACCGCCGAGCCCGCCGTTGAGCACCGTTCCGGCGGCGGCGCCGCCGAGCACTCCGCCCAATGCGCCGCGCAGCAGGTCGCCAAGGCCGCCACCGCCGCCGACCGTGCCGCCTTGTCTGCCTGGAAAGCCGGCACTGACGTCCGCAGGCCCGGCCGGCCGGGTGGGCGGCGCGTCGGCCCGGCGCAGGTTCTTCATCGCGTAGACCGCAAGTAGAGCCAGCAGCGCCTTGGCCGTCGGCGACATGCCTTGGCTTGCCGGCGCAGTTCGCGCGCGCGGATCGTTGGAGACACCGCCGGCCTGAATGCTGTTGAGAATATCGAGCAAGCCCATGTCAGCCTCCTGACTTGCCCCAACCCGCCGCAGCATCGCGCGCGCGCATGACGGTTGCAAGGCGAGTCACTCATCCAGCCTGCAAATGGGCTTGCGGAGGCGGAGAAAATGGGCAGAGGATGGCCTCTCCAACGACATCTAGCTCTCCAACGACATCTAGGGAGGCTTCCCATGACGATCCGCCAGATTGCAACCTGCGCAGGCTTCGTGGCGCTCGTCGGCGCGATGATTGTGACTTCCGGGCAACCGGCACAGGCGCTCACGATGAAGGAATGCAGCGCCAAGTATCAAGCGGCCAAGTCCGCGGGCACTCTCGGCGGACAGAATTGGCGCGATTTCCGCAAAGCCCAGTGCGGCGCCGATGCGACCGCCGCCGCTCCGGCCGCGGGCGCGGCGGCTCCCACCCCGGCGACAGCGCCCAAGGCGACTGGAAATGCCGTGTTTCCCACGGCGATCTCCCCGAAATATTCGAGCGAGTCGGCGGGCAAGGCCCGGATGCACACTTGCCTCGATCAATACAACGCCAACAAGGCGACCAATGCCAACGGCGGTCTGAAATGGATCCAGAAAGGCGGCGGCTACTACAGCGAGTGCAACAAGCAGCTAAAAGGGTAAGGTGACCTGAGTCGGGCGGCCGGCAACGGTTTTGGCGAATGCCACGGCTTTGAAGGCGCCTTGACGACAAAAGGGGCCGGATCACCGCTGGTTTTCCCGGGCGGAAACACCGGCCTTGACCGCACGCGCCCCGCCCCGCACATAAGGCTGGGATGACCGTCCTCGATTCCTCCCTCGTGCACGGCGCCGATACCGATCGGCCCGTCGGCCACGACAGGATTCTCATCATCGATTTCGGTTCGCAGGTGACCCAGCTCATCGCGCGACGAGTGCGCGAAGAAAAAGTCTATTGCGAAATCGTGCCGTTCCAGAAGGCGGACGAGGCCTTCAAAGCGATGCGGCCGAAAGGCGTGATCCTCTCCGGCGGCCCGGCCTCGGTGCTCGATCGGGACGCGCCGCTCGCTCCGCCTGCCGTCTACGAGGCGGGCGTGCCGATCCTCGGCATCTGCTACGGCGAGCAGGCGATGGCGCAGCAACTCGGCGGCAAGGTCGAGGGCGGGCACCATCGTGAGTTCGGCCGCGCCGAGGTGACGGTGACCGAGGATTCACCGTTGTTCGAGGGCGTGTGGCGCAAGGGCGAGCGCTATCCGGTGTGGATGAGCCACGGCGACCGCGTGACCCGGCTGCCCGCGGGCTTCCGGATCGTCGGCACCTCGGCGAATGCGCCCATCGCCATGATCGCGGACGAGCAACGCCGGTTCTACGCCACCCAATTCCACCTCGAGGTCGTGCACACGCCGCACGGCGCCGCGCTATTGCGCAACTTCGTGCGCAAGGTCGCGGGCTGCAAGGGCGACTGGACCATGCACGCGTTCAAGGCGGAGGCGATCGAGAAGATCCGCGCGCAGGTCGGCAATGGCCCGGTCATCTGCGGGCTCTCCGGCGGCGTCGATTCGGCGGTCGCCGCGGTCTTGATCCACGAGGCGATCGGGGAACAGCTCACCTGCGTTTTCGTCGACCACGGATTGCTGCGGCTCGCCGAGGCGGAGAAGGTGGTGGCGCTGTTTCGCGACAGCTACAATATCCCGCTCGTCCATGTCGAAGCGGAAGCGCTCTTCCTCGACGCGCTTGCCGGCGTCACCGATCCCGAACTCAAGCGCAAGACGATCGGTAGGCTCTTCATCGATGTCTTCGAAGCGGAGGCGAAAAAGCTCGGCGGCGCCGATTTTCTGGCGCAGGGCACGCTCTATCCCGACGTGATCGAGAGTGTGTCGTTCACCGGCGGACCGTCGGTCACGATCAAATCGCATCACAATGTCGGCGGGTTGCCCGAGCGCATGAACATGCAGCTCGTCGAGCCCTTGCGCGAGCTGTTCAAGGATGAGGTGCGCGCGCTCGGCCGCGAGCTCGGCTTGCCGCAAGCCTTCGTCGGCCGGCATCCGTTCCCGGGGCCGGGATTGGCCATCCGTTGACCCGGCGAGATCACGCGCGAAAAGCTCGACATCCTGCGGCGCGCCGACGACGTCTATATCGAGGAAATCCGCCGCGCCGGGCTCTACGATGACATCTGGCAGGCCTTCGCCGTGCTGCTGCCGGTACGCACCGTCGGCGTCATGGGCGACTACCGCACCTACGATTACGTGGTGGGCCTGCGCGCGATGACTTCGACCGACGGCATGACCGCCGATTTTTATCCCTTCGACATGAAGTTCATCGGACACGTGGCGACGCGCATCGTCAACGAGGTCAAGGGCGTCAACCGCGTGGTCTACGACGTGACGTCGAAGCCGCCGGGCACGATCGAGTGGGAGTGATCGCCAGCCTCACGGTGCGCGTTTGAGGAGTTTGTAGGCTACCGGGTTGTCCGGACAAGCGGCGAAGCCGCATTCCAGCAGCGTCGAAACCACGTTCAGCGCGGTGAGTGCGATCACCAACCACACGGCGGCGCGCGCAAACGCGCCGCCGGGCTGCGGCTTGCCGTCGTCCCTGAACTGTTCGTCGAACAGCAGCACGGCCGCGAGCGCAATGATGGCCAGGGCAGAGCCGATAAAGGCCCAGCTGTAATAATGGTAGCCGAGCAGCGCCGAGCCATAGCCGGGATCGCCAGGCATGATGTGCAGCAAAATCTGCCGCGTGGCGAAAGCCGCGCCGGCGATGGCGGCGAGGAGCGACACGGCATAGTGGCTGGGACGCGACCCGAAGCGAACGTTGAGAATCGGCCCCACCGCTAGATCGCAAACTGGATGGGCTGGAGCAGGCAGAGAGGACAGGAAAGTTCGTCGAGCAGGAGTTGCGCCGCAAAAGGCGACCGCAAGAACCAACGCGATGGCGTAAAGGCCGAGTGCATTGAGGGTGAGGGCGAGCGATCGAGGCATGGGCGCGCGCTTAGAACGACAGCTTCAGCACATCGCTGGCGTGGTGCAGATAGGTCACGATGGAGGCGAGGAGCGTAGCGGAGAACAGTGCTAGGGCGAACGCTCGCGTGCCCCACCCGGCGACGACCATCACGACGGCGACGGCGAGAAACAGCGCGGTGAATTCCATCGTCGTGCTCCAAGGCAGGCCCGCATTCTAGACGAGCCGGCCGCGTGCGCCACCTCCGGCTCGCCGGCTGGCGCGCTCAACCATCCTCCACGGGGCTGCCGTCCCCCGCCGCTTTCCCTCCCGCGCCCGGGGCTGTAGGACGTTAAGGGACGCGCCCGGCGTTCTGGCGCGAGCGGGAGGATACGAATGGATGTCAGTCTCGCCGGCCGGACGGCGGTCATCACCGGCGGAAGCAAGGGGATCGGGCTCGCCATCGCCACGCGGTTTGCAGCCTCGGGCGCCGAGGTTGCCGTCGTCGCACGCGGACGCGAAGCGCTCGATGATGCGGTCAAGACCATCCGGGCCAACGGCCGGCGTGTCGTCGGCATCCAGGGCGACGTAGCGCGCGCCGCCGATATCAAGCATGCCTACGACGAGATAATGAAGGCGCTCGGCAAGATCGACATCGTCGTGAACAATGCCGGCACATCAGCGACAAGCCCGTTCGAAAAGCTGACCGACGAATTCCTGCAGCACGACTTCGACCAAAAGCTGTTCGCCGCCATTCGGCTGACGCGGCTGGTATGGCCGCAGATGAAGGAGCGGCGCTGGGGCCGCATCATCAACGTGCTCAACATCGGTGCCAAGGCGCCACGCGGCGGCAGCGCGCCGACTTCGATCACGCGCGCTGCCGGCATGGCGTTGACCAAGGTGCTCTCGCACGAAGGCGCGCCGCACAACGTGTTGGTCAATGCGATGCTGGTTGGCTTCATCGAGGCCGATCAGCACGTGCAAGCCGCGAAACGCGCTGGCATCGAGCTCAAGGACTACATGGCCGCGCGCGCCAAGGAGATCCCGCTCGGCCGCATCGGGCGCGCCGAGGAATTCGCCAACATGGCCTGCTTCCTCGTGTCGGATCTCGGCTCCTACATCACCGGCACGGCCATCAACGTCGACGGCGGGCGCTCGCCGGTGGTGTAACGAGGATGCGCCTTAGTTGATCCTCAGATCGAGCGCCTTGATGATCGGCGACCAGCGCGCGAGATCGGCATCGATTTTTGCGCGGAACTGCGCCGGCGTGGTGGGAATCGGCTCCATAAGCTGGGTGGCCAGTTTCTCGCGGATCGCCGGCTCGGCAAGCGCATCGACGACCGCGCTGTGAATTTTCGCGATCATCGCATCCGGCGTTTTCGCCGGTGCGATCAGGCCGTTCCAGGCGTCCGCTTCGACGTCGATGCCGCTTTCCTTGAGCGTCGGGACCCCAGGCATCAGCGCGGAGCGTCGGCCGAGCGAGATGGCCAGAATTTTCGCCTGGCCGGAGGCGACGTGCGGCGTCACTGAAATCGCCGGCAGACAGGCCATCTGCACGTCATTGCGCAGCACCGCGGTCATCGCCTGCGGCGAGCCGGGGTAGGGGACGTGTACCATCGTCGTGCCGCTCTTGAGCGCAAGCGCCTCCATGGCCAGATGCGACAGCGAGCCGTTGCCGATCGAGCCATAGTTGTATTTGCCGGGATTTTTCCGCAGCAGATCGACAAGTTCGGCGACCGAATTGACGCCCAGGCTCGTATGCACGACGAGCGCGCTCGGCTGGGTCGTCTGCATGGTGATCAGCGCGAGGTCTTTCACCGGGTCGTATGGCATTTTCGCGAACAACAAAGTGTTGATGGCGAGCGGGCCGCCGAGACTGATGCCGATCGTGTAGCCGTCCGGCTCCGCCTTCGCCACCATCTCGGTGCCGGTATTGGCGCTGGCGCCCGGGCGGTTCTCGATCACGAACGGCTGCCCGAGCTTCTGTTGCATGTGGTCGGCGATCAGCCGCCCGACCATGTCCGGCGTCGAGCCGGGACCAAACGGCACGATGATCCTGACGGTTTTCGTCGGCCAGTCTTGCGCCGCGGCTGGCACCCACGCAAACAGTAGTCCGGATAAGGCCAAGACCAAGCGTCTGTTCATTGAATTTTCTCGCTCTCCTTAATGTTCATCGCCCGCATAGCCTGTCCGCGCGTAGACGGGGAAGCGGGATGATCCAGTAATCATTGCAGATGCAATGATCGCAAGCGCGAAGTTTACCAGACGTGCGCCGCCGCTGGCGGTGCAATGACGATGCGATGCCGACGACCTTGCCTCCCGGCACGCCATGGCCTCTACTGCGCCTGCAGGGCAGCACGCTGCGCAAACGTCGATGCTGATTTTGGCGAGGCTTGGGCCATGGGGCTGGCGACTCTCGTGCTCGGACTTGTCGTCTTTCTCGGGGCGCATGTCTTCGTGACGTTGCGTGCACCGCGCGCCGCGGTGATCAACCGGATCGGAGAGGGGCCCTACAAGGGGCTGATGTCGTTGGTCTCCCTCGCCGGGCTCATTCTGATCGGCTACGGCTTCGGGCAGTATCGGGCGACCGGCTGGATCGACGTGTGGTCCCCGCCCGAATGGACCTACTACGTCACGCAGCTATTGATGTGGCCGGCGAGCATTTTCGTGGTCGCGGCGTATAGCCGCGGCAATATCTGGCGCACGCTCAAGCATCCCATGCTGGTCGGTGTGAAAACCTGGGCGGTCGCGCACCTCATCTCCAACGGCGATCTCGGCTCGATCGTGCTGTTCGGCTCCTTTCTCGCGTGGGCCGGCTATGATCGCATCACGCTCAAACACCGAACCGATCCCGGCGCGCCAGCGATCCCGGTCGGTGGGCACCGCAACGACACGATCGCACTCGTGGTGGGCACCATCCTTTATCTCGCGCTAGGTTTCATCTTCCATCCCATCGTGGTCGGTGTCGCGGTCTTCGGCACGCCGGCGCACTAGGATTTTCGACAATGTCGGTACAAGACGAGATCAAGCGGCTGACCGCCCCCGACATCCGCGCGCGCAAGGGCGGCGAGCCGATCGTCTGCCTCACGTCCTACCACGCGCATACCGCGCGCCTGCTTGATCGCCACTGCGATCTCATTCTGGTCGGGGACTCGCTCGGCATGGTGATGCATGGGCTCGAAACCACGGTGCCGGTCACCCTCGATATGATGATCCTGCAGGGGCTCGCGGTGATGCGCGGATCGCAGCGGGCGCTCGTCGTCGTCGATATGCCGTTCGGCTCCTACGAGGCGTCCAAGGAGCAGGCCTTCATGTCGGCGGCGCGGGTGATGAAGGAGACCGGCTGCGGAGCAATCAAGCTCGAGGGCGGCCGCCGCATGGCCGAGACCATCGCTTTTCTGGTCGAGCGCGGCGTGTCGACCATGGGTCATATCGGCCTCACGCCGCAGTCGATCAACACCATCGGTTCGTTCCGCGCCCAAGGTCGCAGCGAGGCGGATTGGGGGCCGATCGAGGACGATGCCCGGGCAGTCACCCAGGCCGGTGCCTTTGCCGTGGTGATCGAGGCGGTGGCCGAGCCGCTCGCCCGCCGCCTCACGGCTGGCGTCGAAATCCCGACCATCGGCATCGGCGGAAGCGTGGCCTGCGACGGGCAGATCCTCGTGCTCGAGGACATGCTCGGGCTCTCCCCGCGGGTGCCGAAATTCGTCAAGCGCTATGGCGAGCTCGGTCCCTCGATCGAGGCCGCGGTTGCGGCCTACGCCGCGGACGTTCGCGCCCGCGCCTTCCCCGGCCCGGAGCATGTCTATCCGCTCCGGAAAAAGCCAAAGTAGCCTGGTTCCTCAATGAGTTGGAGGTAATGGCCGCGATCCGGCTTTGCCTTGCCTGTGCCACATCGATAGGCTATTGCGCTTCGGTGGGTGCGTGCGAGCGCGGGGTTGGCGGGGACGTTCGTGTCCGACATCTTTCACGAAGTCGACGAGGAAGTCCGTCGAGAACAGCTCAAGAAGCTGTGGGACCGCTACGGCAATTATGCCGTCGCCGCAGCCGTTCTGCTGGTCGCGGCGATCGGGGCTTGGCGCGGCTATATGTGGTGGGAGGGCAAGAAGGCCGCCGAGAGCGGCGCTGCTTTCGAGGCTGCCAGCACGCTCGCCGAAACCGGCAAACGCAGCGAGGCCGAGGCGGCTTTCGCCAAGATCGCGGTCGACGGCACGTCCGGATATCGTCATCTCGCACGCATGCGCGAAGCGGCCGAGCTTGCCCAGACCGACGCCAAGGCCGCGATCGCAGCCTACGACCAAATTGCCGCCGACGGTGCAGTCGGCCCAGCGCTGCAGGATCTGGCGGCGTTGCGCGCGGGCGCGCTCCTCATCGATGCCGGCTCCCTCGAAGAGGCGCGCCGGCGCCTCGAGCCGCTCGCGGCGAATGATCGCACCTTCCGCCACACCGCGCGCGAATTTCTGGTGCTAGCCGCTTGGCGCGCCGGCGACGCGCCGGCGGCCAAGCACTGGTTCGATCTGATCATGACGGATGCGCAAACCCCACCCGCCACCCGCTCCCGCGTCGAGAAGCTGATGGCGCTGGGCACCAGCGCGAGCAAGAGTTGAGGGGCGCCGCATGAACCGTTTCGCGCGCATCGGCCTGACCGTCTTGGCGTTGTCGCTCGGCGTCCTGCTGGCGGGTTGTGAAGGCTTCGATCCGACCAGCTTCATGGATTCGGATTTTTTTAACACCAAGAAGCGGCTGCCGGGCGAACGCAAGCCAGTGTTCCCAGAGGGAACGCCCGGCGTGACGCAAGGCGTGCCGCAGGAACTGGTCAAGGGCTATCAGCCTGCCGAGCAGGCCCAGGAATCTAAGCCCCAGGAGTCGCAGCCTACCGCGCAGGCGCAGCCGGCCGAGCCCGAGACCAAGGCCGAGAGCAAGCCGAAACCCAAGCCGAAGCCAAAAGTCGTGGCCAAGCCGAAAGACGAATCGGGGCCGACCGCCATCACCATTCGGCCGTCCCAGGAGCAATCGCAATCCCAGGCCCAATCGCAATCTCAGACCCAATCGCAATCCCAGGCGCAACCGCAATCCCAGGTCCAGTGGCCTGATCCGCCGCCGATGCAGCGGCCGGCGGCTAGTGCCTGGCCCGGGTCTACGCAGCCGTCCGGTGGGGTCGCCTGGCCGGATCCGCCTGCGCCGCGCTGATTGCACTCATCGCTGCCACCGGGCATAGAGCGGCGTTAACAACGCGCTGCCCTTGGTCATGAGCTTCACGGTCGCCATTGTCGGACGGCCGAACGTCGGCAAGTCGACGCTGTTCAATCGCCTGGTCGGCAAGCGCCTCGCGTTGGTCGACGACCTTCCCGGGGTCACCCGCGATCGCCGCGAGGGCCACGCGCGCCTCGGCGATCTCGCCTTCACTGCTATCGACACGGCGGGGCTTGCAGAGGCTGCGCCTGAAAGCCTGACCGGCCGCATGCAAGAGCAGACCGAGGCCGCGATCTCAACCGCCGATGCGGTGCTGTTCCTGATCGACGCGCGCGCGGGGACGACGCCAGCCGACCGCGCGTTCGCCGATCTCGTGCGCAAATCGGGCAAGCCTGCGATCCTCATCGCCAACAAGAGCGAGGGTAGCGCCGGCGAGGCCGGCGTGCTCGAGGCCTACGAGCTTGGCCTCGGCGAGCCGATCGCAATCTCGGCCGAACACGGCGAGGGGCTCGCTGATCTCTATGCAGGACTGCGCGCAGCACTGCCCGATGCCACCGCGCCGGCGGCAGAGGTGGAGCGACGCGACGCCGGCAGCGATATCGAACAAAACACCGCCGAGCGCAGACCGATCCGCATCGCCGTGGTCGGCCGCCCCAATTGCGGAAAATCGACGCTGGTCAATCGGCTGCTCGGCAAGGAGCGGCTGCTGACGGGGCCCGAAGCCGGCATCACCCGCGACGCTATCGCGGTCGATTTGACTTGGCAGGATCGACCCTTCCGCGTTCACGACACCGCTGGGCTACGGCGCCGTGCCCGGGTCGAGGAAAAGCTCGAAAAGCTGTCGGTTGCCGATGCGCTCAATGCCGTGCGTTTCGCCGAAGTGGTCGTCTTGCTAATGGACGCGCAAAAGCCGTTCGAGGAACAGGACCTTCGCATCGCCGATCTCATCGAGCGCGAGGGCCGCGCGCTGGTCATCGCCATGAACAAGTGGGACCTCATCGAACCGCGCCCCAGCGCCATCAAGAAACTTCGCGAAGAGACCGATCATTGGTTGCCTCAGGTCAAAGGCGTGCCGGTCGTCGCGGTGTCGGGCCTTACCGGCGCGGGGCTCGACCGGCTGATGCAGGCCGTCGTCGACGCGCATGCGCTCTGGAACCGGCGCGTGGGAACGAGTGCGCTCAACCGCTGGATCGCCGAGGCCGTCGCGTCCCATCCGCCGCCGGCGGTTTCGGGCCGGCGCATCCGGCTCGACTACATCACCCAGCCGAAAAGCCGGCCGCCGACCTTCGTGCTGTTCACCAGCCGCGCCGACGCGCTGCCCGACGCCTACCGACGCTATCTCGTCAATAGCTTGCGCGAAACCTTCGATCTGGCCGGCACGCCGATTCGGCTTACGCTGCGCGAGAAGAAAAATCCTTACGCGAAACGCGGCAAGCGATAGCTCGCCGTGATTGCCGCGCTTATCCGCAGCATACCAGGTGATCCGGTCGCCGGCCCTCGCGATCTCAGGACGGCGGCTGGAAGTTGAGAAACCTGCCCTTCGGATAGGCGTAGAGCTTGCCGCTCTCCTGCATGCTCGGCAGGCACATCTCGACGATCTTCAGCGCGACCTTGTCCGGAGGTTCGAGCGTCATGGGGTCTTCGCCGGGCATCGCCTGCGCGCGCATGCGGGTGCGGATCGGCCCCGGCGTGAACACGTTGATGCGCAAATTGGTGGTTGCGTTTTCGGCCGCATAGGTGCGCGCCAGCGCCTCGAGCGCGGCTTTGGAGACGGCGTAGGGCCCCCAATAGGCCAATGCCAGCGCGGCCACGCCCGAGGAGATGAACACGACGCGCCCCGCGTCGGAGCGTTGCAATAGCTGGTCCATGGCGCGGATGAGCCGCCAGTTGGCGGTGACGTTGACCGCCATCACCTCGTCCCACGCATGCGCCTCGACATGGCCGAGCGGGGACAACGGCCCGAGAATGCCGGCGTTGCCGATCAACACATCGAGCCGTCCGAAACGCTCGTGCAGGGCGAGGCCGAGCCGGTCGATGCCCTGGTAGTCCTTGAGGTCGAGGGGTACGAGGGTGGCCGAGCCGCCCAACGCCTTGATCGCGTCGTCGAGCTCCTCGAGTCCGCCGACCGTGCGTGCGAGCGCGACGATATGGGCGCCGGCCTTCGCCAGCGCGAGCGCGGTGGCGTAGCCGATGCCGCGCGAGGCGCCGGTAACGAGCGCGATACGGTCGGCGAGGGGAAGTGGCATCGATGCTCTCTCGTCATTCCGGCCGAGCAGCGCAGACAAGTTTACGCAGTCTGCGCAGGCTTGACTGCGTTGGGAGCGCCGGAACCCATAATCCCGGGATTTGGGAATTTCAAATAATGGTGGGTTTGGATGCCGGGCAGCGCGTTGCGTGCGCTCCCGAAGTGACGCTTTGCGTCAACTCGCCTCGGCCAGCAGCGACAATTGGCGCGGCGATGCCTCCTGCCCGGTCTGGTCGGTCAGCGCGGTCGGATAGTCGCCCGTGAAGCAGTGGTCGGTGAATTGCGGCCGCAGCGCGTCGCGCTGCTCGTAGCCCATGGCGCGGTAGATGCCCTCGACCGACAGGAAGGCAAGCGAATCCGCGCCGATGAAACGGCGCATGCCTTCGAGGTCGTG
>Ga0070699_100002418_pt1 | contig 16753 bp, 13 predicted proteins | sample KBSK1503metaG_FD_65473 | JGI IMG/M metagenome (GOLD analysis project Ga0070699, IMG submission 65473) | Corn, switchgrass and miscanthus rhizosphere microbial communities from Kellogg Biological Station, Michigan, USA - KBS K1-50-3 metaG | ecosystem: Host-associated > Plants > Roots >... | reverse complement strand
CTTGGCGAGGAAGTCGCGCGCCGACTTGCGGAGCATCTCCTGCTCTTCGCTGAAGCCGAAATCCATCGTCGTCCTTTCTCAGGCGTTGCCGAGCACGGTGACGCAGCCGACGGCTCCGGGGCCCCCCAGGTTGTGGGCGAGGCCGATCGCGGCGTCCTTCACCTGGCGCGCACCCGCCTTGTGCCAGAGCTGCTGGGAGACCTCGTAGATCATGCGGATGCCCGTCGCGCCGATCGGGTGGCCGAAGGACTTGAGGCCGCCGCTCGGGTTGACCGGCACGTCGCCGCCGATCGACGCGCGGCCCTCCGCGACGTACCGCCAGCCCTCGCCCGGCGCACAGAGGCCGAGATCCTCGTAGTTCAGGATCTCCGTGATCGTGAAGCAGTCGTGGACCTCGGCCAGGTCGAGGTCCTTCGGCGTGATGCCCGCCTGCTCGTACGCCGACTGCGCCGCCTGTCGAGTGGCCGGGAAGCCGGTGTAGGCGAAGCCCGGCTTCAGGTACGGCTCGCCCGACGTGACCGCGAGCCCGAGCCCCTTCACGAGAAGCGGGTCGGGACGCATCGAGCGGGCGACGTCGGCCCGGCAGACGATCGCGGCGGCTGCGCCGTCGGTGGTGGGGCAGCAGTCGAAGAGGCCGAGCGGGCTGCAGATGAGCGGCGCGCCGAGGACCTGCTCCTCGGTCACCTCCATCTGGAAGTGGGCCTTCGGCGACATGGTCCCGTTGTGGTGGTTCTTGACGGCCACCTTCGCGAGAACCTCCTTGGTGACGCCGTAGGTCTTGAAGTAGCGGTTGGCGGCCATGGCGAAGAGGCTCGGCGCCGTCGTCCCGTGTCCGACGACGGGATGGTTGCCGAAGGTGCCGAGCCCGCGCCGCCCCGAGTCGCGGAGCTTCTCGAAGCCGAGCGCCAGCACGCACTCGTACATGCCCGCCGCCACCGCCAAGCAGGCGTTCCGGAAGGCGTCCATGCCCGAGGCGCAGTAGTTCTCCACCCGTGTGATCGGGATGTTGTAGAGCTTGAGAGGATCGGCGAGCGCCGTCCCCGAGAAGCCGCTCTCGAGCGTGCCGACCCACGCGGCCTCGATCCGCGCCGGCTCGATGCCCGCGTCGCAGTAGGCGTCGAACGCGGCCTCGACGACCAGGTCCTCCACCGAGCGGTCGTAGTGCTCGCCGAACTTGCTGCAGCCGACGCCGACCACGGCAACCCGATCGCGGATGTTCATTGGGGCCTCGCTTTCCAGAAGTAGTTGTTGAAGCCGCCGGCCTCGTGGATCTTCCGGAACGTCAGCTCGAGCGGCATGTCGATCTCGACCCGTTCCGGCTCGCAGTCGGTGACCTGCACGTAGAGCCGCCCGCCGCCGTCGAGGTCGACCACGGCGTGCGTCACCGGCGGGTCCGGGCTCTCGGCGAGATAGTCGTTCGTGAACGTGAAGAGCCGCCCGCGCCGGGCGAGCTTCACCTCGTCCAGGCCGCCCGGGTGGGTGCACTCGACGCAGACGCGGTGCTTCGGGAACTGGACGGTGCCGCACTTCGGACACCGCCCGCCGTAGAGCGGCAAGAGCTCCTTCCGATCGCGCCACAGGATGACCGGCGACGACACGTCGGTCGCGACCGTCTCCTTCCGCACGAGCTTCCGGAAGCGTGCGTAGCGCCCGTAGGACGGAAGCGTGCGCTTCACCTCGATCTGGCGGGCGACCCCCTGAGCGGCAGGGACCGGCCGGCCCGTGGCGCGCACCACGATCGCGTCCGCCCCGTCGCCGTAGCCGACGACCAGGATCAGGTCTCCTGCCTTGGCGTGCTCGAGCGCGGCGCCGAGCATGAGGAGCGGCTGCGCGGCGCCCGTGTCGCCGAGCGTCGTCCAGAAGCTCTCCTGGAGCTGGCGCTTCGGGTCGAGGCCGAGCGCCTTGGCCGCCCCCTGCGCGGCGCGTGGCGTCGGGGTCGGCAGGACGACGGTGGCCAGCTGCCCGGGCTCGAGTCGCGCCTTGGCGAGGATGCCCTTCACCACCTCGGCGACCACCCGGCCGTAGCCGAACTTGGTCTCGAAGGCGCCCGGGAAGGCCCGCGGAAATTCCTGCTCCCGGGTCCGCCAGGTGCCCAGGAACTCGTCGGCGATCGTGTGGGTGGCGATCACCTCGGCGAGGCCGGGATCGTTCCCGAGCAGCAGCGCCGCCCCCGCGTCGCCGAAGTTCTGCTCGGTCGGGGAGTCGGGCTCGGCGAGCCGGCAGTCGCCCGCCGCCACCAGCACGCGCGCGGCGCTGCCGCCGGCGATGGCGTCGAGCCCGGCCAGCACGGCCGAGGTGCCGGCGCGCAGCGTGTCGGTGAAGTCGAGGGTACGAACCGAGGCGGGCAGGTCGAGCACCGTCGCGATCGTCGCGGCCGCTTGCTTCTCGGCGTACGGCGATGTCGTAGTCGCGAAGAAGACGGCATCGGGGACCGGGCCGTCGCCGCCGAGCGCCAGGCTGGCGTTCACGGCCAGCGTGAGGCTGTCCTCGTCGTGGTTCGCGACGGCCTTCTCGCCGCCCGCCGCCGCGCCGCCCCACTCCTTGGCGATCAGCTCGCGCGGAAGCCGATAGCGCGGCACGGAGGCACCGACGGCCAGGATGCCCGCCACCTTAGATCACCCCTCGCTGGCGCAAGGCCGCGATGTCGCCCCGCGAGTAGCCGAGCCCGGTCAGCACCTCGTCCGTGTGCTGTCCGAGGGCCGGTGCCGGCCGCCGCAGCTCGGCGGGCGTGTCGGAGAGCTTGATCGGGTTGCCGAGCGTCGTCCGCCGCACCCCCCGGCCGTCGTCCATCTCGACGACCATGCCGCGGTGGCGGACCTGCGGGTCCCGCATCATCTCGGTGAGCGTCGCCACGGGGCCGAAGCAGATGTCGAGGTCGGCGAGGAGGTCCACCCATTCGGTCATCGAGCGCTCCCGGAACTTCGCCCGGAAGCGCGCGAACATCGCGTCGCGGTCGGGCCCGTCGGCGAACTGCTGGTCGGCGAACTCGCCGAGCCCGAGCCGCTCGCAGAGCGTTCGCCAGAAGTGCGGCTCGAGGGCGCCGACGGTCACGTGGCGGCCGTCGCGCGTCTCGTAGATCGCGTAGCACGGATGATGACCGGTGAGCATGGTGTCGCCGTGCACGGGCTCGCGCCCGTCGAGCAGATGGCGGAAGACGTTGAACACCTGCCAGGCCACGGCGCCGTCCAGCATCGCGATGTCGACGAGCTGTCCGCGTCCCGTCTCCTCCCGCGCCGAGAGGGCGGCCAGGATGCCGACCGCCGCCATGAGCGCACCGCCGCCGATGTCGGCGATCTGCACGCCGGGAATGGCCGGCGGCGCTCCCGCCGTGCCGGTGAGGCCGATGACCCCCGCGAAGCCGAGGTAGTTGACGTCGTGCCCGACGCGGTCCCGATACGGGCCGTCCTGCCCGTAGCCAGAGATCGAGCAGTAGACGAGCCGGGGGTTGATCGCCTTGAGGGTCACGAAGTCGACGCCGAGCCTCGCTGCGACGCCGGGCCGCCCGCCCTCGAGCACCACGTCTGCGTCGCGGGCGAGGCGATGGAAGATGGCACGGCCCTCCGCGGCCTTCAGGTTCAAGGTGCAGCTCCGCTTGTTCCGCCCGAGCAGCGGGATGCCCATGCCCATCGGGTCGCTCGGCGCGTAGACCGCGAGCACGTCCATGCCGAGGTCGGCGAGGAGCATCGAGCAGAAGGGTCCCGGCAACTGGCGGGAGAGGTCGAGCATCCGGAAGCGGCCGAGCGCGGACGGCATGGGACCCTTGGTCGAGTACCAAAAAGGCGCCGACGCTGACAACTATAGGGCGCGGCCGTCGCCGCGCCCCCCTCCCCTTCGAGAACGCGGGCTCAGTTGGCGACGAGCGTCAGGCTCCGCTGCACGTCGGGCGTGATCGCCGGGCAACCCGAGGCATAGGTGTCGCCGGACACCGGTGGCGGCACGGCGGTCAGATGCTGGCAGCTGAGGGTCGTCGTCCCGCCTACCGTCGCCACCACCGGCATCTCGCAGAGCTCGCTGTACCGGGCGTAGGTGTAGTCGGTGGGGAGGGCCCAGCAGAGCACCCCCTGGGCGTCGAGGCCGAGGTAACCGCCGGCTCGAAAGCCGCTGCCCGGATTCGAGGGGCTGTTCGCGGGGCTCACGTTCCAGGCCTGGCTCGGACCGGGGACGGGCGAGAACACGTAGCTCGGCTGACCGGGTGCGGCATAGAACACGCGCACGCTTCCCGACTCGTCGTCCGTCGGGCCGGGCATCAGGGCGTCGAGGGCGGTGCCGGTCGGGCTGTAGAACTCGACCTTGCCCGCGCCCGAGACCGACGGGACGAGCTGCACGGCGGGCAGGGGGAGGCTGGTGTCGAAGGACGCCGAACCGGCGGCCACGTTGGCAAAGACCGTGTGGATCATGTCATCGACCACGTCCACGGTCACGCTCGTCCCGGAGTCGACCACGAGCGGGCTCGTGAAGAACGTTTCGAGGGACAGCACGTTGCCCGCTCCACCGGGGCCCGGGACGACGAACGAGGCAAACTGGGCCCCGCCGGGCGGCGGTGTGGTGGAGAGCCCCGTCGGCGAGCTCGGATCCGTGTAGAAACCGTTCACCGAGTCGTCGACGAGTACCTCGAAGGTCGTGCTGACCCCCACGGTCAGTCCGAAGTAGGTCCCCGGGGGCACGTCGAAAGGACAATCGAGGAGCGGCGCCAGCGCGGCGCTGTCGCGCGTGTAGGTGGGCGTGCAGCCAACGAGGTCGACCTGCCGCACTCCGTCTGCCGCCTGGAACGTGAGGCTTGAGAGCGTCACACGGCCCTGGTCGGGAGAGAGTGCCCAGTGACCGTCGCCGGGAGCGGCGAGCGCGGAGAACGCTCCGAGCGCGCCGGAGCGGGACGGACCGTGGAGGATCCGGGCGTGTGCCGCACCGGCGGGCTTGCCGAGCGCGAACGTCCCCCGGTATCGGCGGCGCCCGAGCTTCTCCACGAACGTTCCCGCAATCGTCTGGTCGTCCCGCTTGACGCGGCCGCCGAACCTGACCGTGCCGCCGTCGCCGCAGGCGGCGCGCATCGAGACGTTCGAGCGCCGCCTGGCCTTGCCGTTCACCGTGCACTGCACGGGCTGCCCGTCGCCGCCCGCCAGGCCGAGCGTGCCGGAGAAGCTCCTGGCGCCGGCCATCGTGAACTCCGCCGTCACGGTCACGGGCGACTTGCCGATTTGCTGGACATTGCCCGTCCAGTGGCCGCTGAAGTCGAATGGAGCGGCGGCGAGTGCCCCACCCGTCCCGGCTACCAGCGCCAGCGCGACACCCCGCAGCGTTGCCTTCACCATCGTCCTCCCCTCGCATCCTCGCTGCACGCTGCAGTGGGATGCGACGACGCTAGCAACGGCCGCCTGAGGTCACAAGCGCGGCGTCTTGCTCCCCACCGCGGCGCCCGATTCGCGCGACGCTCACTGCACGTAGCCGAGGGCGCGCAGGGTGTGCTGCCCGCGCCCGCCGAGGCCGGGGCCGGCGCTGGAGGCCACGACGCGCGGCGGATGGGCGCGCCGGTGATGCTCCAGCGCGGCATACACGGCGCGAACGGAGGCGGCGTCGTCGAGCATCACGTTTCGGTGCTCGCGCGGATCCTCGTCGAGGTGCCAGAGGCCGATCTTCGGCCGGTGCGGGCGACCGAGCGCCACGTAGGCCATCGACAGCAGTCCCTCCCACGGCAGCCACGACGGCGGGGTGAGGTCGTAGGGCATGAACGCGGCCACGAGCTTCCACTCGGGGGTGCGGTACGCCACGTAGCGCGTGTCGATGAAGGACAGGGCGGGATGGCGCGGCGGCTCCTGCGCGGCCAGCGCCGGGAGGAGCGACACGCCGTCGAGCTCGGGCGACTCGCCGGGTGGCTGGAGGAGCCCCGCAAGGTCGAGGAGCGTGGCGGTCACGTCGACGAGCTGCACCTGGCCCCCCACGCGCTTGCCGCCGGGGATGCCGCGGCCCCGCATGACCAGCGGTACGCGGATCAGCTCGTCGAAGAGCGAGTGCCCGTGCAGCATCCCGCCATGGTCGGCGAACTCCTCGCCGTGGTCGGCCGTGACGATCAGGACGGTGTTGCGCTCGTCGAAGCCGCGGGACTCGAGGCGCTGGCGGAGCCTCGCGAGCTCGCGATCGACCTGCAGGATCTCCGCGTCGTAGCGCCCGACGAGGTAGGCGAGCTCTCCGTGCGCAGCCTGACGTCGGCCGGTGCGCAGGTCTTTCAGGCGTTGCGTGTAGGCGTTGAGCGACAGGGCCGCATAGGTCGTGGCGTGCGAGGCCGCCTGTGACTCGTTCTCCCACGGCGCCCTGGCGGCCGGCTCGTACGGATGATGCGGGTCCATCAGGTGGACCCAGAGGAAGAAGGGGGACTCGGCGCGGTCGAGCCAGGCGAGCGCCGGCTCGACGACGTGCTCCGCGCGCTTCGCCCGCCCGGCCGGCCCCCACCAGAACATGCCCGAGCGGTCGTCGAAGTGGCGGAACCCCTGGGCGAACCCGTTCTCCTGCTTCAGATAGATGTTCGAGACGAAGGCCGCCGTGTCGTACCCGCTCGCGGCCAGGCGCTCGGCGAGGGTGTGAAAGCCCGAGCCGAGGAAGGAGCCTCCCTCCTTCCGGCTCTCGAACTCCCGGTCGAGCACCTGGGGATAGAGACCCGTCATGAGCGAGGCCACGGAGTGGAGGGTCTCCGGGGCCTGCGCGACCGCGGCCTCGAAGACCGTGCCCTCACGGGCGAGGGCGGCCAGGTGGGGCGCGGTCGGCCGCTCGTAGCCGTACAGCTCGAGATGGTCGTGACGGAGGGTGTCGATGGTGACCAGCACCAGGTTGGGCGCGCCAGGAGCGGCGCGTCGTTCGGGCAGCGGCGGATACTCCTCCGGCGGACCGATTGACGACCAGGGCGACGATGGCGACCTCCGGCCAGCGAGAAGCACCGGAACGACGATCGCCGCGACGAGGAGTCCGATGAGTCTCCAGCGGACCCGAGGTCGCGCTACCAGGCTGGCCGCGACGCCGACGGCGAGCCCGGGCAGCGCGCCGACCGCCGTCCACCTGAGGACGAGCAAGGCGCGCTCGCGGCCGTCGAGGAGCGGGAGCTGCGCCCGTGCGAGCGCGGCCGCGGCCAGCACCGCGCCGAAGAGCCCGAGCGCGCTGGTCGTGACGCCGACACCCGTCGCGAATCGTCTCGCGACGCCCCCCCAGGCGAACACCGGACACATACCTGGATGCCTCACGGCCTTTCGTCAATAGGATCCTGTCTCGGGCCGTTTCGCGTACGCCGTTGACCGAGGGAGGCGGCGGCCGGTACACAGTGCTCGCACGCATGCGGGGGCGCGCGATGCGCGAGCTGACCTACGTCGGGCCCGGGCACGTCGAGTGGCGCGAGGTGGCGGCGCCGCGGCTCGAGGGCGACGGCGAGGCGCTGGTGCGGCCGATCGCCGTGGCGACCTGCGACCTCGACGCGGTCATCGTCCGCGGACTGGCAGCGTTCCCACCGCCGTTCCCGCTCGGTCACGAGTCGGTCGCCGAGGTGCTCGAGATCGGCGACGCGGTTCGGAGCGTCCGACCCGGCGACCGGGTGGCGGTCCCCTTCCAGCCGGCGTGCGGCGTGTGTGACTTCTGCGGGCGCGGGCTCACGGCCAACTGCACCGCGGTGCCTCGCACGTCGATGTACGGGATCGGCGCGGCCGGCGGCGGCTGGGGCGGCGTGCTGGCGGACGTCGTGCGCGTGCCGTTCGCGGACGCTATGCTGGTCGAGCTTCCCGCCGGCGTCTCGCCGGCCACCGCGGCCAGCGCGGGGGACAACATCGCCGACGGGTGGCGTGCGGTGGCGCCGTACCTCGAGGAGCGCCCGGGAGCCGCGGTGCTCGTCCTCGGCGGGGCCGGCGCGGGTAGCGTGCCGCTCTACGCGGCGGCGATCGCGCTGGCCCTCGGCGCCGGGCGCGTCGACTTCCACGACCCCGATCCGCGGCGGCTCGAGATCGCGCGTCGCCTCGGCGCCCATCCGAATCCGGTGTCGAGCTGGCCGAAGCGCCTCGGATCGTATCCGATCACCGTCGAGGCATGCCAGGACCCCGACGGCCTCGCCTGCGCGCTTCGCTCGACGGAGCCGGGCGGGCACTGCACGAGCGCGAGCATCTACTTCGGCGGCGCCGTCCCGGTGCCGATGACGGAGATGTACATGAAGGGCGTGACGTTCCACACCGGCCGGGTGCACTCGCGGGCCGTCCTGCCGGCCGTGCTGCGCCTCCTCGAGACCCGCCGGGTCGATCCCGACCTGATCACCACCGAGCGGGCCCGCTGGGCAGACGCGGCGGACGCGATCCTCGCCTACTCGACGAAGCTCGTCATCGAGCGCGACCCGTGATCCGCGTCGAGTCGACCGACGGCATCGCGCTCGTCCGCTTCGAGCGTCCCCCCGCCAACGCGATCGAGCTCGAGTCGGCCACGCTGCTGGAGGCGACGCTCGCGCGGCTCGAGGCGGAAGACGGGACGCGGGCCGTAGTCCTTACCGGCCACAGCGAGTTCTTCTCGGCGGGCCTCGACCTGAAGGTGGTCCCGACCTACGGCCCCGACCAGCAGCGGGCGATGGTCATGGCGATCAACCGGCTCGTCGGCCGGCTCTACGGACTCGGCGTGCCGGCGGTCGCCGCAGTGAATGGCCACGCCATCGCCGGCGGCCTCGTCGTCGTCCTCGCCTGCGACTTCCGCGTCGGCCGCCGCGGCGCCTACCGGCTCGGCCTCACGGAGACCCGCGCCGCGGTCCCCTACCCCGTCGCCGCAATGACGGTCGTCACGACGGAGCTTGCACCCGCCGTAGCCCGTCGCGCGGTGTTGCTGGCGCGGAACGGAACTCCCGAGACCGCGCTCGCCGACGGCATCCTCGACGAGCTGCAGAACGGCGACGCCGTTCTCTCCCGCGCCGTCGACGTCGCACGCGAGCTAGCCGCGCTACCGCGCAGCGCCTACGCGTCGATCAAACGCCAACTGCGGGCAACCGCGCTACACCGGATCGACAACGTGCTCGCCACCGGCGCCGATCCCCTACTCGAAGGGTGGCTAGGCACGGAAACCGCCTCAGCGGCAGCCGACGTGCTGGGCCGCCCGAGCTGAAGGCGCCGCTCACTCAGGCGCCGCGACCCCCGGAGGCTGACCGCGAGAGCGGTCACGCCAGCCGACGGGGTCCGGGGGCATCGGAGGCGCGCAGCCCGCGCAGCGGGCGAGCACCGGACGGGCCCCCGGAATCTAATGTCCTGCGGCCACCAGCGCCGCGACCCCCGGAGGCTGACCGCGAGAGCGGTCACGCCAGCCGACGGGGTCCGGGGGCATCGGAGGCGCGAAGCGGGCGAGCACCGGACGGGCCCCCGGAGTCTAATGTCCTGCGGCCACCAGCGCCGCGACCGTGAACCAGTCCTCGGTGATGCCCGTCTTCTCGCCCTGATTGAAGTACCAGCCCTGCTCACCCGGGAAGCGATGGCTCGGGAGCGCGGCCTTGGTGGCGTGCTCGAGCTGCATGTCCACCATCACGATCGCCGGCTGGAAGCCCATCTCGTCCTCGTACTCGATGACGCCCGCTCCCTCGAAGGCCTTCTTCCGGAAGGCCCAGTCGTTGATCCAGATCTTCCAGAGCTCGCCCGAGCGGTCGTAGATGTCGGAGAACGGCACCGTCACGGTCTCCTTGTCGATGAAGATGACGCGCTTGCCGAAGGCGTACTGCGGCAGCTTCGACACACCCTCGACGACGTACACGTGCCGCTTCTCCCACACGTCGTCGAAGGCCCAGTCGACCGGGTCGTTCCACTTCACCGGGTTGTGCTGCGCGTGGTACACGCCGAGCACGTCACGCTCCCCGAGATACTTCCAGTTCATCCACGCGACCTGCCCGGCGTATCCGTAGTAGCTGTCGACGTCGGTGTCCTGACCGAACAAGGCATCGGAGCGCTGCGCCGAGGAGAGCCGCCGAACCCGTCGTAGCGACGGCAGGTAGAGCCAGGTGTCGTCCTGCCGGGCGGGGTCGAGATAACGGTAGAACATACCGCCCACGCCCTTCAGGTCGAACGGCTCGAGGATCGGATAGAGCCCGGACTGGCCGCGATAGCCGTTCGGGTTCGGGCGCTCGGGCTTGGGATCGACGACCAGACGCGCGTTCCAGAAGAGCACCTTCAGATGGTCGAGCAGGAAGTGCCGCTCGACGGTCATGTGGCCGTGATCCGCCACGGCACCCGTGTCGGCGTCGAAGTTGCGGAGATCGAGGTCGTCCGTCGGGTTGAACTTGTACTCGTAGTTCCACATGATCTTGATCGCGACCTGCGGGTCTTGCGGATCGATCTTCGGAAAGGGCTGCCCGGCGACGTAGTTCAGGAGCTGGAGGCCGTCCGGCCTGAGCTTCACCTGACCCGAGTACTTCTCGGTCGCCTCCTTGTACGCCGTCGGCCACTCGACCCGCTTCGTCTCGCCGATGGTGAGCGGGAAGCCGTGCCGGATGCACCACTCGAGGCCCGGCGAGATGAGGTCCTTTACCTTGTCGATGTTCTGATCTGTGATCCGGTCTCCCGGCGACACGTCGGCACGGGCCGACCGGGCGGACGTCCACAGCACCAGCGCGGCCGCGGCCGCCAGGGCACACCAGGATGCTCTTCTCGCGATCATCGCCTCGACCTCCTCGAGCCGCAAACTGGACGGGGCCGCCGGCTCCAGCCAGGCGGCCCCGTCGACGGACCTCGCGAACCCCTCTCGTCCCTCAGTGCCCGGCGTTCACCAGCGCGGCGACCGTGAACCAATCGTCGGTGATGCCCGCCTTCTCGCCCTGGTTGAAGTACCAGCCCTGCTCGCCCGGGAAGCGATGGCTCGGCAAGGAGGCCTTCGTCGCGTGCTCCAGCTGCATGTCGACCATGACGATGGCGGGGATGAATCCCATCTCGTCGGGATAGTCGATGACGTTGGCCCCTTCGAACGCCTTCTTCCGGAAGCTCATGTCGTTGATCCATATCTTCCAGAGCTCGCCTGACCGGTCGTAGATGTCCGAGAACGGGATGATCCACGCCTCCTTGTCGACGAAGATCACCCGCTTGCCGTAGGCGTACTGGGGCAGCTTCGAGATGCCCTCGATCGCGTAGACCTTCCGCTTCTCCCACACGTCGTCGAAGGCCCAGTCGACCTTGTCGTGCCACTTCACGGGGTAGTGCTGCGCGTGGTAGCAGCTGATCAGGTCGCGCTCGCCGAGGAACTTGAAGTCCATCCACGCGATGTGACCGCTGTAGCCGTAGTAGCTGTCCACGTCGGTGTCCTGCCCGAAGAGCGCGTCCGAGCGCTGCGCGGTCGAGAGCCGGCGGACCCGGCGGAGCGACGGGAGGTAGAGCCAGGAGTCGTCCTGCTTCTCGGAGGAGGTGTAGCGGTTGCCGAGCGCGCCGACGCCCTTCAAGTCGAAGGGCTCGAGGACCGGGTAGAGGCCCTGCTGGGCGCGGTAGCCGTTGGGGTTCGGCTTCTCGGGCTTCGGCTCGACGTAGAGGCGGCCCGTCCAGAAAAGCCGCCGGAAGTGATCGAGGAGGAAGTGGCGCTCGACGGTCAACGGGCCGTGGTCGGCGATGGCGCCGGTGTCCGCGTCGAAGTTCCGCAGGTCCACGTCGTCCGTCGTGAGATAGGTGTAGCTCCAGTTCCACATGATCTTCATCGCCACCTGCGGATCCTTGGTGTCGATGTTCGGGAACGGCAACCCGGCGACGTAGTTGAGGACGTTCAGACCGTCGGCCGTCAGCTTCACCTGTCCCGAGTACTTCTCGGTCGCTTCCTTGTAGGCCTGCGGGAACTCGATGCGCTTCGTCTCGGTGATGGTGATGGGCCAGCCGTGCTTGATGACCCACTCCATCCCGGGCGAGATCAGGTCCTTCACCTTGTCGATGTTCTGGTCGTTGATCTTGTCTCCGGGTGTGACGTCGGCGCGCACGGGGGTGCCGAGCGTCGCGAGCGAGAGCGAGGCTACGCCTGCGAGAGTGAGCCACCAGCGGGGGCTTGCCATGGTGCCGTCTCCTTCTGCGACGTGGTTGAGGGCCAGGCTGTACAACGCCTCGCCAGACGGCGTCAACGGGACTTCGGCTCTAGCCGCCGACCGGAGCGTCCACGTCGGCCGCCGGCACGTGCCCGCTCGGCAGGGCCTGGAAAATCAGGTCCTCGTAGTAGCGGACGTTCCGGCCGATCAGCACCACGACGGGGTTCCCGCCCCGCCGCGCGTAGACCGCCGTGCCGGTCGGGTTCGTCTCCCCGATCGTCACCAGGACCGGCTCACCTGTCTCGGCGATGATCTCTACCTGGACGGCGCGCTCGTCGAAGCCGTACGCCCGCGGGTCCGCCTGCGCGTCGCCCACCCGGGCGATCTCCTCGGCGCCGGTGAGCGCGGTGGCGAACGCGTCGATCAGGTCCGGGGGGATGGTCGCCCCGGCGGGCTCGACCACGGCCCAGCCGTCCGCGTCGCGCCGGGTGACGACCGTGCGCCCGCCGCGCCGCAGCCGGACCTCGCGCAGCTGCCCGGGCTGGAGGGCCAGGAAGCGCTCGCGCTCGGGTTGGCCCTGGGGCCGCTCGACCCGGCGCCGTTCGAACAGCCAGAACTCGCCGCCGAGCAGGCCGAGCAGGACGTACAGGAGGAGGACCTGCCGCCAGCTCACGCGCCCTCCCCTAGACCCATCGACGCCGGGCGGCCAGCGCGAGCCCGACCGCCGCGAAGAGCATGGGCTCCAGGACGGCGGTCCCCCAGAAGAGCCGGTCCCCCTCCTCGTTCGAGACGTAGAACTGGTGCACCCCGAGCTCCTGGCGGCGGGGACGGTGCGAGATCGCCTGCGGCTCCCGGGCGAGCCAGTCGATCGTATTCACGAGCAGGTCCTTGTTGCCCAGGAACTCGATGAAGAAGTTGTTGGCGAACTCCGAGTTGCCGTACGCGATCAGCCGGCCCTGCTCGGGCGGCGCGCCCGGTGGCGTCAGCGTGCGGAAGGCCACCTCCACACCCACGGTCACCGGACCCGGCCGATCCCGTCCCGCGACGAAGGTGGCCGCACCGGCGCGCAGCACGCCGGTGTCGGCGGTGGCCCAGCTCTCGGAGCTGGTCTTGAGGAAGGGGACCGCCATCATGGCGCCCGGCTCCCCCGGCAGGACCTCGACCGAGCGCGTCAGCGAGAACAGCGGCGGCGCATCGAGCGGAGCCAGGATCGGATGGTCGCCGCGCTCGACCGTGAGCTGCATGGTGAGGTACTCGCCGCCGTAGAGACGGGCGCCGGGATCGACCACCACGTCCGGCGGCAGCCCGACGTAGTAACCGCGGAGAAAGGCGCTCAACTCGGGCGCCCGTAACGGGTCGAGCAGCACGAGCGCCTGGCCGGGTCGTTGGAGATAGCGGTCGACTGCCGCGAGCTCCTCGGGCAGGAAGTCCTTCTGCGGCCCCGCGATCACCAGAACGCCCGTCTCGGGTGGCACCTCGTCGCCGATGAGCGAGACCGGCCGGACCTCGTAGTACTCCTGCTCGAGGAGCGCGCGCACGGTGGAGAAGCCGCGGTGGCGGTCGATGTTCGCGAGATCGCCCTCGCCGTGCCCGACCACCCAGCCGATGATCTTCCGCTGCTGGCGGGTGACCTGCAGCAGGGCCGCCATCAGGACCTCTTCGCGCGGATTCGAGAAGACGCGGCGCCGGCCGTCGCTCTCCACCACGAGCGCGCCGTAGGAGTCGACGTCGTACTGGCGCGCGAGCGCCGGGCTCCGGTTCACGTCGACGACGTCGACGTGGATGCGCCCGCTCCGCCCCTCCACGCGTCGCAGGAGGTCCAGGATGGCGGGGTTGCGCGGGTCCTGCGAGCGCAGGAAGGCGAGGATGCGGACGTCGGAAGGAAGGTCGTCGAGGATCTTCTTCCCGTGGTCCGAGAGCGAGTAGCGTTGCTCGGGCGTGAGGTCGAGCCTCAGCCCTCGCCGGTCGAGGATCGCCTCCCCGAGGCCGAAGATCCCGACCAGCGCCGGCAGGGCGAGCAGGATGCGCAGCCGCTGTGAGGTCGCGCTCAGCGCCGTCCGCGCCATTGCCGGGCCTCCAGCACGCGAAGCGTCGCCCACACGAAGAACCCCGTCGCGTACACGAAGTAGAAGACGTCGCGCAGGTCGATGACCCCCACGGAGAAGGGCTGGAAGTGGTTGAAGAGCGAGATCGCGCGCACCAGCGGCAGGGTGCCCGTGGCGGCGGCCGCCTCGTTCCACGAGAGCAGCCAGAGGAGCAGCAGCGGCAGCGCCGTCAGGAAGCCCGCGAGCACCTGGCTGTCGGTGAGCGCGGAGATGAAGAGCCCGTAGGACGCGCACACACCGGCGAACAGGAAGAGGCCCAGGTACGCCGCCACGAGCGGACCGGTCGCGAACGGCTCGACACGGAAGACGAGCACCGGATACACGACGGTGCCGGCCAGCAACGTCGCGACCACGACCAGGCACGCCCCGAGCTTGGCCGCCACGATCGCCCCGTCGCGCAGCGGGTAGGTGAGCAGGAGCTCGAGCGTCCCGAGCCGCCGCTCCTCGGCGAGGAGCCGCATCGTGAGGAGCGGGATGGCGAAGATGAGGACCAACCGGATGTCCACGAACAGCACCTGCCAGAAGTTCTCCATGATGTTCAGCCCGAAGCCGAACGTGATGAAGTAGATGAGGTCGGAGTGGAAGTAGTACCCCGCGTAGGCGAGGAACACCGCGGCGACGAGATAGACGAGCGGCGAGCCGAAGTACGAGCGGAGCTCCTTGCGGAAGAGGGCGACGAAGCTCCGCATCCTAGTGCCCCGCGCCGACGAGCCGCACGAAGAGGTCCTCGAGGGTCGGCGGGCTCACCTGCACCTCGAGCAGCGTCCAGCCGCCTGCCACGACCGCCCCCGCGAGCCGGCGCTGCACGGGCTCCGGGTCGGGGGCGAGCACGACGAACGGCACGCCGGCCTGCCCGTCGGGCTGACCGCGCTCGACGCCGACGACACCCGGGAGTGCGGCGAGCGCTTCGGCGACGGCTTCGGGCGGTCCGTCGACACGGGCCAGGAGCCGTCCCGCTCCCTCGAGGCGTCTCGCCAGCGCCACCGCCGTGTCCTCGGCCACCAGCTGTCCCTGCGACAGGATGATGATGCGCGAGCAGAGGGCGCTGGCCTCCACCAGGTTGTGGGTCGAGAGCAGCACGGTGCGTCCCGAGAGCGTGCGGAGGAGCGCCCGCATCTCCACCGCCTGCACCGGGTCGAGCCCCACCGTCGGCTCGTCGAGGACGAGGACCGCGGGGTCGCCGAGCAACGCCTGCGCCAGCCCCACCCGTTGCCGATACCCCTTGGACAGCTTCCCGTTGTGACGGTCGGCCACCTCGCCGAGCCCGCACCGCTCGATGACCTCGGCCATCGCGCGACGCCGCACCCGCCCTGGCAGCCCCTTCACCTCCCCCACGAAAGCCAGGTAGCGACGGACCGTCAGCTCCGGGTAGAGGCTCACCTGCTCGGGCAGATACCCGATCCGCCGCCGCGCCGTGACCGGCTGCTCTGCGACGTCCACCCCGCCCACCAGCACCCGCCCCGCCGTCGGCGACACGTATCCCGTCAGCAGCCGCATCACGGTACTCTTCCCCGCCCCATTCGGCCCGAGCAGCGCCGCCACCTCCCCCGTCCCCACCCCAAACGACACGTCTCCCACCGCCCGCACCGAGCCGTAGTACTTCGTCAGCTGCTCACAACGGATCACGCCGCCTCATTATTGATTCGGAGAAAGCGCCGGCACAAAGGGGGGAGCGCGGGGCGTGCCTGCTCGACCCGGCGCCGGGGGGCACCGCTGAGCCGACCTCCGCAGCTCCCGCGCGCGCGTGCAGCTTCGGGGGGACGCGGCGGCTAGCGAGGCGCGCGTGGAGCGAGGACCGGGAGGCGAAGTGGTGCCCCCCGGCGCCGCGCGTCAATGCGCCCCTTCCCGCTCCCGCCGTTTGCGCCGCCGCGCGTGCATAATCTCGTCCGCGACGATGACACCGATGCTGAAGACCACCACGATCGCAACCGATTCCCAAAGGCCCATGTTCGCTCCTAGCTGACCGCCGCGGCGGTCGCTGCGACCACTGGCCGCTGCTGCGCTCGTGCCGCCTCCTTCAGGATGAAGCGCGGACGGAAGTACGCGATCGTGACCGGAAGGAGGGTCTCCGACGCAGCGAAGCTGACGAACATCCAGATCGCGAGCAGGCCGCCCATGACCGCGTCGAACCGGATGTTCGAGAACGTCCAGAGCGCCGTGCTCATCACCATGGCGACGGCCGTGAAGCTGACCGCCTTGCCGGAGGTGACGAGCGCCTCGCGGATCGAGAGGTCGAGGTCGCCGTTCACGCGGATCTCCTCGATGATCCGCGACAGGATGTAGAGGCCGTAGTCGATCCCGAAACCGACCCCGACGGTCACCAGCGGCAGCGTGTTGATGTTGATCCCGATGCCCCACACCGCCATCGCCGCGTTGATCACGATGTTCGAGATGAAGAGCGGCGCCAACAGGTAGATGCCGGCCGCCCACGACCGGTACGTGAAGAGCACGATCACGTAGATCGTGCCGAAGCCGAGGACGTTCATCAGGAGGTCGTTCCGGACGAGCTCCTGGTTGGCCGCGGCGAGCACGCCGATCAGCCCCCCGGCCAGCTTGAAGGTCGCCTTCTCCATCGGGTTCTCGGCGATGAACTCCTGTGCCCGCTTGATCACCCGGGCCACGGCGTCGCCCTTGTGGTTGCGGCAGAAGAAGGTGACGTGCGCGGTGGCGT